>TARA_R110002072_G_scaffold42064_9_pt1 | contig 172272 bp, 144 predicted proteins | sample TARA_R110002072 | Tara Oceans TARA_R110002072 (sample SAMEA4397118) | marine metagenome | biome: Polar Biome; feature: [SRF] surface water layer (ENVO:00010504); material: water (ENVO:00002006), including particulate matter (ENVO:01000060) such as... | depth 5 m
TTGGAGAGCAGCTTGGCGGCTGTCTGGAGCCCGGCGCCGCGCGGGCCGGCGAACTTGTGGGTGAGTGTGGTGATCAGCTCGAACCCATCACGGACCTCGTCGAGGCGGTGGTGCAGGGCGTGGACATCCTCGGGCGAGTTGGTCGCGATCTGCGGGCTCAGGTCGCCGATTTCATCGAGCGCATCGAGCAGCGGGTCCACCTCGCGTTTGATCCGTTCGCGGGCGATCGCGCGGAGCATCGACCAGACATCCTGCTCGGCTTGGTAGTACTCCTTGCGGTCCTCGGGCAGGCGGACCTTTTCGATCACGGCCCATTCGAGCAGCGAGCGCACCGACATGGAGACATTGCCGCGCGAGACGCGCAGGCGGTCCATGATCTCATCGGTACACATGGGCGTGCCGGTGATATAGAGCAATGCGTGCACCTCGGCCATCGTCCGCGAGATCCCCCAGACCGAGCCCATGCGACCCCACGACGCGATAAAGCGGTCCTGGGCTTCGAGGAGCTGGGCCTTGATCGCGGGGGAACTGACAGGTGCGGGCTTGCGTTTCATACCAAAAGTATGCGCGATCGGGCGGGGGAAGTCTAGGAGATTTCAAGAAAATCTGAAAATAGAAAAACCGGCTCGCTAGCGTCGAATCCAGCGGCTTAGACCAGCAGGTCGATACAGCCCACGATCCCGAGCACCACCGACACGATCCCGTTGAGCGTGAAGAACGCCATCGGGATCCCGGCTTTGCCCCGCTTGGCGAGGATGCGGTGCTCGTGGAACAGCAGCCCGGCGACGATGAAGATCGCTCCCGCGAAGAGGATTCCGAGCTTGGGCTCGCTGTGCCAGGCCATGAGCAGGCAGCCCAGAGCCAGCACATGGAGGAGTCGGCTGAGCCACGCGGCTGTTTTCCAGCCGAAGCGCGACGGGATCGAGCTGAGCCCGACCTCTTGGTCGTAGTCGAGGTCTTGCAATGCATAGATGATGTCGAAGCCCGCGACCCAGCACGCGACCATGCCCGCGATCCAGAAGACTCCGGGGCTGTCGAGCCCGAAGAGCGCGTCGGGGTTGACCGCGATGGCCGCGGCGATGGGCGAGGCGGCGAGCGCACCGCCCAAGAACACATGACACAGCCAGGTGAAGCGTTTGGTGAACGAGTAGAACCCGATCCACAGCAGCACGGGCACGCTGAGGATCAGCGGGTACCAGTTCTGGGCGACGACGATGAAGAGTGCGCACGAGCCGATGAAGCCCAGCGCGTTGAGCGCGAGCATCAGGTATCCGTCGCGGAGGCTGAGCCGTCCGCTGGCGAAAGCTCGGCGGGCGGTGCGGGGGTTATTCGCGTCAATCTTCGCGTCGGCGATCCGGTTGACGAGCATCGCCCAGCTGCGCGCAAAGACCATGCAGATCACGATCAGCACCAGCATGAGCGAGAAGTTTTCCCAGATGACGGTTCTGGGCGCTGATCGCCCGCCGCCATGGCGGGGGATGACCAAGAACGCGCCGAGCACCGCGAAGGGGAGCGCGAAGACGGAGTGGGCGAGTTTGATATCACCCATCGCGATGAGCACGCGTCCAAAGAACGACACCGAGCGGGATGGGGTTTCGATCACGGGTTCCACAACGACAAGCGTAGGCGGGGCGTCGGGGGTGGGTTTTGATCAGGCGCGATCATGCACCATCATGCTCGTTCAGGACGAGCCCTTGCCGCCGGGGCAGCCGTTGGCGAAGAGGTCGAGGAAGGCGGAGACATCGAAGAAGTCAAAGAGCTCGTTGCCATCGATATCGGCGGCTGGGTTCTGAGCGCCGAACGCGTCGAGGAAGGCCGAGACATCGAAGAAATCGAATGTGCCGAAGGGCTCGGCCATGTCCGCGCCGTTGCACCCGCCCGGGGGCAGCTCGGTGATGTCGCCCGTCATGACGATCGCGTAGCCCTGCTGACCGGCATTGACGGCGGTGCCCTTGACACGGATGGTGTACTCGCCCGTTACCGGGGTGGGGAGCATGACCATCTCGACATTGTTGATCGAGTCGGGCGAGCCGCCGAACTGCGAGACGCCGTTGGTGATGCTGTTGCCCACGAGGATGCCGCCGGCTGGGTTAATGACCTCGAGGTCGAGGTTGTTGACGGGCGCGAATGCGGCGTTGGGTGCCGCGGGCGCGTCGTGCCAGACGAGCGTGACCTTGAGCGGCTCGCTGTTGGAGTCCACAGTGAATCGCATGTCGAACATGTCTTCGGTGCTCAGCGCGTCGTCGCTGGCGTTGCGGACATCGCGGATGACGAGCTTGCGTGAATCACCATCGAGGTAGAGCCCGTTGTCGAGCAGGACGCGTCCCCAGCCTTCTTGCTCGGATGGGAAGCCGGCGATCCCGGTCATGTCCACGGCTGAGTTGAGCAGGGTCGCTTTGAGCAGCGTGCCCGAGGGGACAAAGCCGTCTTCGGACTCGGCGAGCCCGGATGGGTAGAAGCCTTCTTCGAAGTACTGGCGGGCGAGGGCCGCGGTGCCGGCGATCGCTGGGGCGGCCATGGAGGTGCCGGTGAATCCGATCGTGCTGCATTCGGTGAGTGAGCGGGCGGACTCGATGTCGCAGCCGGGGGCGAAGAGTTCTGGCTTTCGTCGCCCGTCGCTGGTCGGGCCGATCCCGCCCGAGCAGAATGCGCCCTGGTTTCCCGCGTCCTGCGAAGCGCCGACGGCCAGGCAGTTCTTGGCGTTCTCGGGGGATTTGAGCTCGTCGCGGTTGGTGGCCGCGAAGATGACGAGGTTGTCGTCGTTGTTGTACGAGAAGGTATCGACCGCGCGCGCCAGCCCGTTGTACGAGGTGGAGAAGTCGTCGCCCCACGAGTTGGCGTGGATCGAGGCGCCCTGTGCATAGTGCGTGTTGAGTTTGATGGTGAATGCCGAGAAGGTGAACTGAGGCTCGACATCGAAGATCATGCGTGCTTTGTACGCGACGCCGCGGTTCTCGTCGTCGGCGCCGTTATCGCCGATCGCGGTGCCCGCGACATGGGTGCCGTGGTTGCTCGGGAAGAACATCGGGGCGTTATATGCCTGGATCTTGCGATGGTCTGGCCCGAAGGGATCGCCCTCTGGATCGGCGAAGGCGCAGTGTTCTACATCGACCTCGCCGTCGATCACCGCGATGAGCTGGTTCTCGCCGCGGAGCCCGGCTTCGTAGACGGGGTAGAAGTTGGTCTGGTTGGACTGCACGACCCAGCGGGTGGTGGAGTTGCGGAGTGTGATCTCTGGGGCGGACTCGATCCACTGGACGGCGTTGATTTTGGACAGCGAGCGGATCTCGTTGGGTGATCCGATGACCTGTAGCAAGAATCGGTCGTCGGCCAGCTCGTGGCGGACGATCTCGACGCTGCTCTGGGTGTTGATCTGTTTGATCGCATCCTTGATCTGCTCGCCGGCGAAAAGGTAGACATGGGCGGCGAGTTTGTTCTGGGCGGCGATGAGTTTGCGTGACTCGCCGACGGGGACGCGTTGTCCCAGTTCTGGATCGACCTTCCAGGCGTCGTCGAACCTGACCATGTGGGTGACGAACGGCAGGTTGCGCAGAGCGGCGACGCGGGCCTTGGCGAGGTCAACGACATAGGCGTGGTCGGGGAGGTAGTCGCCGAGCTTGGCGCCGGTGCTGGCGATCCGAGCACGCATCGCGGGGGTCATGGGCCCATCGAACACGAGGACCATGCGCTTGGGGAGCTCGTCGAGCTGGGCTTGGTTCATACGCTTGGCGTTGGTCAGCGCGTTGACATCGACCATGCTAGATTTGAGCTGCAGCGATTGGAAGTGTGGTGTGCGCTGCTGGGGTTGGATTGGCTGCGCGGTCGTGTTGCTTTGTAGTTGGGCCAGAGCGCTGCCGCTGAGTGCGATGAGCATCCCGATCAGGGCCGGGGTCCGTGTGCCGGCGGCGAGTTGGTGTTTGGTGTTCATAAAAAATGCTCCAGAGCGGCTCGGTGCGTGAGAGAATCCGGGCTTGGATCGTCCGGATCGACGAGCATCCCTGAGAGCAGAGATCGGTACACATCCGAAAAGAAACCAGCGAAATCGCGTGTTGTGCGTCCAAAGGGCTCGACGCACCCGCACGACATACCCGAACGGGTATATGTCTTTCTATACGCACTCTGGATCTCACTGGATGCAGGGTTCTGACGCCGATAACTGGACTTTGGGGAGGCAGATGGGCCTATGCCGCGTGATTGAGCAGGGCTTCGGCGTGCTTCTTCTTGGCCGCCAGCACGCGTTTGTGGGCCTGCGGGCGTGCCTTGGCGGTGTGAATGACCCGGTCGAGCTTGGTCTTGCGGAGCACCTTGGCGATTTCTTTAGGGAGGTTGTAGAGCACGAGCACGCCGCCGACGCGTTCGAGATCGGTGCTCAGCTCGGCGAAAGCACCGAGACAGCCCGAGGCGAGCGATTCCATGCCGCGCATCGAGAACATCACCATCGGCGGGTTCCCGGGCTTGTGGAGCCCGACGATCTCGGCGCGGAGCTTGGTCGTATCAAGCGAGCGCATCGAGCGATCCACGAGGCGAGCGCGATGGATCCCGTTCTCCGATTTGATCGAGAGCAGCTGGGTGCTTGATGGTTCGTTTGCTTTGGTGGGCGCACTGCGCCTTTGGGCGTTGCCCGATTTTCCGAGTTCGATTCGCACGATGTTTCCCCTGTCCCGGCGGCCAAGAACAGGCCGCGGCGTGGAATATGCAAACCGATGGCGAACGATTCAAACGAATCAAGCACATTGAGCTCGAAAAACCGAGATTGCTTTGGGCTTATGGGTCGCCATCGTCAGGGGGCGATAACCGGGCGATCTGGAGGCGCATCGCGTCGAGCGTCTGGGTGGACACATGATGCTCGATGCCCTCGGCGTCGATCTGGGCCTGTGACTCATCGACCCCGATGGCTCGCAAGAACGAGAGCACCACTTGGTGGCGTTCGTGGGATTCCATCGCCATCTTCTGGCCAGACTCAGTGAGCTCGATCGGCTGGTGAGGTTCGCGGGTGACGAGTCCTTCTTTGCACAGGCGTGCGATGATCCGGGTGACCGTCACATGGCTCACGCCCATGAGCTTGGCCAGTTCGCCCACGCGGGCCTTGCCGCGGGTGTTGATGAGCTGGTCGATTGCCTCGACATAGTCCTCGGCTGTCTCGTCACGGTGGGCGCGCCGGGTCGAGCGGAACCGCTCAGCCGCCGAGGGTTCTGAATGGCCAAGTTGGTCTGGGCGGTTGGGCGTGGTCATTGTGTGGAGTGTAGCGCACAGATTCGGAGTTCACTAATCGAATAGGACCAGCTCAATGTGTGCGTGATCGAGCCCGGCTTTGCTTGCGAACGCTTCACGCGTGCATCCCTCGATCTCGATGGTTTTCTCGGGGTTGGTGTGCCCCTTGAGCACACGGACCTGCGCGGCTTTGAGCTTGAGTGTGCGTGCGAGCAGGGCGCAGATGGCCTTGTTGGCCTTGCCCCCTTCGGGCGGGGCGCTGGTGCGGACTTTGAGCCGATCGCCCAGCACGCCGGCGATCGCGTCGCGCGACGCGCCCGGGACGGCTTTGATCCGGATCCGTATGGGCGTTTGATCGCTCATGGTGTGGAGAAGCCTGATTCTGGTTCAACCAGTTCTGGGCTGGGTTTATGGGCAGGGCTTATGGGCAGGGATTGTTGAAGAGGTTAACAAAGTCCATCACATCGAGTCCGTTGATCGAGCCGTCGGCGTTGATATCGGCGCGGGGCTCTCGGCTCATGAACGCGTCCATCAGCTCGGAGAAGTCGTAGAAATCGAACTGGCCGTCCTGATACAGGTCCGCGGGGTGGTAGGCGTACGCGGTCAGCTCTTGATCGGCGGCCACATCCTCGAGGATGGTGACGGTGCCGTCGCTCCACTCGATGCGGACTTCGTCGGCTGTTTCAGCGTCGCCGAGCCCGAAGTGGAGGGTCATCTCGGATTGGCCGAGGTACCCGCTCTCGCCGTAGACCGCGCGGACATGCTCTTTGCCGCCGTAGGTTGCGATGACCCGAGTGCCGTAGCCCATCGGTGCTAGGCATGGGTGCATGTCGGTGTTGAGATCGATCCGGAGATAATGGGCGAGGTCACGGAACCCGAGATTGTTTCGATAGATGCGGAACGGTCCGCCGTTGTCAACGAAGGCGAGATCAAGATCGCCGTCCTTGTCGTAATCGAACTGGACGAGCCCGCGTCCGTTGATGTTGAAGTTGAGTTTGGTCGTCGCGGCGAGGTCGAAGAAGGTGCCGTCTCCTTCGTTGGACCAGTAACGCGTTTGCTCGTTGGGCCATGAGGGCCAGCCGTTGGTCGCGATGATGTCGATGTCGCCATCGTTGTTGTGATCGCCGCTCACGACGCCCCAGCCCCAGCCGCAGTTTTGGACATTGCGGAGCGAGGCTTGGTCGATGAACACGGGGTTCTCATTGCCGTCGAGCCCGGTGCCCATGTAGAGGGTGTTGTAGTACTCGGCCGAGGAGATAAAGATGTTGGTCTGGAACCAATCGAGGATGCCGTCGCCGTTGAAATCATTGACGGTGGCGCCCATGCCGTTGTTGTCTTTGTTGATCTGCCCGTCCTCTGTCGCGTCACGGTAGGTGAACTGTCCCTTGGCGTCTGGGCCGTTGTTGATGTAGAGGTGTGAGGTGGCAAAGTCGCAGGTGAGCAGCAGGTCCGGGTAGCGATCGCCGGTGATGTCGATAAACTTGGGCGTGAACCCGCGGAGAACGGTCTGGTTTTTGGGGAGCACCTGCTTGGAGACATCGGTGTAGTGCCCGGTGCCGTCGTTCTCGAAAAGCCGGTTGCCGCCTTCTTCAAAGTCCCAGGTCGCGACATAGAGATCGAGATCGCCATCGAGGTCATAGTCCCCGAAGGCCGCACCCTTGCCCCCGACGATGGCGAAGATGTCGTTGACCCCTCGTTCGAGGGCTTGTTCGGAGAATGAGTACTGCCCCTTGGCGTCTGGTCCATTGTTGATGTAGAGCAGGTTCTTGCCGGTCACCGCGGGCTTGCCGCCGGGCCCGTAAGAGACGACATAGAGATCGGGATAGCCATCGTTGTTCACATCGCCCACGGCGCTGCCGTAGCCGTGATGGTTGTAGTCGATGCCGTAGAGTTCGGCTTCGTCGATGAAGGTGCCGTCTTGCTGATTGATGTAGAGCATGTCGGGGACACTGCCCAAGCCCGGGAGGTAGATGTCTGGCCAGGTGTCGTTGTTGAAATCGCCGATGCTCACGCCGCCGGTCATGTGGTGGTGCTGGCGGGAGTAGAGCTCGGTGGGGATCGTGACGGCATGGATCCCGGTCTCTTGGTTCGCGAGGGTGTAGGTCGGGTCGTTGGCAAGGGCGAAGTTTGCACAGACGCTCAGGGCGAGGGCAGCACCGATGGCCAAGCGGACAGGGGGCAAGCGGAGGGGTTTGCGGGTTGGATCTTGGATCATCGATCGCTGGGTGTTCATCTTTTCAAACCTTCCGTCACCGAGATTGGTCGCCCGGGTATTCGTTCAAACCGTGCGCGGGGATACACGCAATAAATCACTGATCCGAGATATGGACAGTGTGCACCCACAGAGCATGACACGATATCGGTCGATTTCAAGAGACTTTGAAAGACAATACGCCCAATTGAGACCGTAGAGGCGAGTTTTTGGTGGGTCTTGCGGTTTGGATCACTGGAAGCGTGGATTCAGACCGGGGTCTTTGCTCTGGATTTTTTGATTGGGCTTCGTTTGGCGTGGATCGCGGTCGATTCGCCGCGGGCTGAGTCCAGCTCACGGATCGGGCCGTTGATAATCCGATCGAAGGCGGTTTGGGCGTTGGATGGCGAGTACTCGGTGCCGATAAAATGACGCCCCATCGCGTGGGCGACGACCCCGGTGGTGCCGCTGCCCAGGAACGGATCGAGGACGGTATCACCAGGGTTCGACGAGCAGGCGATCACGCGGTGGAGGTAGAGCTCGGGGAGCTGGTTGTCGTGCTGGGCTCGGCGTTCTTTGTTGTTGCCCTGGATGCGACCCCAGTACTTGCCGTACCAGACATCCATGGGCACGCGCATGCCCGCGGGCAGGCCGTCGCGTTTAGATTCGGTGCGCGGGTCCGCGTAGATCGCGCGCCGGTCGGATTCTTCGAGCACCGGGTCGGCGTTCCAGGTGCGGTTCTCTGGGTCCTTGCAGAAGTAGAGCGCGTGGACCTTGGAGTTGATGAACCGTCCTTTGGTGTTCTGCCCGAAGCGGTAGTGCCAGATGCACCAGTTGACCATGTGCATGGTCTTCTTGAGGTGCACCACGATCTCAGCGGCACTGTCATCGGGGATGTTGACCCACATCGAGCCATCAGGCTTGAGCGATTGAACGCACAGGTCGAGCCACTGGTAGGTGAAGTCGAGGTACTCTTTGCGCGAAAGCTTGCTGTCGTCCCACGCGTCGCCGGCTTCGTGGCGATCGTAATCGCGTGCCCAGTTGAACGGCGGATCGGCGAAGACCAGGTCCACGGATTGCTCTTGCACCTCTTTAAACTTGAGCAGCTGCTCGCGGCAGTCCCCGATCCGCACCGACGCGACCGCCTTGGACTTTGGGTGCGTGTGGGTGTGATCGGGTTTGGTGGCTTTGGGTTTGGGCATGGTTGGATGCTGTGTTGGCGGGGGTTCGAAACCGAATTGTACAGTGTATCCAGACACCGCGCAACGCGCCACTCTATCGAACATCAATCTTGTTTGGGCTGACAGACAAGGATGCGGATCGGCTTGCTCGCGTGCCTGGCCGCGAGGACGGCGAGCGGGCGCGAGGCTTCTGGTATATGGCGTCGACAGGCCTTGCGACTGCGGAACAGCGCATCGGATCGGGTCCGCCCGAGCCGCCCGCGCAGGCGATCGCTGACGGAATCGATCGCTTCGACCCGCACGATGACATCGATGGCGCGTTTTTTGGTGATCTGGACGCCGATGCGGAAGGATTCGCCGTCGCCGATGACGGGCGGGAGCTCAAGTGCGCCGAAGGCCTTGAGCCATTCGCGGGCCGAGTGGCCGCCGTCGGGTGCGTAGCGGATGACGCGGATCGAACTCAGGCTTGGTGGCGGCATGGGGCTCCTTCTCCCATCAGTGGAGATCTCGGCGATCAGGGCGTGGGCATCCTATCGTATGGTCGATGAATGAGCCCGCAAGTACATCTCAAGCCGATACGCACGGGCTCAGCGTGATGATCCCGTGCCGGAGCAATGAACGCACCATCGGGCGCGTGCTCGATTCGATCCGTGGGCTCGCGACGCAGCTGGTGGTTGTCGATTCGGGCTCGGCGGATCGCACGCTTGAGCTGGTCAACGCGTGCAAAGACTGGGCCGACGATGATCGCTGCGAAGTGGTCATCATCGAGACGACCTGGCGTGGATATGTCCGTACCAAGCAGCTGGCTCTTGATGCGTGTTCACACGCGTACACGCTGTGGCTCGATTCCGATGAGCCGATGACGCCCGAGCTTGCACAGGGCATCCGCGGGGCGATTAATCGCGGCGTCAACGCCGGGCTTGTGAATCGCAAGGTCGAGTACAAGGGCAAGCTCTTGAACCACTGCTGGCAGCCAGAGCACCGCTTGCGGTTCATTAAGACCGAGCTGGCGCAATCGAGCCGCGCCAGGTTCGCCGGCAAGACGCACGACTACCTTGAGGTCGACGCCCCGATCAAGCCCGAGCTGATCTCGGGCACCCTGATCCACCAGTCCTTCGAGACCTTCGCAAAGCACCTCGAAAGCCAGCGTCACTATTCCTTCATCTTCGCCAGCGCCCTCCACAAGCAGGGCAAGAAGGGCAGCGCGTGGAAGATCCTGACCTCGCCGCCGGGTGCGTTTTTGAAGCAGCTGGTGCTCAAGGGCGCGTGGCGCGATGGGTATGCGGGCTGGCTGTGCGCCGGGACCTCGGCCGCGGGGGCGCTGATGAAGCACATGATGCTCTACGAGATGGGGCAGGGCGAGGACTGAGTGCTGGTGTGTTCTGCGTTCAATAGTTGAGCAGGTCGATATGTCGCTGCCCGGCCACGCCCGCATCGTGGAGCCTCAGGAATACGGCTTCTCGATAGATCGGCTCGTCGACCGCTTTGGTTGCTTGGGTGAGCACCGACCACGCCTCATCGTTCCGATCGGCGGCGAGATACGCGATGTGCGCATCGGCGATTGTGTCGGCAAAGCGAGTGATCGTGCTGAGCCTGGATTCTTGCCTGATTCGTTCGTCAAGCTCGGCATCCCCGGTCAGCATGACAAGGCTTTTCTCGTTCATCTTATTGATTCGGTTGTAGCTTTCGATCGCGTCGGCGACATAGGACTCGCCCGATGGCAACGCCCGCCCGAGGATCGCGGCGTGCCCTGAATCGAGCAGCAGGTCATCGATCAGGAAGTACTGGCGTTCGAGCGCGGCCTGCCCATCTTCGGTGGTGTCGGCTTCGATCGCCCAGTCGAGCACGGGCTGAGAATCACCCAAGGCTTCGTGGCTGAGCACGATCCAATCTTGGAGAGCCTGGTGGTCGGTGGTGCCCTGCTTGGTGGCTTGGTCGATGGTCCGCTTGGACTCATCACGGATCTGGGTGAAAGCCGTGCGGGCAGCGGGGTAGGCTTCGATGAGCGGCTTGATTTCGTTGATCATAAACGAGCCTCGGATGCCGGCGAGGGCGGGCTCGAGCTCGATGATGTTGTTCCAGAGCCAGACATACGACTCGGTCGCCTCCGCGTATCGATGCTCTTTGAGCTCGTTCCTCGCCTTCGCTAAGAACTGGTGCACATCGATGGTCGTGTCGATGTGCGAGCGCTGGGTGGCGTTGCTCAAAGAGGGCGCGGCATGGACGGAGAACGCGGTGGCTGCACAGAGTGCGAGCGCCGCGACGGCGGTTGTGCGGATTGGTTTGTGCGTGTTCATACACCAGAGTACTGCGTTGTGGAATCGTGAGTTCGTGTGTGTTTGCAAAATTATATAACATAGTTCCCTCTCCATGAGCGTTCCTTGGATTTGAAGGTCCATGGCTGTGCCTTCATCTCTATTTGTGAAGATCCTGTGAGGATGTATTGAAGCGTGTCCGTTCGGGGTGCATGTGCGGTAAAGTCTTGCCATGCAAGGTGCTGTGTGTCGCAGGGTATGGACGCCCGGGCGATCTTTGCGTTTGGTGAACCGTGTACTCACAGGGATGTGAAGGAGTATCGATTATGCGATATCGTGCGTGCTGGATCTCGGACTTGCACCTGGGGAGCAAGAAGGCCGAGACCGATCTGATCTATAGCTTTCTCAAGAAGAACGAGTTCGACGCGCTCTATCTCAACGGCGATGTGATCGACATCTGGCGATGGAAGCAGGCCGGGCTCCTGCGGGCCAAGAACGCGCAAGAGCACATCAATGTCGTCCAGCGGTTGCTCAAGCTCGCCAAGCGCGATGTCCCGATCAACTTCACACTCGGCAACCACGACGAGTTCCTGATGCACTTTCTGGGCGAGCACGACGGGGCGCGGGACTTTGGGAATATCAACCTCGCCGAGCGTTTGGAGCACACCACGGCCGACGGCAAGCGGTACTTGGTCTTGCACGGGCACCAGTTCGACCTCGTCACCCGCACCGCCCCGTGGGTCGCCAAGCTGGGCGATCGTGGGTACGAATCGCTGATCTGGATCAACCGGATTGTGAACCGTGTCCGCCGAAGACTGGGCATGCGCTACTGGTCGCTGTCCAAGTTCATCAAGCTCAAGGTCAAGAAGGCGACGATGATCATCGGCAACTTCGAGCACAGCGCCCTGCACTACGCCCAGGAGCACGGCTACGACGGCATCATCTGCGGGCACATCCACAACCCCGAGATCAAGGTCGACCCGACCGGCGAGGGCCCGACCTATCTCAACTCGGGCTGCTGGACCGATCTGGCCAACTGCAACGCCCTCGTCGAACGCATGGACGGCTCGATCGACCTGATCCACTGGGACGGACAGCGCGAGCACATCCTCAAATCAACCGACCCCGAGCGGATCGACTCGTATGTGCCCACGCTCTATGAGCTGGGCAAGCAGCCTGATAAGCGGTATGGGCAGGGGATGCGCGGGCTCAAGACCGATGTGTCGGACATCGAAGAGATCTACTCCGCGGTTTGATCGGGCGGGCGGCCCATTTGTGATCCAACTGATGACCCGCTTAATGACTCGGAGAGGCCCGAACTGCTGTTCGTGCAGGTATATAAGCAGATCCGTCGGCCTATGATTCGGGCAGCGCGGGCGTTGGTCCCGTGTAGGTAGCGGAGCCGAGGGCGATCTATTGGAATGATCACGCCCGGTTCGGCGATGGCCCTGATACGGGGCAGAACGGCATATGAATATGGGTGATGAACACAGCGGCGGCTCCGGCTCACGGGGTCGCGGAGATAGAGGCGGATCAGGCGGTCGATCAAGAGGCAGCTCAAAGGGTGGCGGGCGATCAAGAGACGGCGGAGGCCCACGCGGCAAACGCGGCCCACGCGATAAGGGGGCCGACAAAGAGCCCGAACGCCAACGCACCATCAAAGAGCCCAAGGGCGGATGGTCGAGCGACACCTTCGAGACAGACAAAACATTCGCGGATCTGGGGCTCAAAGAATCCATCACCAAAGCGATGGACGAGCGCGGGTTCAAGCACCCGACCAAGATCCAGGCGGCGCTGATCCCCCTCGCACTCGAGGGCGGCGATATTCTTGGGCAGGCCAAGACCGGCACTGGCAAGACCGCGGCGTTCGCGCTCCCATTGATCGAGATGATCGAGCCGGGGGATTCGATGATCTCGGTCATCCTCGCGCCAACGCGCGAGCTGGCGATCCAGATCAAGCAGGACATCGAAGAACTCGCCGAACACACCGGGCTCAAGGTCTGCGCGATTTACGGTGGCCAATCGATCAATGTCCAAGCCGACCAGCTCCGCAAGGGCCCCGAGATCATCGTGGGCACCCCCGGGCGCATCCTCGATATGATCGATCGCGGGTACCTTGATCTCTCCGAGGTCGAGTTCGCCGTGCTCGACGAGGTCGACCGGATGCTCGACATCGGATTCCGCGACGACATCCGCAAGATTTTGGGCAAGTGCCCCGAGGACCGTCAGACGATCTTTGTCTCGGCGACCTTCACCGACGAGATCGAGAAGCTCTCACGCAAGTACATGCACAACCCCGAGAAGCTCGAAGTCTCGGCGGGTGCGCTCACTGTTGATCTGGTCAAGCAGGGCTATGTCACCTGCGATCCGTGGGACAAGAAGCGGATGCTCGCTCATCTGCTTACGCACGAAGAGCCCGCGCTCACGATCGTGTTCTGCCGAATGAAGCGAACCGTGGATTCGGTGGTTCGTTATCTTGAGCGCAAGGACATCACCGCGACGGCGATCCACGGCGATCTCTCGCAGGCCAAGCGCAACCAGGTGATGAGCAAGTTCCGCTCGGGCAACTTGGCCGTGCTCGTGGCGTCGGACCTTGCATCGCGCGGCATCGATGTCGAGGGCATCACCCATGTGGTTAACTATGACCTGCCCGACGATCCGGATCTGTATGTCCACCGCATCGGGCGTACCGCCCGCGCGGGCAACGACGGGCACGCCTGGTCGTTGGTGCTGCCGAGTCAGGGCTCGCTGCTCACCGAGATCGAGATCTTGGTCAACTCCGAGATCCCCAAGCTCGACTACCCAGACTTCGAAGCCCGCCCACGCCCCGAAGACTGGAAGGACGAGCCGACCGGCGGGCGTCCGGTCTACGAGGTCAAGGGTGCCCCGACCGAGCCCAAGAAGAACCGCTTTGAGACCGCGCAGGTCCCCGTGGTGGACAAGCTCTCGGAGCGCGACCTGAGTGCCAAGTTCCCTGGCGGGATCGTCCCGACCAAGCTGCCCGGCAAGATGATGGGCGGCAAGGCCAAACGCCGCGGGCGATAACACGCCGGATCAGTTTTAATATCTTCAGCACCCCGCTCGATGCGGGGTGTTTTTGTTGAACACATCACAAAAAAACGCACCCCATTGAGGTGCGTTCAGATCGGTGCGTTCGGAGTCTTTGAGTTGGTAGGCAACGAATCAGAGCGTGTTGGCGGTCTCGTGCTCGTGCGCGGTGCTCTGCTCGCCTCGGATCGAACCGACGATGTCCGGGTTGGCGTTGATGTGGATCTTGCTCTCGGCCCGCGACGCGTTGGCGGTGACCGCTGAGGGCGAGCCGGTGTTGGGCGTGCCGGCTTCCACTGCAGGGTTCTGGCCGTCGGTGTCTGGGGTTTCCATGGCTTCACGCATGCGACGCCCGACCTTGAACTTCACGGTCCGCTTGGCGGGCACAGGGACACGCTCGAGGGTCTTGGGGTTCTGTGCGATGCGGGGGGCGCGGTTCTTGACCTCGAACACTCCGAAGTCGCGGAACTCGAGCCGATTGCCGTCGCCGAGCTCGACGATCACCTGGTCAAGAAACTCCTGAACAACCTGCTTGACGGCCACACGCTTCATGTCGGTGGTCTCAGCGATCCGGTCGATCAGGATTTTCTTGGTGATCGTGTTCATGTTGTGTTCCCTTATACGCATGGTGCGTGCATGTATTGATTATTGAGCCCCCAAATACTCGCCGGGGCCCCTCTGGTATCTATCGATGATCATCTTCGTTCGGGCACTTGGAGGGATGGTTATCGGCCGTGGTTGTCTATCTGGCGTTGTCCCGGTTTGGCCAGCTTTATACCAGCTATTGACCATGGGGGCAGCGACGATAACTCTTTTCCAGCCAGTACCATCCAGATCGGTACACGAAACGGAATATGATCTCCGTGAAGATGAGTATCGCAGACTCAACGCCCAGAGTCAATGGGCACGGCGATGTCTTTTGTGTTCTCTTTTTTTGCGCAAGATCGAGTGGATAAAGCACTTGCAATTGCATCCCAACCTTGCTATGAGCCCCCATGAACGACCCCGAAAACCACGATCAGCGCCCCCCGGCGAGCCCGCCCAACCGATCAAAGTCGGGTGTTTTGCTCGCGCCCGGGGTCCGGGTGGACCAGAATGCGATCGTGATCAGCTTCGTGCGTTCGTCGGGCCCGGGCGGGCAGAATGTCAACAAGCGATCCACCAAGGCCCAGCTGCGGATCTGTGTCGATCAGATCCCGCTCTCTGCGCGTGCCCGGGCGAGGTTCATGCGTCTTGGGCGCAACGCGATCAACGCCGACAACGAGCTGGTGCTCAGCGCCGACGAGACCCGCAGCCAATCGCGCAACCGCCGGGCGTGCATGGATCGCCTGCGTGAGATGGTCATGCGTTCGCTCGTCGAGCCCAAGGCCAGGCGGGCGACCAAGCCGACCAAGGGATCGGTCCGGCGTAGACTTGAGAACAAGAAGCAACGATCGGAAACCAAGCAACGCCGACGACCACCCGAGCAGCACTGAGCAGAGTTCACATGACGATCGATTCCAACAACTTGTCAACGATCGTGCTTGCGATCGAGCTCTCCAACCCGAGCGCATCAGCCGATGCGCACGCCGCGGCGGTGTTCTGTGCAGACGATGATGACTCCGCTGGTCCAGTTTCGTTGATTGGCTCAAGGCCCATTCCAGACGGTATACGAAGCTCCGATGCGATCATGGTGCTGATCGAATCGTTGTGCGCAGCGCATCAGATCAAGCCGACGCAGATCGCGCGGATCATCGTCTCCATCGGCCCGGGCGGCTACACCGCGCTGCGGATTGCCAGCACGACGGCCAAAGTCCTCGCCCACACGCTTGGCTGCGAGCTCGTCGCGGTGCCCTCGGCGGCAGTGGGGGCGCAGGCGATCGAACCATCGCATCGCCCGGCGCTGATCGCGCTGGCGTCGAAGAATCAGATGGCCCACTGCTCGCTGGTGCACGAGGACGGGCGCGTCGAATCGCTCGGGGTGCTCGATGCTCAGGGTATCGGTGAGTTGAGTCTCCGCGCGATCTTTGCGGACAAGCACCTGCCCGGCTCATTCGTCGGGCTGGCCAACGATCGCGGCATCTCGATCGAGCCGTTGGTGCTCGACGCACGCCACTGCGTTTCGGCGGCTGCGGGCATCGCCCCGATTGATCCTGATGAGCTCAGGCCGATCTATGCCCGCGAGCCAGACGCCGTGACCCAGTGGCGTGCCCGTGGTCAGACCAAGACTTCGCCCAAGCCCCAGAGCTGATCGTCCCATAACCGAGGCTCGCTCGCCATCCAGGCGGTGCAGGTTGCTTGACTGATTGGTTCGCCGTCACTCGCCCGATCCCTGTGAAGTTGGGTAAGCTGTGCGACGATATCCGATCAGGCAGGTGATCACCCGAATCACTCTACAACGACAGCATCGATCCCGCTTAGATCACGGAAGGTCACTGGCAATGGTTGCACAACAGAATCAAGATTGGTCGGAGAAGAAGGTCTTCACGACCGGCGAGGCCGCCAAGGTCTGCAAGGTCTCGCAGCAGACCATCATCCGCTGCTTCGACTCGGGCCGGCTCAACGGCTTCCGCGTGCCGGGCTCTCGGTTCCGCCGAATCCCGCGTGACGAGCTGATCAGATTCATGCGTGAGAACGAGATCCCGCTGGCCGCCATCGGCTCGGACCGCAAGCGCGTGCTCGTTGTCGACGACGAGCCCGAGATCTTGGACCTGATCACCGAGATGCTCGTCAGCGACGGGCGCTTCGAGGTCTGCCAGGCATCGACGGGCTACGACGCCGGGATCGAGACCGAACGGTTCAAGCCCCACCTGATCCTGCTCGATTACATGCTCCCCGATATCAACGGCAATATCGTTTGCCAGCGCGTCCGCGCCTCCGAGACTATGGGCCACACCCGCATCATGTGTGTCTCTGGCGTGGTGGATCCCGTCGAGATCGAGAAGCTCCGCAACGCCGGGGCCGACGATTTCCTCAAGAAGCCCTTTGATCTACGCGAGATGATCACCCGGATCGAGACGCTCCTCGAGATCAACGCTTCGTAAACACTCGGCGAGGGCACCATGAATAACCAACAGCCAAGCCCGGCAGGACAATCAGATTCTGCTGCTGCGCCCATGAACGAGCAGCAGGTCGAGCTAATTTTATCGAACATTGATCGCCTGCCCACGCTGCCGGCGGTGGCGACGCGTCTGATGTCAATCTCGAGCGTCGAGGACATCAACCTCGACGAGATCATCCTGCTGATCGAATCTGACCCGGCGATGAGCACGATGATCCTGTCGATGTGCCGAACCGCTGATAAGGGACTCGGCGACAAGATCACGACCGTCCGGCGCGCGGTGATTATGCTCGGACTCGAAGCCGTGCAGGTCGCGGCGCTGAGCGTGCATGTCTATCAACAGCTCAGCACCGAAACCCCCGAGCACGACGCCGAGGATCATCTGTTTGATCGTTCAGGGTTCTGGATCCACTCGCTGGCCGTCGCGTGCGGGGCCCATGCAATCGCTCAAGAGCATCCGCAGCTGGGTGTCTCGCCCGACCAAGCCTACCTCGCGGGCCTGCTCCATGATTTGGGCAAGCTCTCGCTCGATTTGATTCTTCCCAAGGCGTATCAGCGGGCGCTGGCGATGTCGCAGTCGCGCCACTGCTCGCTGTGCCTCGTCGAGCGGACGATGCTCGGGCTCGATCATCACACCGCCGGCAAGCGGATGGCCGAGCACTGGAAGCTGCCCGATCCGGTCCGCGACGCGATCTGGCTGCACTCGCAGCACCTGGGCTCGCTGCCCGAGAGCGCGAGCCGATCGCTTGTTTCGATTGTGACCATCGCCGAGTCTTGGGCGCGTGATACGCATCTGGGCTGGGCCGGTGAGTATGGCGAGCCGCTGGACCTCTACGAGCAGGCCGAGTTCCTCAGGATCAATCCCGAGTTCTTCAAGAACAACACGCCTGCACTCATCGAAGGCGTCGCCACGCGTGGCAAGATCCTGGGGCTTGGGGAGATCGCCGAGCAGGGCTTGCTCATCGAATCGCTCACGGCCGCCAACCGTCGGCTCGCCCAGCTCAACACCGATCTGCGCTCCAAGCTCTCGTCGGCTAAGACCAGCGATCGGATCCTCGAATCCATCGACACCTTCCATGAGCACGCACGAGTCGATGCGTCGCCCGAGCAGATATTCTGTTCGATTGTCCGATCGGCCAGTGTGCTTGTCGGCTCCGAGCGGGCCGCGGTAATCGTGCAGCACTCAGACGGCGCGCCCTGGCAGACCTTGATGATCGATCAGGGCAAGGTCGTGACGCCCTCGAAGGCAGTCAAGGCCCCGCAGAGCGAGCACGAGACCGTACGCCCCGGGATGCTGGCCCACGCCAACGCCTCGCAGTCGATGGAGCTGGCCACGCTCGATTGGCTCCGCGAGTTGTTCATGAGCGTCAAAGAGATCGGCGCCCCCATGCTCATCGGCAGCGCGGACGCTCAGGCCGAACAGCCGAGCGACGAATCCTCGTTCCTGATCATCATGCCCAAGATGGGCAGTGGCATCGAACAGATCGTCTCCACGCCCGGTTTCGCCACCGTGCGAGCGCTCTGGGGGCGGGCGCTGGCCCAGGCGATCATCGCCGAGAAGGGGCGGCGCGTGGGCGAGGAGCTCGCGGGCGCGAACCACGCGATGACCGCGCTGCGTCATGAGCTGACGACCAAGGAGTCGCTGGTTCAGCTCGGCAAGATGGCCGCGGGGGCGGCTCATGAGATGAACAACCCGCTGGCGATTATCAAGGGGCGATCACAGCAGCTCTTCGAGCGTTCGGGCACCGAACGCGAACAAGCCTCGGCCCGCGCAATTACTGCGGCTTCCGATCAGCTCACCGATCTGATCACCAGCTTGCACATGATCGCCGACCCGCCGACTCCCAAGCTGGCGCTGGCCGATCCGATCCTGATGGTGCGCCAAGCCATTGCGATTGCAAGAGATCGGTGTCAGGCCCAGGGGCACAATGTCCGCATCCAGTGCAACCCCAAGGGCGAGATCCGGCCCATCGGCATGGATCTGGACATGCTCGCCAAAGCGGTGGCCGAGCCCATCATGAACGCGGTGCAGGCGAGCCCGAACGCAATCATTTCCGTTTGCATTGAACCCGGGTCGCGAGATGGCCGACTCTTGGTACGGATCACCGATCGCGGGCCCGGTTTCACGAGCGACTCGATCAAACACGCCTTCGATCCCTTCTTTTCCGAGCTCGACGCGGGTCGTCGTTCGGGGCTGGGGCTGGCACGGGCGCGTGGGCTCATCGAGCTGCACAAGGGCGAGATCGTCCTGGGCAACAACCCGGGCGACAGCAAGGGTGCTGAGGTGGTGATCTACCTGGAGACGGACCTCCTGGACAACCCGTTCGCGACCGACATTCAGGCGGCGTGAACCACCACAAGAGACACCACCCGGTGTTGAAGACAAACAGAGAGCCGAGCACGGATCATGGAACGACCCAACAAGACCAAGCCAACAAGCCTGAGCACCACCCCCGTTGATCTGGGCGTTGAGCACGACCCCGCATCCGACCTGGGTGTGCGTGTAATCGCCGTCTCGCCCCGCGCTTCGGTCCGCCGACGCTTGTCGAGCATGCTCCACGGGCATGTCGAATCGCTCCACTTTGTTGAAGACGCCGCCGCTGCCAAAGAACAGGTCGTCACCAACACCTGCGATCTGGTCATCATCGAACGCGCCCTGCCCAGCACCGACGGCATCGACCTGCTCGATCAGCTCTCAGCGAACCACCCCGCACTCGTCGGCGTGATCATCGGCCAGACTGAAAACATCGACGACGCGATCCGCGCGATGCGCTCGGGCGCATGCGATCTGATCTCGATCCAGAGCCGCAACGCCCAGACCACCGCTCGTTTGCTCGAGTCCGTCAAGCGTGCCCAGCGCATCCGCCAGCGCGACGCCCGCGTCGATCGGCTCAAGAAGCTCTGCCACAAGCTCAACTCCGCCCGCCAGGATGTGTCGGGCCAGGTCGGCGACCTGTGCAACGATCTGGTCACCGCGTACCAAGACCTCTCCGAACAGTTCGGCGATGTGAAGCTTGCGACAGAGTTCAACGCCATGCTCCGCCAAGAGCTCGAGATCGAATCGCTCCTGCGGACCATGCTCGAGTTCACGCTCAGCAAAATCGGCTCGACCAACGCCGCCGTGTTCCTGCCATCGAGCTCGGGCGATTACTCGCTCGGCGCGTATGTCAACTACGACATCCCCCGCGACGCCGCCGAGATCATGCTCGACCAACTCGCCGATTCCGTCGCGCCCCAGTTCGAGGACACCGATCAGGTGATCTCGCTCACGGGTCGTTACGAGATGGACGAGGCCCTTGGGCGCGATGCCCACTGGCTCGAAGACTCAACCGCGATGATCGTCTCGTGCCAGCACGACGACGAGTGCCTCGCCGTGCTCGCGTTGTTCCGCGATCAGTCGATGGAGTTTGGCGACGAGGACATCCGCACGCTCAACATCATCGCCCGGCTGTTCGCCGAGCAGCTCGGACGCGTGATCCGCGTCCACCACCGCCACCTGCCCAAAGACCAGTGGGGCGCGATCGATACCGGGTCATACATCGATCCGGTCGACGAGGATGACGACGATTACTTCTCATCCGACGACGATCACTTCGGCTTCGCGGCCTGATCCGAACGGGCGATGGCTGATCGGGCGAAGACCGCTCAGCCCATCTGACCAAGCGTCTGCGAGAGCATCAACGAGTTCCCATCAGGATCAAAGAAGGTCGCCAGCTTGACCATGTCTGGGATGACGATGGTGTCGCCATCGAACTTCACGCCCTGCGATTCGAGCGTCGCGCGGGCGCCGTCGAGATCAGACACAGCCCATGTCGGTGTCGGCCCACCGGGCTTGACGGCTTCGACCTGGCTTACGCCCAGCTGCACGCCCGGGACCGGCGACTTCATCTCGGCCCAGCCCATTTCATCCATCTTGTAGAGCAGCTCGAACCCGAGCACGCCGGTGTACCACTCGATCGAGGCATTCATGTCCGAGACACGCATCGCGATGGTGAGTTCGGGTTCGAAGGGGATGGGGGTGCTCATAGTGTGCTCCTTGATGGGTGAGACAGTTGTGGATTATGCTTGACATGAATATATAGCAACTATAAAATCGTGTCAATAGAGCCGTCATCAATTTCTTGATATTGAGCACGCTCACCCAGAACTCACCTCGCCCATGCATGAAGCCAGCCACCTCAACCAGATCTTCGCGCGCCGATGGGCAATCCCGATCCTCGCCTCACTCCGCGGCTCGGGCGGGTGCAAGTTCATCACACTCACCAGCAATCTCGAGGGCTCGCGGGCCGCGCTCAAATCCTCGCTCGCGCTCCTCGACACCCTGGGGCTCGTCATCCCCAACCCCGGGCACGGGCACCCGATGCGCCCTGAATACATCCTGACACCCCGCGGCTCCATCGTCGCGGAGCCGGCCGGTGCGCTGGTGCATTCGCTCGACAAAGCCAGCTCGCTCGATCTCGGGCTCAAGAAATGGTCCATGCCCACGCTCTACGCAGTGGGGGCGGGCTCCGAACGGTTCAACACCATCGCCCAGTCCCTTGGCTCCGCGACCGATCGGGCGCTCTCGCTGGCCATCAACGACCTGCAGACCATGTCGATGCTCGATCGTCGCTTGATCGACGATCGCCCGCCCCGGGCGATCTACGCGATCACCCGCCGGGCGCGTTGGCTGGTGCCGTGCTTGGGCGATCTGCAGCAGGCCATGACCAGCCCATGACAAGGCCTTAAGCTGAAACTGGTCGCCCTGTTTTCCCAACAACATGATGATCGGGCATTCGCCCTTTCAGGGTCTGTTTTCTGACACTCGCACGCACAACGCGTTAAACTATCCCCGTGGGCAGGCCGCGTGGAATGGTGCGGCTGCTCATCGGGAGAACTCACATGATGCACATGCTCTTCGGCGATCTCGCCCCCTGGTTCACCGCTCCGGCACTGCTGGGCACGGGTTTCCTCATGATCCAGCTTATTCTCGGCGAAATCGGAGGCGACGGCGCAATCGATCTCGACCTTGATCTAGAAATGGACCTCGACGCCGATCACCCGGGCGCCGAGTTTGGCATCCTCAGTGTCCAGTCCATCTCCGCCTTCTTCATCGGTTACGGCTGGATCGGGCTCGGAGCCTACCGCTTCCTCGATATGGGCTTCACCGGGGCCGCCATCATCGCGGTCTGCGCCGGCGTGGGCGTCGCGTGGCTGATGGTCTACCTGCTGCGTGCGTTTCTTAAGCTCCAGAACAACACCAATGTCTCGATCCACCAAGCCGTGGGTTTGGTCGGCGAGGTCTACGCGAGCATCCCGCCCGCTGGCCAGGGCAAGGGCGAGATCATCCTCGTGATCAACCAGTCCCAGCACAACTACTTCGCGATCCAAGAACACGACGAACTCATCGAGACCCACACCCGTGTGCGCGTGCTCCGCGCCGACACCGCGAGCAACCTGATCGTGGTCGAGCCGACGGCCTAACAATTTTAGATATTCGTTTCTCATCCACTCATCGTTTCTACAATCATTCCAAACATATACAAAGGAGAGTTCATGCAATCAATCCCAATGCTCGCTCAGGCGGATTCGTCCAACTCGGGGATGTTCATCATCATCGTGGTGGCCGTGGTCCTGTTTGTGCTGTTGTTCGTCACCCTGTTCCTCGCGTCGCGATACCGCCGATGCCCGTCGAACCGGATCCTCGTGATCTGGGGTACAGGCTCAACCTCCTCCGCCCAGTGTTTCCACGGCGGCGGCAAGTTCGTTTGGCCCGTCATCCAGGACTACGCGTACATGTCGCTCGAGCCGTTGGTGATCGAGATCCCATTGCAAGGCGCACTCTCACTCAACAACATCCGCGTGAATGTGCCCTCGACCTTCACCGTGGGCGTGTCCAAATCGCCCGTGCTGATGAACAACGCCGCCGAGCGTCTGCTCGGGCTCACCCAGCACCAGATTCAAGAACAGGCCCAGGACATCATCCTTGGTCAGCTGCGTCTGGTCATCGCGACGCTCTCGATCGAGGAGATCAACAAGGACCGCGAGAAGTTCATGAACCTCGTCAACGAGAATGTGGCCGAGGAAATCAACAAGATCGGTCTCACGCTGATCAATGTGAACATCCGCGACATCACCGACGAGTCGGGCTACATCGAAGCGATCGGCAAGCGGGCCGCCGCCGAGGCCATCAACCGGGCCAAGGTCGAGGTCGCCGAGCAGGACCGCGAGGGTGCCGTCGGTGAAGCCACGGCCTACCGCGAACGCAATGTCCGCGTCGCCGAGGAAAAAGCACTCGCCGATCAAGGGCAAAAGAACGCCGAGCAACAGAAGCGAATCGCGATCGCCGAGCTCGAAGCCCAGGCGATCACGGGCGAAGTGGAATCCAAGCGAAACCAAGAGATCGCCGCGGCTGAGCGATTGGCAGAAACGATCGCCGCCAAGAAACGCGCCGAGCAAGAGCAGCGAGTCGAGGTCGCGATCGCTGAAGCATCCGCCGTCGACGGCGAAAACACAAGCTCGGCCAAGGTCGCCGAGTCCAACGCCCAGCTCGCCGAGATCCGCGCAGAAGCCAGCCGACGCTCGGATGTGGCGGCCGCCGAAGCACGCCAGAAGATCTTCACCGCCCAGCGCGAAGAAGAACTCGCTAAGCTCGCCAAGGAACAGCTCGCTCCCCAAGAGATCGAGAAGAAGCGTATCGAGATCGAAGCCGAAGCCACCGCCGAGCGCAAGCGTCGCGAAGCCCGAGGCGAAGCTGACGCGGTGCTCGCCAAGTACGAAGCCGAAGCAAAGGGTGTCCAGCAGGTGCTCGAAGCAAAGGCCGAGGGCTACCGCCAGCTGATGGAATCCTGTGCCGCCAACCCACGCGTCGCCCCGACCCTGCTGATGATCGAACAGCTCCCCGAGCTCGTCGCGATGCAGGTCAAGGCGATCCAGAACCTCAAGATCGACAAGATCACGGTCTGGGACTCGGGCAACGGCAGCGATGGCAATGGCAACGCCACCGCCAACTTCCTCAGCGGCATGATCGGCTCGCTGCCTCAGGTTCATGAGCTTGCAAAGCAAGCCGGGATCGAACTACCGAGCGCACTGGGTAAGGTCGGGGAGATGGAAACGGTTGAGCCGATCGCTCACTCGTCAACTGATAAGCCAGCCACAGACACCAAGGCATAAAGCCTTTCGAGTCTGTATAGCAAGCATAAAAAACACCCCGGCCAACGCTGGGGTGTTTTCTTGTATACATAAAACTTGCTTGGTGCTCTCGACTCAATCGTCGAAGTACAGCTTCGCGTCGTCTGGCAGGTCCACGAGCAACGCGTCGCGATCGATGTTCTCGATCTCCAGCTCGCTGTCGAACTTGCCCGTCTCCTGGCTCGGGACATGCAGGTTGCCCTTGCCCGATGTCCCGCGCAGGCGACGCTCGACGCGCTTGCGTGCACGCATGATCAGCTTGATGGGTACCTCGTCGAAGGGCATCACCTCGCGGAACCGGTTCATCAGGAAGCGCTCGTAGTTGTTGGTGAACAGGTCCGGATCGTTGACCACCAGCACGATCGTCGGCGGCGCCGTCTTGACCTGCGACGCGAAGTAGACCTTGGCCTCGATGCCCAATCGGTTGCTGGGCCCGCGCTTCTCGAGGATGCCCTTGATCACCCGATTGAGCATCCCGGTGCTCACGCGGGTGTTATTCTGCTCATGGAGCTCGAAGGCCAGCTTCATCGTCTCCTTGACATTGAGCCCTTCCTCGGCGCTCATAAACGAGATCGGCGCGAACCGCAATCCGCCCAGCTCCTTGCGGAAGTACTCCTCGTAACGCTGTGGGGTGACTTTGCGCCCCTTCTCGTCGCTGGCGTCCTTGGCCACATCCCACTTGTTGATCACGATCACCACGGGCTTGAACGAATCCACGATCATCTTGCCGAGCTGCTCGTCGACCTGCGAGATCTCCGTGGTTGCATCGACCATAAACACCACCACATCGGCCCGCTTGATCGCCCGCTCGGCCCGATCGAGCGCGTACCACTCGATACTGTCCTGGAAGCTCTTCTTTCGCCGCAGCCCCGCGGTGTCGATTGCGAGGAGCGACTTGCCATCAAACTCAAGCTTCACATCCACCGCGTCGCGCGTCGTGCCCGCGATCTCGGAGACGATCATTCGAGGCTCGCCAGCAAGGCGGTTGACCAGCGTGGACTTGCCCGCGTTCCGCTTGCCCACGATCGCGATCTTCATATCGACTTCGGGCTCGGGCTCTTCGATAGTGTTAGGCGTGATCTCGTAGAGACGATCGAGCAGGTTCCGACGGAAGTACTTGCTCGTCGCGCTACAGATCAACGGCACACCAAAGCCAAAGGCCGACAGCTCGTAGGCGTGGGGCTCCCAGCTCGTGTCGTCGCACTTGGTCGCGACGACATAGACGCGGGTGAGTTCTGAGTTCTTCGAGCCGTCCTTGTCGCGACGCCCGAGCTTCTGCTCGCGGAGCATCTGGCAGATGGCTTGGTCCTGGGCGGTAATCCCCGCCTGGCAGTCCACGGCGAACAAGATAATGTCCGCGCTCGACACCGCCTCGGCGATCTGGTTCTCGATATCTTTGGTCAGCGTCGCCAGGTCCTCACCGACCTCGTTGTACCGCTTGCCGTCGGCGACATACACGCCGTACCCGCCCGTGTCGGTCAGCTCGATGTGCTTGACCGGGCCCTTGAGGTCCGGATGGGTGAGCCCAACCACGGTCGAGAGCCGATCGCGCGTCACACCCGGCGTGGGATCGACAATGGCGATCCGCTCCTGGGCGATGAGATTGAGCAATGAACTCTTGCCGACATTAGGTCGGCCGACGATGGCGATACGGGGGATGGGCATAGTCGAGGATCATAGACACGAGCCCGGCAAAGCAAAGTTTGAAAGGCGCACAAACTGCTCTGAGATAGAGATTTGCGGGACAATTTTCGGTTTCCGACCCAGCCTCAATCCGCGATCAACTCCCCGATCAAATCATGATGCGATTTGACCACCTGCGTCGCCCCAGCGCCCAGCAGCTCGTCGGGCGGGGTCAAATCCGCCAGCCCGATCACCCGCATCCCGGCGGCTCGGGCCGCGATCACCCCGGCAACGGAGTCCTCAACCACAATACAGGTCTCGGGGGCATGCCCCATGGTTTGAGCCGCGTGGAGGAACAGCCCCGGATCGGGCTTCCACTTGCCGACCTCATAGGCACTAAACAGCGTCTGGCGATCCGTCCCTTTTCGGCACGCAAATCGATCCATCAGCCCCGACCCACCCAAAGTCAAGGTGGCCTTCTCAACCGGTGCATTGGTCCCGATGCACCGGTGGGGGGCGTGGAGCCCGTTGGCGTGGCGGGCGTCGAGGGCATCGAGCAGCTCGTGGATTCCATCGAGGGCCGGCACGCCGTGGGTGTTCATTTCTTCGTACATCCGCACGCGGTAGTCGTCGATGAGCCCGGGCAGCTTCTTGCCCAGCTTGGTCTCGACATCGTCGAGGATATCGGTGAGGTTCCGCCCCTTGAAATGAGCAATCGAATACGCCGTATCGACTTCCCACCCGGCTTCTGTGACACACGCCGCCAGCACCCGGTTGGTGAGCGGCTCGGTGTTCACCAAGACCCCGTCGCAGTCGAAGATAATCAGTTCAGCATCCAGCATTCGATCGCTCCCTTCATGCGTATTCGTTCAGCCAAGGAGATCAACAAACAGTTCCCGCCGGTTGAAGGCGGCTCCGCACTCCGGGCAGGCACCAGAAATCGCCAGCCCGTCGAGCGGATACGAGCACGACGCGCAATCCAGCTGGATCGCGCACACCTCGGCGTCCGACAGGTTCGCCAATGGCTCGGCGGTTTCATAACAACCCGCCAACGCATCGGGCCCGGACCGCTCAAAGATCAGCTCCACCATGTCGTACTTCGCCGAGCACCGAAAGCAAGGCCCAAGCGGGCGCGAAGTAAACAAACGCGTGTTGCACGACGGACAGTCGGGCACATGCTTGGGATCGAGCAGCGACAGGTCAGGACGCACATCGTCCTCCCAGCCTTCATCGATGGTCGGCGGGTTGGCTTCGATCTCTTCGAGCAGTTCCTGGGCCCGTTCGCTCAGGCGTTTGGTCGGGATGATGAGTTCATATTGCCCGTTGGATCGCAACCCGCCGTACAGGCTGATCACCGCCGAGACCGACGCGTCGATCACGCCCGCCATGATGCCGTGCTCACGCAGATGGGCGGCATGAAACTGAGCGATCATCGGCGAGTGGTAATACGCAACGCAGTGCACTTATGAACCTGACCCAGAACCCAAACCAGAACCTGACCCGGCTTGGGCTGCTTCGGGCGCGGGCTCTTTGGCGTCCGCACGCATAAACAGCACCTCGCCCTTGGCGATGGCCTGCCCGGGCTTGAGCCCGTACTCGCCGTTCCATTGGGCGAGCTCGCTGAGCGGCGCGACAAAGCCCGAGTTGGGATCGTTGGGATCGCTCAGGTGATTGCAGTTCCAGTTCCGCCAAAGCTCGGCCATCTTCTCGGGCATCACGGGCCAGAGCAGCAGCGATGCGATGCGGAGTGCTTCGCCGCAGGAGTAGAGGATCGAGCTGAGCGCGTGCTCGCCGTCGTCGAGCGTATCGAGCTGCTTGGCGAGCGTAAACGGGGCAGAGTACGAGATGAAGTCGTCCACATGACGCACGATCGAGCGCCCAGCATCAAGCATCGCGACCAGATCAACCGTTTCGAGCGCCCTGCCCGCTTCGTCTACTGCGTTGGCCGAGAACTCAGCGAGCTTGTAAGTCCGATCCGGATCGTCCACGGCCTTGCCCGCATTGGCCAGCGCCGTGCGCGCGGTCTGCAGCGAGGTCCCGTTGTCGAACCCAAACTCACCATTACAAGTGCCCGAGACCTGCCCGTCGAAGTACTTGTTGAACATATTCCCGACCCGGCTCGTCGAGTTGCCCACCGAGTTGGCCAGGTCCGCGTTGAATACCTCGACAAAGCGCGAATGCGCGAAGTCCGCGTCGTTGGCACCCAACGGCCCCTGGGTCGTCAAGAACCAGCGCACCGCGTCGAGGCTGTACTTCTCGCTGTACGCTTCGAGCAGGTCGATCTCGACGAAGTTGCCCAGGCTCTTGGACATCTTCGTCCCCTCGGCAATCCAGTACGCGTGGGCGTACACAGTATCGGGCGCGGGCTTACCCAAGGCGTGCAACATCGCCGGCCACACGATCGCGTGGAACCAGATGATGTCCTTGGCCATCAGGTGCACGACCTCGCCCTCCCAGTACTTCCGCCGCTCGTCGTTGTCCACGATCGTCAGGTAGTTGCACAGCGCTTCGATCCACACATAGATCCGGTGCGAGTCATCGCCGGGCATCTGGATGCCCCAGTCCGCGTCGCCCTCCTTGATCTTGCGTGACACAGGCACCGAACGAAGCCCCTGCTTGAGCCGGCCGAGCACCTCGTTCTTGCGCGCCTCAGGCAAGACCTTGATCGCGCCCGATTCGATCTGCTCACGCAGCCAGCCCTCGTACTTGTCGAGCTTGAAGAAGTAGTTCTGCTCGACGCGCTTCTCAAGATCGCGTCCGGTGACCGGTGATTTGTAGTCGTGCTCCTTGGCGACCATCTCGGTGAGGTACTCTTCTTGTGACGGATCGTACCAGCCCTCGTAGTCGCCCAGCTCGATATCGCCCTGGGCCATCAGTTGCTCGATGAACTCGATCGCCTTGGTCTTGTGGCGGTCCTCGGTCGTGCGCACAAAGTCGTCGTTCGTAAAGTTCATCAGCCCGAAGGCTTTCTTGAAGCGCTCGGCGTTGATCGTCGCCCACTCGTAGGGCGTTTTGTTTTGCTCGGCCGCGGTTTTCGAGACCTTCTCGGCGTGCTCGTCCGTGCCCGTCAGGAAGAACACATCGCGCCCGATCAGGCGCTGGGCGCGAGCCGCCACATCGGCGATCAGCGTCGTGTAACAATGCCCGATGTGCGGGCGATCGTTCACATAGTAGATCGGGGTCGTGATATAGTACGGTTTCTGGTTGGTGTTTGCTGCTGGCATCCAGGGATTGTAGTGCCGTCGACCTGCTCCGCCCGCCATCGACCCGCCGGCGATCCCATTTCTTGCGCCCGCGGGCGATCTGAAAGTCCGTATATCCTTTGCCGCCAAAGCCATAACTAACTGATCGTTCTGGGCTATGATGGTTTCTGCGCGGGAATAGACTCCCCCGAGGAATCGTTTTCCTCTGCGAAGAGAAAGGGCAGGCAACAGTTTGGAGCGTGATAAGTTCGAACAGCTTGCTCTTGAGCATCTCGATGCGGTGTATCGGATGGCTCTTCATCTCGCTCGCAAGCCTGAAGAGGCTGACGAGTTGGTTCAGGAAGTGTATGCGCGGGCGTTTCGACCTCAGACCATCGAACGGTTTGAGGACAAGAGCGCCCCGGATGATCCGCTTTCGGGCTCAGGCGGCATGCGGTCGTGGCTCTTTGCCATCTGCCACAATGTCTTCTACACCCGGATCAAGAAGCAGGCCCGACAGCCTATGGCTGTCGACGAGTTCTTCAACGAATCATCAAGCGAGCGCATGCCCGACGAAGCGCCCCCCGTCTGGGATCGGACTGATCTCAACTGGGAGCATGTGGATGGTCGGCTCAAATCGGCCATCGATGAGTTGAAAGAAGAGTACCGCGAGGTGCTCATGTACTGGGGCGTCGACGGGCTCAAGTATCGAGAGATCGCCGAGATCATCGATGTCCCGATCGGCACCGTGATGAGCCGACTCCACCGGGCCCGCAAGCTCTTGGCGGACAAGCTCATGAGCGACGAACAAGTGGTGGACGACCTGGGCCTTCGGCTCCTGTCGTCGGAAGAAGTTGAATAAGCAGTAGACAGTAAGCAGCACGCAGGCGAACCAATCAAGCAGAACCAATCAAGCAGACCCAATCAAGCAGACCCAAGAAGGATCGAACGAACGCAATGACCGACCAGAACAACCATCCCGAGCACGCACAGGAAAACGGGCAGCCGATGAACATCGCTGCATTGTTGCGGGCTTCTGCTGATGGCGAACTCACCGACTGCCAATGCGAAGAGCTCGATGCCTACATGGCTCAGAACCCAGAGGCGGAGTCTCAGATCGCTTTCGAGCAGGCCATGAAGGACTGCTGCTCGCGTGCCATGGCCAAGCCGTGCTGTCCTGATGTACTGCGTGCCAAGATCGTCGCGATGGCTGGTGCTCCAGCTCCCGCTGTTGCAGAAGCGATTGCAGATTCAGACACAGACGCCTACGCCGCCCGGATCGAAGCCTCCAATGCCCAGACCCGCTCATCGAGCTTCTGGTCCCGCTCGCCCGTCATGGGCGCCGCCGCGGCTTTGCTGATGGTGGTTGCGGGCACCCTGATCTGGCAGAGCGCCTCGCTGGGCCCAAGCAGCGCCCCCGAGCACTTCACCTCGACCCAAGCGACTTACTTTGACCGGGTGAGCAACTTCGTCGTCAAGGAGCACAACCGCTGCTGCGACGACAAAGCCGCCCAGAACAAGCTCGTCAATCACGATATCAACCAAGCCGTCGCGTACTTCAGCGAAGAGTTCGAGCACGAGCTCGTTCTTCCAGACATGGTCAACGCCGAGGGCCAGGTCCAGTTCTTTGGCGGTGGCGACTGCTCGGTCCCCTCCACCTCACGCTCCGGGCACCTGCGATTCGATGCCATCAACCCCGATGGCACCCATATCTCGCTGAGCCTCTTCATCTCGCCAGACCCGGGGCTGCTCCCAATGCAAGAGGGCATCACCTATCCACTCAACGCCAAAGCCTGCACCGAGAGCGGGGCACGGATATTCGCCTGGGTCAACAACGGCGTCCAGTACCTGCTGGTGTCCGAAGCCGAGGACAACATGTGCGCCACCGTCCGAGAAATCATGCACGCCCCGACCACCATCGGGAGCATCTGAGCCCGCCCCAGCTTCGTTGAGAGCGACTCAATTCAAAGCCATCCAAGGAACACCCCGTCCGGGCCCGGATCGGGTGTTTTTTACGAAAATAGGCACAATTGGCGCTCCCGTCTCGCAGAATCTACGAACCCGGCGCCCATCGAACCGAGTATGATACTGATGCACAAGGAGTGTCCAATGAGCCGCCCAAAAACCAGCCCACAAACAAGCACCACGCAAGCCCGTTCAACCCGAGTTGTACACCCGATGAGCCCGGCCTCGCTGGCCCTGCTGACGATTGTCGCGTGCGCCGGATCAGCCCACGCCCAGGACGCCCTCGGCGATGGCACGGCTCTGGGCACCGGGACCACCCTCACCACCGGCACCTCCCAGCCCGGAGCAGTGCGCCCCAACTCCTACCAATCGAACCTCGTTCAACAATCTCAACGCAGCGCCTCGTACTACCAACGCCCGAGCTTCGCCTCCGAGCTCAACTTCCGCAACTCGATCGCCACGGGCAACGCCCCCGGCGGGCTCAGCTTCCGCGGCGATCTGGGCTACCGGGCAGCGGGCGAGTTCTCGGGTGATCTGGGCTCCGATGCCCTCTTCGCCTTCCGTCGAGATTCGCTTTACTCGGGGCTCGCCGGGATGGGCATCCGCGGGACCGATGCCCTCCAGTATCAGTTCTCGATGACCACCGGGTCACGCCCGCCGAGCAACCTCAGCGGCAGCCTCTCGGTCAGCCGAGATAACTACTACCAGAACAGCTCATACACGGACAACCCATACCAGAACAACACCCCGGGCTCGTTCGGGGCATCGCGGAGCGACAACGCCCCGATCGGCTACGACTCCAACGCGGTGGGCACCGACTTCGGTGGCGACTCCACCATGGGCACCCTCCGCTCGTCGTCGGCTTACTCGACCACCTCTGATCTCTCGCCATCGCTCATGTCCGTCTATGGCCAGGGCGTCGATCAGAAACCCATCGGGATGATCGCTTCGCCTCTGCTCGGGGTCACCTCCACGCCCATGGCCCAGGAGGAAGCCCCGGACAACCCGCTCATCGCACGCCCGGGCACGACCCAGGGCAACACCCGCACCGAGAACAATCAGCCGACCAACCGCCTGACCACTTCGTACGACGAGCTCGTCGCCCAGATGAAGGAACGCGTCGAGCTGCTCCGCGAAGAATCGATGATGGACGCCAAGTCCACCATCAAAGTCGATGAATCAAACACCGATTGGCTCACCCGCCAGATGCAGGACATCCGTGACAAGCTCTACGGCGACAAGCCCGCATCCGAGGATGAGAACAATCAGAACACGGATCAACAAGATCCCATGAACGGCTCAGAAAACGACCCGGCCCTCCCGCCGACAGATTCGGGGGATCAGACCACCGCCAACCCGGACAGCCCGGTCTCCAAAGCCATCGAGGACCGGATGGGCGGATTCAACTCCGATACCACCAACGCCAACCCCTATGACGACGACCCGACCCGGATGGCCATCGACCCAGAAACCCTAGAGGTCCTCCGCGGGGCCGCAGCCCAAGAAGTCGAGCAGCTCTTTGACCCCGGCGCTGCCAACCGTGATATCTTCGGCGAGCACATGGTCGCTGGGCAGCGCCTGATCAAGAACGGGCGATACTTCGATGCCGAGGAACGGTTCACGCTCGCCCTGTCCATCAAGCCCGGCGAGGTCGCCTCCCAGCTCGGACGCCTGCACGCGCAGATCGGCGCGGGCATGGTGCTCAGCGCATCGACCAACCTCCAGTCGCTCTTCACCCGTCAGCCAGAGATCATCGCCTCGCGCTACACCGGCGAGCTCCTGCCCAGCACCGAGCGGATCCAATCCCTCATCATCCGGCTCAAGGAACGCGCCGGGATCACCAAGCTCGAGTACTCCGACAGAATGCTCGAGAGCGAAAGCATCCAGTACTCGGCCTCGGTGCTCCTCGCGTACCTCGGGTACCAGATCAATGACCGCACTGTAATCCTCGAGGGGCTCGAGATGGCCGACGCCCGGGGCACCCAGGCCGATCGCCGATTCGTGAGCCTGCTCTCCCAGATCTGGCTGACCCCAAGCGACGACTCCACCGCACCCACAACCACCCCATCATCGGCGGACAACGACTAATCCAAGAAGTCACCACCATGGCCGTCACCCCCAATGATCTCGATCGCCCCAGTGGGCATTCGCTGCGCGACTATTGGACGACGGGCAATATCTCCGCGTTGTGCGAATCGCTCACCCAGCTCGGCTCTCTGATTGTCGAGCTCCGCGACGAACGCGGGCTGGTCCTGCATTCAACGCTCGATCCGTCCCACCAGGGGGTGGTCCGCTCGTTGCCAGATGACGCCTGGGTCAACCCGATCTCGATCGGGGATGAATCCATCGGGGCCGTCGTGGTCTACCCGGACCATTCCAAGTCAGGCCCGAGCGACAGCGATGCACTCATCCAATCCATCGGGCGTTTGATCGCCGACACCGCCGGCGAGATGTGCACCGGGGTCTCGGAACTCCAATACAAGGTCAACGAGATCGGCGTGCTCTACAAGCTCTCCTCGCTGCTCGTCCGCGGCGGGCGCGTCAGCGATATGCTCGGGCTCACCCTCGAACTCGCCCTCGAGTTCCTCGGGCTCGATGCGGGCGCGATCATGCTCTTGCCCGAAGACTCGGTCGGCTTAGCGCACAACGAGATGGAAAACGAGCTCGAACGCTCCGCGTCGATCAAGCTCAGCGAGGAATGGCTCTCCAATCCCATCCCCTTATCCAAGGACCGCCTGTTCGATCGCCAGAGCCTCGCCGGCGAGGTCGTCACCTCCTCGAATCTACCCGAGGATGAGCGGGTCTTGGTCCCGACCGAGTGCGAAGAAGAAGAGCTCATCTCATTCATCGGCACCGGCATGGTCTTCGACAAGCGACCCGTCGGGGTCATTCGGCTCTATGCCAATCACCCGCGCGAGTTCTCATCGAGCGAGCGCCACTTGGTCCGCTCGATCGCCGAGTCCGCCGCCGCCGCCGTCGAGCAGGCCCGCCTGCTCAAGCTCCAGGCCCGCCAGCGCCGCACGCACCGTTCGCTGCGCATCGCCGGCGCGGTCCAGAAGCGTATGCTCCCCGAGGTGACGCCCAAGTACGACAAGATCGACCTGGCCGCCCGATACCGCCCGAGCCAAGAGATCGGGGGCGATTTCTACGACCTCTTCGAGGTCAACGATCAGCTCGGTCTTCTCGTCGGCGATGTCGTAGGCAAGGGGGTTGTCGCTGGTCTGCTGATGAGCGCCGTCCGCGCCACCCTGCGGGCGTACGCCGAAGAGGGCGCGGACCTAGCGCGGGTGATGAACCGCACCAACGACGCGATCTGTCGAGACACAACCGTGTCCGAGTTCGTCACCATCTGGTACGCCATGATCGACCCTGAGTCGCTGATGATGCGCTATGTGGTGGCCGGGCACGAATCCCCGCTGCTGATCCGCAAGGATGACAGCGGGTGGAGGATCCACACGCTCGAAGGCTCCGGGCTCGTCGCGGGCGTGATCGCGGGTGAAGAGTACACCATGCACTCGATCCAACTCGAGCCGGGCGACCTGCTCATCGCCTACACCGACGGCATCACCGACGCGGTCAACTTCGAGATGCAACGCTTCCGCAAGACTCAGCTCGAAGCATCTGTCCTTGAGTTCCTCGAAGACTACTCGGGTGAATCATCAGAGCCGAGCGCCGATGAGATGCTCGAACGGATCTTCTGGTCGATCCGCCAGTTCGTCGGGCTCCAGGACCAAGCGGACGACGAGACCCTGGTCGTCGCCAAGATCCGTAGCTGAGCTGCGTTCGCCGCAAGTGATCGAATACAAGCGGTCTAAAAAAACAGCCGCACCATCGATGGCGCGGCGATCATCTATTCAATACTGAGCACGAACGGTGAATCAGGCCGCGTACGGGCCGTCGTCGTGATCGTCGATCCAATCCGCCATGCTGATGGGCTCGCAGATCTCATCGACCTGCTCGCTCAGGCTCACAAAGGCATTCTCCACTCGGCTCAGTGCCTGCTCGACTTGTGCAATGCTGTCCATCTGCTCGTCTCCTTCTCGATCTGTCTGATCGCTGCCCGCATCTCGCCCGGCTCGGCTCCAGTTCCTCGCGTCCTGATCAAAGGGCAAAGGCTGGGGGGCTTGGGTCTCGGGTTCATCGCGATGGAGCTTCAGATAAGGCATTGGTGACCTCCTTGGATATCGGCTTGCACCATTAAGTGTGCAATCAACATCGTCCCAAGGCTGACACCACTCAAGCGAAATCCGTGATCAAGGTGCCGCTTGTGACGGTTATCCTGATCAGCGAAGTACCCATCGTGTAACATACACCGATATCGGTCAGAACCGGTTGATCGGATCAGTCACAATCCCAAGTGCTTACACGCTCATTTTTCGTCTGATGGAGGCGTGCGATCGGGTCCATCCGGAGCAGGCTCCGCAGCCGGAGCCGGAGCACCCGCCCCGATCTGAGGCTCAATCCCCTGCATGATCCGCCCTAGGTTCCCCCGGTGCTTATAGATCACCAGCACCGCCAACAACAGCGACACCGCGAAGAACGGCATCCCGTAGTTGGGGATATCGGACTTAATCTGTTCGATCTGCTCGGCAGAGAAGTTCTCCCACCCCATTTGGCGCGAGGCTTGGCGGGTCATCAGGGTCTGATACTGGGCGAAGACGATCCATGTCCACAAGGGTAGGCTCGCCGCGGCTGTGCTCGACGCGAGCGACACATACCGCCACAGCATCAGCACCATCACAAAGACCACCAAGCCGCCAGCCGCGGGCAATGCCATGGCCGGGAGGATCCCGATCATCGCGCCCATGCCCGTCGCCACGCCCTTGCCGCCCTTGAACCCGAGCCAAGGCGTGAACATGTGCCCGAGCACCGCGAAGATCATCACCGCCAGCCACCAGAAGGCGTCCGCGGTTTCAACCCGCATCGTCCCAAGCGTGCCCATGAAGTACCCGGCGATCAGCGTGGGCATCATCCCCTTGGTCAGATCGAGCGCAAAGCACATGTAGAAGAACCGCATGCCCAGGGCGCGTCCCAGGTTGGTCGCGCCGATGTTGCCCGAGCCGTGCGTGCGGATATCAATGCCGTTGGCTCTGCCGATCAGGAACCCGAACGGGACGGAGCCGGCGAGGAACGCGATCGGTATGAACATCCACCATTGCATCTGCATGGGGAGAGTGTATCCGAACTACTGATTCAGGAATCGCTGCGAGAGGACCAAATTGATGTTGGCGAAGACCTCATCGGGCGAGCCCGTCGCGTCGACCGCCAGGTACCGTTGGGCGTCGGGGTCGGAATCGATCAGCGCGTGGTAGCCATCGCGGACCTTGGCGTGGAAGGCGGCTCCTTTGGCCTCCATCCGGTCGAGCAATGGGTTGAGGCGCGAAGCCGCGGTCCGCTGGTCGACATCGAAGATCAGCGTCGCATCAGGCACCACGCCCTGCATCGCGATCTCGGCGGCCGACTGGATCTCGGCCGACGGAATCCCGCCCGCTGCGCCCTGATAGGCGTAGGTGGATGCCACAAACCGGTCGGCGACGACCAGATCGCCGCGCTTGAGTGCCGGGCCAATGACCTGCTCGCACAGCTGGGCACGCGAGGCCATGTAGAGGAGCATCTCGCAGCGCAGGCTCATCTCTTCGCGATCGAGGTGCTCGAGGAGCGCATCGCGGATCTTCTCGCCGATCTCGGTGCCCCCGGGCTCGCGGACCTCGGTGACGGTGATCCCGGCCTGCTTGGTCGCGCTGAGGAACATCTTGAGCTGGGTGCTTTTGCCCGAGCCGTCGGGCCCATCGAAGACCAAGAACTTCCCCGCCAGCGCGGCGGGCAGCCCGTCGGCGAGCGTTGCTTTGAGCTTGGAATCGAGCTGGGGATCAGTCATGGGCGTGGGGCTCTTGGGCTCGGTCAATCGATCGTTTGTCGGCTTGGCAGTGTTGGTGCTCACGCGGATCAGTGTAGCGTCTGTCTCGCTTCGATGATGCGTTGTTTCCAAGGAGATCCGCCGAGATTTGGGTCGATCAGCTCTAAGCGTGCGATGTGCGAGATCGCGCCCGCTTTGTCCTTCTCGGAGCCGTTCTTGGCGATCGTTTCGAGCATCAACGCCCACGATTGCCAGTAAGTGCTTGTGTGCTTCCCGCTTGCGTCGATCCGCGCGCTCAGGGTGCTGAGCGCCTCGAAGGCGGTGCGCGTTTGCCCGAGCTTGCTCAGCGTCTGGGCGCGCATCAGCTCGAGTTCCTCGGTGGGCTCGTTGCCCGCCTTGGCCTCGCGGATGAGCTGATCGAGCGAGGAGATCGCGCCCTGTGGATCATGCTGAATTTCATTCATCGCCGCCCGCTTTGTCCACATCTGTGCGCCCGCCAGCTCGAACCGGTCCGCCGCCTGGCGCATCCGCAGCCCGAGCCCCGTCCGCACCTGCGGATCGCTGTAGCGATCGAGCATGCCCAGCGTGATCTGCTCGTAGAGCTCGCCGGCCAGCTTGCCCTCGCGGGTGTGGGGGGTGATCGGGTCGAGCACATCGAGGGCCGCGAAGTCTTCCAAGAGCTCGGCGAGTTCTAATCGCCAGAGATCGATCTGCGGATGATCCGCGAAGTACTGCACCCCGAGCATCAGCCGATCCCGCCGGACGGATTCTTGGCGTTTGGGCGTCGAAAGAATCGCCCCGGCGATCGCGTCATCCGCCCGCTCGTGGTTTGGGTACCGCGTGCACAGCTCGATGAGCGCCTCGCCCGACCGGGCCCGTGACTCGGGCGTGTTGATCGCCTGCCCGAGCACCGCGATCTGCCAGAGTGCATCGCCGGCTTGTTTTTTGCTATGCTCGTCGTCTAAGGGCTTGAGCCGATCGCTGATCTCGCTGAGCAGCTCGATCGCCCGTTCGCGTTGATCCATCGAGTGGGCCATCGTGTTCGCCGCGGCCAGCAGCACTTCGCTGGGCAGGGTGTCGCGACGAAGCACATTCCCCGACGAAGACAGAATCAGCGAGATCCGCGCATCGATGTAGTTGGCGATCGGCTCATTCTCCGACGCCGACCGCCGCAGCGACACCATCGGCTCCCAAGGGTTGTTCTCGTTGTGTATCAATCTCGCCTTGGTCAGGGTCTCCCGCAAGATCACCCCCCACACCGCGTCGATCCCGCCCGTCGGCGTCACGAACGGCGGCTTCTTCGCATACGCGTCCAACGCCTCGCCATCGAGTCCGCCCAGGGCGACCATCGCCAGCACCGCTTGCGCCCGCGTGGTCCGATCGATCCCCAACTCGTCGGCTAGGCTCAACAACTCGCTTACCCGGGCGCGAGCGATCGCTGTATCCCCGAGCGCATCCATCGCCATCGCGACGGTGAGCACCCGCTGGGCGTCGGTGTTGGGCTCGGTGTAGAGCACGCCGTCGAGGGTGTCGATGATCGCTTGGATTCGTTGAGCTTCCACGGGCTGAGTCCCCGCGAGATGCGTGAGCAGGATCGATTGGGCATCAAGGATCGCCGCCCTCCCGTCGGCCTGGGCCAATGGGCTGGCCAACGCCCGGATCTGTCGGGCGCTCGTCAGTGCTGATTCACGCTGCGATCGATCGCCGAAGCCATAGAAGATCGAGTAGCTCGTGCCCGATTGGGTCAGGCCGCCCATGATCTCGCTGGCTGAAACAATGCGCTGCTCGTTGCTCGCGCCGATCGATGCATTCTGCACGCGATCATCTAAATCCGCATCATCGCCCGCGATCAGGTCGTCGTAGGTGACGACGCGGTAGCCGTCGCTCGATCGGGGGTCGGCGTTCGGGCTGTTGCGGTGCAGGGTGCCGATGGCGCGCATGATCCCGGTCGGATCCTCGTCGAGCAGTTGGATGGTCTTGATCGCGGTTCGGCGTTGCCCCGTCAGCGGGTCCTGGGGGTTGAGCGTGTTGAGCTCATCGAGGATCGCGCGTTGGCCTTGCGCCCAGCCCATCTCGGTGCGTTGGATCGATCGCGTGATCAGCAGCACCAGATCAGGCTTGAGCGCCAGCGCTGCGCGCAAGCCTTCCACCGGGTTCGAGCGCCCCTTGGTGTTAATCGTGCCTAGCCAATCCGCCACTGTTTGTTTGTTGGCCGTCGTTGCACGGGCCATGGCGTTTCCATTGATCGGCGCGGTGCTGATGGTGTGCCCGTCGAACGAGCGGAACAGCACCACCTGGAACTGCTGGGTGGGCGAGAGCCGATCGATCGAACGCAGCAGCTGGGTCTGGAGATACGCGAAGCTGTTGGCCGTCGCGCCCGAGCCATCGACGACATACACGATCGTGCGCGCGGCCTGCGTCTGCACCCCGGCGAAGCGTACTCGCGGCGGCGAGGCGCTCTCGGGCTTGGCGATCTGCGCATTGCTCGATTGCAGGGCCGCCAGGGCGACGGGGTCCATCGCGGGCTTGGTGTATTGTAATGGCTTGAGATCAGCCGCGGCTTGGTCGAGCGTGCTCGGGGCGGTCGCGGGCTGATCGCGATTCATTTCTGGCCGCTGCTCGTCGGGTGGTGTTTTATCAGCGATTGGATCAGCAGGCTGATCGACCGGAGCCGGCAGCGCGAGCTCGGCGACGGGCAACCGGGTGCTCGGGGTCTGGTTCGCGCTGATCTGCATCCCGATATACGCCACCGCGCCGATCAGCACCGCGTGCACACCGATCGAGATCCCCGGCGGGACCGTCCAGCGCACCCAGTCGAGCTTGGGGGCGTGCCCATGGAGATCCAATGGATCGGCTGAATCCGCTGGGCCAGTCGGGTCTAATGGGGGAACAGGGTTGTCCGTTGCGTGCTTCACCGCATGATGGTAGAGCGATCAGGGCGTCAGGTTGGGCGAGCGATCAAACTCGCTCCGGTTTGTATTTGTTTCCGTGCTGTTTTTGGGTGTCTTCTTGGGCTTGCCGGCCTTTGGGTCCCCATGGACATACGGATCGCGGTGCCCGGGCTTGAAGAGCAAGCGATCGACACTCACCGCGCCCGCTCCAAGGAAGAACAACGCCGCGCACATGGCGACGAGGGCCAGCTGCCAGAGCATGGTCTGGTACTGCGGGCTCGCCCATAGATTGTCCGCTCTTGGGATAAACCCCAAGATCGCATCCGTCGATCGCATCATCGCTGGGCCGAACTGGGTCATCCACATCGCGACGAGCATGACGATCGCCAGGCTCATCGCGCTCAGGCGTGTCAGGAAACCGAGCAGCAAGAATGCGCCGGCTGCAATTTCAGTAATCGCCACAGACCACGCCATGATCTTGGGCCAAGGCTTGGACGCGAACATCGCGGGCATGATCGGGGTGATCGGGGTGGAGTCCGCGGTCAGCCCCGGATCGGAGGCCCGCGAGATCATCAGCGAGATGCCGTAGACCTGCTTGACTTCCATCGCGTCGGGGAAGTCCGAGCCGGCGTACACGGTGCCGGTGTGCTGCACGGTGCTCAGCACATACTGCGTGTTGTTCGTGTTCAGGGCTGATGGAGCGGGAAGCTCTTCGGGGACATCGGCCGGTGTTTCTTCCGGGCTCGGCGTCGTTTCAGGTGTTGAGTTCTCGATCAAGGCTTTGATCTCATCCACGATGTCTTCGGCTTGCTCTTCAGTCTGTGGGTCGACCTGCAAGTCTGGCTCTGTCGGTGCTTCGATGACTGGGGCAGCATCTGGATCTTCTGGCTGTTCAGCTGGAACCTCGACAGGGAGCGTCGGCATGATCCCGATGTTCGCCAGTCGGGCCGCGTCATCGCCGGTCACGCTCGCGGTGCCCATAATCTTCCCGGTGCCCGCATAGACAAAGGTGATCCCCAGGACGAGCCGGAGAAGAAGTGATGGCAAGGTGAGTGCAACCTGATCGCGCAGTCTCATGGTGAGATCCTCGTGTGTGCGTTTCGTCCGCCCTCTAAGAATACAAGATACAGCCCGGGTCGGATCGATCTATCTCCTGTATTGATCGGCAAAGATGGGCAAAACTGGCCAATCATACCGATTGAAGGGGTGAATCGGGGCGTGGGCATGCACCGACGAGCCCTGTGTGCATATCCTGTACCCGACGCTCTGACTGAGCGATCGCCCGCTGCGGATGTGGCGGAACTGGCAGACGCGCTGGATTTAGGTTCCAGTGGGGCAACCCGTGCAGGTTCGATTCCTGTCATCCGCATTGAGCCTTGCACCTTAAGGCACCGATCAAAAACGCCCAGAACATGTGTTCAACATGTGTTCTGGGCGTTTTGGGTTGTGGCTGAAACGGGTTCAGCTGCTTATGAGCATCCGGTTACGGGCATCCGGCTCCGAAGAGGTCCAAGAAGGCGGACACATCGAAGAAGTCGAACTGGCCGTCTTGGGTCAGGTCCGCGATCGGATCGCCGGCTCCGAAGAGGTCCAAGAACGCCGAGACATCGAAGAAGTCCAGCGTGCCCATCGGCTCGGCCAAGTCCGCGTCGTTGCAGTTGAGATCCACATCCTCGCACACCTGCTCGATCAGACGCACCGCGTCCACGGCTGCCTCGACCACCGAGCCCTCGCCCGTATCGCCCACGACAAAGCGGACACGCATCTGGTCGGATGGGCTGGTGAAGACGCTGTTGGTATCGAAGGTGTACTCGTTCCACCCGCCGCCGAGGGGTTCGGGCCCGAGCGTGTCGATGGTGGTCCAGCTGTTGCCGTTGTTGTTCGAGAGCTGGATCTGCATCGAGTCGTCAACGAACCCGATGTTGTTGGAGTACCAGAGCGCGTAGCTCAGGATGGTGTTGCCGGCTGATGCGTCCATCGCCGGGGAGGTCAGGATCGTGGTGCCGTCGTCGACATCCGAGTTGCCTGCGCGGTTGGCGGTGAGGTAGCAACGCCCGGAGCCATCGTAGTCCGCGATCGGATCGCCGCGATCGCCGTCGCCGGCGGGGACGGCTCGTTCCCATGCGCCGTCATCGACCGACCCGGTGACGGACCAGCCGCGGTTGGTCTGGAAGTTGTCCGTGAATCGTTCGATGGTCTCGGTGACTACGCCCACGCTCAGCGCTGATGACGCACCGTCGGCCGGGAATGTGGTGGTGAATCCATCGCTGGTCTGGGCGGTGAAGTAGTAGCTGACATCGCTGTCGCAGGCGAGTACAGGGATCGCGGCGCTGTAGGTGCCGTCGCCCGTTTCGCTCATGGCGATGGGCGAGAAGCCCGAGCCGGTGTTGAGCATCAGCTCGACCGAGCTGATCTCGGTGGTGTCGCGTTGGACGGCTTTGACACGCAGGGTGTCGCTGCCGTCGGGTTTGAGGGTGCCCGGGTTCGAGCCGTCGGCCGCAAGCGCCAGCGGGCGAAGCGGGGCATCGACACGCATCACGAAGAGCCCGCGCTCAATATCCGAGACGATGATGTTGCCCGAGGGGAAGAACGGGTAGCTCGACCACGCGCCATTAAACTCGGCGCTGTCTGAACCGGGGAATGTATCAAAGTACGCGACCTCGACCGGGTTGGTCGGGTCAAGGGCATCGAAGACGCGCAGCCCGGAGCGGTAGTTCGCCTGATAGACGACATGGTCGCGGGTGTACAGGTTGTGATCGATCGCGGCTTTGCCCGTGGTGTAGGTATCAACCAAGAACGGATTGGCCGGGTCCTCGACATTGATGATCCGCGTGGTCGTCACCGAGACGGTCGCGCCCTCGTCGAGCTCGTCGTTGAGGTAGAGGTATTTGCGATCGGTCGAGAGCCAGACCTGGTGCGCGTACCCGGCGTTTGGATAGAACACCGTCGAGAGCGTGGTGGGATTATTGGGATTGGTCACATCAACGATCCGCAGACCGGTGGACTGGAACCCGCCGCTGAAGCCGCCCGCGACAAACGCGAGCTCACGCCCATCGAGCGCCCCGTCGTGCCAGGTGACGACCTGCGCATCGTGGACATACATCTCGGTCCAGCCGCCATCGAACGACGGGGATGCGGGGTTGGAGATATCGACATGCAAGAGCCCGCCGTTGCCGACATTGGCGCCCGCGAGCCAGAGCGTGCCGGCTTCTTCGTTGACGATGATGTTGTGCGTGGTGGAGTAGCCGCCGGATTCCCAGTTGGTCACCAGCGAGACATTGCCCGAATCGATGTCCGAGAGGTCCATGACCTGGACGCCCGATCCGCCCTCGGACACGCCGTAGGCGTACTCGCCGACAACCTTCACATCGTGCCACATACTGGTCGGGCCGTTGATTTTATCGACAATGATCGGACTGCTCGGGTTGGTGATATCAACGAATCCATACCCGCCCATAAGCCCCATGATGGCGTATTCCTTGCCCGAAGTCGAGACATAGCCCCAGCAGTCGTTGCCCTCGGTGGAGTCGACGCCGGTGAAGTTGTTGAGCGGAATGTGCGCCAGCAGGGTGATGTTTTCGGAGTCGAACCCGCCGCCGCGCTGGGTCGCCATGCCTTGTGTCCAGACCGGGCCGTAGACTGCGGGGAGCTTGTCGAGGATCTTGCGGACATCGTCGTCGTGCGCGCTGGCCTGGGTGCCCGCGAGCATCGAGAGAGCCGCGGCACAAAGGGTGAGGCGGGCAGTAGAGCACACAGCATGATTGATACCCATCGGGTATGTCCTTTCTCAGTTTCAAAGCTCATCGACCAATGGCGAGCCGCTCAGAAACGCATTTCTAGATTCTTCAGATGTCTGTCATCGAAAGTCGTCGGCTGGTGTGGGGGTGACACACGCACAGCCAGCCTGCTTGAATAAGCACTCTCTTATTCGTGCATCACCCCCATTCGGTTGCTCAAATGATGGATTTGGTGGTGTGAAACCGGGATTCGGGTACACTTGTGGTCATGAACCGACTCCAGAGATCACTTGTTTGCGTTTTAGTGGGTGCCGTGTGCAGTGCCAGCTGGGCCCAGTCGCAGCCAGCGTCCGAGAAGCCCGCCGCCGAACCAACCAAGCGCCCCGTGCTCTTGCTGATCGATGATCAGGTTCATCCGAGCGTTGAACTCAGCTGGATCGTCGGGGGCGAAGAGCAGACCTACGCCGCCCAGCTCCCCTTCACCGCGCCCAGCGGCGGCGAGCCACTCCGTTTCGATGAGCAAGACAGCCAGCAAGACAGCAACATTCGGGCCTATGTCGCCATGGGCGGCACACGCGTCGAGACGGGTGCGGGGCATCCGAAGGGAGCCGTGCTGCGGGTGGGGCTCACCAAGATCGACTCCAACCGCGCGTTCTTCACGCGCATCGATCCGCGGACCGAGATCGAGCTGAGCATCGTCGGCGTGCGATTCAACCAGCCCGTCAAAGCCCACGAGGGCACCGGGATGATGCACCTCAAGTACGCCCTGGGTGATCTCAAAGCCTGCGCACTCCCGGGCACCGCACGCAACCAATACCTGCTCTCTGACCCCGAAGACACCCTCGGCGGGCGCGTCATCGCCGGCGAGAACGCCACGCCCGGTGCGCTCGATGGGCAGCCAATGCATGGCGACATGCGCATCGAGATCGACCCGGACGATCCGGCGCTCGTGAGCCTGTTTATCCGTGTGCCCTACGGCTACCTGCGCCACCTGCAAGACCCGTGGGAGAGCGATCTGCCCGGGACCTTCTTCGAGCCCATCCACCTGCACGCCGAGGCCGAGCTGATCCCGATCGACACTCAGCCGCTGGATCGCGAGCCGATCCTGCCCGAGACCAACCCAAGCCAAGAGCAAAGCACGGAACAATCATGAACACCCTGAGCACGAATGACCAACGCGCCCTCGACGCGGCCTACGAGCAAGCACTCAAATCGCTGGGTGGGGGCGGGATCCCGATCGGCTCATCGCTGATGAACCCCAATGGCGAGATCGTGGCGGCTGGTCACAACGAGCGCGTGCAGTCCGGCGATCCAACGGCCCACGCCGAGACTGTGTGCATCCGCAACGCCGGTCGCCGGCGCGATTGGCACACGCTCACGCTCGCGTCGACCTTGTCCCCATGCGCGATGTGCACCGGCACGGCCATCCTCCACCGCATCCCCCGCGTGATCATCGGCGAGCACGAGACTTTCCTCGGGCGCGAGGACTGGCTCAAGGGCGAAGCCGTGGAGGTGGTGCTTGTCAATGACCCGCGCTGCATCGCGTTGATGGAGCGGTTCATCAACGAGCGACCCGATCTGTGGAACGAGGACATCGGGGTACCGCCCGAAGCAGAATGAAGCAGAATGAGTTTTCTGAGTAGGCCCAACTAACCCTGGATCGTCCCGTACATCCGGTCGCCAGCGTCTCCGAGCCCCGGGACGATATAGCCCGAGTCATCGAGCCGATCATCCAAAGCCGCGGCATAGATCGTCACCTCCGGATGATCCTTACGCAGTCGTTCGATCCCCTCGGGCGCAGCAACCAGGCAGATCATCCGGATATCGTTGGCGCCCGCCTGGCGGAGCATGGTGATCGCGGCCGACGCGCTCCCACCGGTGGCGAGCATCGGGTCAACGAGGATCACCGGGCCCGCATCAATATCGACGGGCAGCTTGTTGAGATACGCAACAGGCTCGAGGGTCTGTTCATCGCGGGCAAGCCCGAGGTGCCCGACTCGTGCTTCGGGCATGACCTCGAGGATGCCGTCGATCATGCCCAGCCCGGCGCGGAGCACAGGCACGATGGTGATGGTGCCCTTGATGACCGAGCACTTGGTCGTGGTCATCGGGGTCTGGATGTCTACGGTCTTGGTGGGCAGCGAGCGGGTCACCTCGTAGACCATCAGCCCGGCGATCTGCGAGAGGGCCGCCCGGAACATCCGATGCCCGGCGTCCTCGCTGCGGATGGTGGCGAGCTTGTGGGCGATGAGCGGATGATCGAAGACGACAACACCGGATTGATTCTGTTGGACCATACGCAAGTGTATCCGCCCGATGGATCGGCGTACGGGGAGGGGGGCGTTGGATCCGATGGGGCAATACAAGCGGGCATAAAAAAACCCCGCTCTTTGCAGAGCGGGGCCTGGAGTGTTGCACGATGTGCCATCACGGGGCGTGAGCCGTCGTGATGATGTTCATCAGTAGCAGATTATGGGCAACCTGCACCGAAGAAGTCGAGGAAGGCGCTCACATCGAAGAATGTGTACTCGCCATCCTTATCGAAGTCGATGGATGGGTCGCCAGCACCGAAGAGGTCGAGGAACTCGCTCACATCGAAGAAGTCGAGTTCGCCGTCCGCGTTGATGTCTGCTTCGTTGCACGCGGTCGAGCCTGCGCTCGGCACGGTGAGGGTCGCAGTCACAACGGTGCTTGGGTCACGCCACATGCCGATGGAGACATCGCCGGTGGTTGGAGCCGCATCGGTGACGAAGCTGAAGTTGTAGGTGGTGCCCCAACGGATTGCGTTGGCGTCCGAGTTAACGATCGCAGGCTCACATGCCCATGAGATCGCGTTGCTGCCTTCAACAGGAGCCCAATCGGAGGTGCTCAGGTTGGCATCGACGCTGTCGTGGTAATCGACATCGTTGAAGTAGTGGTCAGTGGCGGCGGAGCTCATCGGCACAGTGAATGAACCGACGGACTTGTGCGAGTTCTGGTTGTGAATCGCGTACTCGTAGCGCCAGGAGCCATCGCCCTGATCGATAGCGCGTGAAGCGACTTCGATCTTGCCGTTCTCGCCTGGGACCCAGATGGGGACCACGGTGATGCTCTCGTCAGGCTGGTTGACGCCGTTGCCGTTCGCCTTCCAAGCCATCAGTGCGGACTGTTCCTGGAAAGTACCACCGGTGGTGGATGCCGAACCGTTGGACTGAACGCTCAGACGCTTGTAGCTCACATTGTTGAATGAGGTTGGCTCGCCCTCTGAGTTCAGGTGGCCGTTTTCATCCTTGATGATGTACTGGCCTTCAACGAAGTAGACCGCACCTGGGGTCTGCATGTCGGTCCGCTTCACCTGACAGCGCTTGAAGATGGCGTTGCCGCTCTGGTTGCGCGAGGTGAATGGGTAGACGAAATCGCCGGTGACGGCATTGATTTCCGAGCGAGGGCCAAGACCTGGCTGGTCGCCGTTGAGTCCGGCCCCGTATGGGTCCGAACATCCGACACCGAGCGAGTCAAAGGCACCACCGGAGCAGCCGAAGCCACACGCGTTGCCGTTAACGGATGCGAATGAATGCTTCACGAAGGTGACGCCGAGCTGCTCCATGCGACCATCGGACATACGGAAGACATTCACGGAGATCACGGGGTGATTCGGGGTGTTGTCGATCCAATCGAGTTCGACAGTACCCTTGTTGCATGCGGTGGTACCGATCGAGTATGCACTCACGCCACCGATGGTGCCGTAGTAGTTCACATCGTCGAGCCGACCACAAATAACATCGGGTGCCGCTGCGGCGTAGCCGCAGGTAGCTGCAAGGGCAGCGATAGCTGTAATTTTAAACATCGTGTTCTTTCCTCCAGAAATGGGGTTTTGGGTTACTGATCTCAGGGTACACGGAGATGGGATTCAATTGCAATCAATTCTGAGTCAATTTCTCGAAAATATAACCAAACAAACCCCTCATCGCATGTCAGGAAGTGTTCAGAATCAGGATTTCGGCACATCGTCTCCCTCGATCAAGGCATCGGCTACGATTCGTCTGCGAACATGATTGACCAATCAAACCATCCCGCAGTCGAGCTCTCCAATCTGGCTTATCGGTACGCAGTCGGCGGCCCGAACGCGGTCGCGGTGGACATGCTGATCGTCAAAAGCGGAGAGCAGATCGTCATCACCGGAGCGTCAGGGGGCGGCAAAAGCACCCTGCTGCATCTGATCGCGGGGCTCATGGAACCGACCCAAGGCGAAATCAGCATCGCAGGGACCTGTATCAATAGTCTGCAGGGCTCCAAACGCGATCGCTTCCGCGGCCAGCACATCGGGATGGTCTTCCAGACCCACCAGCTCCTGCACGGATTCAGCGTCCTCGAGAATGTCCTCGCGGCCTTGATGTTCTCGCAGATCAAGAAGAGCCAACGCAAAGCCCGGGCCTTGGCCCTGCTCGAAGAGCTGGGGATCAACGCCCCCAATGCCCGGATCGACGAGCTGAGCCTGGGACAGCAGCAGCGCGTGGCCGTCGCCCGGGCGATCGCCTGCTCGCCGACGATTGTGCTCGCCGACGAACCAACCTCGGCCCTCGACCCATCGATCGCGAGCACCGCGATGGACCTGCTCCAGAACGCGTGCCGATCCAACAACGCGGCGCTGATCTGCGTCACGCACGACCACACCCTCGTCGATCGCTTCGACCAGCACCATCGGCTCGAAGACCTCGCGCCTGACCGGGCCAAGGCAGAAGGGGCGTCTGCATGTCCATGACCGACTGGGACATTGTGACCAAATCGATGAAGAGCCGATGGTTCTCGACGATGCTGACCGTGCTGACCGTGGCGATCGCCGCGGGATTGATGGCGCTGCTGATCTCGATGCGCAGCGCCGGCGAGGACGCTTTCCGGCGCGGCACGGGCAATGTGCAGATGCTGATCTCCAAAGAGCCCGGGCCTTTGGCCAGCGTGCTCAACTCCATGTTCTACGCCCAGGCCCCGGGCAATCCAATTGCGTATACCGACTATCAAGCGCTCGTCGATTCGTACCCATTCGCATGGAGCGTGCCCACCCAGCTGGGTGATTCGTTCCAGGGCTCGCCGGTCATGAGCACCGAAGATTCGTTCTTTGAGTCCTTCGAGCCCGCGGAGGGACAACGCTGGGTGCTTGAAACCGGTCGGCTCTTTGATGCCCCGTTTGAGATCATGCTCGGGGCGGACGCGGCGCGGACCCACGGGCTGGCGATTGATGACTCGATCGAACTCGAGCACGGGGCGCCGGGCGCTCAGGGCGGGCATCACCACAGCGAGTTCGCCTTCAAAGTCGTCGGCATCCTTAAGCCCACGGGCACCGCACACGATCGGGCCTTATTTACGAGCTTGGATTCTTCTTGGATCCTCCACGCCCACGATCGACGCGAGCTCGTCTTCGGGCATGGCATCCGCACCGCCTTAGATGATGTCAATGACATCGATCGCAACATCACCGGCATCTACGCCTCGCTTGGCAATCGCCAGGCGGCGCTGATGCAGGTGCTCTCCTCGCTGCGGACCGATCCCAACTGGACCGTCGCCAATCCCGCGAGCACGGTGGGGGGCTTGTTCACCATCGTCTCGAACATCGATCAGATCCTGCTGGCGATGGCCATCGCGGTGATGCTCTCGTCGGGGATATCGATTTTGGTCGCGTTGTACAACTCGATGGATCAACGCCGACGCCAGATCGCGGTGCTGCGGGTGCTCGGGGCGTCGAAGCTGCGGGTGTTCAACCTCGTGCTCACCGAGAGCGCGATGATCGGCTTATTGGGCGGCTTCGTCGGCATCGTGTTCGCATTGATCGCAGGGCAGGTTGTGTCGGGCGTGCTCTACGCCCGTGTCGGGCTGGTCATCGAACCCTCGCTCCCGATCGACGGCTACCTCATGATCGTGCTCGCGACGATCGGGCTTTCGTGCATCGCTGGGATCATCCCGGCCTTCATCGCGTACCGCACCCCGGTGGTGCGTTCGTTGCGACCGATCGGCTAACTCAAACAAGGAGACCCCGTGCGTTGGTTCTGGTTGTTCATCTTGGGATTGGTGCTGCTCACCGGAGGGCTCTACACCCTGCGTGTGCGCACAGAAGCCGCGATCGCTGGCGAGCCGACCTCCATCGCATCTGCTCAAACACCGGGATCATCCGGTCTACCCGCACGCCCGCCCCGATCAGAACGAACACGCCCGACCCAACCTGAACCCAATCCAGAAGCCGAGCCCGAGCCGCAGGCCATAGCCGAGCCAGAGCCCACGCCTGATGTGCCAGCAGAGCCAGATCCTGAACCGGCATCCGAGCAAAGCCCTGAGTCAAGCATCCAACGCTTGATCGACTCCATGATCGAGCTGGCTGATGAGCTCCCGGAAGAGCCAGTCGATCAATCAGGAGCTCAACAGAAACAAGCACAAGAAGTGGGCGGGGATGTCGCCACTGAATCAGAGCCAGATCCGATCAGTGAGCCAGCCATCGAACCTGAACAGATCGTTGAACCAGAACCAGAGCTGGCAACGGAAACCGAGCCGGAAGCCGCTCCGAGCTACAAGCTGCGTGCCGACGGGTCGTTTATCATCGTCAAGACCGGCGAGATCGTCATGGGCACCGGCACCGAGGTCGATCCGTTCATGCTCGAGTGGAAGACCCTCCGCGCGATCGAGCAGGACTACAACCCCAAGCAAGGCAAAGAGCACCTGCCCGACTGGCTCGACCTGCTCCACGAGCGTCAAGTCCGCATCGTGGGCAACACACTCGTGCCGGTGATCGCGACGACCACGCGCGAGCTGCTGGTGATGCAGAACCCGTGGGACGGGTGCTGTATCGGGATCCCGCCTTCGCCATACGATGCGATCGAGGTGACGCTGGATCACGATGTGGACTTTGGCAACAGTGCCGTGGGGTTCGGGACGGTCGAGGGCGTGTTCATCCTCGATCCGTATGTCGTCGATGGCTGGGTGCTCGGGATGTACATCATCGAGCACGCGAGCTACCGCAGCGGCGACGGCGTGCCCTTCCCCGAGTTCTAAGCCGATCGTTTCTAGATTAATTCATCGAGTGCAGCGTGCATGCATGATGCACACCCAAAGAAAAACCCCCAGCCGATTGGCCGGGGGTTGGGTTTGTATGGGTTGGTTGGGGTCAGTCCTCGTGGTCAACCAGCGGGCCGAGCGAATCGGGCTCTGGCTCTGGGCCGCCCTTGCAGGTAAGCAGGATCCCGGCACCCACGATCGCGGAGATCGCCGAGGCGACAAGGATCGAGAGCTTGGCGTGCTCGAGGTCGGTCGGGGACTTGGCAAACGCGAGGTTCGCGATAAAGATCGCCATCGTGAAGCCGATCCCGGCCAGCGTGCCCGCGCCGAGGATATGACGCCACGATACACCCCGCGGCAGCGAGGCGATCCCGAGCTTGCAGGCGATGAAGCACATCAGCATGATCCCGACGGGCTTGCCGATAAAGAGCCCAAGGATGATCCCCATCGAGGAGGAGTTGGCGAGGTTGTCGCTCACGCCGCCGTGAACGGGGATGCCGGCGTTGGCCAGCGCAAACACCGGGATGATCACGAATGCGGCCCACGGGTGGAGCACATGCTCGATGCGGTGCAATGGCGGGAGCACCTGGCGTGCGTTCTGCATGATCGCGTTGACCGCGGCGCGACGCTCGGACGAGGTGGTTACATCGGTGTCCAGATCATCCTCGGCATCGGCGAAGATATCGAGGGCCTTGCGTGACGAGAATACAAAGTTGACGGCGTTCACCCGCGCGTGGGCCGGGATCGTCAGCGCGAGGAGCACGCCGGCGATCGTCGCGTGCACGCCGGATTTATAAATGCAGTACCACAGCGGGAGCCCAAGAACAAGGTACAGCGTGATCCACCGGACACGCAGCAGGTTCATGATCCCGAGCACGCCGATGATGACCCCGGCGTAGCCGAGGAAGCTCATCTCCAGGTGATCGGTGTAGAACACCGCGATAACGATCAATGCGCCAAGGTCATCGACGATCGCCAGGCTGGTCAGGAAGACCTTGAGCGAGTTGGGGATGCGCGAGCCGAGCATCGCCAGGATGCCCACGGCGAAGGCGATGTCCGTCGCCATCGGGATGCCCCAGCCGCCGATCGTGGGCTTGCCCCAGTTGAGGGCGGCAAAGATCAGCGCCGGGCCGATCATACCGCCGAGCGCGCCGAAGATCGGCAACGCTGCACGCTTGGGTGATGCCAGCTCGCCGACAATGATTTCGCGTTTGATTTCGAGCCCAACGACGAGGAAGAAGATCGCCATGAGCAGGTCATTGATCCATGCGGCGGTCGAGTGCCCCATGTACCAGAGCGGCTCTTCGGTGATCGGGGTCCAGCCGTGCCCGTGCCCGCCAGCGTGATCGCCACCCTCGCCCGCGTGGCCATCGTCGGCGTCTGCTGCGTGTTCGCCCACTGCTGCGGCTGCGTGCTCATCGGCATTGTGTTCTTCGTCATGCCCCTCATCGTGCCCCTCATCATGCTCAGCGGCATCGGCGTGGTCAGCATGGCCAAGTGCATGATCAATCACGGCCGGGCGGTTATGCCCGCCGTCATCGACGGTGATGCGAGTCTCAGTCTGATTGAAGATCTCGTTGTACGAGGCCTCGTCCACATTGGCCCAGATCATCGCGATCGCGGTCATCAGGAGCAGGACGATGCCGCCGGAGCTCGAGAGCTTGGCGAATCGTGTGAACGGGCGGGCTAAGCGTTCGCCCGGCTCGTCCTCGAGGTGGTGGGCGGCCGTTGGGATATGGTGGTCGTCTGACATGGATGGGTTCCTCGTCCGTGAGCGATGCCACACCACCAGAATTGGGGGTGTGATAACCTATTGGTCTATATCTATATCGTTCCAAGCAGGACGGGATATTGAGCAAGGATTGCCCAGAGGGGTTATTTTCGGGCATCTTCCCCAGATTGAGGGCGCAGATTCACCTCGCCGACGACGGAGCGCTGCTCGATCGGGTCTCGGGGCGGTCAGAATCAGTGCTGGAAGGCGTAGAGCCCGGGCAGATCGAGGATGGTGGTCAGCTCGTCGAGGGCATCGGTCAGGCCGGTCGCCAGCTTCGGGTCGAGCAGATCGTTGGCGCTCAGCTCATCGGGGTAGTGCTTTTCAACCCAGCGGACGAGGGCATTGTACAAGCCATCGGTGAGCATCACGCCCGGATGGACCGCGTCCAGTTCTTGTTTGTTCATGACCACGCGCAGGCGTAGGCACGCGGGACCTCCCCCGTTGCGCATCGATTCGCGGACATCGAGGTAGTGCACCGTGTTGATCGGGTTCGATGCGTCCGCGATCATCGCATCGACAAAGCGCGCCACGCGTGGGTTCTCTTTGGACTCAAGGGGTGCGATCAAGGCCATCGATCCATCGTTGAGTGTCACGATCTGCGAGTTGAACAGGTAGCTCGTCACCGCGTCCTGGAGCGAGAAATCCGTATTGTGCGCTTCGATGAGGGTCAGCTCGCGCCCCAGCGGCCCGGCGATGTCCGTGATCATCGAGCGCGAGGTCGCGAAGGCCTGCTCGTGATAGAGGAACACATGCTCGTTGCCCGTGGCGATGACATCGTTGTGGAACACGCCCGCATCGATCGCGTCGGGGTGCTGGCGGGTGTAGACCGTGTTCGTGGGGTTGAGCTTGTGCAATCGGGCGATCGCCTTGCTCGCGGCCCGGGTTTGGCGCGATGGGTACTTGCGCGCACCGCCCGCGGGGTCCTCGCGATCGAATCCATAGACGAACATCTCGACGCCCGCCTCACCGTGGTCGGCGGCGAAGCGGATGTGGTTGGCCGCGCCCTCGTCGGCGTAGCGCATCTGATCGGGTAGCGGGTCGTGGACCACAAAGTGGGCGTCATCCTTGAAGATCATCCGCAGCATGCGCGTGGTGGTGGGGTGCTCAAGCGAGCGGTGGTAGTTGGAGATCAGGTTCGCGGGGGTGAGGTGGACTTTGCTATCCGCGGTGTCCATGCTCGGCGAGACCGTCGCGGCGTTGGCCGCCCACATGCTTGAGGCGCTCCAGATCGAGGGCAAGAGCGTGGGGTCAAAGGCGTGGGCTTCTTTGAGGAGTTCTTCGTCGCTGCCCGTGAACCCGATCCGGCGCAGGGCGCTCAGGTCCGGGCGATGGTGTGGCGGCAGGATTCCTTGGGTCAGCCCCAGATCCATCAGCGTCTTCATCTTCGATAGCCCCTGCAGCGCCGCGGCTTTGGGCTTTGAGGTGCCCCCGGCGTTGGTGACCGAGGCGACATTGCCCGGCGAGAGCCCGGCGTAGTTGTGCGTTGGCCCGATGAGGCCGTCGAAGTTCGTTTCGTGAGCGGTTGGCATGGGGAAGGGTAGGGCGACAAGTCCGGATTATTTGGGCGGGATGGGCTTGCCGTGCGGGTCGGTGTGCGCATCGGGGCTTGATGATGGTGGGGGATCCATCAGATGCTCAAGCTGCTCGGCCGTGTCGTGCACATGGTCGGGGCTGATCCCGGCTTCGTCAACCAAGTACCCCTCCCACAAGCGATGCTTGCGGATGATCGCCGCGCCCTGGCTGAGCCCGGACTCGGTCAGTGTGAGTTCGGAACCGTCGAGCGTGATCAAACCCGATGCGATCGCCCGGTCGATGGCTTTGCCCATGCGCCCCGAGTTGCCTGCCCCGACAGACCCAGTCGTCGCTGCGGTGAGCCCCGCGCGGGTCGTGCGTTCGTCGGTTTCCCAGAGCCGATAGAGTGACCCGAGCACATCTTCGATCGCGACGAGGTTGCCCAGTCGGCGTTGGTTCTGGGCCTTGGTGATGATCCCGTGCGATGGCGAGACGATCATCACGAGCACCAGCAGCGCTCCAGAGATACTCGCCATCATCCCCGCGGCGTTGACACCCATCCACGACGCGAGGGCGTAGCCGCCGATCGCCGTGACGAGCGCGATGATCGCGCTGACGATGATCTGGGTGATAAGCCGATCGGTGAGCAGGCGGGCGGTGGCCGCGGGGGCGATGAGCATCGCGATGACGAGGATCGAGCCCACGGCTTCAAACGAAGCCACGGCCGCGATCGCGACGAAGGTCATCAGCACCATGTGCATGACCCCGGCGTTGATCCCCTGCACGGTCGAGATCCCCGCATCGAACGACGCGATGCGGAGCTCTTTGAACAGCACCGTGATGAACAGGATCACCGCGATGGTTGTCCCAAAGAGCGTCCAGATCTGGTAGGGCACCGGCGCGATGAAGCGATCGCGGAAGACCAGCAGCTCGATGGCCGCCCTCGGCATGCCCTGGATCGATTGGACATCGAGCAGCGGGCTCCAGCTCGATGGGGTGGCGGTCCAGAAGAGATTCTGGAGGTTGCCGTGGAGGACGCAATCTGCATCCAAATCCACGCTGCGGGCGGCGTTGTTCTCGAGCAGGTACACGCCGAGCGCGAAGAGAATCGAGAACACCACACCCATCGCCGCCCCGGGCTCAACCTTGCCCAGGCGCTTGATGAGTTCGACGAGCATCACGGTGACCAAGGCAGAAGCCGCCGCCCCGATGAACATGATGCCCGGCGAGCGAGACTGCGTAATCAAGAACGCCCCGACCAACCCGGGCAGCACCGCGTGCGAAATCGCATCGCCCATCAGGCTCTGTTTGCGGAGGACGAGGAAGTTGCCTAAGAGCCCGCAGGAGAGCGCCGCGAAGATGGCCGCGAGGAGTGCGAGCAGATCGAGGATCAAGAAAGTTTGAAACGCGGAGCTGCTCATGCGGGCGCTCCATTGGTCTGATTGCTCGGGAGCTGATCAACCGTGATGCCCCGCTTGCTCAGCGCGGCTTCGAGCTCGCTGATCAGTTCATCGGTGAGCACATGCTCGACCTGATCGACCGACCAATCGACATGGGTGGGCGCGATGTCGGCGTAGGACACAAGGTACTGCTCCCAGAGCAGATGATTGCGATGGATGCGCTGCCCTTGTGCGCGTCCGGCTGGGGTCAAGGTGTAAGCACGATCGCTCTTTGTGATCCAGCCACGCAGGGCGATCAGGCGGAGGAGCACGGGCGAGCCAATCGGATGCCCGGCCGTCGCGCCGTGCTCGCGCTCATAAAGCTCTTCGAGCACATGGTCGATGGCAATGCGGGCTCTGAGCCGGAGCCGACGCACGGAGTCGGCGATGACCCCGCGCGTGGGTGCGATGAGCATCGACACCAAGAACACCGCCCCCGCGACGAGCACGATTACCGCGCCGGCGGGTTTTCTGGGTATCAATGCACTGATCGAAGCGCCCGCGTAGCCCGAGAGCCCGCCGATGAAGGCGCTGATGAGCACCAATCGCCAGAGCCGATCCGTCCAGAACCGAGCCGCGGCCGGCGGAATAATCAGCATCGCGACGATCAGGATAATCCCAACCGCCTGGAGCCCCGATACCGTGATCAGCACCACGAGCCCGAGCATGATCGAGTCGATCAGCCAGACCCGAAGCCCGGTCGCGCGGGCGAAGGTCTCGTTGAAGCATACGACCATGAACTCTTTGAGCATGACGATGGCGATGAGCGAAGCGACGATTCCGATCGCGCCCATGAGCTGGGCGTCTTTGTGCGTCATCGCGGCGGTCTGGCCGTAGATGTAATGGTTGAGCCCCGCGCCGCCCCCGTGCTTCGAGTTCTGCACCAGCGAGAGCAGGACGATCCCGATGCCGAAGAACACGGAGAGCACCAGGCCGATCGCCGCGTCTTCTTTGAGGCGCGAGTGGTGGAGGATCAGGTGGATGCACGCCACGCCCAGCACCCCGGTGATGGCCGCGCCCAGCATGAGCAGCGGCATCGATCGCCCGCTGTATCCCAGCGCAGTCGCGATCAAGAACGCGCCCGCGATGCCCGGCAGGGTCGCGTGGCTGAGCGCGTCAGCCGTGAGCGAACGCTTGCGGAGCAGCGCAAACGATCCGATGACTCCGGCGGCGATCCCCAGCAGGGTGGTGCCGAGGATCACCGCGTTGGTGTTGACCCCGCCACGCAGGGTGAGCGTTTCGAGGATCTCGCTGAAGCTGACGGGCAGGTCGTTCATTTGGCCTTCGGCTTTGTCTTGGCTTTGGTTTTCGGTTTGCCTTTGGCTTTCGATGGAGCCTTGACGCCGCCTTTGGCCGCGCGTGCGACGGCTTCGGACGCTTCGGCCAGCAGCGTGAGCCGACCGCCGTAGGCTTTGTGCAGGTGCTCGTTGGTGAAGGCTTCGTGCACCGGGCCCGACGCGACGATGCGCATGTTGAGCAGCATCACATGGTCAAAGTATTCAGGGACGGTTTGTAGATCATGATGCACGACGATGACAGTCTTGCCGCCAGCGCGGAGCTCCTGGAGCACCCCGATGATCGCGCGCTCCGTGGAAGCGTCGACCCCGGCGAAGGGCTCGTCCATGAAGTACAGATCGGCCTCTTGGGCCAATGCGCGGGCGAGGAAGATACGCTGCTGCTGCCCGCCAGAAAGCTGCGAGATCTGGCGTTTAGCGTAGTCCGCCATCCCGACGCGATCGAGCGCTTCCATCGCGGCGAGCTTGTGCGACTTGGTCACCGGTCGGCACCAGCCGATCTTGCGGTAGCGCCCCATGCACACAACATCGAGGGCCGACACCGGGAAGTCCCAATCGACCGACTCACGCTGAGGCACATAGCCGATCCGCGAGCGGGCCTGCTTGTACGACTGCCCCCAGAACTCCACCGTTCCCGCGGCCATCGGGATGAGTCCCAGGCATGCTTTGATCAGGGTGCTCTTGCCCGCGCCGTTGGGGCCCACGATCGCAACGAGGGACTTCGACGGCGCGTCGTAGTCCACATCCCACAAGACCGGCTTTCGGCTGTAGGACACCGTCATCGCGTGGATGGACACGGGCGAATCCGCCGAGTGCTCGGGGTGGGCGTCGAGGGTTGAGCGCGGGGCTGCTGAGTGAGTCGCTGGAGATGCTGGATTGGTTGGTGGCGTGCTCATGGCTTTGATTCGTTCGTCAGCTTCCCGCTCATTCCGCCCACTGGGGGCGTCGCCCCGAGGGCGCGGGCGATGGTCGTGACATTATGATCGATCATACCGATATAGGTGCCCTCGTAGGTGCCCGGGTTGCCCATCGCGTCGGAAAAGAGCGACCCGCCGATGGTGACGGTGTGTCCTTGGGCCTTGGCGCCGGAAATCAGGGCCTTGATATTGCGCTCGGACACGGTGGTCTCGACGAAGACCGCCGCGATCTTTCGGCTCACCAGCAGATCCACGATCCGCTCGATGTCGCGCACGCCGGCTTCCGACTCGGTCGAGATCCCCTGGATGCCCACGAGCTCGAAGTCGTAGCGTTGCCCGAAGTACTGGAATGCATCGTGGGCGGTGACGAGCACGCGCTGTTCCGCGGGGATCGAGCCGAGGGTTTGGGATGCGTAGGCGTGGAGCGCGTCGAGCTCTGCATTGAGCTGGGCGAGGTTCGCGTCGTACTGGGCGCGGTGCTCAGGGTCGTAACTCGCGATGGCATCGTGGATCACCGCCGCGGCTTGTTTCCACGCCAGCGGATCCATCCACACATGGGGGTCATGGCTGCCCTCGTATTCCTCGGGCGACAACAGCTGCTCCCGATCCAGCGAGTCCGTCACCGCGATCACCGTCGTCACACCCGCCACCCGCTCGAACGCGTCGATCATCTTGCCCTCGAGGTGCAGCCCAGAGTAGAACACCATGTCCGCGTTCATCAACGATTTGATGTCGTTGCGGGTGGGCTGGTAGAGGTGGGGGTCGATCCCGGAGTTGATCAGCCCCTTGGTCGTTGCGTGGTCCCCGGCGATCCGTTGCACCAGATCGTTGACCATCCCGGTGGTGGTGACGATGGTGTAGGTCGCGGCTGAATCGGTGATGTCTGCTTGTTGGTCAGCTTTGCTGCACCCGCCGAGCATGAGCAGTGCCATCAGCAGCAGGAATAAGAACAAGTGGGGAGCGGTTCGGTGCATGGGGCCTCCTGAATTGTAGTTTGTGCTACATGTAGCCGTAGCTACAATAGTATGGATTCCTACCCAAGGCTGGTCAGAACAGGAGATTCAGATCAAATTGACCAAGATTTATGCCCCTGAACGCTGTTTGGGTCCAGAATCCGCTCCTGAACTTGACTATTTGGCTTTTGGCGCGTTCGCTCAAAGCCCGAAGTCTTGCATGAGGCCCTCTTCCCGGTGGCCCTTATAAAGGATAGAAGCGACCAGTCACACCATCCAACCCGCATGTTCCAGCACCCACACCCTGAGAGAATCGAACATATGGCCAAGAAGACCACCACCAAGAAGACGACGAAGAAGGTCGCCAAAAAGACAACGAAGAAAACAACCAAAAAGACCACCAAGAAGGCGGCAAAGAAGACTACAAAGAAGGCAGCCGCCACCAAGGGGCGCAAGTCCTTCGGGTCCAACTACAAGAAGGGCGACGCCGCGGGCAAGTCGCTGGTGATCGTGGAATCCCCGGCCAAGGCCAAGACCATCAACAAGCATCTGGGCAACGACTACATCGTGCTCGCTTCGGTGGGCCATGTACGAGATCTGCCATCCAAGAACCCCAAGGGCGTCAAGGACCCGGTGCCGGGCGTGAAGATCGACAAGCGGTTCCAGCCCAGCTACGAGATCCTCAAGGGCAAAGAGCAGGTCATGAAGGACCTGAAAAACGCGGCCAAGGACGCGACTTCCAGTGGGGGCACCGTATGGTTCGCGACCGACCTCGACCGCGAGGGGGAAGCGATCGCTTGGCACCTCGCCCAAGAACTCAAGATCGAATCGAAAGACGCCAAGCGCGTGATCTTTACCGCGATCACGAAGAAGGAGATCGACAAGGCCTTCGATCATCCACAAGCCATCGATGAAGAGCGCGTCAACGCGCAGCAGGCGCGCCGAATCCTCGATCGCATCGTTGGGTATCAGGTTTCGCCGCTGCTTTGGAAGAAGGTCGCCCGCGGGCTCAGCGCCGGGCGTGTCCAGTCCGTTGCGGTGCGGATCATCGTCGAGCGCGAGCGGATCATCCGGGCGTTCATCCCCGATGAGTACTGGTCGATCCAGGGCTACTTCGCCATCGACAGCGCCAAGGCCCAATCGCTCGGGCCCGAGTGGCGGGCGTACCTCGAAGAACGCGACGAGAAGGGTAAGGGGCGCACGGTCAAATCACAGAATGCGTGGCTGGCGCGCAACAACACGATCCGGGCCGAGCTCGTCGAATACGACGGCCAGAAGTTCGATCCCAAGATCACCAGCGCCGAGATCGTGCCCGTGCCCGAGGTCCTCAACGAGGACACCGTCACCGAGCGAATAGCGGCCGTGGCAGCAGCTTTCGACAAAGCGTCCGCCCATGATCTCGGATCGCAGGTCGCCAAGATCGCCGAGTCCTGCGGGCTCGCGCAGATCGACACCCAGGTCACCCAGGACGATCGCGGGCGCGGCCCGGCGATGTGGAAACGCAGCATTACTGGTGTGGTCGGCGACGGTTCTGACTACAGCATCGAATCCATCGAAACCAAACGCACCAAGTCGCGTGCGCCCGGCCCGTTCATCACCTCGACGCTCCAGCAGTCCGCCTCCTCGCGGATCGGCTTCGGTGCCCAGCGCACCATGCGGGCGGCTCAGGGTTTGTACGAAGGCGTGAACATCCCCGGTGAAGGCCCCGTGGGTCTGATCACCTACATGCGTACCGACTCGACGCACATCGACGGCGAGGCGCTCAGTGCCGTCCGCCATCACATCGGCTCAACCTACGGCGACAAGTACCTCCCCGAGAAACCCAACTTCTTCAAGTCCACCAACAAAGATGCACAGGCGGCGCACGAGGCGATCCGCCCGACCGATGTCTCTCGCCACCCCGATGCCATCGCCAAATCGCTCAAGCCCGACCAGTACAAGCTCTACAAGCTCATCTGGGAGCGGTTCGTCGCCTGCCAGATGGTCCCGGCGGAGTGGGACGCGACCGCCGTCATGATCCGCGGCGGCGAAGCGAACAAGGCACTGTTCCGGGCAACCGGGCGCACGCTGGCCTTCGATGGCCACTTCCGTGTTTCGGGCGTGCCGACCTCGGGCGACGAACTCAACCTGCCCAAGCTCGAAGAGCAGCAGCCGGTCTACCCGTTCGACTTCCAGGTCAACCAAAAATTCACCGCGCCTCCGGGGCGGTTCTCGGAAGCGAGCCTGATCAAGACGCTCGAATCCGAGGGCATCGGTCGCCCGTCGACCTACGCGAGCATCATCCAGACCATCCAAGACCGCAAATATGTCGAGCAGATCCAGCGTGCGTTCTACTCGACGGACCTGGGCGAGGTCGTCACCGACAAGCTCGTCGAGGGCTTCCCGAGGCTGATGGACCTGAGCTACACCCGCCAGCTCGAAGAAGAGCTCGACAAGATCGAAGAAGAGCACCTCGACTGGATCGACATGCTCGAAGCGTTCTACGGGCGCTTCTCCGAGAGCCTCGAACGCGCCCACGAAGAGATGACCCACGCCAAGGCCGAGATCAAGCCGGCGCCCGAGGAGTACCGCTGTGAGAAGTGCGATTCGTCGCTGGTGTACCGCTTCGGCAAGAACGGCCGCTTCCTGAGCTGCTCGACCTACCCCGATTGCAACTACGCCTGCCCGTGCGATCGCGAAGGTCGCCCGCAGATGGCCGAGTTCGTGGATGTGAAATGTCCCAAGACCGGGCGCCCGATGATCCGCAAGACGGGTCGGTTCGGGCCGTTCTTGACAACGCCGCTCGAAGAGGGTGAGACGAACGATGATGGGTTGATCCTCAACATCGACAAGAAGGGCTTCGTGAACGCACCGAGTGTGCCGCCGTTGGAAACCGAGCTGCCTTGTCCCAACTGCGAGAGCCCGCTCAATCTCCGCAATGGTGTTCGCGGCCCGTGGCTTGGGTGCAGCCGATTCCCCAAGTGCCGAGGTCGCGGCAAGTGGGCCGGGCTCGAGGAGGACATCAAGTCCGATCTCAAATCCAAGCTCGAAGCCCACGAGAAGGCCCACCCGGTGATCACCATCACCCGGATGGACGGGACTCCGCTGACCGACGCCAAGGGCAAGCCGGTGGCTGAAGCGCCCAAGGTCGAGGAACTCGTCTTGCTCGAAGACCCTCGCACACCGGCTTAAATGTTCGCGGCGCACCGGTGCCCGGCTATGATGATTGAGACGATCGATCCTGACCGTCGCTCTCTTATCACGGACCCCGAAGATGCTCAGTTCCAAGGACATCCTGCGAAAGATCGGCGCGTGGGTGCATGACCACCCGGACGGCTGGCTCAATGTGCTCGGCGCGATCATCGGCGCGATCACGGCCATCGGCGCGGTGCTCTTTGCCAAGGGCCTGCTGCGGGTCGAGCACTGGACCGGGCACCTGCAGGGCGAGTGGGCGTGGTGGACGCTGCCGCTGATCCCGATGGCGGGCGCGTTGTTGACGGGGTTGCTGGTCTATCGCTTTGCCAGAGAGGCCGGCGGGCACGGGGTGCCTCAGGTGCTCGACGCGATTGTGCGCAAGGGCGGCAAGATCCCCGCGCGGATCGGGCTTGTCAAGGTCATCGCCAGCATCTGCACCGTGGGCACCGGCGGGTCGGGGGGGGCCGAAGGACCGATTGTGCAGATCGGGGCCGTCACTGGTTCGGTGATCGCCAACAAGATCGGTGTGCCTCGCCAGCACATCGGCACGCTTGTCGGGTGCGGGGCAGCCGCGGGTATTTCGAGTATTTTTAACGCGCCCATCGCGGGTGTGTTCTTTGCGCTCGAGATCCTGCTGCGTGATTTTTCGCTCAAGACCTTTACGCCCATCGTCATCGCGTCGGTGTTCGCCACGGCGATGACCCAGGTGATCCTCGGCGAGAACAACGCGATCTTCGCCACCGAGCTGCCCACCTATGTGTTCAGTGTGTTCGAGCTGCCCAGTTATATTGTCTTGGGTGTGCTGTGCGCCTTCGGGGCGTGGAGCTTCACCATGGTGCTCGAACGCGGCGAGGACGCGTTCGACAAGCTCCGCGTGCACCCGGTGCTCAAGCCCGTGATCGGCGCGCTGATGCTCGGGCTCCTCGGGCTCGCGGGCATGTGGGCCTTCGGGAACATGTCCGGGCGATCGATCCTTGGTGATGGTCACGAATCGATCCCAGCCTTCTTCGGCAACGGCTACGCCGTCATCGGGCACCTGCTCGATCCGGTGAGCTACACCGACGCGAGTATTCTGTGGGGCGCGATGGGTGTGCTGCTGATTCTGGTCGTCGCTAAGATTCTCGCGACGACCTTCACGCTCGCATCGGGCGGCAGCGGGGGCGTGTTCGCGCCCGGGCTCTTCACCGGAGCCGCCATCGGCGGAGTGTTCGGGATCCTGCTCGAGAAACTCGGACTCATCGCCGACGGCTCATCGCCCGCTTCGTACGCCCTCGTCGGGATGGCGGCCGTCATCGCGGGCACCACCTTCGCGCCCATGACCGCGATCCTGATCTTGTTCGAGATCACCCGCGAGCCCCATGTGCTCGCCCCCATCATGCTCGCGGCCATCGTGTCCACCGCGATGACCCGCAAGCTCATGCCCGATTCGATCTACACCGCCAAGCTCCGACGCGCCGGCGTCCGCATCGGCACCAGCCGAGACATGTCGCTGCTCCGCCATGTGCCCGTCTCGAGTGTTGATTACGCGGCCCTCCCGCCCGAGCCCGTGTACGCGTCTGATCCACTGAGCAAACTCATCACCCTGCACGCCCACCACAATGTGCCCGACTTCCCGGTCGTCGATAGCGACGGCAAGTACATCGGCATGGTCACCGGCACCGACATGCGCACCGCCCTGATCGATCGCGAGGCCATCCCCTTGCTGCTCGTCGCCGAGCTGATGCGCGACGATCTGCCGATCATCAAGCCCGACGAGCACCTCGACACCGTGATGGAAAAGTTCGCTCGCCACGAGATATCGAGTCTCGTACTCGTCGACGGCTTCACCGGCACCAAGCCCCTGGCGCTGGTGACCCGGGCCAAAGTGATGGCCCGCTACAACGCCGTGCTCGATGAGGGGTGAGGGAACAGCGATCACTGCTTAAGCGTATGGCAGTGTGTCAGGGGGCGCGATGCAAGCAGAACAACCACCGAGAGCAAAGCAAACGCCCACAGCGATTCAACGGTTCGCGGTCTTTGTGATGATCGCGCTCGGAGTCACCGTGGCGGCCTTGCCGTTCTTGCCGACGATTACGCGTCATCCACACCGGCACTACCAGTTTGATCGTCGAACAACACAGCTGCGGAGCCTCAGCCAGGGGCTCTTGATCTACGCGGAGAATCACCGCGACAACTTCCCCGATCAAAACGAATGGCAAGATGTGCTCGTCTCCACCGGTCTGGTCGAAGCAGGCATAATCATTTCCCCGCTCAGCGACGGCAAAGAAGCCTCCTATTTTTTGGCGGCTAATCGAGGCAACTCAATGGATCCAATAGAGTTGATGCTCTACGAGAACCCAAAGCACGACCCAAAGGGTGTGCTCGTAGCGTTTATGGATGGGCGTGTAGAGATGGTCGATCACGAGGTGTTCGAGCAGATGCTCGCGGCTCAGTTTACCCAAAACCCACAGCCCTAGCGTGCGCCATGCAATCTAAGTTTGAGTCCGTTCGATGCTATACTCTGCTCGCACAATGAGCGTGTTGTGCAGCAGGAGAGCATGAGCCATGAACGAGCAGCCGATGTACACGAATCAACGCCCCGGTCCGGATGATCGTCCGCTCTCGGGGATGGCGGTGACCTCGTTGGTGCTGGGCATTGTGTTCTTGTGCCTGGGCCCGCTGGCGATCGTGCCGTTGGTGTTGGGGATCATCGCCATCACGACGACCGGGCGCGATGGGGCGAAGCGCGGGCAGGGCTTGGCGATCGCGGGGACCTCACTCGGCGGCGTCGGCATCCTGGGTACATGTTTATCCGCCGGTCTTTTCTTACCGATCTTCTTGCCGGCGTTCGCAACCGCGAAGAACCGGGCAAACCAGTTCCACAGCCAAGCGAGTATCCGAGAGATCCTCACCGGGCTCGAAGGCTACGCGCTCGCCAACAATGGCGCATACCCAGCACAAAACGGCTGGGAAGGCCAACTCATCGACGGCGGCTTTGTATTCGAAGAGAGCCTCACCTCCAGAGTCGGCGATGTCGACGGCGACGGCGTGATCTATATCTATCTCCCCGAGGGCTACGCGTCCACCGCTTCGCAGCTGGTGGTCTACGAAGACCCGGAACACTACGAAGACTGGGTCGTCGTTGGCTATGCCGATGGATCGACCGATAGCATCAGCTTGTCAGAGCTCAACCTCATCCTGGCGGAGCAGATCCCTGAACAGTCCTCCGAACAAGACGAGTCCCCATAACGAATGACCTGAGCCAATGAAACTCAACGGGGCGTTTTCGGTACAATGGGGTATGAACTCACACCGCACACACGCCGCCGTCCTGTTTGCTTCCGCCCTGCTCTCCCCGATTGCGATTGCAGCCGAGCCTGTTGATTCGCCCGAGCAAGCTCCAGAACATGCTCCAAATCAGGCTCCAGAAGCGGCGATCGATTATGCCCCCATGGTCGCCCGTCTGGTAGCGCCCGGGATCAAGGCCGAGGTCTTCCCCGGAGCGATGGTCGGGATCTATAAAGATGGCCATGCGAGCTACTATCCCATGGGCTCGCTCAACTACGAGCTCGACCAAGCACCTACTGAGTACACACTCTACGAGATCGGCTCAATCTCTAAGGTCATCACCGGCGTGCTCTTCGCCGACGCGATCCGGCGCGAAGAACTCACCCGCGACACACTCGTCAACGACCTGCTGCCCGATGGCTACAAGACCAAGAGCAAGGACGGCGAGGACATCCGCCTCTGGCATTTGACCACGCACACCTCCGGCTGGGGCACCGCGCCCGCCAATCTCGCCCCGACCGATGGCGAGAATCCGTTCTGGGGCTACACCCAAGCCATGCTCTTCGAAGCCGCAAGCAAAATGGAGCCCAAGGCCAAGCCTGGGACGAGCTTTGAGTATTCAAACATGGCCGTGGGGCTGCTGGGCACATTGATTGCCGAGAACGCCCACGGCGAGTACGAATCCCTCGTCAAGGAGCGCGTGCTCTTGCCCCTCGGGCTCGAAGATTTCACGATCGAACTCAACGATGAACAGAAGACCCGTTTCGCACCGGCCACGGTCGGCGGCCGTCCGACCAAAGCCTGGGGCAAGACCGGCCCGATCGATCCAGCCGGCATGTGGGTCACCACCGCGCCCGGGCTGCTCGACTTCGCGATCGCGGGCCTTGAAGCCGGCGAAGAAACCGGCAAAGAAACCAGCGACGACAAAGGCGACGGCATCTACCAATCCATCGCGATGTCGCAAGAATCACTCTTCGATCTGGGCACCGGCGACGGGCTCGGCGGCCAAGTCTGCCACGGCTGGTTCATCGCCCGCGATGGGCAAACCTTCTGGCACAACGGCATGACCGGCGGGTTCTCGTCGTATATGGCGGTCAATCAGCAGAACAACACGGCCGTGGTCATGCTCGCCAACGGCGCGGGCTTCGAGACCACCTCCATCGGCGAGCAGATCATCCAAGCCGTGCTCGGGATGGACCCCGAGCCCCTGGCCCTCGAAGCCCCCGAGCGGCTCGATGCCCAGTACCTCGCACGGATCGAGGGCGTCTACCACTCACAACTCGGCTTCGACATGACCGTGAGCAGCACCCGCGGGCGTCTGTTCGTCCAACTCACCGGCCAGCAGCCACTCGAAGTGCTCAGGGTCACCGAGGGCGAGACCAAAGACCGCTTCCGCATCAAAATCGTGGACGCACAGATCGGCTTCGAGCTCCCCGAAGAAGGCAACGCGACGAGCCTGACACTGTTCCAGAACGGGATGGAGATGAAGTGCGAGCGGCAGGAGTAAGGGAACACTCAAATCTAAATCTTTACAAGATCGAGATCGAAGTCCTTCGCAACCTCGTCACATATTTCGGAAAAGGAAGTTCCCCACGGGTTGCACCGTAGGTTTTCATACATGGATTGTGCATGCGATCTGTTGATACAAAAATCACGATTGCTATCGAAGTATCTAGCAATCGCAGCGTGGATCATAATTTTGTATTGATCGATCTTGGACAGTTTATATTTTCGACCTATGTTTGTCTGAGTCCAACCGTCTTGATCAAACACCATGAGATCCTCGTTAACCGATTCTGAATACAAGTCAGGAGATTCGTTTCTCGGGAGTTTCTTGTTCCAGTGTTTCAGGGCATCGTTCAGTGGTTCTTCTGCTGTGGTCATGGTGTTGGCCTTTATGTGGATTGGGAGAGTGGTTAGTATATACTAACGCACCGTATTGCCATTGTCAACCCCACTCAGTCTTCGCCGAGCATTTTCTTCCGCCTCAGGATGTGGTGGTAGTGTTGGGCGAAGCGGTGGGACTCGTCGCGGACCTGCTGGAGCAGGCGCAGCCCTGGGTTGTTGCGTCCGAGTCGGATCGGCTCGGTTGAGCCGCGCACATAGATCAGCTCTTCTTTTTTTGCCAGCGAGATCACCATGGGCGGCTGGATATCGAGCTGCTCAAACGCATCCATCGCGGCGTTGAGCTGCCCGAGCCCGCCGTCGATCAGGATGACATCCGGGTACAGCTCGTGCCCCTCGCCGGCCTCGCGGTAGCGACGCGAGATCACCTCACGCATGGATTGGTAGTCGTCGTTGGCCCCGCCGCCGGGCAGGTTGGTGAACGAGCGGATGCGGAACCTCCGGTACTCCTGCTTGAACGGGCGACCATCGATGAAGCACACCTTCGACGCGACGGTCTCGTTGCCCTGCAGGTGCGCGATGTCGAAGCCCTCGACGCAGCGGATCGGCTTCTCCATATCGAGCGCACGCTGCAGGCTCGCGCAGCCCTTGAGCGGATCGATGTACCCGATCTCAGACTCGGGCTGCCACTGGTCGGATTGCGAAGCGCGCTCTTCGAGCTTCTGGATCGCCTGGATCTGGTCCCGCAGCGTGGCGGCGGTCTCAAAGTCCAATGATTCCGAAGCCGCGAGCATCTCGGCTTCGAGCTCCTTGAGCATCGTTGATCGTTTGGATTTGAAGAACCGGACAAGCCGGGCGATGTCCTCGCGGTAGGCCTCTTTGCTGATGCTCTCGTTGCACGGCGCGGTGCACTTGCCGATCGCGGCCAGCAGGCACGGGCGGAAGAACTTATTGCTCTTGTCGCCCTCCACAATGTCGAGCGAGCAGGTCCGGAACTTGAACACCGCCTGCAAGGCATCGATCGCGGTGTGCAGCGCCCCCGAAGAGGTGAACGGCCCGAGCACACTCGCGTTGGAGAACCGCGGGTCTTTGGAACCATCGGCTTTGATCCCCGTCGGGTTGCGCGTTACGAACACCCGCGGGTAGTCCTCGCGCATCGTGATGACAAGGTACGGAAAAGTCCGGTCGTCCTTCTGGGCCGCGTTGTGGCGCGGGTGGATGTCCTTGATCAACCGATTCTCGGCCAGCAGCGCCTCCCACGCGGTCTCGGTGGTGAGGGTATCGAACGAGTGCACCTCGTCGAGCAGCTTGTTCTTGCGCGGGCCCAGATCCGTCGAGGGCAGGAAGTACGACGCCACACGATCGCACAGCTTGGTCGCCTTGCCCACATAGATGACCACGCCCTTGTGGTCCTTCATGAGGTACACGCCCGGGAGCGCATGGAGCTTGCGCGCATCGGTGTGCAGGCGCGTCAGGCGAGCCGCCCGAGACTCCGTGCCCCAAGGTGGCGGGTCCGACGCGGGCGCGTGCCCCTCGTCGTCAAGAAAAGATGTATCCGGATCATCAGCCACGAGGGATTATAAGGCCCGTACTGGCTGATCCCCTCACAATCAGACCAGCGACAAAAAAACACCCGGCAGAGCGCCGAGTGCAGGTTTGTTTGTTCTACAGGTCGATTTATTCGTAGATGTAGCCCGGGCCACGCCACTGCTGCCACTTCTTGAGCCGGAAGCGCCAGAAGTTCTCTTCGAAGTTCTTCTGGGATTCGGGTGACCATTCTTGGAACGCCGGCAGCATCCGGGCCTCGGAGGCGACCTTGCGGAGCAGGTCTTCGGATTCCTGGACGGTGAGCGGCTCGCCCTCGCCGCTGCGAATCGCGGCGTGGAGCAGGTCCTGATACATCGCGTTGAGGTGCGCGTAGTCCTCGAGGGTGGTCTCGGACATCGGAGCCTCGTTGAGACGCATGGCCTCGGCTCGCAGGATGGTGTCCACGGCTCGTGCCTGGTGGCGCTGGCCGGTGGTCCGCTCGGTGCGACACCCGGTGGTGGCGCTGAGCATGGCCGCGCCGGCAAGGATGATCAGGGTCTTGGATATGGTCTTGGCTGTGCGATTCATACTCACTCCATCGGTTTTCGGACGGGCTGACATAAACAATATACGGCGGATTCTGCGGATTGTTCGCTCATCAACCGCCATTACGATAGGGCCAGAAGACACATCATCTCCATCCCGATCCCAATTGCATGGTCATTGAAGTCAAATGTCGGCGTGTGCAGCCCCGGGTACGGCTCGGTGCTCGACTCGTTGAGCCCGATCAGATAGAAACACGAAGGCACCTCCAGGCAGTAATACGAGAAATCCTCGCCGCCCATTGAGGGCTCCTTGACAAGCTCGAAGGTATTCGTAAGTGTCGCGTTTTCTGATATTTGCGCAACGCGCTCGGCTTCGTGCTCGTCGTTGCGCGTCACCGGGTATCCGTTGTTCCAGGTGATTTGGGCCTGGCAGCCCATCGCCTTGGCCGTGGACTCGACGAGCTCGAAGAATCGGCGTTTGATCGTGTCGCGGGTGTCCATATCGAGCGTGCGGATGGTGCCCTTGAGGGCCGCGCTCTCGGGGATGACATTGTACGCGGTGCCCGCATGGATGGCGCCAAAGGTGACGACGAGCGAATCGGTGGGGGAGGTCGTCCGCGAAACCAGGGATTGGGCGGCTGTGATGATCTGGGCGCCGGCCACGATTGGGTCGTTGCACAGGTGCGGATACGCCGCATGCCCCTGCTTGCCGGTGAGGGCGATCTCGAAGGTGTCCGTAGCCGCCAGCAGCGCGCCCGGCTTGGTGGCCACGGTGCCCAGTGGCATGTCGGGCCAGCCGTGGAGCCCGTACATCCGGGTGATCGCTGGGCCCATGCCCGTTGTGAGCTCCGTGCCCTGATCGCCCAGCAGCACCCCATCGCGGCACATCTTCTCGCCCCCGCCCCCGCCTTCCTCAGCGGGTTGGAACACCAGCGTGACCGGGTTGGGGCGGTGATCGAGTTCCATCAGCACCCGGGCGACGCCCAGAAGGATCGCGGTGTGCCCGTCGTGCCCGCACGCGTGCATCTGCCCGGGGTTGGTGGACTGGTGGTCGAAGGTGTTGAGCTCGGTGATCGGCAGCGCGTCCATGTCGGCTCGCAGCCCGATGCAATCGCTCGATTCAGAAGATCCCGTCGCCGGGATGTGCGCCATCACGCCAAAGCCTGTGCCGGGCTCCTTGCCGCCCATATTCGTGCGGAACTTGATCCCCAATCGGGTCAGCTCGCGCTGGACCACGGCCGAGGCATATTCCTCGGTGAACAAGATCTGCGGGTGCGCGTGCAGGTCTCGGCGGATCGCCGTGATTTCGTCGATCTGCTCGTTGATGATGGAGGCCAGGTTGGTATTTGTCGGCGTGGTGGTACTCATACCAGAGTGTAGTCGCCAGCGGGGGCGCGGTCTTTAGGCGGCAATCCCGGTCGGCCCGGCTTGGTCGGTGTCCGAGCCGGTGTCATGTGCCTGCTCAGCAATAAACGCACGGGCGCTGTGCTCAAGGGAATTGAGCTTAAGCATGGGTTCGTGGACGGCTTCCTGGTGATGCTGGCGGATCGCGTTGAACTCGCTCTGGTTGGCAAAGAAAGCGTCGGCTACATCTGGATCAAAGTGCGACCCGTGCAGCTCCCGGATCAGATCCGAGGCTTCCTCATGCGACATCGCGCTCTTGTAGACCCGCTCAGATGTGACGGCATCGTAGAAATCTGCGAGCGCCACGATCCGGGCGGCCAGCGAGATCGCCTCGCCCTTGATCCCGAATGGGTAGCCCGAGCCGTCCCATTTTTCGTGGTGGCTCATCGCGATCTCGATGCCCATGTCGATGAACTCGTCGGGCCCGAGCTTGGCTCGGATCGCCAGCAGGGTGTCGGCGCCGATCAGCGCGTGCTGCTCCATCTCGGCGCGTTCTTCGGGGGTCAGTCGCCCGGGCTTGAGCAGGATCGAATCCGAGATCCCGACCTTGCCGATGTCATGGAGCGACGAAGCGAGCACGATCCGGTCGATCCACTTGGCATCGATCTGCGGGTGCTTGCTTGAGAGCGAATCGGCCAAGATCCGCGTATAGAACCCGATGCGTTCGAGGTGGGCTCCGGTGTCCGTGTCGCGATAGTCGGCCAGCTTGGCGAGCCCGAAGATCAACGCGTTGCGCTTGGCGAGCCCGGCGCGGACCTGCTTGGTGACCTCTTTATTGAGCTTGGCATTGGATTGCTCGAGCTCGTCGCGGTACCGCTTGGACGCAAAGACCAGGATCAATCCGGTGAGGATGAACATACAGAATGCGATCGAGATCCGGAAGACGAACAACCGATCCGCAGCCGCCTGGGCCAGATCAAACTCGGTGCGGATCCACGCATCGACCAGAAACTCGCCGGCCACATAGACGGCCGCCTGAAAGATCAGGATCCCCAAGAACAACGCCCGGCGGTTCTTTGGACGGAAGGGGAGATTCAGTTTGCTCGATGGTCTGCTCACAACCAGAACATCGGTCCATCGCCGGGGGGCATCGCGGGGGAGCAAACGGATTGGCAAATCAACGCGGCGCGGAGGACCGGATGCGACGATCACGCCGCACAATCAGAGGTTTTACGGACCTTCGAGCACCGTTTCGCACTGCTCCATCGCTTCTGGGACCATGTCCGAAGCGCCGATATAGTCCGGTAGCCCGTCGATATCGAGCAGGTCAGCGTGCTCAGCTCTGTACCGCTCGCGCAGCGCCGGGTGCACCGGGGTGTTGTGCGTGGTGGATTGGTAGAGCAGCTCTTCGACTTTGGGCGAGACCAAGAACCGGGCGAGCTGGGCCGCCAGCTCGGGGTTGGGTGCGTCTTTGATGATCGCGACGGTGTTGGGGATCAGCGTCGGTCCGGAACTTGGCCACGGGCCTGCGTCGTCCTCGCTGGCGGTCTCGTAGGCGAGTTCAACCTTCCACCCGTTGCGTTGCCCGCTCCAGACATCGTCGGTGTCGGTCAGGGCGAGATCGATCTCGCCCATGGCCACGGCCTGCACCACGGTGGCGTTGCCGTCGTAGAGCCGAAGCTTGTTGGCCTTCATCGCTTGAAGCCAGCTGGTGAGCCCGTCGATCCCCCAGGTGTCGCCCAGCATCGCCATGTGGATGCGTGTCGTCCCGAACTGAGGGCGGGCCATCCCGACGACGCCCTTGTACGCTGGATCGGTCAGCTGGGCCAAGGTCGTTGGCGGGTTCTCGACGCGATCTGATGCGTACACGATCACCCGCGCCCGCATCGCCATCCCGACCCACGACCAGTCCGGGGCGTGCAAAGTATCGGGCCATCCCTCAGGAACCATCCCACGCATCGCGCCGGCTTCGAGGGCACCATCTTTGGCGAGCAGGATCGTGCCCATGGGCTCCGACGACCACCAGACATCGGCCGACGGATGATCCATCTCGGCCTGGATCCGCGTGACGAGCCCGGTGGTCTTCGTCGCTTCGGTATCGCCGAGGACATGGACCTTGATCCCGGTCTCCTCGGTGAACGCTTCGACAACCATTTTAGCGAACTCATCGTCCACGCTGGTGTAGAGCGTGACCGTCTGAGCGGGTTGCGAGCTCGTTGGGGACTCAGCCGCGCGATCGCACCCGATGAGCGCGAAGGGGACGAGTGCAAGAGCAGCCATCGCGCAGAGCGCGGGCTGGACGATGGGTCGTGTTGATCGCATCATATCAAGAACTATATAAGGTTCCCGATGGAGTAGGCACCGGCTTAGTCGTCTTTTTCTGGCGCGGGCTCTGTGTTCGCGGGCTTGGCATCCTCGCCGGCGGGTGCGGGCTCGGCCTTCTCGCCATTGGCTTCTTTGGCGGCTTTGTCGAGCCGACCGAAATACTGCTGGACCGCTGATTCGTGCTTGCGGGGTACGCGCTTGGTTTCAATCGCTTCGGCGGCTTGCGTCGAAGCGCTATCGACCACCTGCGAGAAGGTCGCGGTCGATTCGCCCTTGATTTGGGCGCCCTGCACCATGGTCGATGCGATCACCGGACCATCATCGGTCGTGGCGACCTCGGCCCGTTCCTTCTTGAGCATGAAGTCGGTCATCTGCTGATCAGGCCCAGAGCCCATGCCCTTGCCCGGGCCGCCGGAACCTTGGCCGAAGCCCTGCGAGTTGCCCTGCCCGAACTGGCCGGACTGTCCGGGCTGTGCATCTTCGCCAAAGCCCTGCCCTTGCCCATCGCCAGAGCCCGAGCCTGAACCCTCGCCGAGCTTGGCGAGCTGCGAGCTGCACTGGCCCATCGCGGATTCGAGCGAGTTCATCTCTTGCTGCATCTGCTCCATCTGCGAGAGCTGGCCGGACATCGATTCGAGCCCCTCGCCCATCTCCGACGGGTTTGACTGCTGCATCCCCGCGGCCATCTGCCCCATCGACTGGGCCATCGAGCCCGCGGCATCACTCGCGTTCTGCTGGGCCTTGGCGGCCTGGGTCAGCTGCTGGATCTCTTCTTCGCTCGCGCCGGCTTCTTCGAGGGCCTTCTTGAGCGCGTCCGGGTCGGTCGCCAGCTCTTGGGCTTGCTGCTCAGACACACCCGCGGCCTTCAGTTGTTCTTCAAGCGATTGGCGGTTCTCGGCCAGCTTCTCGAGCTGCTCCTTCATCGCTTCGAGCTGCTCGGCGGCCTGCTGCTTGTCTTCCTCGCTCATCGAGCCGTCGTTGATGGCTTCCGCCATCTCTTCGAGCTGCTTCTTGGCTTCGCCGAAGTCGCCCCGGGCCATCGCGCGGGCCATCTCCGACGCCGGGCCCGGCTTGGGGGCGTTGAGCTTGCGGGTCATGTCCTTGATCGCGTCAAAGGTCGCGCCGCGCTCGTCATTGCGCTTCTCGTCGAGCTTGTCGGACAGCGTAGTCAGTTCCTTGATCGCGCTGCGGGCGATCTCTTCCGGATCGACCATCTGTGTTTCGGTGGCGGTGAGCTCGTCGGCGGTCTCTTCGCCGAGGGTTTCGAGATCGAGCCCGGTCTGGGATTTGATCTCTTCGATCATCTTCTCGGTATCATTGACGATCGCCTTGACCTCTTCGGTCTTGGCCTGCTGGGCTTGGGCCTGCTGCTTCTTGGCCAAGAGCCCAGTCACATCGGTCGCCGGAACCCACCAGATCGCCAAGATCGCCAAAGCCGCGGCGATGGGCATGGGCCAGTACTTGGGACGCTCGATGGGCATCGCGTCGTTGATCACGACCCGCTGGGCGCAGCTGGCGGCGTCGCTGACGATCGCTCGTGACCAAGAGTCTTTGTTCTCATCGACACACAACGCCGTCGAGATGGTCTCGCGCAATCCGGCGCGATCATCGACCTGGCGGGCGACTTGGTCCTCGTTGGGGCGACGGAGCATCGACCAGATCAGGGCGCTGACCAATGTGACGCCCGCGGCGATCAGGAAGGTCAGGTTCCATGGGATTTCAATAGTGGGGACGAGCTTCTGGGCGATCCGCGCGAGCATCAGCACACACAAAACGATAAAGGCGCTGATCGCGAGCGTCGCGAGCAGGTCGATCAGGAAGAGGCGCTTGGAGGCGCGGGCGAGGATTTTTTTGATGTCGTCCATGATCGGTCTCCGTGCTGGTATACGCCTAGATCGTCACCCCGCCAGCATGTTGGGCATTCATTCTCTAGAATGAACCTCCCAAAGCATGATATTGTTCTCTCTATCTTACCAGCCAAACCTACAAACGGTTGCTCGAAAAAGGGTTGTGACACATTGAATACATACGCCCCAGAGCCGAGCAATGTTCCCCCGCCACGCCCCAGAAACCGGGCTTTGGGCATGCTCGTGCGGTTTTTGGATGGCCACTATGTCGATCGCGACGCCTGCGATCGGGCATTCCTGCGGATGCACCAGCGTGATCGCATCGGCGATCGCCTGCATCTGGGCTTCGCGTGCCTGGGGCTGATCTGCATGTTCGGGCCGGTGACGATTACGGAGATCGCCTTCGCGCCGCTCTTGGTGTTCTTCTTGGTGCGGGTGCTCAACACCTTCCCGGTGTGGATCCACGGGTTCGGGCAGCCCGCGGTGCTGCTGGGGATCATGCTCTCTGGGTGGATGATGATCTCGCTCAACTGGTCGGGCGATCCGTTTCTGGGCTGGGGCGAGATCAGCGAGCTGCGTTGGTTCGTGCTCGTTGGGTTGGTCTTCCCCGTAATCGAGCAACGCAAGGTGCTCATCTCGGCCATGGCCATCGGCATCGCGATCGGGCAGATCGCACAGATCTTCGACGCCTTCGACGGCTTTGGCATCAAATGGCTCGAACTGGCCGTCCATCACCAGCCGAATCGATTGGGCGGCTGGTGGCATCCGGTCGTTGGCGGGGCGATGCTGGTGGGGGCGCTGGGGCTGCACCTGCCGAGTATGCTGTTCGGGGTTGGTCGCGCACGCCTGTTTGCACTGGTGCTCGGTTCGATCGCTGGCGTAGGGATCATCGCCACGGGCACGCGCGGCGCATGGATCGCCGGGGTGCTCTTGGTCATCTTCGCCATCGGGTTCGGCGCACTGACCAAACGCATCCGCCCCAAGCGCGTGCTGCTGATCGTGCTCGGCGCGGTGGTGGTTTCGGGCGTGGGGCTGGCGGTGATGCACCAAGCTGTGGGCGAGCGGGTGAGCGTGACGCGTACTGAACTATCCGAGATCATGGATGGCGACTACGACTCGATGACCGGGCTGCGTGTGAAGATGGGGCTCGTGGCGATCGACGCCGGGCTCGAACACCCGCTCATCGGCGTCGGAGCCGGCGGCTACCAAGCATGGAGCAATGAGCACGAGCCCGATCTGACCATGCCCGTCCACGCCCACGCCCACAACAGCGCCCTGCACGCGTGGAGCACCCTCGGGCTGGTTGGTGTGTTGTTCTGGATCGTCCTGATCGCGAGCATGCTCCGCTCAAGCTGGCGGCTCTGGGATGCTGACGGCTCAGATGGTCGCCCCGATTACAGCGGCCTCGGCCCGATGTTCGCCATCGTGGGCTTATTGCTCGCATCGCTGACCCATTCGCTCCAGGTCAGCACCCAGACCGCCGCGATGCTGGCCGTCCTCGCGGCCCTCTCGCCGGCGTATGTCCCGGATCACCCCCGATGGCGTCAAGATCACCCAGTTCCGTGAAGATCGGGTGACAATCCGCCGATGGGTGAATACACTCGGATGCCCGATTTCGCTCACAGAGCGTGCGGGCGGCAACATTTGGTGCGATGGCTGAGCGGTTGAAGGCGCTCGACTTGAAATCGAGTGACCCTGAAAGGGGTCCGTGGGTTCGAATCCCTCTCGCACCGTTTATCGAAGGCTTATGAAACGGCGTCCCTCATCGGGCGCCGTTTCGGCCGTTTTGGGGTAGATTACAGGTCTGCTTGTCTGACTACTTTCATGGATAGCAGTCATGCCAGTGACACGCTCAATACGAGGAAAAGGAAGAGATTGGAAAATGAATCGTGTACTCGTCAGATGCTGGGAAAAGATCGTGTGTGGCCCAGACTCATCAGTTGGCGACACGATCTATATCCCGAGTTTGGAAGCACACATGGGATTTCGATTGATTCAATGCGGCGAGTGTGGCGAGATTTATGCGATCTGTATTTCAACTGAGATGTACTCGGATACAGACCTGGTCGAGGGTTTGTGTTGTGTGTCTTGTGCATGCCAGCTCGCTCAACATGCATACGAATATCCAAGAACATACAGAAAACAGGACGGAGAGGTTGGTCACATTGACGATTCGCTCTTCGATCTAGATGATGAGCGGTCAATCTTGCGAGCTTTCTATCAGATCCCTTTAGCCGACGCTGATCTGAATGAATAGAATGCGCTATGGACAACCAGCACCAATCGAGCAACGAAAATCAGCGGCCGAGCCTCAATCTCGACCTCACTGTCGGGCAAGATCGCGGAGCCGATGGCGGGATCACGGTCGAGAAAATCCGGGAGATGGTCGAGCTGTTTTATACGCGGACGCAGCAAGACGCGTTGCTCGGGCCGATCTTCTCGGCCCGGGTGCAGGACTGGGATGCGCACTATGAGAAGATGACCCGCTTCTGGTCGTCGGCCGCCATCCGGGCGGGGACCTACTCCGGGCGACCGATCGAGGCCCACCAGTTCGGCGGCCTCACCAAGGCGCACTTTGGTCTATGGGTCGAGCTGTTCTCGCGCACCGCCAACGATGTGTTCAATGAACGCGACGCGGGCGTGTTTGTGAACCTTGGGCAGAAGATGGCCAGCAGCATCGCGATGCGGATCGGCACCGGGCGCATCAGCTTTGCCTAAACAAGTTCTGTTGGTTTAGCCTGCACGCATGGATTCGAGCTCGTCCCAGCGGGCGTAGAGCCTTGCCGACTCGGCCTGCGCCTCATCGAGCACATTGCACGCTTTGGTCATCCGCTCGTGATCCGCGAGGACCTTGGGGTCGGCGAGCAGGGCCTGGGCCTCTTCGATCTTCGCGTCGGCTTCCATGATCTTCTCTTCGATCGCGTCGTACTCGCGTTGATCCTTGTAGGACAGCTTCTTGGGCTTGCCCGGGTTGTCCGTGTTGTCAGACCGCTCGTTCTTCTTTGGCGATTCGGCCTTGGGCTTGGGCGCGGATTCCTCAGCCAACTTCTTTGCCTGTGCATCGAGCACCCGCATCGCTTGGTCGAGGCTCGGGCAGATTTGCTGGTGCCCGGTGCCGTCGAGGACGACGATGCGGGTGGCCAAACGCTCGAGCATCGTCCGGTCATGCGTCACGAGGATCACCGCGCCGGGGAATCCGGTCAGCGAATCTTCGAGCAGCTCGAGCGTCGGGATATCCAGATCATTGGTCGGCTCGTCGAGCACCAAGACATCCGCGGCTTCGAGCATGATCCGGGCGATGTGTACGCGGGCGAGCTCGCCGCCGCTGAGCGAACCCACGGGCTGGGCGAGCTGCTCGTCGCGGAACATGAACCGCCTTGCCCACGAGGTCACATGCATCGATTGCCCGCGGAAGATCACCCGATCGCTCACCGGGCACAACGCCTCGCTCAACGGCGTCGATGGCTCGAAGTCCTCGCGGTGCTGCGAGAACACGACGACTCTTGGCAGCGGATCCGAGAACCGGATTTCGCCCTCATCGGGTTCGAGCTCGTTGGTGAGGATCTTGATGAGCGTGGTTTTTCCGCTGCCGTTGGCGCCAAGGAGCCCGACGCAATCGCCGACCCCGAGCACCAGATCGAGCTTGGTGAAGAGCTTGAGCTCGCCGAAGGATTTGGAGATGGCGTTGGCGGCGATGAGTTTTTTGGTCTGGCGATCGGTGGCGGAGAACTCGACCTTCGCCCCGGTGTTGGTCGCGGCTTCGTTGCGGGCCTTGAGCTCGCCGAGCTGGGCGCGACGGTCCGCGCTCGCGTCGATCTGTTTCTTCTGCTTGGTCTGTCGCCCTTGGGGCCCGCGCGCCAGCCACGCGTCGTCCTGGCGCACTTGGTTGGCCAGCGACTGGGCGGCTTTGGCCTGCCCATCGACGAACTCGGCGCGTCGGCGGACGAACTCGGTGTAGTTGCCGTCCACACTCAGCAGCCCGCCGGGGTACGCGTCGGAGAGCTCGATGATCCGCGTCGCGACCTGTTCGAGGAATCGGCGATCGTGGGTGACAAACACCGACGCGTACGCGGCTTGCCCGCCGATGCGTTGGGTCAAGAACTCTTCGAGCCACGCGATGCCGTCGAGATCAAGATGGTTGGTCGGCTCGTCGAGGAGCACCAGATCGGGCTCGTTGGCGCACGCAGACAGAGCACACGCGCTCGAGAGTCGCTTGCGCCACCCGCCCGAGAGCATCGATGCTTTGGCCGTCCATCGTTCCTTCTCAAAGCCCACCCGGCTCAGCGCGATCTCGGCGATGGTCTGCGGGTCGAGATGATTGGCCGCGTGCTCGGGCGCGCGGGCGAGGACGGCGTCGTACACGCTGATCCCGTCATCGAAGCGATCGACCTGTGGGATGTACACGCTCTGCACGGCGCTGGGCGCGATGATCTCGCCGGTGTCCGGGGTGTCTTGCTCGGCGAGCAGCTTGAGGAGCGTTGACTTACCCGCGCCGTTGGGCCCGATGACCCCAACGCGATCGCCGCGATCGACGGCGATGCTGATCTGGGAGAAGAGGGTGCGGACGCCGTGGGCTTTGGAGATGTTGCGGGCTTGGAGGAGCATGGGGGCCAATCAGAACAAAGAACTCAGAAAATATTTACACGCGTACACCATGCGAATCCGTCAGTCGGCCGTCTTCGGATCGCTGGGCTTCTTCCACGGGATGTCCGGATCTTTGTGCAGCACCCCGGCGCTCTGCTTGACGCAGCGTCGGCACGCGAGCACGGTCTCGTCGATCGGGCTCTGCCAGTGCAGCCCGTCGCGCTCGGCTTCGAGGCACAGCACGCAGACCTCGGCCTTGGCGGGTGTGTACCCGGAGTCGAGGTGGACCAGCTCGGTGAAGGCGATCGACAGGCACTGGCTGCAGACCAGCGAGCCGCGATGCCCCTCGACCATCTGGCGATTCTCATCCCAGCCCATCTTGCAGAAGTCGCACTTGAATACAAGCTGCCCGTCTTGGTCGGTGTCGTGCATTAGGCGGGGTCCTTGCTTGTTTCAGTGGTTGTATCGGCTGTTGGGTCATAGGTCGAGCCGTCGGCGTCCATGAGCTGATGACGCGCGAGCTGCTCGTAGACCTTACAGGTCTTGATCAGCTCGTCGTGCGTGCCTTGGCCGACGATCTGTCCTTCGTTGATCACCACGATGCGATCGGCGCCCAGCACCGTCGAGAGCCGATGGGCGACGATCAGGCTCGTGCGCCCGGTGCAGAAGTCCGAGAGCACCTCGCCGATGAGTTTTTCGGAATGGGCGTCGATCATCGAGGTGGCTTCGTCCAAGATCAGGATCGCTGGGTCGCGGAGGATCGCCCGTGCGATCGCCAGGCGCTGGCGCTGCCCGCCCGACATGGTGAGTCCCTGCTCGCCGATCTGTGTATCAAGCCCGTCTTCGAGTTCGTCGATGAACTCCATCGCCCGCGCCGATCGGGCGGCATGCTCGATCTCTTCACGCGATGCGTGGCGGTTGCCATAGGCAATGTTCTGGGCGATCGTCCCCTTGAAGAGCACGACTTCCTGCGTCACCACGCCGATCTGCTTGCGCAGCGAGCGGACATGCACCCGGCTCAGGTCCATCCCGTCGATGAGCATCCGACCCTCGTCTGGGTCGAACAGGCGGGGGATCAGCGAGAGCAGGGTGGTCTTGCCGCAGCCGTTGGGACCCACGAAGGCGACGGTCTCGCCGTGCTTGACCTTCAGCGAGATATCGGAGACGGCCCGGCTGGTCGCGCCCGGATAGATCACGGAGACGCCGTCGAAGACGATCGATTCGTTGTGGCGGGCGAGCTTGGGCAGGCGCTTGGTGTGCCCGGGCTCGGGGTCCGAACCGAGCAGTTTGGCCAGCCGATCGCCGGCCGCCCCGGACTGCTGGATGTCGTTGACCAGCCCCGACATAGGCTTGATGCTCGCACCGGCGAGGGCCAGGGCCAAGAGCACGGTCATGAACTCAGATTTTTCGAGCGATCCATCGAGGATCAGCTTGGCCGCGACGATGGTCAGCCCGCCGAGGGCGAACATCGTCACCAGTTCGGCGATCGGCCCGGCCAATGCCCGGGCGGTCCGCACCTTGAGCTGCTGACGCAGGACCTCTTTGTTGATCCGCCCGAAGCGTCCGACCTCGTAGCGTTCGGTGGTGTGGACCTTGACGACGCGCAGACCCTGGAGCGCCTCGGTGGAGGCGCGGTACAGATCGGCTCTGCTCGAGAGCGCCCGGTTCGACGCGCGCCGGATCCGTTTGCCGAGCTTGCGGATCACGGTCGCCAAGATCGGCATGACCAGCAGCGCGACAATCGCGAGCTTCCAGTTGATGATAAACGCGAAGACCAAAGCGACAAAGCCCTTGGTCACATGGGCCACGGCCTTAGAAAGCATGGCCACAAACCCGGCGGAGAGCGCCTCGGTATCGTTGACGATCCGTGAGATCGCATCGGTCGGGCCCTCGGTCACAATCGTTTTGAGTGGGAGTTCAAGGACCTGCTTGAACGCGTTTCGCCGGATCCTCGCTACCGTCGTATGCACGACGGTCAACGCGAGGTACTGGTGCATGAAGTTGGCGAACGCGCCGATGATCGTCAGCACCGCCAGCGTGCCCATGATCCACACGATGCTATCGAACGGGCTGGCGGGCAGATCGGCGATCCACTCGGGCGTGATCATGCCCGCGTACCACGAGTCTTTTTCGATGGCTTCGTTGGCGGCGTTTTGGGCGATGGTTTGTAGCCCGTTGGTGCCGGGTTCGAGCAGGATATCGAGGATCGGTTTGACCGCAAGAATCCCCGCGCCCACGCCGCCGGCCGAGATCAATGCAAAGAACGCGCCGAACAACAAGTGCACACGCATCCTCAACATCTGCTTAGAAAACTTCCAGAACGAGTCCATAGGGCCAATCATACGAGCACGGTGGGCTTATATCTCGACGCGATCGCGGGTGATCCGAATATGTGCCGGCGTGTGCAGCTCGCCCACATTCATCCCCGGGCACCCGCGGGTCTCCCGGTTCCAGGACCGCTTGCCCGTCAGGTTGCTCCGCCAGAATGGCCAGGTTCGGCACTGCTCCGGACGAGACCCGTACACGCTGCAGCCGGTTTTGCCGGCCTCGTCGCGGGTGAGGAACACACAGTCGTATCCATACCCCTCGATCTCGGTCTCGTTGAGCGATCGCCCGATGGGGGTCTCGCGGGTGTAGTCCGCATAAAAAGCGTCCTTGGTGATCTTGAGCTCGTCGGCGATCGCCTGGGCCTCGTCATCGGTGAAGAGCACGAACCCGGTGGGCCCGGTGCAGCAGTTGCCGCACTGGGTGCAGGTGAAGCGGAGCCCGGTCTCGCCGGTGTCGGTGTGGCCCGTCGGATCGGGCAGGTCGAACCATTCCTGTTCGTGGCTTTGTTGCTGATCTGGCGTTTGCTTGCTCATGTTCCGAGCCCCGTCCGCTGGACCACAACAAGCGTCTGGTCGTCTTCGCGTTCGAGCTGCTTCGTGTACGCGAAGAGCCCCTTGTGGATCGAATCGATCGCGCACTGTGGTTGCCCGGTGCAGCCGTCAAGCGAACTCATCATCCGTTCAACGCCGAACATCTCGTGATCACGATCGTCTTCTGGGTGGCGAGGGAGCGAGGCTTCGGTGATGCCGTCGGTGTAGAGGATCAGCGTGTCGCCGAGCTCCATCACGCACGAATCGGACTCGAAGTCGATCGTATCAACAATCCCCAGCGGCAGCGTGCCCGCGCTCTCGAGCAGCTCGATCGAGCCGTCCGCACGCCGAATGATCGGGGGGTTGTGCCCGCAGCGTGTCCAGCTGATCCGCCCAGTCTCTGGGTCGAGCACACAGAAGAAGGCCGTGGCAAACTCGCCGTTGAGATTAGCTTCGACAAGCTTGCGGTTGCAGTATCGCGCGATCTCGGCGGTGTCCTCCACCACATTGCTCGGATCATCGAGCGTGTCCTGATAGCAATGCAGGATCGCCCGGAGCATCGCCATGACCGTCGCCGCCCCCGGCCCGTGCCCGGACACATCGGCGATGACAATCCCGATCCGGTCGTCGTCGCCCTGGAAGTAATCGTAATAGTCCCCCCCGGCGATGGTGCTCGTCAGGTAGCTCGTCGCGAGCGTAAACCCATTGAGCTTCGGGGCTTTTTCAGGCAGCAGCTGGCGCTGGATCTTGGCGATCTGCTCGAACTGCTCCATCAACTGCTCGTTGAGCGTCTCGGCCTGCTTGCGGAACACGAGGTTGCGCGTCGCGGTGCCCATCATGTTCATATCGAGCAAGCCGGCGACGAAGGTGTCCAGGTCCGCCCAGTTGGATTGCTCGTGGAAGCTCAGCGCCCAGTTGAGGGGCTCGCCGTCATCGAAGGTGGGCATCGCGGTGAGCGAATGGAGCTTGCTGGCGTACGCCCCGAGCGCATTGGACAGCACCGGATCACTGGCCAGATCAAACCCGGTGAGCACCGCCGGCTCGCCCCGCGCGAGCACCTGCCCGATCACGCCGCCTTGATGGGTTTCGAGTTTCTCCCAATCGCGCCATGGGTTCCCGCTCGGGGCGGGGCTCATGGTCTGCTCGCCCTGGTAGGTGATCGAGCGTGTGATCTTGTAGTGCCCCTCGGGCAGATCACGGACAGAGATACTGACAAAGGCATCACGCGGGAAGCGTTGCCCGACCCACGGCCCGAAGGCCTTGAGCATCTCAGCGGGGTCCTTCACGGAGCTGACCTCGCGGAGGACCTGTGTGAGCGCCGCGATCCGTGGATTAGCCGACAGATCGACAAAGAGCGGGTGCTGAACTGGGCGGGCGTCCGGGTTGATCATGCGCACCCCGCTTCGATCGCGGCGCAGAGCTTGTCCGCCGATGCGAGCATCGCATTGACCGTTTCGTTGGCTTTGGCTTGCTCGGATTCGGGCAACAGCGGGATATTGATCCGCACATTCCAAGCGGCTGCCTTGGCGCTTGCGTTGCCTAGCACCGCCGCCACACCCAGATCGGATTTGAGCTGGCGGTTGGTCGTCGTGATCAGCGATTCGCACAGACGCAGCAGATCGACACTCAGCGCCAGCATCGCGCGCGGCGGGTTGATCGCCCCGCTCACTGCGTCCGCCCAGCCGGCGATGCGCTTCGGGTCGTCCTTATCGAGCTTCCAGAGCGCATTGAGCACGCCATACCCCGCCCCGTCCTCGTCGGCGAGCATCAAGAACATCGCTCGGGCGCGGTGGAGCTGCTTCTGAGCGTCGGTGTTGAACTGTGCATGTTCGCTCAGTGACTTCTTGTTGATCGAATAGCTCACGACCATCCCCGCCGTCGCAGCGGCCGTCGCCCCGGTGATCGCCGCGGCCGCTCCGCCCCCGGGCGTGGGGACCTTGGCGTCGAGCGATTCAAGGAACCCGCCGACAGTTTGTTTGGCAAGATTAGTAGTGGGGGCGCTGCTCATGGGGGTATCCTATGCAGCCGATCCTGCGCCCGATCCGGTCAATCGTTGGATTCGCGGGCTCTGATTTCAGCCAGATGCCGGGCGATCGCGCTGGTCGTCGGGATCAGCTCGCTCGGGCTCGTTTCGATCCATGCGGTCAGTTCATCGAGGGTCACCCATCGGATATCGGTGTACTCCCAGTTGGTGCGCACCGCGGGCACGCTCTGGAGCCTGATCGGGATCACGATATCCGTCGAGCCCACCGCATTGTCGTGCACCAACGCGATCGGATGCTGAGCAGGCGACGAGACCATGACGCCGATTTCTTCTTGGATTTCCCGTTTGATCTCGCCCCAGATGCCCGCAGCCGTGAGCGTGTCTCGCTGATTCGGGACATCGACCCCGCCGCAGGGACCCAGTTCCCAGAGATTGCCGTAGCGATGCAGCTCGCTCGATCGTTTGCCCAGCATGTAGACCGGCGACGAGTCTTCAGATGGCCCGGGGGCGGCGAGCAACGCCGTCACCGCCAGCAGCGAGATTCCGGTATCAATCACATCGCGTACCGCGTGGTGCTTGTACTGCTCGGCTCGTGCGTGGATCACGCCGGTGCCAGCGTCATACGAATCAAACGCGAGCATCGAGCCATTGAAGTATCGCGGGTTCTGTGCGCACAATGACTGCCATGCCCGCTCGATCTCGTCGGCTTGCTCGTACACCTTGGGCGTGCGGTCGATCTGAATAGAGATCGATGTGTCACTCTGCGTGTTGATGGATTCAAGCCGGACCATCGGTTAGTTGAGGAACCCGCCGAGCTGGCCGCCGATATCGCCGAGCCCGAGTTCGTCGGCTTCCTTGGCGATCAGCTCCTGCACCTGCTGCTGGGCGCGGGTCGTCGCGTCGTTGATCGCGTCCTTGATCAGGGCCGTCGCCAAATCACGGGTCTTCTCGTCCACGGCCATCCCCGCGAGCAGCGCCGGATCGAGCGTGAGGTCGATCAGCTTCATCTTGCCGCTGACGATCGCCCGGCACGCCCCGCCCCCGGCTTCGCCATCGACGCGCATCTGCTCGATCTTGGCCTTGACCCGCTCGCCGGCGATGGCGAGCTGTTCTTTGTTTTTCATCAGCGAGCCCAGGGCCTGCATGGTTTTGAGTTTGTCGAACATAGTGCTCTCTTCTTCGTGGTGTGCGATCCGGTGGGATGCGTTAGTGGTTCTTGGGGTGCACGCGTTTGATCTCGCCCTCGAAGACATCGAGGACGGATTTGACCAGCGGATCAGCCGCGACTTCTTCGGGTGTCGGGGCACGCATCTGTGGGGTCGGCTGGGTCCGTTCCGGCGGGGCAGAAACGGGTGCAGAAGTGGGGTTCGAGTCAGATTTAACCACCTGAATCTTGGGCTCGCTCTTTTCCTCACGCGGAGCCGATTTGATCGGTTTCACCGGCTTGATCGTCGGCGCTTGGCGGGGGGCCTGCTGTGGAACTTGGCGATCGGCTTGGTGCGAAGTGTTGGGCTTTGGGGCGTCCTCGACCGGTCGGGAGACCGAAGCGGGGGCCGCCCTCATGCTTTTTTTGACGCGGCTCCTCCGCTCATCACAAACGACGCCACATCCGCGATCTTCTCCGTCATCGCCAGTCGCACCATGCACGCGTCGAGCAGTGCCCGCGGGGCCGGCGATGATTTCATCGCCCGCTGGACCGACTCGCACAGCGCGATCATGTGCACCAGCCCGGCCGCATCAAACCGGCGGGCCCGGGCAAACTCGACGACTCGTGCCTCGTCCGACAAATCAACCAAATCAGTATCTTGCCCGCACGATCCAAGCACCATCAGATCGCGGAACCGCTCAAGCAAGGAGCCCAGGAGCTGCTCGCCCGAGATCCCCTTGTTCATGAGTGCCCCGGTGGATTGGAGGACAATCTTCGGGTCGCCATTAGCGACCGCGTCGATCAGCGAGCTCAGCAGGTCATAATCCGGGAGCCCGAGCATGTCCTCGAGCAGGGCCGTGGTCAGTTTCTTTTCGCCCGAAGCCAGCAACCGATCGAGCAGCGAGAGCGCGTCGCGCATGGATCCATTGCCCAGACGAGCGAGCATAAACACAAGGTCCTCGTTGGCCGAGAAGCCCTCTGAGTCAATCAGCGTACTCAAATGCCCGGCGATCGATGACGCGGGGATATTGCGGAAATCGAACCGCTGGCAGCGCGACTGGATCGTCGCGGGCACTTTGTGCGATTCGGTGGTGCACAAAATGAACTTGACATGCTCGGGCGGCTCCTCCATCGTCTTGAGCAGCGCGTTGAACGCCTGCATCGAGAGCATGTGCACCTCGTCGATGATGTAGACCTTGTACCGCCCACGCATCGGGCGGTAGGCGCTGTTGGCGATCAGCTCGCGCGTGTGATCGACCCCGGTGTTGGACGCGGCGTCGATCTCGATGACATCGGTGTCCTGCCCGCTGAAGATCGCGGCCGCGATATCGTCCTTGTACTCGGGGTTATTGAGCTCGTTGGCGAAGATCCGGGCCATGGAGGTCTTGCCCACGCCCCGCGTCCCGGTAAAGAGGTACGCGTGATGGACCCGATCCGAATCAATCGCGGCCTTGAGCGTGCGAGCGATCGGCGATTGCCCCACGACTTCATCGAATGTTCGAGAACGGTGTTTGCGAGCCAGCGCGGTGTAAGCCATACCGGATCGTAGGTGCTCAATGAGTAGTTATTGGGAGGAAACGAGCGGCATTGATGACTGATTGAGCATTTTGGAGAGCATTTCACCTAGAGCTTTTCCCAGCAGTGGGGGGACTGCATTCCCAATTTGCAAGTTCTTTGAAGTCTTTGAACCAATAAAACGATACCAATCCGGGAAGCCTTGTAATCGAGCGCCCTCTCGGGTGCTTAAAGCCCGGTTTTGAAAAGGATGGACGCATCTCGAAGAGGATGGCGTTCCAAAGTTTCGTGTGATGGTGGGGGAGGGCTGGTCAGGGACAAGTCTTGCGTAAGTATTTGCAAAGTAGCCTTTGGGTCGAAGATGCTCGGGTAAATCATGTACGCTCCCGCCGGCGGGGATGGTTCTGAGGATTTCCTGCATCCGCTCGCCGTAGTTTGCGCAGTTGTGCTCGGTGAGTGTGGGTGAACCTTCTCTCATCAATTCCTGAAATTCATTCTGCGGCTCCGACAAGTATTGATCAGAATGTTCGCCCACTCGCAGTGGGGGTAAGTCACTGATCGCATCGGCGAGTGTTCTATAGGTTAAAAAAACGCCAAACAATCCATCAGCCTTGTAGTTGAAAGGGGCCGTTGGCCAATCGATTAGAGCATCTGATCGGGTACCGATCACGATGGTTCGTTTGCGATGCTGTGCCAGTCCGTAGTCTACAGCATTGAGAATCCGGCTATCCGTGACAAAGCCTCGGCGGGTGAGCTGTTCGATGAGCTCTTGATACACTCGCCCTTGGTACATCGTTTTGAACCCAGAGACATTCTCAAAGAGGATTGCTTGCGGGTCAGCTTCGTCGACACATCGAAGAAACTGATGAAAAAGACTGTTTCGTGGGTCAGCGAGGTCTTTTTTGCCGACCGTACTAAAGCCTTGGCAAGGCGGACCGCCGCAGACGAGCTGAATATTGCCGGTGAGACCCAAGTCTTCAATCTCAGCCGCAAAGTCGATCTTTGCAATATCGTCAACGCACACTTTGGTGTCGGGGTGATTGGCTTGGTAAGTCGCGGCAAAGTCTGTTTCGAGCTCGTTGGCGAGAACAACCCTGACTCCAGATTGGCTTAATCCAAGGGAGAGCCCGCCGGCACCTGCAAAGAGATCGATCGAGTTCATGGTGGTAGTTTACAGGTTGAGGTCGAGTGTGTCGATGGCTGGGAGTGGATTCATCACTCGCCATCCAAAATATCCCTGGTCGATATTGAAAACAGTTTGGCCTTCCATTTGCTGGCGTGTAATCCAGTTTAAATTATCTTCGTCAATAGCATCAAGCCTGACAAATGCGACTTGTCCATTAAACACATCGAAGTGCATGCAAATGGTGACGACTCCATCTTCACGACAAATTCGCTTAGCCTCAAGCACTTTGTGCTGCTTGATATCATTAATGTTCTGAAATCCAGATTGGACTTCGATCACTATATTTGTGTCGTCATAGACTAGTTGTAGATCTGCTTTGGGGGTTCTTCGGAAAGTTTCGACGGCTCGAAAATCATCATCACCAAAGTCGTGAATGTCTTCTTGATCAATGCTAAACAAGTTAGCAAGTACTGGTTGAAGAAATCGTGTCATGGCATATCCACGCAACCACGAGTAGAGAACATTCTCGGGTCTACGGCCCTGATTGTTGAGCCGAGGGAGGTTCCCTGTTTCTCTGACGACGGTGTATATATCGGTGATGTTCGTTGAGCAAAATTCCGTTATGTTTTCGTGCTGGCACGAAGCATGCATCGAGCCGTTGATTGCAGTAACGATTTCACTAAGTCGTGCGAGAAGCCTGTCAATGTACTCATAGTCAATGCCTGCAGAGACATTCTTGCCTGAAAGAAACTCTTTAGTGCTGGCTTGGTTGGTGAATCCGAGTGAATTTCGATAGGCTCGGAAGTAATCACGATCGGAGAGTTGAATACACATGCGAAATCTCTTGTATTGTCTCAACCCCCCGTTGTCGATGCCCAGGACACCAACGGCACCGGATGACGGCTGCTTATGGCTGCTGCGGTCAAGCCCTGACCAGGTTCACAGGCCACCCGTGCATCGGGCCCGGGCATCGACAAGAGGGGGTCAAGCGGGCAGGCATGCTCAGCGGGTGAGCGTGTCTGCGGGCCAACACCCGAAGGGGCAATGGTAGGGGGCGATCCGCTCGCCGCCAAGGGGGAGTCCATACAGTTTGAGCCGACCGCTGACCGGCTCAGAGGCTCCGAAAATCTGCTCCAGAGCCCCAATTCTCCCAGCTTCGTCCATGTTCTGGGCGTTGATAGCCGATATCCTCTTATGAGAACATATAAGTTCTTGTAAGCCGGGGAGATCGACACCCCGAAACCCTCGCCCAGATCCATTTTTCGCATCCGGAGTGACCATCCATTATGGCCGACCAGAGTATTGACAGAGAAGCCGTCGCGACCGATTGCCCAAAGGCCCCGCTCAACAAGCGCTGGACCGTCAAGCTCTCGGTGATCATGATCATTGTCTTCGGCGTCGGGATCTATGGGTATTACGATGCCGCGATCGCGTATCCGGCGCGTGGTGTGCGCTACGCGGAATGGGCCAAGTGGCAGTACCTCGAGCAGGCCAAGCTGGCCAACGCCGAGGAGCCGGGCGTGTTCCGCTATCAGTCGTCGGTGACCAACCCGGGCGAGGAACTCACGCGTCTGCGTGATCCCAGCTCGCAGAGCAGCCGCCCGCTGCGTGCGTCGATGATGGCTTCCCGGCTGGTTTGGCTCGAAGCGCTCCAAGTCGTCGGGCATCTCACCGAAGAGCACACCGTGTTCGAGTCGCCGCAGGAAGAGCTGAGCCAGCTCGAGGCAGACTGGCAGACGAGCTCGGTGCCCAAGCCCTTGCACGCGTTCGATCTGATTGTTCAGTGGCTGATCATGGGCGTGTGCTGGGCGATCGCGCTAGTCATGGCGATCCATATGCTCCGTGTGCGGGCCAAGAAGTACAGCTGGGTCGCCGACTCGATGACACTGACCATCCCCGGCGGGCAGTCGATCACCCCCGAAGACCTTGAAGAGGTCGATAAGCGCAAGTGGGACAAGTTCATCGTGTTCCTCAAGATCAAGTCCGATCATGCAACGCTCGCTGGGCAAGAAATCGCCGTGGATACCTACCAGCACCAGTTCGTCGAGGACTGGATCCTAGCGATGGAAGAGAAGGCGTTTGGATCCCAAGAAGATCAGGATGAACAGCACGAGCATGATCACGCTGACGATGAAGACTCAACAACAACAGAATCCTGAGGCAACCTCATGAGCTGGCCCATCTGGGAAGCATGGGTCATCGCGTCGATCGCGACCCTCTCGGGGCTCGCGGCGGTGGTCTGCGTGATTTTGGCATTGCCCGGCATCTGGCTGATGACGATCGTCGCGGCTTTGTGCATGTGGTGGCAGCCCGGGGTAATCTCGTGGAAGGCCGTGCTCACGCTGGTGATCTTGGGGATTATCTCCGAGGCCATCGATCTCTTCGCGTCGGCCGCGGGATCGAAGAAGTTCGGAGGCTCCAAACGCGGGGCATTGGGCGCGATCGTCGGCACCATCATCGGCGCGATCCTCGGGGGGATCTTCCTCTCGGTCATTCCCGTCGTCGGCTGGGTCATCGGGCCGATCCTGGGCGGGATACTCGGTGCTGGAGCGGGGGCCTTGATGGTCGAGCGCGGGATCGTGAATCAGACCTGGGGCGATTCGTTCAAATCCGGCGGCGGGGCCGCGGCTGGACGCGCGGTGTCGATCTTTGTCAAGCTCGGACTCACCATCGTCGCAGGGTCGTTTTTCGTGCTCGCGGCCTTCGTTTAACCCGTGTTTCTCACCACGGCCCGGGGAAATCGCCGATATACTCAGGTGAAATACCCTTAGGAGGGATCCCCCGATATGACATCTTCGCCCAAGCAGGACGCTCAAGATCAGGACGCGGCTGATACAGCACCAACCAACGCAAACGCCAAGTACTATGTGCTCGACACCAATGTTCTGCTGCATAACTCCAACGCGCTCTTCGTCTTTCAGGACAACCATGTCGTCATCCCGTACCCGGTGATCGAAGAGCTCGACGCGATGAAGCGCCGCGAGGACGATGTCGGGCGGGCCGCCCGTTCGTCGATCCGGTTCCTCGATCGGCTCCGCAAGCACGGCAAGCTGACCACCGGGGTCGATCTCTCTAAGATGGGGGCCCAGAGCGGGGGGGCATCGGGCACACTCTCGATCGATATCGACGACCATGACCGCCCGCCGATTATTGCGTCCGAGCAGCCCGACAACCGCATCATCGCCGTCGCGTGGGCCCTGATGCAATCGGGCAAGCGGGCGATCTTCGTCACCAAGGACCTGGCCGCCCGGATCAAGGCCGACTCGCTGGGCATCCGTTCAGAAGATTTTCTGAACCAGCAGGTCGATGGCGATCGGCTCTACACCGGATTCTTGGAGCTCGAAACATCCACCGACATCATCGACACGCTCTACCGCGATCGCATGCTCGAGGTTGAAGAGCTCGCGTCGTACCTCGAGGTCACCCCCGAGGGCGGCGACCCGTACACCCGCGAGCTTACGCCCAACCAGTTCGTGATCCTGAGCGATGTGCAGGACGAGGGGCACTCCGGATTGGCCAGACGCTTGGCCGATACCGAGCACCTGATCCCTGTCGCCCAGCAGAAAAAACCAACCTTCGGCATCGTCGCCCGTAATGTCCAGCAGACCCTCGCCCTCGATCTGCTGCTCGACGACGACATCAAGCTCATTACGCTCTTGGGCAGCGCGGGCACGGGCAAAACGCTCTTGGCCTTGGCCGCGGGCATGACCAAGGTCTTCCAAGAAGAACGATTCGAAAAGCTGCTCGTCGCGCGCCCGATCATGCCCATGGGGCGTGATATCGGGTACCTGCCGGGCGACAAAGACGAGAAGCTCGGCGCGTGGATGCAGCCGATCTTCGATAACCTGTCGTACCTGATGTCTACCCGGGGTGCACCGAACCAGAACGCCGAGAGCAAGTCGAGCGAGCAGCGCATCGACAAGCTCCTCGCCGACGGGCGATTGGTGCTCGAGCCACTGACCTATATCCGTGGCCGATCGATCCCGCACCAGTTCATGATCGTCGACGAGGCCCAGAACCTGACACCCCACGAGGTCAAGACCATCATCTCGCGTATCGGCGAGGGCACGAAGCTGATCCTGACCGGTGACATCGGGCAGATCGACCATCCGTACCTCGACTCATCGTCCAACGGCTTGTCGTACGCCGTCGAGCGGATGCGCGGCTTGGGCATCGTGGGGCATGTGACGCTCCAGAAATCCGAGCGGAGCACGCTGGCGAGCCTCGCGGCCGAACGGCTCTAACGATACAGGGACACCACAACAATAAAGGCCGCCCGTCATCAGATGGGCGGCCTTTACTCTTTGATAGAGCTGATCGTCAATCGTCGAGGATCGCTTGCACGCGGTACTGCTGCGTCGAGAGGTAGGTTCTCCACTGGTCGTTGGTCTCGCGGAGCTGTGCGGTGCGGATGTACTTCATGATCGACGCGTCGGCGATGCCCAGCATGTCAGCGCTGCGGATCACGCCGTGGAGCGCGGGGAGGTAGTTGGGGTCACGCTCGAGGGCGCTCTTGAAGTGCTTGAAGGCGTCCTGTGCCCAGCCGACTTTCTGATACGCGTGCCCGATGTTGTACTCGGGGCGTGGATCGGAGGGCTCGAGCCCCGACGCGATCTGATACGCCGACACGGCGTCGGCGTAGTTGCCCTGGTTGAGCAGCAGCTGACCCATGTTGTTCCAGGCAGCGTAGAGCTGGTCATCGAGCTCGAGCGTCGTGCGGTATTCGCTCAGCGCTTCGTCGTACTTGCCCTCGGTGTAGAGCTGCGAGGCCTTGGCGTAGTGCTCGAGGGCCTTGGCCCGCTTGCGGTTCATCTCGGCGATCACCGGGTCGATCTCGCTGAGCGCGTCGGCCCCGGATCGCGTGCCCGACGAAGAGCTGGCGCACCCGGTGGCCAAGAGCAGCCCCGTGATCAAGCAAGCGGCAGTGCCTCGGAGTGATGCTGGGTTCTGGATGATCTGGATAATCTGGATCATGTGGTCTTCCTATTCCTTGCGTTGGTATCGTGAGAGCTTGACCGTCATGGTCCAGTCCTGCTTGCCGGGCTTGAGCTCGAGCTCGTTGACAAAGAGCCCCGGGACCTGCTCGGTGGACAGCGTGATCCAGTCGAGCATGTTTTCGATCGACGGATCGATCACGGTGTAGGTGTAGCTGATCAGCTGGGCGTCGCCCATGGGCTGGATCGCCTGGGCGGGCACGGACGGGAGGCTGGGCACGCCCGATTGGGTGCCGTATCCCTTGAGCCGAGATCGCAGGTCGGGGATGGGCTTGAACAGATCGTCCTGCTGATTGTCCTGCTGGGCGGCTTCAAGCACCCTGATGTCGGTGATGAGCGTCGAGATGTTCTTGAGCTTGAATGCGAGATCGGCGTTGTCCTTGAGTGCGCCGGCCTTGCTGCGCCATGAGATGAGCAGCACGACCAGCGCAATCGCCACAAGCACGATCCCGAGCATGATCAGGTGACGGGGCGAGTTGAGGCGCTGCTGGTTCTGGGCCAGGGCCGCCAGCTCGTAGCGATCGTCCTTGCTCAGCGGCTGGCGTTCGCCGGGAGATATGGTTTCGCTCGCGTTCATGAGTCACCCTCCGCCAGTTGCCATCGGGCGAAGAAGGTCGCCTCGATCTTCTCGCCTCGGGTCCGCGGGCTCATGGTGTTCCAGCTCAGGTTTGAGCCGTTGATTAGGGAGAGGCTCTGGTTGATCTGCTCAGCCTCGGTGATCTCGTCAACCTTGACGATGATCGTCACGCTCACGGAAGTAAGCTTGATCGAGCTGACCTCGATCCCCGGGATCCCGAACACATGCGAGAGTGTCTCGAGCTCTTCGAGGATGGGTTTGGTGCGGGCGACCTCGATGGGCTTCTGGCTGCCGCGGAGCTGGGCGAGCTTGGCATCAAGGTCCATCTCCGGGGCCATCGAGAGCACGAGCTGGGAATCGTACCCGTTGATCAGCTCCATACGCTGATTCTCGAGCTGCTTGGTCTGGTTCTTGATGTCCGTCGCTTGCGATTTCAGTTCCATCGCCAAGAGCACGACGGTCGCCGCGATCGCCAGCAGCGCGACGCCGGCCCAGCGGTACATCGAGCGGTGGGCCTTGACGGGGCGCCCGGAGAGCCCGATGAGCGATTCGAGCGATTGCCCGCGTTGCCCGGTCGCGATTTTGTTGAGTGTTTCTCCAATCGGGTCGTCGTGTTCGATAAAATCGATTGTCGCGCCCGGCCAGGCTTTGGAGAGCGCCATGCCGATCTGCCCGGGGCTCATGCCGCGCATCGGGGGGGATTGCTCGGACCCTTCGCCGTTGGTGGCTTCGCCCTTGATCTGTGTCGGGTTCCCGACGAGCACGATCCGCGAGGGCGAAACGCCCAGCTGCGAGGACCACGCGAGCCAGTCAGCGCCAAGGCGGGCGATGTCCTGATTGCGGATCAACGAACCTGAGCCCGGCTCCGAACCAGCGCCAGTGCGTTGGATGCGGATGGTCCCCCCGGTGATCAGGCGTCCCTCGCGCGACCAGGTCCAGATCAGGCGACCGTCATTACTGTCGATCAGCACGCACGCGGTGATCGGTGTATCCGAAGACACGATCCGCTGGGCCGCCTGCGAAGCATTGTCCGCCCCAGGGTCCCAGACCGCGGCCCCCGCGTGCCAGATGGTCGTAAAGCGCCCCACCCGCACGCCCATCGCATCGAGCTCGTCTTTGAGCAATCGCCCAGGGATATCCGGGCACGCCATCACCACGGCCCGCGAGCCCGTCGATGTTTCGTCGGCGGGCAGCAGCTCGAAGTTGAGTTCAAGGGGCAGCTGAGGGAATCGCTCGCTGATGCCGGCGTGAGCCTCAGGGTCGAGCAAGTCGTGATCGACGCCCGAGTCCGCGCCCTCGATGGCGGTCTCGAGCATGTTCGCGTCGGCGTCTTCGGGCTTGACCCACGAGCAGACCGCGCCGTCGGGGTCCAGGCAGATCATCGCCAGCTCGCGGGACTGGATCCGGTCTTTGATCCAGCGGGCGCTCTGGCGGATCGAGTCGCTGACCATCGTCGGGCCCAGGTTGTTGCCCGCGTGCCATGCGTCGTCGGTGTGCGCGCCGATGAGCCGAACGCCCTGCAGGGCGGCTCCACGGTCTGATCTTCGGATATAGCACACACGATCACTCAAAGTGGTCCCGCCTTCTGTTTCATACTTGGGCGAACATGCCCGGCTGCTGGTTTGTTCTTGGTCTTGATGCGTTAATCGTTCTGTTGACGCCTGCCGCCCATGTCAAATGTGTTTGAGCGTTGGGGCTGTCGGGTCTCCCGGGGTGGGAGCCCGCGTCGTTCACGTTCGAGCCGGCGTCGGCTTGATGGACGCAGCCCCGGATCGAGCGATTCGAGGTACTTCTCATCTTCTTCGGTGAGCAGCGAGCCGTTGGGTTTCTCTGCGGCGACCTCGACCTCTTCGCCGCCGGCCATCGTGATCGATTGCCCGATCCGGTTCGCCAGCGCGATCGCGACCGAGGTCTCGCCGTCCGAGAGCTGGATGCTCTTGGGGCTGATGCTCTTGATCGTCAGGTCCGGGTAGGATTCGTCGGCTGATTTGGCGATCCCGCCGCTGACCACGACGCGCTGCTTGCCGTCGATGCGGATGAAGGCGTGCTGAGTCGGCGGGTTGCTGATGTACCCGATGTACTGCACGCGTCGGGCGATCAAGCCATCGGCGGCCACGGGTTCTGGTTCTGGATCTTCGCCGGTGGGGGTTTGGGTGACGGGCTTGGTGTTGATCACCGGGGCGTTGTCGAGCATCGCCAAGCGCTGGGCGAGCCCGATCGTGTCCACCTGGGCGGCGGCGAAGAGATCGCCCTGTCCGTTGGGGGACTGGGCGTTGGTGCCCTGGTTGATCCCCGAGCTGCCCGTGAGGCCGCCCGTGTTCGTGGTGTTGGTCGCGGTGAGGTCGACGGCGGCCTGCGATGGCGGCGACGGGAGCCCCGCGACGCCGATCCCGGCGGCGGCCAGCACAAACAGCACGCAGGCGGCCTGCGCGCCCAGGGTTCGGCTCCTGGCTTGGGATCTGGAAATGGGGTTGGTCATCTGGCGTTATCCTTTACTCTTCACCCTGATCGTATCGGCTCAGGCACCCATATTCGACCAAGAATCCCGCCCAGATCGCTCGATTTGGAGCTCCAAGCAGATATTCAATAGAGTTCACTCAGGTCGATCTCTTGCGAGTCGCCCTGGATCTCTTTCCAAGTGATGAACGCACCAAGCTCGACTTCATTGCTCGATGCGCTGCGGTTGTTGGTGCGGATTCGTGTGATTCCGCCGTAGCGAGAGATCAGGTGTCCTTGGTTGGCCCCGCGTCCGGCGCGAACCTCGATGATGACGGCCCAGAGCTCGATATCGGTGGCGAAGAGCCGGAGGGCGGCGGAGCGTTGGTTCGCCGACAATCCCGCCTCGTTGGCCGCCCGGGTCAGGTCGGTCCGCGATATCTGTGCCGAGTTGCTCTTGAGCAGCTCGAGCCCGGCGAGGAGTCGCTCGGCAAGCTCCGGGGCGATCACGCGGGCGCCCGCGTCGAGCACCAAAGGCGAGGCCGAGTGGACGCTGACGGTGGTGGGCCCGAAGGGGCGCGTGAGCTGGAGGTACTGGGTGTCGGTGGTGTTGAGTGAGAGGTTCCGCAGCAGCGCGCCGCCCTCTTCGATCTCTCGATCCGTCCGCCCGGCGAGATTGCTCAGGGCCGCGCCCTGGGCATCGAGCAGGTAGACGGACACGGTCGAGCCATCGTCGAGCAAGATATCCATCGCGTGCCCGGTGTCGGGCTCGAGCACCTCGAGCAGGTTGCGCCCGTTCTGCTGGCGCAGCCACGCCCCGGTGGCTTCTTGGAGCCCACGCCCGAGATGATGGGCCTGGTAGCCCGAGACCTGACGCGCGATCGTCTTGCTCTGGACGCTAAAGCGGCTCATCGCCAGCCCGATCCCGAGCCCGACGATGATCATCAGCACGACCACCATCGCGATGGCAAAGCCACGCCGCTGGCAATGGCGAGCATGAGCGCTTTGCTGTGTTCGTTGGGGGCGATTCATCGATCGTTCCTGAAGTCGAAGACGCGGGCGCGATCCGGGTCGATGGTCTGGCCCGGGCGGGTGGCCCGGTTCTGCCCGGTGTCGTTGGCGCCGTCGAGCTCGCCTTCGTCTTCTTCGTCATCGCCGCTGGCGCCAGAAGCCGTCGTGCTCGGGTCATCGCCGAGCACCCAGTCGACCTCGAACATCCAGCTGGCGTACTGCCCGTTGGTGAGGATCACCTCGAACTGGGCGTACGCGGGCAGGTCTTTCATCTCGAGCGCCGAGAAGAGCTGGACATATTCGTCGCCCTTGTAGATCTCCCAGTTGCAGCGTTCGATGCCGTGCATCAGCGGCACCGCCCCGGCGAGGCGCGAGCGGATCTCTTCGCTGGTGCCCAGCGTGTCGGGCGATGGGCCCTGGCCTTCGAGGAGCATCCGTCCCTCGGCGTACAGGATCGGACGCCACCAGAGGGTCCAGTTCGGCGAAGATTGGAGCCCGCTCTCGGTTGGATTGAGCGCGATTTGGTAGCTCGCGTTGGTGAAGGCGTAGAGCTCGTTCTCGTTGGTGGGGGTGTCGAACTCGCCGGGGGCAATAAGCCCGAGCTTGAGCATGATCGCTTCGCGTTGGCCGGCGGGTCGCAGCTCGTACACGCCGCGGACGGCGCCCTGGGAACCATCGGATGCCGAGAAATCGAGCGAATCGACCCGGTCCTGTTCGACATACCAGCCCGCGGCTTGGCTCGCGAGCCCGATGGGCACGGGCGGCGTCGCGGTGACCAACTCGAAACGCTGCGGGGTCCACTGCGTCGAGTCCGGGTAGATCGAGGTATCGGTCTCGAGGATGATCCGTGCACGGCTCTCTGGCTCTTCGGCTTCCTGCTCAGCGACCGAATCGGTGCTCGTGTTCGAGCGCGTCACCGTGCTGCGCTCGGTTTCTTGCATCTGCAGCCCGAGCATGGAGCGCGTCATGATGATCTGGGTGATCTGCAGCTCGTTGGTGCGCTCAAAGCGGGCCGCGAACGAGGTCTCCATGCTGCGCATCGCCGAGAACACGCCGATGGAACCGGCGAGGATCATCGACCCGAGCACCATCGCCAGGACGAGCTCGATGAGCGTGAATCCGCGGGCGGCTCCATGTGATCGTTTCTGCGATTGGGTGTTCAAAGTGTCCATGCTCAGTTCCCCTCAAGCAACGGCTGGAGGAATTCCTCGATCCCGCCGGGCTTGGCGAGCAGGGTCTCGAGCGAGTCTGGGTTGTTAAACGCGAGGGGATCGATCAGGCGGGTGAGCACGATGCTGGGCACCGTCGAGGAGTAGGCGAACGATCCGCCCGAGTCGGAGTCGAGCCAGACCTTGATGGTGACGAGTTTGATCCGATCGAGGCTCACGCCGCCGCCGATCGCATTGGATTCCTCGGTCTCTTGGTTGTCAAACTCGAACTGCACGGGCGATTCTTCGAGCGACCAGCGGTAGAGATCGACATCGTACTCGATGGGCAGCGACGAATCGGGCAAAGAGCTCCGCTCGTCGATGTACTGAAGGATCAAGCGGTTGGCCAGCTCGCCAGCGCCCAGGCGTTGATCCATCTTCCGCTGGGCCTTGACGATGATTGTGGACGCGTTGGAGAGGGTCATCGCGACCATCGCCAGGAGCACGACGGCGAGGATGGACTCCAGGAAGGTGAACCCGCCACGAGCGTTCGCGCAGCGTGATCGTCGGCGGGCGACCCTGGCTGCTGGCTTGGATGGGTTCGTGGTCTTCATGTGTGAAGCTCGCAATGCACTGATCGTTTACTGTGCGGCTCGTCCGGGGGGTGTTAGTCCGAGGTGGTCACATCGAGCGTCCAGATGTTGATGTCGTCAGCCGTGGAGATCTGCCCGTCGGGGCCCTTGGAGACCAGGTTGAACGAGTGATCGGTGCCCGGGGTCGCGGCGTAGTAGTACGCGTTCTTCCACGAATCGACCTCGGAGCCCTTCTCGATGTAATCGGGGATCAGCTCGGCGAGGGTCGCCGGGGCTGTGCCGTTGTTCTGGGTGATGTAGTTGTTGAGCGAGACCTTGAGCGTGGTCATCGAGGTTTTGGTGACGCGGATCTTGGCGCGCTTGATCTGCCCGGGGATCGCGACGGCCGCGCCGGCCATGAGCAACCCGAGGATCACGAGCACGGCGACGAGCTCGATCATCGAGAAGCCGGGGCGTGCGTGGCGGCCCAATGAGCGGCGTCTGATCTGGGTTTGGATCTGTGCGTCAAGATGGGCAGTGGTTGCGGTTGGGGTCATGGTCTGGTTCTCCTGATTCGGTCGTATTCGGCGTCTAAGCCGTTATGAGTTCAATGGTTGAGTCGTGTTCTTATTGCATTGTATGGCGAACGGGCCGCTTAGTTTCATACGCTTGGGCGTCTGGGGACCGAGTTTACATCGCCCCGCCGGCCATATTGAACATCGGCAGCATGATCGAGAGGATAATCGAGCCCACAATCACAAACAGGATCACCACCAGCAACGGCTCAAGCACCGCCATCAGGCGGGCCGTCCGCTTATCAACTTCCTCGGCATGGAGTGAAGCAAGCCCGTCGAACGCGCTCTCAAGATCGCCGGCCTGATCCGCCGCCACAAGCAGCCTGCGGGTGGCTTGGGGGAGCGCTTCGACCTGCATGATCAGCGTGCGGAAGACACCGCCCTCGATCAGCCGCTGGCGCATGCGCTGAAAATCGCTGTTGAGATTTGGATGGGTGATGACGGCGGAGCTGACCTGCAACGCGTCGGCCAGCGGGATGCCGGATTTGGTCATCGAGCTCATCACCGAGAAGAACCGGGTGAGCTCTTGCTGCTTGACGACCTCGCTGACGAACGGCGCGTTGCGTGTGATCCGGATCGCCAGCTTGCCAAGCCCCGCGCGAAACAGCAGGGCCGAGACGCCCAGGACCACAAAGATGGCCAGGACGACCATGATGTTGGCTTTGAGGAAGTTGCCTAGGCGGACCATCATCGTGGTGATCCACGGGATGTCGATCCCGGATTCGACCATCGAGTTGCCGATCATGGGCACGACGATGACGATCATCACCATGGCCGCGAGGAAGGCGATGGTGAGCACGATCGACGGGTAGATCATCAGCGTGGCCGCCTTGCCCGCCACCGAGATCCGTCGGCGGATGCCCAGCGCGAGCTGGTCGCACGCGTCTGCGAGATCACCGGTTTTCTCAGCCGCCTTGTACACGGCGATGGTGACGGAATCAAAGCTGCCCACCTGCTTGCACGCGTCGGAAAAACTGGTCCCCTGAGCGACGGCGTCGCGCAGGCGATCAATCCGCCCGCGGTTGCTCGGCGAGACGACGGTGGCCGCCACTTCGAGCGCTTCGGTGAGCGGCACGCCCCGGCTGACGAGCTGGGCGATCTGGGCGTTGAAATCGGCGTGGTCCTTGAGCGTCATCTCCGTCTCGTTGGTCGCCCACGACGGGAGCTTCCATGTGCGGACGAGGATCTGTTTTTCGAGTTTGAGTTCCTGGGCCAGTGCCCGCTGGGAGCGCGCCGAGCGCATGCCCATGGCTTTGCCGCCGGTGGTTTTTTTGGCGACATAGAAGTACGAGCGGGATGTGTTGGCGATTCGGCTCATATTGGGAGTAGCAGCGGGGGCGTTGGGTCGGAGTTCTCTGAGATTCTATCGGACATCTGCACCCCACGCATCCTGTTCGATTGTACGATTCCCGGGCGGTTGAAGGTCATTTTGGATGATCGGCGGGGCAGATTGTGCTCGATACCGATCGGTGTTGGGGTGGGGGGCAATGAATTCTCCAGATTCGTCATGATCTGCACACTCACGATTGATCTAGCGACGCATACACGGGACAATATCCAACGCCCGAACGCGGGGCGGATTGCCGGTTGTATGCCCGCTTCGGGATCATTTTGAAAGATATCCATGACGACCACGCCAACCCAGAGCCCAGCCCAGACACAAGACACGCCGACCGGCACCATGCGGTGTTTGACCAAGCACCACGCGGGTGTGGGGCTCGCATACAGCGATGATCACGCGATCCCGGCGATCGGGCCGCGCGATGTGCGGATCAAGATCAAAAAGGTCGGTATCTGCGGCACAGACCGCCACATCTGGGAATGGGACGAGTGGGCCAGCGGGCGCATCCCCGTCGGGGTCATCACCGGGCACGAGTTCGTCGGGACGATCGAGCAGATCGGATCAGCCGTCACCAAGTACGAGATCGGCCAGCGCGTCAGCGCCGAGGGGCACATGTCCGCGGGGACCAACTACAACTCACGCACGGGTAACGCGCACATCGCCTCGGACACGACCATCTTCGGCATCGATCGCGACGGGTGCTTCGCCGACTACATCGTTGTGCCCGAAGAGAATGTCTGGCCCGTCCACGCGGATATCCCCGACAAGTACGCCGCGATTTTGGACCCACTGGGCAACGCGGTGCACACGGTGATGAGCGCGGGCGTGAGCGCCAAGACCGTGCTGATCTCGGGCGTGGGGATCATCGGGCTCATGGCGGTGACGGTGGCGAAGGCTGCGGGCGCTGCGCGGATCTACTGCACGGATATCAACCCGCCAAGATTAGAGCTCGCCAAGAAGCTCGGCGCGACGGACGCCTTCGATGCACGCGAGAGCGGCTGGATCGAGAAACTCCGCAAGGACACCCACGAGGGCGTCGATGTGCTCCTGGAAATGTCGGGCGCACCGGCCGCGATGGATCAGGGCTTCCGCGCCCTGCGCAACGGCGGCACCGCGGCACTCTTGGGCTTGCCCGCCCGCTCGGTGGACTTTGACTTCAACGCCCACATTATTTTTAAGGGCTGCACCGTGCTCGGGATCAACGGGCGCAAGATGTGGGACACCTGGTACCAGATGGAGCAGCTGCTGCTCTCGGGCAAGCTCGAGCTCGACGATATCATCACCCACGAGTTCCCGCTCAAGGACTTCGAGACCGCGTTCGAGACCATGATCACCGGCGAGGGTATCAAGGTGCTGATGCATGTGAACGATTAAAGCCTATTCGTCCCGCGAACCTATTCGTTTCGAGACCCTATTCGTTTCGAGACCCATCGTGGCAGGTCACGCAGGATTCGTTCATCGCGATGAGGGCTTCGTTGGCCAGGGCGATCTCGCCGTCGTCGATGTAAGTCTCGATCTGCCCGGCGAGTGTGACCGACTCGTCCATGGCTTCCTTGAACCACAGGCCTTCTTCGTCGACACGCTGATCGACAGCGAGCACCCTCAGCAGGTTGTGGATCTGCCCGGCGATTGCGGTGGGCACCAGATCCGGGTGGTGCTCAGGCGTCTGGAAATCGTTCTCGGCGCAGAGCCAGAGCAGCTCGTTGAGCTGATCGATCTGGGCCATCGCCTGGGCGAAGTCGCCCGGGTCGGCTTCTTCTGGTAGCTCCACGGGCTTGGCGAACTCCGCCGCGCTCATGGGCTTGGCGAGGTCTACCCCGCGCCAGAGCCCGGGGTAGTTGGGCGAGGTGCCCGAGATTTTGAGGTGTTCGAGGGCGTCGGCGGTGCTCAGATCGCCCGACATGATCGCGCCGACGCACAGGGCGGCGGGCCCGCGGTGCTTGCCGTGGTGGCAGTGGACATAGATCGGACGCTCGGCGGTGCGGATCGCGTGGGCGAGCTGCTCGGCGCGTTCTTCATTGATCCCGTCGTACCCGATGGGGATATGGATCACACGCATCCCGCGGAGATCGGCCTGGGCCTTGTCGGGCGGGGTGGCATCGACACCGATCACGGTGCGGATGCCCATGTCGGCCAGCTCGTCGTAGGCGATGGCGCCGTCGGGCTGCCCGCCGCTGATGAGATCGGGCGAGAGGACATGGATGTTCTCGATCGCGGGACGCTCGTCAATGCTGGTTTGGTGGGTGTTGCCGGCTTTTTGGTCGGTTTCTTGGTCGGCCCGCTTCACTTTCTGAGTGCAACCAACGGCGGCCAGGCTGATCGTCAGCCCAGAGGCCAATGCAATGATGGATATGGTGTGCGTATTCATGTGTGTATGGTATAAAAATCACGCCCGCAAGTTGCGGGCGTGTTATCAAATTTTGTTCGTATTTATAATGTTCAATCTTCTGGAACATTGTCCGAGGTGACTATTTCGCGGAACTTGGCCCGCAGGCTCTTGGTGATCGGGCCCTCGCCATCGGAGATGGTGTGGGTCGAGAGCACCTCGAGGTTCTCGTGCTTGAGCACCTCGCGCACCGCGATGATCTCCGCAGCCGACCCGGTCAAGAACACCTCGTCGGCGTCGAGCAGCTCGTCGAGCCCAAAGAGCTTCTCTTCGATCGAGAGCCCGAGCGCTGGGCACAGGGTCTCCTTGACGAAGCGTCGGGTGATGCCTTCGAGAATCCCGACCTCCGACGGCGGCGTGAACACCTTGCCGTCCTTGATAAAGAAGATATTGTCGCCCGATCCCTCGGCCACCTTGCCCTCGGTGCTGAGCATGATGCATTCGAGGAGCTGGTCCTCGGGCTTGGTGATCCCGAGCTTCTTGCTCAGGTGGATCGCTTCGCACTTGGCCATGATGTTGTTGAGGTAGTTGAGCGTTTTGATCCGTGGATCGAGGCACTCGATCGGAGTCTTTGGACGGTTGGCGAGGACAACGCGCATGCCCGCTTCGTACATCTCGGGGGAGAACAGCGAGATGGTATCAGCGATGCAGATCACGCCGGCCTTGGGGCACTGGTACGGGTTGAGCCCGAGTGTGCCCTCGCCGCGGGTGACGACCAGGCGGATGTAGCCGTTGGTGATGTTGTTGGCTTTGACGCATTCGCGTTGGATGCGGATCATTTCCTCACGGGATACCCCGATATCGAGGAAGATCTTCTCGGCGCACTCGTACAGGCGATCCATGTGCTGCTCGAGCTTGAAGATCTTGCCGTTGTAGATGCGGATGCCTTCGAAGATCCCGTCGCCGTAGAGGAGTCCGTGGTCGAAGACCGAGACACTGGCTTGGGACTTGGGCACCATCTGACCGTTGACCCAGATCATGGGTTCATTGGTGGTGGTGGCGGCTTGTTCTGGCGCTGGATCAGCGGTTGGGTTCGTGGTCATTGATGTCATGTTATCCTCCATGAAGTACTCCAAATGAGTATCTGTATTCTAGCTTTCGGTGTAATCTCAGGTCTTGATGAGCGGCCTGATTCGTTAAAAACACGATCAAACACCGAACATTCGTAGCCTAAGATGGATGCTCTGCTGTGGATCGTATACCTGCAGAGACGAAAAATGTTCCGATATGGTGTCGAAAATGCTCCGAACATGCACGAAATGTTGTGTTCGTGCAAAAACGGGCGTTTCGCGAGACTGGTGAGTTCAACTCAGTACGCCTTCGGCTGGGGCGGTGTTCGTCCAGCAGGGCCTGAATCGGCTCAGGTCCTGATCTCGGCCCCGAGATCGGCTTTGGCCTTGCTTGCGAAGAGCTCGATCTGCGGGTCAACCTCTTCGTGCCTGAGCGTGCGATCGTCGTCGCGGAAGTGGAGCCTGACGGTGACGGATTTCTTGCCCTCGCCGAGCTGTTTGCCCCGGAAGATCCCGACGAGCTGGTTGCCCACGCATCGGTCCAGGCTCAGGGCGTCGGCCGCTGCTTCGATCTGGCTCCAGCCGATCTGCTCATCGACGATCAGCGACAGGTCGCGATCGATCCCCGGGAAGCTGGGCAGGTGCTGGGCACGCGAGATCGGCGGGTATGCGTCGATCATCGGCGACAGGATCAGCTCCGCCCCAACCAAAGGCTGGTCTAGATCGTGGGCCTTGAGCGCCGCCTTGGAGATGAGCCCGAAGGACCCGATCTCGGTGGTCTGCCCATTGAGGCTCACCGCGACCGTTGCGTGGGCATCAGCATCGAAGCCCTGGTGCTCGGGCTTGCTTGGTCTGATGATGGTGGTGGCGTTGGTGCCGAAGGTGGTGGCGACGATCGTGTCGATCGAGCCACGCATCATGCGGATGGCGGCTTGGATGTCCTCGTGCTTGGGCTTCTTGCCCGTGAAGTCCACATCCATGAGCATCGCGATGGTGCGCTGCTCCGATGAGTTGGTCGTGCCGGCGTCTTGGGCGAAGCGCTGGGCGACCTCGTAGAGCCGGATCCCGCCGGGAAGCTGAGCCCGCGCGCTCTGGTTCGTGTGGCGACAGGCGAGCAAGCCCAACAGCACGCTCGGGCGCAGGGTTGGCTCGGCCTTGCGGCGATCATCGTCTACAGCGACCAGGTCCGTGCCCTCGCGCTGGAAGAGCTTGCCGAGCTTGGGGGCGGTGAACGAGAAGGTGATGGTCTCGAAGAAGCCCATGCCCGTGAGTGATTTGGCGATCGCGCTCATCGCCCGTTCGGACTCCTGAGGCTCACGGGCTGTCACGGGCAGGGTCTTCTGGATTGGGATCACACCGAGCGAGCGGGCGCGGGCGACCTCTTCAATCAGGTCGATCTCGCGGAGCACATCGTGGCTGCGGTGGGGGGGGATGGTGCACTGGAGTACGCCGTCGCTATCAATCGTGGTCGAGAACGACAACGCGTTGAGCAGCTTGGCCATCTCTTGGGGATCGGTCGGGATACCCAAGATCCGATCGCACCGCTGCGGGCGCAGGGCGATGACGGTATCGCTTGGCAATGGCGAACCTTCGCTGAGCACGCCCTCGGCCAGTTGCCCGCCCGAGACCTCGCAGATGAGCTGCACCGCTCGCCGGGCGGCGTAGTCGATACTCCGCGGATCGATCCCGCGCTCGAAGCGGTAAGCCGCGTCGGTGCGGATCTGGAGCTTGCGTCCGGTGTTGCGCACGCTCACAGTGTCCCATGTCGCCATCTCGAAGACGACGGTTGTTGTGGACTCATCGACCTGCGAATCATGCCCGCCGATGATTCCGGCGAGTGATTGCGGGCCGTTGGCGTCGGCGACGACCAGGTCCTTGGGGCCCAGCTTGTGTTCGCCGGCGTAGAGCGTGTTGACGACTTCGTCCTGCTTGGCGTGGCGGACGACGAGCGACCCGCCGGCGAGCTTGGCGTGATCGAACACATGGCACGGGTTGCCCAGCTCGAGGGTGATGTAGTTGGTGATGTCCACGACATTGTTGATCGAGCGCTGCCCGAGCGATTCGAGGGCTTCTTTGAGCCACGCCGGCGATGGTCCGACCTTGACATTGCGGATCAGGCGGGCGGTGAAGAGCGGGCACAGATCGGGCACTTGGTTGTCGAGGGTGAGCTCGCTGCCAATCGGTGCGCCCAGGTCCATGTCCTTGAGCGCGGGCATGACGAGCTCGCGTGGCTTGTCGGCGTACTGAGCCGCGGCGATTTCGCGGGCGCACCCGACATGCCCGAGGCAGTCGCCCCGGTTGGAGGTGACCTCGACATCAAGGACGACATCGCCGGCGATCCCGGCTTTGTACTCCTCGATGGGCAGCCCGGCCTCGGTGAGGATGTGATCCGCCTGCTCGGCGCTCAGGTCCGAGGGGGCGAGGTATTGGTTGAGCCAGCGAAGTGAAATATCCATGGGAGCCAACAATAGGGCCCCGGTGCCCATTTGTGCATGGTGACCGAGCTGACATACACTGTATAGATGATGAATTACCACAGAATCAGCCGGATCAGCTCGATCATCCTGCCCCTGCTCCTTGTCGCCCTGTTTGGGCTCGGGGGGTGCGTCTCGACCGGGCATGGGCCGGGGGCGGTTAATCGTCCAGATCATCGCCCGACCGATTTCACGCTCGGGGTGGTGGTGGTTGGGAGCGAGGACGCCGAGCTGGTCATCAATCGCTCGGCCAGGTACATCGTCGATGCCGCCGGCTACCTGCGGGTGTCGGTGGGGGATGGATCGAGTTCGAGCACCTATCCACCAATCATTCGGCCGCTGAGCCGCGAGCAGCTCGATCTGATCTGGGAGTTGGTCAACGAGACAGAGGCAGAGCATGCACTCAACACACAAAACAGAACCGGTTTCCCAAAGCGTTTGAGGACAGAGATCGAGGTTCGATCACAACAGAAGAACAATCGATGGTTCGTGACCGACGAATCTGCGGACAACTTGATCCAACAGCTCGCAGATCTCGCGTGGATTCGGGAGTAAGGAAAACGGTATGGAAATGAAGATTGAGGTTGAAGACTACAATCCCGAAGAGGGACTCACAATGAGCTTCACTGGTGGTGGTACTGTAAAAATTACTGGAGCTGATAATTGTTTTTCTATCCGGGGGAATCGTGTTGGCTTTGAGGACCTTGCGACAGCTTTGCTTACATTGGCACACAATGAAGGAGTTGCTCATTCGTCATGCCATATCCATGTTGATGAGCATCCGATGCTTGCAGAGGGCTCCAGCTCTATTGTGGTGCAGTATCTTTCAGATGAGTAGGTGAAGGGTAATTCATGAAGACACGGATCATGTACATCGAACTCAAGTGCGGTTGTGGCGATAGTGGGCCTGCGCGCATTGGGCGGTGTCGGTTCTCGAAGTCTGGCAGCTCGGTGTACTATGGCGATGCACGGTTTGAGACACTCAAGGGAAAGGGTATCAGCGGGAACTATCTCTATGTGGATACCGGCGAGGAGTACTGGATCTCCGGCTGCAAGAAGAACGGCCAAGATCGGCACTGGGCGGGGTCAGGTGGTGTCGAGATCGACGATGATGTGCGGGAAGAATACTGGACAGAAATCCGCAACAAGCCTGAGCACAAAGAGAAACGCACCAGCTGACGCGCCTGAAATTCACTGAGATCCGGTCTCGCCGCTCCTATCGTTGCCCATGACCACGACTGATCACGCGAAAAACCCCATCATCGGGATCGATCTCGGCACCACCAACTCCATCGTCGCCTTCGCCAACGAGCAGGGGGCGCGGGTGCTGGGGGGTGCCGATCAGCAGCTGATGCCCTCGGTGGTGCGGATTGATCGGGACGGGTCGGTGGTGGTGGGCGAGGCGGCCGCGGGGCGGATGATTGAGTTCCCGGATCGGACGATCAACTCGGTCAAGCGGCTCATGGGGCGATCGCTCGACGATGCGCGCGCGGATCTGAAGTACCTCGGGTACGGGGTCGTCGCCGGCGAGCACGGCACGATCAAGGTCAGCATAGATACGGACGATGGCGAGGTCCTGCGATCGCCCGAGGAGATCTCAGCGGCCATCCTCGGTGCACTCAAAGCGCGGGCCGAGGATGAGCTGGGCATGGAAGTTGCCAAGGCGGTCGTCACGGTGCCGGCGTACTTCGATGATGCCCAGCGCCAAGCGACGCGCAACGCGGGGCGATTGGCCGGGCTCGAAGTCGTTCGGATTGTCAACGAGCCCACAGCCGCGGCTTTGGCGTACGGAATCCGCTCGCGAGGGGCCAACGACGCCCAGACCATCGCGGTGTACGACCTGGGCGGGGGGACCTTCGATATTTCGATCTTGAAGCTGATCCCCGGCGACGAGCACAACGCGACCGAGTTCTTCCAGGTGCTCGCCACGGCCGGCGATACACACCTGGGCGGGGACGATGTCGACCACCTGATCGTCGAGCTCTTTGTGAGCGAGATCGTCGAACAGCTCGGGCAGGGCTCGGCATCGAACATCGAAGCTATGCGGGCCAAAGGGCTCGATGCCTTCGATGGTTCGACCAAGCGGGCGCTCATCGAGTTCGCGCGCAGCGTCAAGCACAAACTCTCGACGGATGAGTCGGCCCAGGTCGCGATCGATCTGGGCAACGGGCAGACTTATGCGAGGACCATGACACGAGCCGAGCTCGAAGCGATGCTCCAAGGTTGGGTCGAGCGATCGATCAGCGCGTGCGATCGCGCGCTGCGCGACGCGAGCAGGGCGGTCGGCGAAGACTCGTTGAAGGTCGATGCCGTGGTGATGGTGGGCGGGTCGACGCGCATCCCGTGCGTGCGTGAGCGGGTCAAGAAATTCTTTGGGGTCGAGCCCTACACCGCGATCGACCCGGACCGTGTCGTCGCGATGGGCGCGGCCCTGCAAGCCCAAATTATCTCTGGCAGCGCGAGCGGAGCGAAGTCTTCTTCGCTGCTGCTCGATGTCATCCCGCTGTCGCTGGGGATCGAGACGGCCGGCGGAGCCGTGGCGAAGCTGATCATGCGGAACACAACGGTGCCCGCGCGGGCGGTCGAGCGATTCAGCACCAGCGTCGATGGGCAGGTCAATGTCAAGATTCTGGTCGTGCAGGGCGAGCGGGAGATGGTCGCGGACTGTCGGACGCTCGGGGTGTTTGACCTGCGGGGGATCCCGCCGATGCCCGCGGGGGTGCCCAAACTGGTCGTCGAGTTCTTCGTCGATGCCAACGGCGTGCTCAATGTCTCGGCCCTCGAAGAACGCTCGGGCAAACGCGCCTCGATCCAGATCGTGCCCAACCACGGGCTCACCCCCGACGAGGTCGATCGCATCGAGCAAGAGAGCCTGACGCACGCCCGCGACGACATGACCCAGCACCAGATCGTGGATTTGATCGCCAACTCGTCGCTGGATCACAAGTGGATTTCCGAGCGAGCCGCGAGGTTTACGCATTTGCTCGAAACGGACTACCGCCAAGAGCTTGATGAGAAGCTGGGCACGCTGATGGGTTTCATCGAGCGTGCCAAGGCCGACTGGCGATCGGTCGAGCCCAACGCCTTCCATGACGCGAAAGAAGCCCTCGATCGGGCCAGCATGCGTTTGCAGGAGATCGGGATCGCCGAATCGTTACGCAGCGAGTCCGAGTAGCTATCGGACGCGGATGGTTTGCCTGATCCGCGCACATCGCACGGCTGACCAGTCAAAGTTGCGTGTTGACTGGGATTACCCGTGGGCGGTGACGCACCGGGCGTGAGCGCTCGATAACAGAGGTGATGTCTACTCAACCCACCCGACCGATGCGTTTCTTCTCGATGCTCCTGTGTCTCTGTGTCCTGTCGTGGCCGGCGATTGGCGATGATGGGGGCTCGACGCCGGGGCTGCGCGCGTACTGGCTGACGAATGCATCGGGTGTCTCACAGCTCGGGCATGTCGATTGGGCCAGCTATGACCAGCTCACACAGGTCGAGAACATCGACTACACCAATAACACCCAGCCGTTCTATGAGGATGGCCCGGTGAACAACTTCGCGGTCCGTTTTATGGGGCAGATCGATATCCCCGTGGGCGGGATCTGGACCCTGAGCACGGGCAGCGACGATGGATCGATTTTGTTCATCGACGGCTCGCCCGTGGTGGAGAACGATCGGCTCCATTCCTATCGCACGGTGCGCAACATCGTCGGTCTCGACGCGGGGCTCCACGACTTCGAGCTCTGGTATTTTCAAGGGCCCGGGCACTCCGGGGTCACCGCGATGTGGGACGGGCCCGGGATGGAGGGGGCAGAAGTGATCCCCGCTGAGGCGTTCTCCTCGCCGGCGACGCCCCCGGACTTTGCTGGGGATGTGGGCGACGGGATCTGGGCCTATTGGTACGACAACGCGTACCACGCGACCAATGTCGGACAGATCGATTGGACCAACGCTGACAAGGTCACGACGGTCCAGCGTCTGCACTTTAGCAAAACCAGTGGGAGCTTCCTTGTTGACGGCCCGACCGATCGGTTCGCCGCGCGGTTCCACGGCGTACTTGCCGTACCCGAGAGCGGGCTGTGGACCTTCGAGCTCGGCAGCGATGACGGGTCCGCGCTCTATATTGATGGTGAGCTGGTCGTCAATGATCCCAACGCCCACAGCTTCCGGTGGAAGTCGGGCACCGTGGTGCTCGGCGAGGGCGATCACACCATCGAAGTCCGTTTTTGGGAACAGACCGGCGATGCGGCCCTCTCGGTGGCGTGGAAAGCGCCCGGCAGCTCGTTCTCACAGGTTATCCCGTCGAGCGCATTTCGCCCCGGAGACGGAGCGCCCAACCCGGCATCGGGCGGCGGGCTGCGCGCCTATCGCTATGACAGCGTGCGCCACGCCAGCGGCGTCGGGCAGGTCGATTGGACCAACTCCGACTCGATGGACACCGTCCAGAACATCTACTACCCCCGGACCAACGGCTCCTTCGTCACCGGCGGCCCGACCGACTACTTCGCGATGCGCTTCGTGGGCAAGATCGACATCCCCTCGACCGGATCGTGGAGATTCGGCGTCGGGTCCGATCAATCCGCACGGTTGCTCATCGATGGCGTCCCCGTGGTCGACGATTCGAGTTCGCACTCCTTCCGCTGGAAGCACGGCACCAAGACCCTGCAAGCCGGGCTCCACGATATTGAGGTTCAGTATCTGGATGGGACCTCGAGCGCTGGGCTGGTACTGACCTGGAAGGGGACGGGCGATGAGTTCGAACAGGTGATCCCCGCGTCCGCGTTCTCGCACGCCGACGAGGAACCCGAGCTGGGGTACGGCGGCGACGGGCTCCGCGTCTATTGGATCGATTCGGCGCGTCACGCGTCCAAGGTCGGGCATCTGGATTGGCAGAACTATGACCGGATGACCTTCGAATCCAATATCTCTTGGAACCTGACCAACGGGGCCTTCGCCGGCACGACCATCACCAACGACGACGGTTCATCAACCTCCCAGGGTGGGGTGGCATCAGATTACTTCGGGCTCCGGGCGGCGGGGCTGATCCAGATCCCGGTGGACGGGGTCTGGCGGTTCGGGCTCGGGGCTGATCAATCGGCCCAGCTGTTTATCGATGGGCAGATGGTCATCAACGACGATTCGAGCCATTCGTACCGCTGGCAGAGTGGCACGATCGATCTTGAAGCCGGGCTCCACCGATTCGAGGTGCGCTACTGGGAGGGCTGGTCGAGCGCGGGGCTGGTGACCTCGTGGACGCCGCCGGGCGGGGTCGAGACGGTGATCCCCCCGAGCGCCTTTACGCACAACGAGATCGAGACGCCTTACGACTCGGGCGGCGGGGGGCTGCGCGCCTATTGGAATACCAACGCGCGACAGGCATCCAATGTCGGGCAGATCGACTACGCGACCCACGACCACGCGACCGTGGTTCCCAACATCGCCTGGCGGCTGACCAACGGATCATTCGACGACGATACTTCGAGCGATTACTTCGGGGCCCGGATGCTCGGGCAGATCGATGTGCCCGCCAGCGGGACATGGATCTTCTCGCTGGGCTCGGACCAGAGTGCGATGCTCTTTATCGACGATGAGCCCGTGATCGTGGACAGCTCCAGCCATTCGTACCGTTGGCGATCTGGGACGATCGATCTCTCGGCCGGCAAGCATGACATCGAGGTGCGTTATTGGGAGGGCTGGTCGAGCGCGGGGCTCAATGTCGCGTGGCGCGGGCCGACTGTGCCGGCTGATATCATCATCCCGCGTACAGCCTACTCGCTGCAAGAAACGGAATCACCCTTCGAGCCCGGCGGCGGGCTGCGTGCGTACTGGACAGAGAATGCACGCCACGCGTCGAATGCGGGGCAGATTGATTACGCCGAGCATTCGAGCTCGACGATCGTCGAGAATGTGTCTTGGCAGGTGTCTTCGAGCGAGTTCTTCACCGATGGACCACGCGATTACTTCGGGGCGCGCCTGATCAGCCAGCTCGAAATCCCAGAGCCCGGGACATGGACATTCAATCTGGGTTCGGACCAGAGCGCGATCCTGCTGATCGACGACGAGCCGGTGGTGGTGGATGCCTCCAGCCATTCGTACCGCTGGCGCGGCGGGAGCATCGACCTGACCCAGGGCAAGCACAAGTTCGAGGTGCGTTTCTGGGAGGGCTGGTCCGAATCGGGGCTCAATGTCACCTGGAGAGGACCGGATTCGAGTGTCGAAGAAATCATCCCGGCCAGCGCGTTCGAGGCCTATGACATCGAGCCAATCTTTGATGACGGGGAAGCCGCGATCACGACCAACTGGTACAGCAATATCCGCGGCGAGACCCTCGATACCCTCGATTGGTCGAGCCCGACCAAGACCACGATGGAGCCCCGGATCAGCTGGAACATCACGAGCAGCCCCTTCTCAGCGGATGTCAGCTCGGACTACTTCGCGGTGCAGGCAACGGGCAAGCTCAATGTCCCTCGATCGGGCACTTGGAGTTTTAATCTCGGTTCAGATCAGTACGCGCGGTTGATTATCGACGGGCAGACGGTGGTCTCGGACACCAGCGGGCATTCGTACCGTTGGCGATCGGGGACGATCGATCTCGAGCAGGGCGAGCATGACCTTGAGGTCCAGATGATGGACGGCTGGTCGCAGGCGGGGCTGTTCTTGACCTGGCGTGGGCCGGGCGATGAGTTCGAGACGGTGATCCCGGCGAGTGCGTTCGTGCCGCCATCGAACCGCGTACGCGTGGTGCGCTGGCAGGAAATCGGCGGCGAGGACAATCGGTAAGTTTTTGTCCGTAAACGATTTGTGCTAGGCTGCGACGAGCTCTTTGTGCTCGGCCGCCACAAGCTGGGCACCCTGCCCGGCGACAAAGAAGTACTCGGTGTTGCGGACCTTGCCCACCTTGCCGACCTTCTTGCCGCTCTGGTTGTGGATCCCGATCTTGCACCCGACATAGCGCGGGTGATCGCGATCGAGCACGAAAACCGGACCCCGTTTGGCCAAGGTATGCTCGATCTGATCGCGTCCGAGGTAGCCCTCGTCGCTGAAGGACACGATCAGGGTGTCGGTATCGATCGAGTCGATGAGTGTGTCGAAGGCGTCGGCGATTTTGACCTTGGAGTTGTAGGGGCTTTTGCGTTCTTTGCAGTCGATGCGTTTGCACGCGATGCCGTAGACCTCGGGGTGGTCCCAGCGGACGAGTGTTTCCCAGATGTGGTAGTTGCCCAGGTACGAGTGCTGGTTGTACGGCGGGTCGAGATACGCGATGTCCGCCGAGAGCGAGCGGGCGGCATCGGTCGCGTCGAGCCGATGGGCGCTGCACGGGCGATTGAGCGGGTGAGGAAGCAGGTTGGGCAGGCGCAGCTCGATGTGCTTGTGGGCACGCGGGGCCCACGCTTTGAGGTACGCCATCTGCACGCCGGTGGTCGAGTCGATCCGGTCCGCGGCTTCGATCAAGCTGGTGAGCACCACAGATTTGAGTTCTGGCGAGAGGCTGAGCGTCTCGATGTGGGTGCGCATCGCGTCGATCCGTCGCCCGTTGTCGGGGTGGAAGAAGCGCGAATCGAGGCAGTAGGTCTGGGTGACGAAGCCCGCGGGGGCGGATTCGTCGATCGGGGTGGATCGGGCGATGGCGTTGAGCTCGTTGATGATCTTGGTCGCTTGGTTGAGTACGCTCGGGGCGTGGGTCTGGACGTAGCACATCGCCAGGTTGTGGGCGTAGCTGTTGTGATCGTTGGCCAGGACGCCGAAACCCGCAGATTTGAGCCCGTGCCCGACCCGCGAGGTCCCGCTGAAGAGGTCGATCACGGACCCGCCCTCGGGCGCGGCGATGCTGCACAGCGAGACGATCTGATCGACGAGGAGACGCTTTGAACCGATGTACTTAATCACGGAGTGGTTATCGGTACATCTGCACCAAACTGTCCAGTGTTCTTGGGAGTGGGCCTACGATTGTGGGCTCGGGCGCGTGCACCAGGAGGATGCGTCGGGGCAACCTTTTATAGAGCGCTCTTTTATAGAGTGATAGATGAGGAGCACCCCGTGCCATCAAAGAAGTCCACCGGGCCCAGCGCCGAGCGTTCCGCGAAGTTGTACATGGTTGTGTTGCCTCGGATCGTGGCGATCTTTGTGTTGATGGTCATCGCCGGTCTGATTGTCGCGATGCTCATGGCGACCAAAGCGCAGAGCGAGAAGAAAGAGCCCGAAGCGATCTCCACGGTTGTGCGCACGATCGAGTCGAACCATCGACCCGCGAGTCGACTCTGGTCCGGCTACGGCACCGCGCGGACCATGAACAGTGCGCAGATCGTCGCCGAGGTCGGCGGACGCGTGATCGAACGCCCAGAGGCGATTGAGGCGGGTGAGCGAATCGAAGCCGGGGCGTTGATCGTTCGGCTCGATGACACAGACTACATCAACGCGCTCGATTCGGCGCGCCAGGCGCTCAAGTCGCTCGAGGCCCAGATCGGGGGCTTGCAGGTCGAGCAGGAGCAGCTCCAGAACCAGGTTGGGTACGCCGACGAAGAGATTCAGGCGGCCAAGCGTGACCTTGAGCGTATGGACGAAGCGATCTCACGCGGGGTTGGGTCCGCCGGCGAGCGTGATCTCAAGCTCGCGTCGATGCTCCGGGCCCAGCGTGCCCAGTCGGTGCTCCAGCAGCAGCTCGATCTGATCCCCTCGCGCCGGGCGAGGCTCGAAGCGGAGCGCTCATCGCAGCAGGCCAACGAGCGGATCGCCAAAGAGAACCTGTCGCGCTCGGCGCTGCGGGCGCCGTTTACGGGTGAACTCCAGTCGGTCGATGTCCGCGTGGGCGATTGGGCCGGACTGGGCACGCCCGTGGCCAGATTAGTCGATCTGTCTCGGCTTGAGATCCCATTGAAGGTCCCGGCGTCGTCGTCGGCGTGGGTCAAGGTCGGCGATCCGGTGCGTTTGTGGGTTCAGGACCCCGATGGAGAGCCCGAGCAGGTCGGGCAGATCACCCGCATCGCGCCCGAGGCGGATAGCGCGAGCCGAACGATGACGGTGTTTGTCGAAGTCGATCAAGACCCGGATTCGCCAGAGCGTCTCTTGCCCGGGCAGTTCGTCCATGGGCGGGTGGTGACGCACGATCCGCAGGATCGGGTGATTTTGCCACGGCGGGCAGTGCAGTCTAACACGGTGTTCGTCGCAAGCAAGCAAGAAGATGGGTCGAGGCTCATCGAGATCGTGCCCGTCCGCGTGGCGTACAGCTTTGAATCAATGATGCCCGAGCTGGATCCCAACGAGGATCAGTGGGTGGCCCTTGAGTCCGGGTACGAGCCGGTCGAGGGGGCGCTGGTGGTGGTGTCGCTGCTCGATCAGGTGATCTCGGGGATGCGGGTGCAGACGGCTGAAGAGGCTCAGGCAGCCGCGGCAGCCCCAAAGATTGAAACAGATGCGGACTCTGAATCTGATGAGGTGTCGCCATGAGTCTTGCACGATTCGGCGTCCGCAAGCCCGTTGTCGCCAACCTGGTGATGTTCGCGATCATCGGCGCGGGGTTTATCTTTGGGACCGGGCTCCGGCGCGAGTTCTTCCCCTTTGTTGAATCCCGCATCATCACGATCGCCGCGCCGTATCCGGGGGCGGCCCCCGACGAGGTCGAGGACGCGCTGGCGACCAAGATCGAGGACACCGTCGCGGACCTGACGGGCGTCAAGGAGATCACCTCGACCGTGAACGAAGGCATGGCCAGCGTGGTCGTGGAGTTCCAGGAGGGCGTGCCGATCCAGCAGGCGCTCGCGGATGTGAAGCGCGAAGTTGATGCGATCCAGGACCTGCCCGAGGCGGTCGACAACATCATCGTCGATATCCTCGAGCCCAACATGCCCGCGATCGTTGTCGCGCTCTATGGCGACGCGGACGAACGCACGATGAAGACCTTCATCAACGCGACGCGCGACGATCTGCTCACGCTGCCCGAGATCACGGATGTCTCCACCAGCGGCGTGCGGGCCGACGAGCTGCGCGTCGAGGTGCTCCCGGAGCGGGCGATCGAGCACGGGGTGTCGCTGGTGACGATCGCCGACAAAATCCGCTCGGCGATGATCGAGCTGCCCGGTGGCTCCGTGCGGACCTCGACGAGCACGATCTCGATCCGCTCGGTGGGGGTCGAGGAGCGGGCGGATACCGTGCGTGAGATCGTCATCAAAGCCAGCGGCGACGGCGGCGTCGTCCGCGTTGGGGATGTGGCCAATGTCTACGACGGGTTCGTGGATTCGGACTTGATGAGTAAATACCAGGGGGAGGACACGGTCTCGCTGACGGTCTTCCGCGTGGGCGATCAGGACATCATCCGGATCTCAGAGCTGGTCAAGGAATATGTCGCTGGGCGAAACGGCGAGCCGTATGTCGCGACAACGGGCGAGAAGGTCGGGCTCAATTTCGCGGGCTTTGGCAAGAAGATGCAGGACGCCAAGGCGAAGAAGGAATCTGAGAAAGAAGGGGGCGAGGCGTTCATCGAGAGCCCCGATCCGAGCTATAGCTCCGAGCGGTACGCCGCTTGGAAGGTCGGGCATGATCGGTTCCTGGTCTCTGCGCCTCCGGGTTCACTCGAAACAACAACCGACCTGGCCCGCTTTGTCCAAGGTCGACTCGATCTGCTGCTCCGCAACGCGCTCTACGGCGGGCTGCTGGTGTTCGTCACGCTGGTGCTGCTGCTCAACTGGCGGATCTCGTTCTGGGTCGCCATGGGGCTGGTGGTGTCGCTATTGGGCACGCTGGCGATGATGTCCTGGATGGATATCTCGCTCAACCTCCTGACGATGTTCGGGCTGATTATTGTGATCGGTATCTTGGTCGATGACGCGATCGTGGTGGCAGAGAACATCACGACACGCCACGAGAAGGGCGAGCCAGCGCTCGTCGCGGCGGTCAAGGGGACCGATCAGGTCGCTTGGCCCGTGGTATCGACGGTGCTCACGACGGTGTTCGCGTTTATGCCTCTGGCGATGATGAACGGGCAGGTCGGCGATTTTATGAGCGTGATGCCCGTGGTGGTGGGGTGCGCGCTCGGGGTGTCGCTGATCGAGACGCTCTTTATCCTGCCGATGCACATGGGGCACTCGCTGCGGAGCGTGGACAAAATTCGCGCGAAGGGTAAGAAGAAGCACCGGATCGCCCGGTTCGAGGCGCGGTATGACCATTGGCGCGATCGGCTCATCGCGGGCACCATCGTGCCCGCGTACGCCCGGCTGCTCAAGAAGGTCATGCAGTACCGCTATGTGTCGCTCGCGTCGGTGATCGCGATCCTGATTGTGTCTGTCGGCATGATCGCGTCGGGGCGTTTGCAGTTTATTCTCTTTGAGACCGACGATGCCGAGACGATTAATGTCACGGTGACGATGCCCATCGGCACCCCGGTCGAGAAGACCCAGGCGATCGTGAACCGATTTGAAGCGGTGTGCATGGCGATCCCCGAGGTGCAGTCGACTTTCGCGATCGCGGGCGCGGTCAGTGATCTGGAAGGCGCAGGCGGCGATGCGTCGTCGTCGCATCTTGGGCAGCTTATTTTGGAGCTTACCAAAGCCGAGAATCGGGATCGTGATAGCGCGACGGTGATCGATGAGATCCTCGAAACTGTGGGCCCGATCGCAGAGGCCAAGAACATTCGGCTCGAAGGCGTCTCGGGCGGGCCCAGCGGCCCGGCGCTCAACTTCACGGTGGTGGGCGATTCGATTGAGCAGCTCGATACAGCGATCGCGCGCATCAAGCTGGTGCTCGAAGAGTACAAAGCCGTGCACTCGATCTCGGACGACTCGGACCGCGGCCAGCGCGAGCTGCGGTTTACGCTCCGCGACGGGGCGTCGGAGCTCGGGTTTACCCGGGCGGATCTGGGGCGTCAGATCCAGGCGGCGGTCTTCGGGCTCGAGGCGTTCACCTTCGCGGGCGATCGCGAGGATGTCGATGTGCGGGTGACGGTGCCCGAGCGGATCCGGCGTTCGACGGTGCAGATCGAGGACATGTATGTCTTCACGCCCGCGGGTGTCGCGGTGCCGCTGGGTGAGGTCGCGACGATCGAAGAATCACAGGCGTATGCGACCATCCGCAGGCTCGATCGCAAGCGGAAGATCTCGGTGGTCGCTGATGTGTACCGGGCGATGGAGAACCCCGATCAGCTGGCGATGAAGATCAAGCCCCGCTTGGTCGATGCGATCTCTGATCTGCACGGCGTGGAGCTCGTGCAGCGCGGACGCCAGAAGGACTTCGCCGATTCGATGAGCTCGCTGCCCGTGGGCATGGTGCTGGCGATGGGGTTGATCTATGTGGTGCTCGCGTGGTTGTTCTCCAGCTTTCTCCAGCCATTGATTGTGATGCTCGCGATCCCGTTTGCGCTTATCGGGATGATCTGGGGGCACATCATCATGGGCAGCGCGATGACCTTCCTGTCGATGATCGGGTTCATCGCCCTGGCCGGGATCGTCGTGAACGATTCGCTGATCTTTATGGAGTTCTTCAACAAGCAGCGCCGTGAAGGTAAGTCGGTCTATGAAGCTGGCGTGCTCACCGGGCAGGCGCGCTTCCGGGCGATCATGCTCACCACGATTACGACGGTGCTCGGCTTGCTACCGATGATGATGGAGAAGAGCTTCCAGGCTCAGTTCCTGATCCCGATGGCGATCACGATCGCGTTCGGGCTGATGAGCGCGACCTTTATTATCCTGCTGGTGCTCCCGAGCCTGCTGATGATCTTCGACGATCTGGTGCATGTTGTACGGATCGCGTGGACGGGCAATGTGCACATCGAACGCAAGAACCCGAAGATCGAGGACCCGGAACTGGCGATGCTCTCCGAGGGTGGCTCGGCTGAATAAGTCGTCAGCAATCAGTCATCAAGTTCGGGCTGGATCTCGGCGGACAGGTTCCGTTGGTTGCGGAAGAAGTTGAGATTCAGCGGCTCCGTGCTCTGGCGATCGCGGATGTAGTCGCGGATGCTCTCGACGCTTGCGAACTGGCGTCCGTCGATGCCGTAGATGAAATCGTCGGGGCTCAATCCGAGTTCGTCTGCTGGCGAATCGCGGTTGATCCCGGTGACGATGAATCCTTCGATTGAGCGGTTGCGCATCCGGTACACGCCGGCGGCGAGCTTCGCGCCGATCTCTTCGAGCTCGACGCCGGTCTGGGCGATGAACATGCTCTCGTCGCGATCGGTCACGATGGCCGATGCCGTGCGCAGCTTGCCGTCGCGGAGGTACTGGATGTCGACCGGGTCGTTGGGCTTGGTGAGCATGATCGCGTTGGACAGGCGGACGATGTTCTCGGTGGTGCGCCCGCCCACGGCCGTGATGATGTCGCCGGCGCGGAGCTTGGCTTTTTTGGCCGGCCCTTCGCCGATGAGGGTGCGGATCTCGACGCCGCCGTCGATTTTCAGGCGGTGGGCCTCGGCCGGGTCCAATGGAAGCATCGAGATGCCCAGCCAGCCCCGGCGGACGCTGCCGCTCTCGATGAGCTGATCGGTGACGGACTCGGCGATGTCCGCGGGGATCGCAAAGCCCAGCCCGTTGTTGGACCCGGTGCGCGAGATGATCGCGGTGTTGATCCCGATGATCCGCCCGTGCAGATCGACCAAGGGGCCCCCGGAGTTGCCAGGATTAATTGCGGCGTCGGTCTGGATGAACTCCTGGAGCCCGTCGCTGCGATCGGCGTTGGTGCCCGAGCTGGGGGAGCCGCGCCCCTTGGCGCTCACGATGCCCGCGGTGACGGTCTGCTCGAATCCGAAGGGCGAGCCAACGGCCAGCACCCACTGGCCGACGCGGACGGCTTCTGAATCGGCGAAGCTGGCGGCGGTGAGGTCGCTGGCTTCGACTTTAAGCACCGCGATGTCGCTCTCGGGGAAGGTGCCGACGAGCTCGGCGCTCATCTCGCGCCCGTCGTTGAGGCGCACGATGATGTCGTTGCCCTGCTCGATGACATGGTTGTTAGTGATGATGTAGCCGCGCTCGTCGACGATGACCCCGGACCCGAGCCCGGATTGGCTTGGGGCGCTGACGCCGCGCCGGGTGCGGGTGGCGGGCTTGCGGACGGTGATGTGCACGACGGAGGGCTCGATCTTGGCCGAGGCGTATTCGAAGGCGTCGGAGATGTTGAAGGCCATGTCCATCGCGTGCTGCTGCGATGGATCGGGATCGGCAGTAGGAAGAGCCAGCGGGTGGGCCAGGCTGATGGTCGGGGCCAGGGCGAGCAGGGCGATCGTTGCGAGGCGTGAAGTGGCTTTGGTGGTGTGCTTCATGTGATCGGTTCCTTTATGCATACAGAGTCTGCGAACAAATATACCGGCGCAAGGCCAAGCGGTGGCAGCGCCCAGCGTGTGGAGGCTCCAGCAGACATCGGCTCTGGCAGCTTGTTGGGGTTCTCAGATCCCGTATTCCGCCCAGCTCGAGCTGGTCTCGCTGACGCGGACGCGTTCGAGCGTGAGGTGGGTCGGGAGCGTGAACACATGCCCGTTGGGGTCTGTGTAGGAGACGCCGGCTTTGATCTGTTGGGCCACATAGTCATAGATGCGCTTGGCGAGGACTTCCGTCGTGGGGTCCTCACCATCAAGAACGATCAAACGCTCAGAATATTGCTCGGGGATCGTTTTTAGGAACGGATCGTCCGAGTTGATCATCAACGCGTGGTCATATTGATCAATATAGGTCTCTACGGCTAGTTTGAGCGATTTGAAATCGCAGACCATTTCGTTGTCGTCGAGGTGATCGGACGCGATGACCAGCTCAACCGTGCGCGAGTGCCCGTGGGGCATCCTGCAGCGTCCGGGGTGCTTGGAGAGCATGTGGCCGTTCTCGATTTCGAAAGATTTGCAGACGCGGTAGATCATGCCGGGATCGTAGGAGCGGGGAGGCCCGCGGGTCTGGATTTAGGTGCCTCGGGTGTCGCCGAAGAGGGTGATGTGCAGGCGGGGGCAGTAGGTCCAGCCCCGGCTGAGGCACTCATCGAGGATCCACTGGATCGATTCCCGGTCCGGCACGGCCACGCCCTCGGGCATCAGCATCACATCGCTGGGGACAAAGCCCCGGATCTGGGCGAGGACGCTGTCGATCTCGGCCAGGTCCGACGGGTCGGCGACGACGAACTTGAGCTGGCGATCGGGGGTGGAGCGGATGAGCTCGTTGAGTGTATCGAAGTTGAGCCGACGGGATTCGTGGCGGGCGGCCCATTGGCCGTCGGGGTCTCGGGCGTCGATTGTCGGTGTTGAGTTGGCGAGTTTGGGCGACAGGCTCATCAGATGGCACGAGACGCCCGGGAGTGTGAGGGTGCCGGCGGTCTCGATGGTGATGTGGAAACCATGGGCGGCGAGTTGGTTCGACAGCGGCACGAGCTGATCGAACAGCATCGGCTCGCCCCCGGTGAGCACGGCGTGGTTCGTGCCCGAGGCTTTAGCGTCCTCGATAAGTTCGTCGATGGTGCGCTTGGTGAACTCGGGCTTCCAGCTCGCGTAGGGCGTGTCGCACCAGGTGCAGCGCAGGTTGCAGCCCGAGACCCGGCAGAACCAGCTGGGCACGCCCGTGAGTTTGCCCTCGCCCTGGATAGAGGTGAAGGTCTCCGAGATGGGGAGGGTGTTGTTCATGCGAGGATTCGGACAAGTTATTTTCAGGCGTACACAGTCGGGTCGGGGATGCTGGCTTGCTCGAAGCCGCTCCGGCGGAGGATGCACGAATCGCAGCGACCGCATGCGCCGCCGGTCGGCGAGGGGTCGTAGCAGGAATGGGTCTGGGCGTAGTCCACGCCGAGTTGGGTGCCGCGTTGGATGATCTGGGCCTTGGTCAGTTCAAGCAGCGGCGTGTGCACCTTGATCGTGTGCCCGTCAACGCCCAGCTTGGTCGCGAGGTTGGCGGTCTGGGCGAAGGAGTCGATGAACTCGTGTCGGCAGTCGGGGTAGCCGGAGTAGTCGATCGCGTTGACCCCGATGAACAGATCGCATGCATCGAGTGTCTCGGCGTACGCCAGGGCGATCGAGAGGAACACCAAGTTGCGCGCGGGCACATAGGTGATCGGGATATCGTCCATCGCCGATTCGTCGCGGTCTTTGGGGACGCTGATGTCTTCGGTGAGGGCGGAGCCGCCGAAGGATCCGATGTCGAGGTTGAAGACGCGGTGGGAGGCGGCGTTCATCGATGACGCGATCTGTGTGCACGCGTCGAGTTCATTGCGGTGGCGCTGGCCGTAATCGAAGGCGAGGGTGTGGCAGGTGTAGCCTTGGTCTTGGGCGATCGCGAGGACGGTGGACGAATCAAGCCCGCCCGAGAGCAGGATCACGGCTGGGGTGTCGGCTGCGATTTGTTCGTTCGGCTGGGGCATCCGGGAAGGTTATGGCCGGGTATGGGAGATTGTGCAACACTTTTCGAGGATTCTTGGTACACTGGGGCATGCCGTTCTCCGTCCTCAATCCGAGGGTGTTGTGTGTCCGCCCGATCGGGGTTGCTTCCGATTTCTGTCCGGTCTGCCGACAGGAGCGCCGTTTTCATCTCGCGCAGGCCGACCGCAAGCGGTATTTTTTGTGCTTCGATCAGGGGCGCGAGGGGCAGCCGCACCACGAGCTGACCTGCTTTGTGTGTGCTTGCAAGGTCGAACGACCAGCCGAGGAACGCCCGATCGAGATCCTGCCCGACCCGACGAGCGCCGGGAGCTACGAGCCCGAAGCGTTGCCCGTGGTCGGGATGCGGATCGCCGATTGTGTGGCGATGGAGGAGGCGTTGCAATCGGGAGGACTCAAGGGCGACGATCGCGAGGAGATGATCCGCTATACGATGTTTAGCTTCGCGCGGATCTATGACGAGGACCCATTCGAGCGGATCAAGCCTTGGGTGCGTTTAACGATGACGATCGCGGGGCTGGTTATAGCGGGGCTTGGGTGGTACGCGTCGGATCGGTCGGGGACGCTGCTACCGATCTTGGTTGCGCTCGTGGCGATCTTGCTGATGTTCATATCGGTGGTGTACTGGGTGACGAAGCACTCGCCGCGCAAGCGCGTGCGGACTTGGTTGGCCAAGGCGTTGGTGCCGATCGATCCGACATGCGAGGAGCTTGAGCGTGCACGCAAAGAGATGCAGAGCTCGCGGATCGCGGCCGGGGATCAGATTTGCTGTGACAAGGTGATGGCGAAGGTGAAGAAGATGCGTGGCGCTTGAATCAGTTCTGGCTCACATTGGGTGTGCTCTCTTTCGATGAGCTAAACTCTCTGCGCGTTCGATTTATCAATTGATCCGTCGGGGAAGTGCATGTTTATATACTGGGGAAAGCGGATTAGCCGGCGGAAGAAGGGGTATGTCGCGGATTACTGTTCGGTATGCCGATCGCCTCAGGCGATGCACGCGACCGAGTTGCGCGAAGTGAGCCATGTGTATTGGATACAGGTCTCTTCCGGGAAATCGGTCGCATTCGAATCAAAGTGTCTGTTGTGCAAATCGATATTTGTTCGTTCGCCCCATTCATATACACATTTCATCAAAGAGCCCAATCTTGAGAAAGCGTATCAATCACATACGACACCTGGGCTGGGTGAGTATGTAGAAGAGCGGATGGAACTCGAAGAGCGATTGCACGCAGGGGCCGCCGGGTATTCTGATCGCATGGCGCTCATCTATGAGATCATCCATGACTTAGAGTACTTGGCAGAAAAGAAGGCGAGCAGCGGTTGGAGTGATCGTTTCTCCATGGCGCTGGTCATTTTGTTCTTGACGGGGCTTGTTGGGAGTGCCCTCTGTGGTTCTGGGCACATGAATTGCCCGTATACATATGGATGGTATCTGGCCACGGCGATTCTTATGGTCGTGGTTTTCTATCGTGTGGCGATACTACCAAAGCGGCTGCGATCGCGTGGTGTTATGAGTCTGCTTGCACGGGGTTTGGTCCCGATTGATCCAAGCAGTGAAGAGCTGGAGTCAGTTATTGGGCAGGCACGCGAGTCCAAGCTGGCCAAAGCAATCCGTGTTGATGAGTTGATCCGCCAGATCGAGTTTGAAGTAGATCGAGTAGACGAACACTCAGCTACGCATTCTTCTTGAGCACACCAGCGTTGAAGCTTCGCCCTTCGATGCGGAACTTGCGTTCAAAGTTGGTGCCGACGAGTTCGCCTTCTCCGGCGGATTCAGGGGCGGCGAAATCGGTGAGCGTGAACGGCAGCGTTGCACGCTTGGTCAAGAACTCGTTGATCGGGGCTGGAGCAGCGGGGATGCTCGGGCGGGCGAAGTCTGTGTGAGCCGAGGACGAGCCGTCGGCCCAGAGATCGAAGTGTGACAGGTCCCACGCCCAGAGCTCGTCGTGGTCGGTGACGACGCGGAGCTCGCCGCCGACCTTAAGGCAGCGCCAGATATCGAACAGCGTCTGATGCTGGATCACGCGCTTCTTGTGATGCTTGGCCTTGGGCCACGGGTCGGAGAAGTAGAGGTGCACGACATCGATGGTCTCGTCGGGGCAGCGCCATTTGAGGAGTTGGGACGCGTCGGTGTGCAGCACGCGGACATTGGTGTGGGTCTGCTCGCTCTCTTGCTTGCGTCGGATCCGGTCGGCGATATACGCGGCGAACTCGCGGGCCCATTCGATGCCAAGGAAGTTGGTCTCGGGCTCGAGGTGGGCTTGTTGGACAAGGAACGCGCCCTTGCCCGAGCCGATCTCGAGCTCGAATCGGCGGGACGGGTCCTTGAACCAGCTGCGCAGATCGAGGCGTGCGGATTCTGGGTCGTCGATGATCGAGTCGGGCAGCACCGGCAGCTCGGTCTCCGAGATCGCGACCACCCCGGGGGCGGTGTCGAGTGCTTTTCCATGGCCGAGTCCGAATGACATCGGGGCAAGTGTATGCACCTCGGGGCCTATGGTTGAATATGCCAGAATCAGAACATGTATCTCCACCGACCCAGGGAACACTCTCGCTCCGGGTCCGCTATGTCGAGTGCGATCCGATGGGGGTGGCGCACCATTCGAGCTACCTGCCCTGGATGGAGATGGGGCGGACGGAGCTGCTGCGGGCGGTGGGGCAGAGCTACGCCCAGCTCGAAGCCGACGGCGTGTTCCTCGTGGTGACCAAGGCCGAGCTCAAGTACCGTCGCCCGCTCAAGTACGACGATCTCATCGAGATCCGCACGAAGGTCGAGAAGACGAGCAAGGTCAAGCTGGTGCACTCGTATGAGTTGGTGCTGGTTGAGCGCGGCGGTGAATCGAACGGGCAGGCCGTCGGGCAGGTGTGCGCGATCGGGCGTACGGAGCTGGCGTGCGTGGGCGAAGATGGGCGCCCGCGGGTGTTGCCGGGGTGGCTACAGATGAGGATTGTTTAAGGTCTTCTGCTATCAACTGACCTTGATACCTACTCGTTTAGCTTCATGCTCATCAAATATGACGATGGTGTCGTCGCCGTTCGACATACAGTCGTTATTCGCTTGGCGGGCACAAATCCAGACAGGATCTGCACCATCGAAATCAATACGACAATCAATAAGGCAGCCCCAATTATCGGTTGTGAATGTGAGCATTTTGATCGTCTTGCCGATTCGTTGTGCCCATTGGATTTCAGTTGATGTGTTGGTTATGGAGAGACCTTTGTTCAGATTCAGTGATTTCAAACCTTCTTCAATGATCTCAAGTTCGTATTCTTCGAACCATTCCCAATAGAAACCAAGTGTGATTCCGTCAGACACTGTCAAGTCGATGCCTTGCATGATCTCATGCCGTAGGTTTGATTTGCTGTCTTGATAAAACGGAGTCCCATCTTCTTGAGTACAGTCATGGTACCAGACATCAACGAGCTTTTTACCAACTAGTTTCGCTCCAAGCTGATTGAGCCTTTCGATTCTCGGATGAGTTTTCTTCTTAAACAATCCCATCACATCAGCCTCTCGATCGCCTGCGACACATTGCGGATCGGGATCAGCTCCATGCCCTTGATTTTGGGGAGCTTGGATGAGCCGGATTCGGGGACGAAGGCGTGGGTGTAGCCGAGCCTTGCTGATTCTCGCAGGCGTTGTTCGAGCTGGGTGGCGGGGCGGAGTTCGCCGCCGAGACCGACTTCGCCGATGGCGATGGTGGTGGGGGGGAGGGAGCGTTTGTAGTGGGCCCCGGCGATCGCAAGAGCCAGCGCCAAGTCGCTGGCGGGCTCGACAATTTTGAGCCCGCCCACAGCCGAGGCGAACACATCGCGATCCGCGAGGCGCAGGCCGCCGTGCTGTTCGAGCACGGCGATGAGCATCGAGAGCCGGTTGGAATCGAGCCCGGAGCTCTTGCGTTTGGCGCTGCCGACGAATCCCGTCGCGGTCAGGGCTTGGAGCTCGACGAGCACACAGCGGGACCCGTGCATCGCAGGGCAGGCGATCGCGCCCGGTCGGTGCTCGGTGCCGGACTGGATCGCGGCGATGGACATGCCTCCCGGGAGTTCTTGGAGCCCCTGGCCGCTCATCTCGAAGATGCCGAGTTCGAGCGTGGTGCCGAAACGGTTTTTGATGGCGCGCACGATCCGTGCGCTGTGGTAGCGATCGCCCTCGAAGTAGAGCACGGCGTCGACCATATGCTCGAGCATGCGTGGGCCGGCGAGCGTGCCCTCTTTGGTGACATGCCCGACGAGCACGATCGCGATGCCGGTGGATTTGGCGAAGTAGACGAGCTCGGCGCAGCAGCGTCGCAGCTGCGTGACTGATCCGGGGGCGGCTTCGAGGTCGGCCTTGTAGATCATCTGGATCGAATCGATCACGCAGACATCGGGCTTGACCTTGCGGGCCTGCTCCAAGATCCGGGCGAGGTTGGTGTCGGCGAGCACAAAGAGCCCGTCGGCCTCGGCCACGCCCAGACGCTCGGAGCGGAGTTGGACCTGCTGGGCGGATTCTTCGGACGAGACATAGAGGACCTTGCTTGTCCAGTCGCGTTTGGACGCGTCCATGTTGATCGGGGCGGCCCATGCGCCCGCGGCTTGGAGCAGCAGGGTTGACTTTCCGATGCCTGGCTCGCCACCAACGAGGACGACCGAGCCGGGGACGAGCCCCTTGGGCGCGTTGGTGTCGGTGCCCCCGAGCACGCGATCGAACTCGGAGATCCCGGTGGGCAAACGATGCATGGGTGCGGCGTTGGTGCGGATCTCGGTGATCGAAGTGGCGACGGGCTGGTCGCCCCCGGGCTTGGATTCGATACCACTACCGAATCCACTGTCGAAGCCGGCTGCCCCGCGGTGGGGATCGGTTTTGGCGGACTTGTCGAACTGGGATTCTTCAAGCGAATCCCATTGGTTGCAATCGGGGCACTTGCCCATCCATCGGTGGTGGGTTGAGCCGCAGGCGGTGCAGACGAAGATGGTGCGGGTCTTGCTCATGGGGTCAGTATAGTCGAGACGGTGTGTGATGGGTCGCGTTTGGGCGGGTCGTGTTTGGGTATTTTGGGCGGGGATTGTGAATCTGGGGACCTATAGTAGAAGCGAATACCCAGTGTGCGAGGTGCAGTTGTCCAAGTCAAAGCCATCGAAGAGTGCGTCCAAGAAGGCGGATGCGAAGCCCAAACCCCGCAAGAAATGGCGTCGTCGTGCGCTGTGGTTGCTGGTGATCTTGCCGTTGATGCTGGTGGCGACGGTGCTGATTATCGGACAGACGGCCGTGATGAAGTCGATCGTCGAACCGATCCTGGCGAGCCAGCTCGGGGTGGATGTCTCGTCGAAGTCCATTCAGCTCATGCCCAACGGCCAGATCGTGATCAACGACGCGGTCTGTCGGACGGAGGACATCTCGTCGAAGGCGGGCGCGCTGATCGAGTTCGAGCAGGCGACGATCTCGATGAACTGGTGGGGCGTGGTGCGTGGCTCGGGGCAGGTGCGTTCGATCGTGATTGATCGCCCCGTCGTGCGGGTGAGCCAGGATATTGATACCGGGGTGATCAATCTCGCCGCGATGAAGTTTAAGTCCGGTGGCGGCGGGGGCGCGACGCCGGCGATAGAACTCACCAATGGCGTGCTCGAGATCGGTGAGCACGATGATGTGCGGTATACGGTGCTCAAGGAGCTCTCGATCAACGGGCAGCTGAGCGAACAGACCAGTGACGGCGTGTCGGCCTTTGTGTTTCAGGCGTTGCCGGCCGAGCCGGGGATGGGCGGCGTGGGCAGCGGCGATGGACTGCGCGATTCGATCGCGGGGTCGTTCAGCCTGACCGGGCAGATCAGCGAAGACGGGATCGACGGCGTGCTCGCGGGCGTCAAGCTCGAAGACTGGCCCGCCAATATTGTGCCGAGCCGATCGCGCGGGATGTACCAGCGTTTGGCGCTCGCCGGCGAGCTGGCGCCGACACGGTTCCATGTGTCCAACGATGGGCTGGCCGAGGTTATTTTAAAGCTCGAAGGCGTCGCGCTCAATCTCCCGTTCGATGTTTCAGGCTCGACCAGCGGCGCGATCGAGGGCGGTGAGCTGTTGCGGATGCGCCAGACCCGAGGCGTGATCCGCTTTGGCACCAGCGGGCTCTCGGCGGATCTCAAGGGTGTGCTCGACGGGCTTGAGTACGATGTAGAACTCGACTATCGCGGGCTCGAGGAATCAAGCCCGTTCGACGCGACGCTGGTGACCGACTTCCGGCTCGATGAGCACTTCAAGCCCGCGCGGTTCCTGCCCGACAATGTGATCTCCAAGCTCGATCGCTTCGAGAACCCAACAGCCGATGTGCACGCGGTGGTGACGGTCTCGCGATCGGATAAAGCGGACGCGCCCATCGCGGTGTCCGGGCGCGCACAGCTGTCCAACGGCAGCGCGATCTACAAAAAATTCCGCTACCTCTTCGAGAACATGAGCGGCGTGATCGAGTTCGACCCCGACAAGCTGGTGGTCAAGGATATCGTGGGCACGAGCCGAACGGGTGCTAGGTTGGTGGCCAACGGGTTGTTCTCGCCGCTCGGGGAGGACTCGAATGTGCGTCTCGATCTGTCGGTCGATGCCGTGCCATTCGATGAGACGCTGCTCGCGGCCCTGAGCGACAAGCAACGGAATCTGGTCGATACGCTCTTTAGCAAGGATGACTACAGCCGACTGCTCGACGAGGGCATGATCCTCACCAAGGGTGATGCCCAACAGCTCAGGGAGATCCGTCGGCAGGCATGGGACCTGCGGGATGCGATCCCCGAGGATGGCGATGAAACGCATCGGGCTCGGCGGGCGGCGCTCACGCGCGAGCTGGCGCAGATCGATCGGGCGCTGCTCGCCCCGGCGTTTGATTTCGGCGGCGACGCCCATGTCGATGTCGTGCTCATCCGCCATCCCGAGCGTCCGTCTGACAACCGCTGGACAACCGATGTGCATGTCCATCTTGACGAAGCGGGCATCGTGCCCAAGCACTTCCCGATCCCGGTGATCGCGCGTGATGTCGAGATCGTGGTCAACGACGAGGGCGTCGAGCTCGCCGGCGGGCGCTACGAGGGGCTCAATGGCGGATCGGCGACGGTCGAGGTTGCGATCGAGCGCACCGAAGCCGACGACCAGCCACGGATTAAGATCCTGGCCAGCGAGTTCCCGATCGACGAACGCCTGCTCTCGGCGATTCCCGGCTACGAATCGGGCGCAGACGACGACCCGGACGCACTCTCGATGCGCCGCGTGCTCGATCGCCTGCGTCTGGGCGGGACGATCGATTGCCAAGCGATCATCGGCCCACGATCAACGGGCAAGCTCGGGTATGATGTTGATGCGTCCATTATTGATGGTGTTGCACGCCCGATGCGGCTGACCGGGGTTGACGAGCACCTCGATGCCCAAGCGCTGGGGACCGATCCGCTCACGCTCGACGATCTCTTCGGGACTGTGTATGTCACCGAGGACCTGGTCGTGGTGGATCTCGACGCCAAGCTCGCGTCGCCGACCCAGCCGATCGCCCCCACGCGGATCAATGTGCTCACCCAGCTCACCCTCCCGAGCAAGGAGGAACTCATCGGCGCGTTCGGGCCTCCGATCCCCGGGCCACGGTTGTTCGCCACAGCCACCGCCGACGGGATCGATCTGGCGATGCCGCTGCAGCACGCGATCGCGGTGGTCTCGCCCCGCATCGCCCGTGATTTGCTCGCAAAGAACGAACTCTACCAGACGCAGGGCGTGCTGGGGATGGATGCTCTGATCGAGGGCTACATTGGGGGCGCGACGGAGACCACGCTGTCGATCAATCAGATCCAGCAGTTCGAGTTTGACTTCGACGAGGCGCACTACCGGATCGGCTCGTCGTGGGGGCGGGCGCAGGTGGTGCTCTCTGAGCGCCCGTCGTTCGCCTTTGATGGTTTCCGTGTGGCGATCGAAGCCGAAGATGACGACGCGGGCGTGCTCTCGCTCGATGGGCACCTGCCGATGGGGCGCGGCGGGCGGTATATCGAGATCTTTGAGCCCAGCACACTCACGGTGCACTTCGAGGGCGGGACCTTCGAGTCGCCCATCACCCAGGGCGTGATCGCCCGGCTGACCTCCGCGGACAGCGACGCATCGGAACAAGGTCAGGCGTCAGCCCAAGCCTCATGGTTTGACGAGCACACGATCGGGGGGCGGTTTGATCTGGGTGTGGAGCTCTCGCCTCAGCTGGGCATGCACAAGATCGGCGGCTCTGAGAACGCCATCGCCCCAGTCCCGACCCTGATCCACGGCCAGCTCTCTCCTAAATCATTCCGGATCGAGATGGACGATCAGTTCGCCAGCTTCGATCAGGTCAGCGGGCAGCTGAACTTCAATGGCTTGGACGGCACCATCGATCAGCTCCGCGCCAGCGATGGCGAGACCTCGCTCGATCTCGATGGTCAATGGGCCATGACACCAGGCGAGGGGCTCGGGGTGTCGGTGCGGGCCAATGCTCATGGCGATCTGCTCAATGGTCCGGTCCGGGTGCTGTTGCCCGATGCCGTCGATCGGGTGATTGACCAACTGGAGATCAAAGCACCCAACGATGTGCAGATCGAGGGCTTGAGCATCAACGCCAGCGGGCTGGGCACGGCTCGCTCGGTGTACGATATCGTCGGGGGCGCGGCGATCAGCGAGGGCAGCGCGGTGATCGGGCTGCCGATTACAGGGATCGTCGGCGAGCTGGGCTTTGCGGTGCACGGGACCAGCGATGCGATCGGGTACGAGATTACGCTTGACGCCCAGCGGCTCCGGGCGGGGCGCATGCGGATGCACGATGCGCAGGTGACGATTATTGGTGATGCCGACAACGCCGGCGTGGTGCTGATCCCCGAGATCAGCGCCCGGATGCATGGCGGGCAGCTCGCGGGGAGTGCGCAGATCCGCCCGGGCGACAACGAGACCAGCAGCTACTGGATGGAGCTCCATGCTTCGGGCGTGAGGGCGGCGCCGGTGTTCGATGACCTGCTGCTCCCGCCCGAGGGGCTCGAAGGGCCGCCGATTCCCGGGCAGACGGCGGTGCTCTCGGCGTGGAGCATGGGCGAGGACCTCTCGCGCGGGGCGATGATCGGGGATCTGACCCTGACAGGAACGATCGGCGATCCCGCCAAGCTCTCGGGTCGTGGCTTGGTCCGCGTCGCGGGCGGTTCGGTCGTGGCGTTGCCCGGGTTCTTGAACCTGATCGAGGCAAGCAATCTTTCTTTACCCGCGGGGTCGCCGTTGGATTCGGCGCAGGCCGATTTCTATATCGACGGCCCGACCATCGCCTTTGAAGAACTCAGCGCCTCGTCCAAGCGGATCGAGATCCTCGGCTACGGCACCATGAACTGGAGCACGCTGGCGATCGACCTGCGGTTCAAGTCGCGATCGGTCAACCCGATCCCGGTGGTGTCTGATCTGATCGAGCGCTTGCGCGACGAGCTGATCACCACGCGCGTCACCGGCACGGTGGGGGATATGAACTATTCGGTGCAGCAGTTCGAGTCGACCAAGCGACTGATCAACGCGATGCTCGGACGCCCCGAGACGGATCACCAACAACGATTGCGCGAGGTCGAGGAGCAGGTGCGGACCAACAAGATCCAATCCAAAGCAAAGCACGAGAACACGGACGATCGGGTGATCCTCCCGACCCCGCCCAACGGGCAGTCGTCCTGGGATCTGGCTCGCCCAGCAAAAAACAGGAACAGCCAGCCGACCAACACGCCAACCCAAGAGCGGACAAACCAAGACAAGACGCGTGAAGAATGAGCGATCAGGGCGCATGAGCCGCGATTTGCTGCAGTAGGTGTCTACACAGCGGTGCGTGACATAGAATCTTCATTCAGCGATCGGTATGCACCATGCCGACGCGATCAACGACAGAGAAAGATCGGAATCCAGATGTCCAAAGAACCCAACCGCGTCGAGCTCGACCCGCCGAGCAGCACCCAGCCCAAGAGCGAACTGGCGGCCCCACCAGAGCAACCCGAGGTCCGAAGAGCCGACGACGGCGAGGTCCAAGACCGGATCTGCGATCTTCTTGAGATGGTCGCCGGCGATAACGAGAGCTACGACGCCAAACTCGTCCGCGAGCTGATCACCGCCGGGCTCAAGCTGATCCCCGACGGACGCAACACGGGCGAGCTCAAGCTGATGACCGCGGCGATGAAGGAACTGCGCTACGCGTACCGCGTGTTCGGGCTCTACCCAGACACGCACAAGGTGACGATCTTTGGTTCCGCCCGCACGCCTGAGGATCACCCGGATTATCGATCAGCCGTGGAGTTTTCGAAGCTGATGGCCAACGCCGGGTGGATGTCGATCACCGGCGCGGGCGACGGGATCATGAAGGCCGGGCACGAGGGCCCGGGGCGCGAAGCGAGCTTCGGCGTTGCGATCCACCTGCCCTTCGAGACCAGCGCCAACAGCTTTATCGAGGGCGACGACAAGCTCATCAACTTCCGGTACTTCTTTACGCGCAAGCTCATGTTCCTCTCGCAGGCCGAGGCGGTGGTGTGCTACCCGGGTGGGTTTGGCACGCTCGACGAGACCTTCGAGACGCTGACGCTCATCCAGACCGGCAAGGCGAGCATGGTCCCCATCGTGTTCATCGACGGCGATCGCGACGGCGACAACGGGTCGTACTGGGAGGGCTGGGAACGCTATGTCAGCCAGCAGCTCGAAGGGCGTGGCTGGATCAGCCCCGAGGACGCGAATCTGTACTACATCGCCAAGGATCCCCAGGACGCCCACGATCATGTGGTCAACTTCTACAAGAACTACCATTCGTCGCGCTATGTCCGCGATGACCTGATCATCCGCATCAACAAGCGTCTGCGCGACGAGGATATCAAGACACTCAACGAAGAGTTCGCGATCCTGATCAAGTCCGGCGAGATCGTTCAGTGCGAAGCCTACCGCCAGGAACGCGACCATCTGGATCTTCCGCGGATCGCCTTTACGCACACCCGCCACAAGTTCGGGCTCGTCCGGGCGTTGATCGACCGGATTAACTCGTTCGATGCGCCTGATGCATAACCAATCGCAGATCTAGCCGCAGAACTCAATGCACATACTCCGTTCATGGTCTTCTTCCCGTCTGCTCGTTGGCGCACTGTGCGTCTTCGGGTTAGCGTGCGCGCCCGGGTGCAAGGTGGTGCGGTATTTCTTCCCGGCTGAAGAGATCTCGCTGGCGGCCAACGAAAACCAGAGCTCGCCAAATACCATTGAGGGGGGCTCGTTAATTGAATCCGGCAACGATCGCGGGCTCGAGATCCGGATGTGGGTTGTTGACGATACGAACTGGGATGGGCCGCGGGCGCTGATGCCGTTCGTGCAGATGCCAGGCGCAGATTTGCAGATCGAATCCCCGCTTGATGCGCAGACCGTCGAACGATGGCAGGGCTGGGGGTTCCGCCTGGTGCTGGTGCCGACTGATGAGATCGATACGGTGCTCAACGCGTTGCGTCCGGTCCAGCCCATCAGCAACCAATGGCTCGGCGAGTTCGGGCAGTGGCGGGCGATTGTGCGGGCCGGCGAGCTGCGGACGGATCGTGTGCGGGTGGGGGAGGGCTCACAACAGATCGTTCGGGGGCGTCCGGCGTTGGTCGCGCGCTCGTGGATCGAGCCGGTACTGACGGATGGCGGGGTGGACGCGGGCGTTCGTCTTGATCTGGGGCTGCAGATTGTGCAGCCCGACAAGCGATCGAGCCGCGAGTTATTCGCGGTCGAGCGCGAGCGGATGATCGAGGACGACGGGCCAGTTGTCGATGAGCTGATACTCTCGGCGGTCTTTGAGGGTGACTACGCCCTGGTGATCGTCGGCGATGCGCCCGAGACGCAGTGGTCTGATCTCCCCGAGCCGATTTCGGTCTTCGCCGATCAGGATGCAGATGCTGAATCTGAATATGATTCTGAGATTGAGAACGACGAGCCCACGGGTTTGGGCACCGATGCATTCGGGCCCGGATCGGGCGAAGAACAAGCAGAACCGACGGAGACCGATGAGCCTGAATCCAGAGACGATTCGATCCGCAGCGTGCCCGTGGATCGCAACGCGGTTCGCGAGCCATCTAAGCCCAAGGGCCAGACGCTCGGCGAGCTCATGCTTACTAGCCCGGGCTCGCGGATTACACGATTGAACGAGGCCCGCATCGTGCCCAAGCGTGTGGTGGTGGTGCTGGTGCCCAGAGCAGAGGGCGGGTATTCGCTGCTCCCCCGCACTGCGGCGGCGCGTAGTGTGAACAACGGAGACCAGCCTTGAGTGCTTTGCTTGCGATTGTGGCATTGATCGTCGGGCTCGCGGTGTTGATCGCGGGTGCGGACATGCTTGTGCGCGGGGCGGCTCAGCTCGCAAGGGTCATGGGGCTGAGCGCCTTTGCGGTCGGGGTGACGGTCGTGGCCTTTGGCACCAGCGCACCGGAGCTCTTCGCCTCGATCGGAGCAGCTTTAAGCGGCGTGCCCGATCTGGCCGTGGGCAATGTCGTGGGCTCGAACATCGCCAATATCCTGCTGATTCTTGGCGTCGGCGCGATCATGGTTCCCATCGGCGTGCACCGACGCGTGCGCATGATCGAGCTGCCCATCATGCTCGCGATCACCGCGGGCGCGACCTTGCTGATGATCGACCATGTGATCACCCGCGTCGAGGGTGGGTTGCTCACGATCGGGTTGCTCGGCTATGTACTTTTTATCATCAAGGCCCACCGTGTGGACATCGAGCACGAGGGCGACGACGCGATCGCCCATCCCAAGTCGATCAAGATGGACCTGCTGCTGATCGGGCTCGGGATCGTCGGGCTCGGGCTCGGGGCCAAGGGGCTCGTGTGGGGCGCCAGTGAGCTTGCGATTATGGTCGGGGTGCCGGCGGGGGTTGTCGGTACGACGATCGTCGCGTTCGGGACGAGCCTGCCCGAGCTGGCGGCGACGGTCCGGGCGGCGATGAGCAAAGAGTCCGATATGGCGGTGGGCAATGTCGTGGGCTCGAATATCTTTAACCTGCTGAGCGTGTTGGGGATCACGGCGTTGATCCAGCCGTTGACCACGCCTGAGCAGATGAAGCTCGATATCTGGATGATGCTCGCGGTGAGCACCTTCCTGGTGGTGCTGGTGCTCTTCCGCCCGGCGCTGGGGCGTTTTCTGGGCACGCTCTTTGTGCTGGGGTATGTTGCTTATATTGTGCTCTCGTTTGTGCGTCCGGACGCGGTTTCGGGGCCTCTTTCCGGGCCGATCACGGGTTGAGATGAACTCCCATTGAGCAATGCCCGATGGTTTGGGAGAGCCAATGGGCTTTTCTTCTCTATGCATGCCAGGGAGAGCGATGCTTCGGGTACCGATATCACATGCCAAGGCGGGGATGGAGGTGGCGCTGCCGGTGTTTAACCCGCGTGCGTCGGCTCAGATCCTGCTGCGCCCCGGCGCGGTGCTCGAGCAGAGCACTATTGAGCGGATGATCGAGCTGCACCTGCCCGAGATCTGGATCAAGTATCCCAATATGGACATGGTGAGCAAGTATGTCTCGCCCAAGATCATGTCGTCGCGTGCGGAGATCACCTCGGGCGTGGCCCAGGCGTTTGATGCCGCGGGCAAGGACATGCACGCGCGGATGGACTTTACGAAGTACCAAGCCGCGATGAGCAAGCTGATGGAGCGTCTGATCAATGATCCGGACGCGGCCGTGTTTATTGGTGACATCGCCGACACCGGCTCGCCGGCCATCCGCCACGGGGCCAATGTCGGGTACCTGAGCATGCTCATGGGGTTGCGACTGGGGTTCTATCTGCTGCGGGAGCGCAGCCGACTCTCGGCGAGGCTCGCCAAGGATGTGACGAGCCTGGGCGTCGCGGCCATGCTTCACGATGTCGGGATGACCCGGCTCAAGGCGTCCGTGCTCGAACGCTGGGCTGAAGAGCATGACCACACGGATGTCGAATGGCAGGACCATGTCCGGATCGGCTACGAGATGCTCCGCGGCCAGGTCGAGCCGTCAGCGGCGTCGGCGGTGCTGCACCACCATCAGCGGTTCGATGGCACCGGGTTCCCCAAGAAACAACGCTTCGATGGCCAGCGGTTCGGGCTCGAAGGCTCGAGCATCCATATCTTCGCACGCATATTGCTCGTCGCGGACCTCTACGATCGGCTCGTGCACCCCGCGTATACGCTGGGCGACTCGGAAGACACCAAGCAATCCCGCCCGCCGGTGTATGCGATGCACACGCTGCGCCAAGAGCCGTACCAGTCGTGGATGGACCCGATCGTGTTTAAGGCATTGATGACGGTGGCCCCGTCGTACGCGCCCGGATCGAGCGTCGAACTCTCCGACGGGATGCGCGGCGTGGTCATCGACTGGGACCCGCGCGATCCGTGCCGACCCAAGGTCAAAGAGCTGACCCACTTCGAGGATCAGGACGATGGGCTGGAGGTGGATCTGCGCGATCATCACGAGCTGAGCGTGGTGGAATGCGATGGGTTTGATGTCCGCGAGTATAACTTCTATCCCAAGTACAAGCACGAGTTCGATATCCGCGTGCTCGAAAAGACCATGACCAACGGGGCCTACGGGCTCGATCCCAAGGCGATGGAAGAGCTCCTCGGGGATGATGACGATCCCGACACCCAAGCGGCGTGATCGGATGGTCTAGGATTGGTCGTGACGAAACAACCACAACCAAAATCAGCCCTCGAGCCCAATCCGGGAGATCGGGTTTGGTTGCTCGTTGTCGCGGCTCGGCGAGAGCTCGAAGCGGTGCTTCGTGCGATTGATCCGGGCTTTGACATTGAGCACAATCTTCCTGAGCAATGGGCCCTGTGCCCCTGCGGGGTGGTGGATGTGGTCCTTACCGGGGTGGGCAAGGCGAGCGCCAGTGGTGGCGTGGGCCGGGTGCTCGATCCCGCTCGCCACCTGGGGGTACTCAGCGTCGGGATCGCGGGGGCAATCAAAGAGACCACGGAGTTACCGGGGTGCGATGTGCTCGATGTGGTCTGCGCTGATTCATCAGCGTTTGCTGACGAGGGCGTGGAGACCGCCGATGCGTTCATCTCCTGTGCCCAGCTGGGCTTCGCCCCGTTCGATGTGTTGGGCGATGGTTCCGATTCGTTGATTCACAACCAAGGCGTGATCGAATGGCTCGCGGGCTTCTCGGACCATGTCGGGCCGATTGCTTGTGTTTCGGTGTGCTCTGGGACAGACGGGCTGGCCCAGCGAGTCTCTGTGCGTACCGGGGCGATCGCAGAAGCGATGGAAGGCGCGGCTGTCTGCCTGGCGGCTCATCGCATTGATCCGGGGCTGCTCACCGGCGAGCTGCGGGTGATCTCCAACCTGACGGGCGATCGGGAGAACCAGCAATGGGATCTCGATGGTGCGCTCGACAAGCTGACCCGAGTTCTCGGACGGGTCATCGACACCCTCCGATGAGAACCTGCGCCGGGTGTGCCGGTTGGGACGATCCCCCGCGATGGGTTGATCCCCAGATTGGCGTGTATTGAGCCCGCGATGAACTCACCTTCAAGTTCGGTCGATCTCCCTCTCGATGGGCGGTTTGAGACGCAGCGTTCGCTGGTCGATGGCTGCCCGCACCGACGCCGGGTGGGAAGGGTACCGAGGTATGAAAAGCAAAGTGAAGTTCGGGAAGCTTGGTACAAAGTTGAGCAGCAGCAAGCTCAAGTCATCGTTGTCGTCTGTGGGGTCGATGCGCCCGGGTGCGATCCCGCTCTCGGTCGAGTTCGGGGTCTCGGGGATCAAGGTTCTCCAGCTCAGCGGCTCGAACCCCAGCTCGATCAACAGCGCCGCGTTTATGCCCACGCCCGATGATCTGCTCGATAACCCCGCCAAGCGGTTGTTGTTCCAGATGGATGCGCTGCCTCAGTTCATCAAGGGGTCGAAGATCAACGCTACGCGGGCGACCGGGCTGATCCCCAACGGGCAGATGGTGTGCAAGCACCTGCAGATCACAGAAACAGAAGGCGTGCCGATCGAACAGATCGCCGGCGCCCAGCTCAGCTCCCAGCTCGGGTGTGCTCCCGGCGAGTTGCTCGTCCGCTGCCGACGCGTCAACGGCGCGGTCACCAAGAACGGCAAGACGGAAGTGATCTGCTTCGCGGCCTCGCGCGAGTTCGTCGGGCGGATCATGGGCACACTCAAAGCCGCCAAGCTCGACCCGGTGGGGATCCACACGGAGTTCGATGCCATGGCCAGCTCGCTCCAGCTCCGCAACGATGCCTCAGGCAATGTGGGCTCGGTCAAGCCCACCCTGATCCTCGATCTGGGCTGCGGCTCCACCAAGGTCCTGATTATGCACGGGCAACAGATGGCCTTCGCCCGCACCATCGAGCTGGGCGCACGACACTTCGATGAATCGATCTGCCACCAGCTCCGCTGCACCATGATGGAAGCACGCGAGATGCGGGTCAAGCTCGAAACACTGGTCCCGTCGCACGCGGTGGGCGCGGGTGCCACAGGCGGGTCGGTCTCTTCGGGCATGCCGGGCATGCCCCCGCCGGCGCAGCAGGAATCAGAAACTGAAATCGAAACCAAGACCGAAACCGAAACACAAGCACCGGCGAGTTTCTCGCGCGGCCCTCAGATTGATCTGGGTGAGCCATTGGAGATCCTCAGCGATGAGATCTCGATGTGCCTGCGCTACCACCACGCGTTGTTTCCGACCACCAAGGTCGAACGCGTGGTCTTTGTAGGCGGGCAGGCCAAGCACCAGGCGGTGTGCGAGCACCTGGCCCGGAGCCTGAATCTTGAGGCGCAGGTGCTCGATCCGATGGCGTGCCTGGCGCGTGCCGGGCGGGTGCCAACGAGCGGTATTGATCTGAGCACAGCCCAGCCCGGATGGGCGGCCGTGGTTGGGGCGGCGCTGAGCCCGATGGATTTGTAAGGCATGAACAGTGACTGACTCTCGATTTCTCAATGGACTACACCTCAACGGACACACCGACGAGTGACACGAACACGACTTTTGGAGGCGATGCAATGGCCAATCCCAAGGATAATACGAATCAAGGCGGGAGCTTCCTGCCCGCTGAATATGTCAAGGGCAAGAGCCAGTTCCGCGCCAACATCATGGCGCTGCTGCTGTTCGTGCTCGTGCTTGGCGCGGTGGTGGGGGCGTTTGTCGTCAACCATCATCGCTGGCGCCGGGTGCATGTCGAGCAGGGGCTCGTCGCCAAGGCGTACGCGGAGGAAGCGACCAAGATCGAACAGCTCAAGGGGCTCGAGAAGCAGCGTGTCGAGCTGATCGAACGAGCCGAGGTGGTGACGGCCCTCAAGGACCGTGTTCCGCGCTCGGTATTGCTCGGCGAGATCGTCCGCGCGATTCCCGAGGGGCTCACACTCACCGCGGTGACCCTCGAGGGCGAACGCGTCAAGGTCGCTAAGCCCAAGGCTGATCCGAAGAAATCCGCGACCCGCTCGCTCAAGGGCAAAGGTGTGGGCAAGGGCAAGGACGAGGTCGTTGCGCCCCCCAAAGTGCTCCCGCCCAAGTTCCGGTTCGTGGTCAACGCGTCGGGTGTCTCTGATGAGAACGACGATGTTGCTGACTTTCTCGTCGCGATCAAGGCTTCGCCCTTGTTCGGCGATGTCGAGCTCCAGTACATCAATGAGACAAGCATCGACAAGCAGAAGTATCGCAAGTTCAAGATCACCATGAGGTTGCTTGAGCAGGCGGACGCGAGTCTGGTCGACGGCACGACCGAGGTCGAGATCGGGCGGGTTGACTTTGGTATCGCCGGCACAGGCACGGATTCAGACTAAGAAGAGGAGATCGTACTATGCGATTCGGAGCACGAGAAATTATATTGTTTCTATCGGTTTTGATGCTGCCTGTTTTGAGCTACTTCATGGTCTTCCAGCCTCAGAGCGCGAAGATCGAGCAGGCCAAGAGCGACATCGACCACAAACGCGAGGTCCTGGATTCACTCCGGGCGGAAACCAAGCGCAACGAGAGTCTGGCCAAAGCCAACGAGGTCATCAAAATGCGGATCGATGAGATGGAATCGCTCCTCCCGTCGAACCGCGAGATCGACCAGATTGTCCGTCAGGTTTCAGGTCTTGCGATCGAGTCGGGGCTCACCCCGCCATCGCTCAAGAGCCTCAAGCCGATCGCGGCGGCTCGCTTCCGTGAGCAGCCACTCGAGATGAGCACCTCGGGCTCGTTCGAGGGCTTCTACGAGTTCCTCTTGGAGGTCGAGAAGCTCCCGCGCATCACACGCATCGTGGACATGGTGGTGAAGGACTCGAACGACGAGGGCATCGAGATCGAGGTCGATTTTACATTGAGCATCTATTTCTCCGTCGATGAGCAGGTGGCTCAGGGAGCATCGAAATGAGTGATTTCCAGGACTCAACAGGACTCAGCACCGGCGATTCTTCGGGCGAGCAGAACGAAGCGGCGAGCAATATCTTCCTCAACATGGCGCAGACGGATTCCACCGGGATCCCCTCGCTCAAGCAGGCCCCGGTCTCGGCGATCTCTTCGTCCGTGTCCGATTCAAAGGTCAGCGTCCAGCTCCTGATCGCGATGTTCGTTGTCGCCATCGGTGCGGGGGCGGTGTACGGGATGCGCTACATCGGGACCCGCGCGGGGCTCGACAAGGAGATCGTCTCGATTGATTACGCGTCGCAGGCTGATGGTGCAGAGTTTTCAAAGCGGTTCAACTCAGTGCTCAAGACACTCGATGAGAGCAGCGTCTCGATCCAGATCGCGGACCACGAGTCATTCGCCAAGACCCCGTTCTCGCGTGAGGCCATCGTCGATGAAGCACCCCAGGTCAGGGTCGATCCGGGGATGAGCGAGGAAGAACGCCTCGCCGCCCAGCGCAAGTACGAGCTCGAGCAAGAGATCGCGCTGCGTAAGCAGCGTGTGCTCGACGAGGCCTCACGCTTCAAGCTCCAGGGCATCATCGGCGGCTCACGCCCCGCGGCCCGCATCTCGGGGCTGCCCGTCCGTGCCGGCATGGATCTGGGCGATTACTTCACGGTCAAGGAGATCAACGGGCGCACCGTGATCATCGAAGCCGACGGGATGGAGTTCGAGCTGGCGATCGGCCAAGAACCCGTGCAGATCAACTGATCAATCGCACAATAAAAACGCAGCGTAGGTGCAGACAGGGACACGATGGCCAGTATCGATGACATTCTCAATGAGCTCGGGGTCGACTCGGACGGCGAAGACTCGGGCGACGGCAAAGGGAGCAAGCGCGCCCAACGCCGTCTCCGCGCACCGACCAACAAGTCGCACACGCTCGACAAGCGACCCGGCTCTTTTAGCCCGCTGCCCTCGATGCCATCGAGCCAAACGAGCTTCGGGCAAGACGATCAGGGCAGCGTCGATCGCGACCCCGCGGTCCTCCAACGCCGGAGCCAGTCCAAGACAACCAATGTCAGCAACGCGATGTCCGAGGTCTTCCGCCCCGAAGGCGACGATGAGCATGCCACCGGCGAGCTCTCCGAGCTGCTCGTCGAACAAGGCGCGATCACCAAGGAACAGCTCACCGCGGCCCAGCAGGTGCTCAAGCAATCGCCCGGCAAAAGCCTGGTGAGCGTGCTCTTTGAGCAAGATGCTGATCAGGCCAAGGTCCAGTCGGTCGTCGCGGAGACCGCCGGCGTCCCGTTCGAGCGCATTGATCTTGAGCAGGGGCTCGACGGCGGCTTCGACGGCAAGCTGCTCCAGCGCCTCGGACTCGATTTCTGTCAGGCCAACCTCGTGCTCCCCCTGCGCACCGAGGGCTCGCGCGTGGTGGTGGGGACGATCAACACCAGCGATGTGTTCACGATCGACGAGGTCCGATCAATTCTCCGCGTCGCGAGCATTAAGGTGGTGCTCGTCACCCCAACGGATGTCCGCAGCGCGCTCGAAATGGTCGGCGGCGAGGCGGCCTCTGATATGGATCTCACCGAGATCCTCGCGGATGTGGAAGAGTCCGATGTCGAGGTTACTTCGACCCAGAACGCAGACGCGGTGGATCTTGAATCCCAGGCCGGCGAATCGCCCGTCATCCGCTATGTGAACTACATTATCCAGAATGCGGTCAAAGAAGGTGCGTCTGATATTCATATCGAGCCGGGCGAGAAGAAGATCAAGGTGCGCCTGCGTATCGACGGCATCCTGTTCGAGTCGATGAACCCGCCACCGGGTATGGCCGCTGCCATCACCTCGCGTCTCAAGATCATGGCGGACCTGGATATCTCGGAGCGTCGCGTGCCTCAGGACGGGCGTATCCGTTGTGTGGTTCAAGGGCGCAAGCTCGACCTTCGTGTGTCATCGCTTCCGACCGGGTATGGCGAAAAGATCGTGATGCGTATCCTCGATACCAAGTCGATCAATGTGCAGCTCGAAGACCTGGGCTTTGATGATCACACGCTCGATATCTGGAAGACGCAGATCAATGTGCCCCACGGGATTCTGTTGGTGACCGGGCCGACGGGTTCTGGTAAGACGACGACGCTCTACTCATCGCTGCGCCAGATCGACAAGGTCAAGCTCAATGTCTCGACGGTGGAAGACCCGATCGAATACCACCTCGACGGCATCACCCAGACCCAGACCCACGCCAAGATTGACATGACCTTCGCCAAGGCGCTCAAGGCCCTGCTTCGTCAGGACCCCGATGTCATCATGCTCGGCGAAATTCGTGACCATGAGACGGCCCATACTGCGGTGCAGGCCGCGCTCACGGGTCACTTGGTGCTCTCGACTTTGCATACCAACGATGCGCCCAGCTCGGTGACGCGACTGGTCAACATCGGGCTCGAACCATTCCTGGTGGGCGCAGCCGTCAACGGCGTGCTCGCCCAGCGACTCCTCCGCCGACTGTGCGCCAGCTGCAAGGCGCAGCAGAAACCAAGCGAAGAGATGGCCGAGTTCCTCGAAATCAACGGGCTCCCCAGCGAAGAGATGTGGATGCCCCAGGGCTGCGAAAAATGCCGAAACACGGGCTACTCCGGGCGCGTCGGGATCTACGAGATGCTCGCGGTCGATGACTCGCTCCGCGATGTGATCGCCCGCAACCCCAATGTGTCTGAGTTCCGGCGGATGTGCCTCGAACGCGGCATGAACTCGTTGCGCCAGGATGGGATCAACAAAGCCTCCAACGGCTTGACGAGTATTCAAGAAGTCCTCCGCGTGACCGCGGCTCACTAAGGAATCTTCTCTCAACCGATTACAAGTTGCTTGTGGTCTTGTCTTGGTGCATGATCCCAATGTGAAAGCAGAGACTGGACGATCTTGGAGTTCGGTCGATTCCATGCACCGTCTGGCTACCCCAAAGGGCTGTGAGAACAAGCACAGAACAGGCGTGTGATGTCTGTTCGGCATCGCATATCAAGAGCAAGTTGGATGATCCGTTCGTGATTGCTCCCAGATATCCAGAAGATTCTGAGGTCTTGGTCTATCTGTTTCAGCGCCGTAAAGAGAGTCAATGCCGCGTACAAGCTCAAAAACCCTATTCGAGTGGTAATGAACCCTGGTTTTTGAAAGAAAACAGATAATGGGAGGGCATTGCTTGAAATAATCATACTGACTAGTAAGTATGCTCCAGTGCGCAGCTGATTCTGTGCACCGATACGCGATTGCTACGAAAACCCAGACCTATGCCGGAGGGACCCGATGACTCACCAACTCAGCATCGATTCACCGAAGATCGATCGATCAATGTTTGTCACTGCTCCGAATTCATCGCCCGCTTCGAGGGGCTTAGAAGCAGAGTTGATCGAACACAGGCCTTCCATGGAGAGTCCGAGAGTTTGGGATGTGTTTACCCACACCCGCGTCCAGGTCCGCACCCCGGCTATGTCAGGCAGAGCGCTCGATGCGTACCTGCATTTGATCGACACGATTGGGCACAACCGCATCCAGCACCGGCTCCGCGATCAGATCCAGGCATACATTAACGGGCTCGGGAGCCAGCTCATCGCGGAATCGGATGATCCCAAAGTCCAAGCCGCGTTTGAACTAGCGCAGGCACTTATTGAAACCCATGGCTGGGTACGCGACGCAGCCCTTGAGCAGGCGATCGACTCCGGATTCACCCCAGACGAAGTCGCGGAGATTGTCGCGATCGTCACAAGGAGCCATATCTAGGCTCAGCCGGCATGACAAGAAAACTCTTTGTACAAACCAAGCCAAACTGGCAACTCCGCCACAGAATTTGAACGACGAATGAAGGAACACACATGAGTCACAATCACAACAACAGCCAGTACGAAATCAATTCATCACGCCTCGCCCGAACCGCCATAATGGGCACTCTCATCGCCCTCTCGGGCTTCGCATCGGCTGCCACAGATACAGCCGATCGAAGCACGGGCACAAGCGAGATCAACCATCATGAGGCCGAAGAGAAATCTTTAACTGGCGCATCGTCGACGGTTTCGTTTCATACCCAAACGATCAACGGTCTCGACATTTTCTACCGAGAAGCCGGCACGCCCGGGCAGCCTCAGCTGGTCCTGCTCCACGGGTTCCCGACCTCGTCACACATGTTCCGCGATCTGATCGAGGATCTTCGCGACGAGTTCCACATCATCGCACCCGACTACCCCGGCTATGGCATGAGCTCGATGCCCGATGCCGAGGAATACGAATACTCGTTCGATAACACGGCCGAGGTTATTGATCAACTGCTCGAGCGGACGGGCTTTGGTCACTACTTCCTCTATGTCATGGACTACGGCGCCCCGGTGGGATATCGCATCGCCACAGCTCACCCGGAGCGCGTCGCCGGCTTTGTGGTTCAGAACGGCAACGCCTACGAGGAAGGGCTCGAGGACTTCTGGAATCCGATCAAGCAGTATTGGGAGACAGGCGCGATCGAGGACCGCGATGCACTGCGTGGGCTGCTCACGCTGGGGGCGACCAAGTGGCAGTACTTGACGGGCGTGCGCGATGAGTCCGTGATTTCGCCAGACAACTGGCTCGTGGTGCAGCCGTTGCTTGATCGCGCGGGCAACGACGCGGTCCAGCTGGATATGTTCTATGACTATCGCACGAATCTGTCGTTGTACCCGAGCTGGCAGCAGTACTTCCGTGATCACCAGCCCCCGATGCTCATTACCTGGGGCAAGGGCGACGAGATCTTTCCCGAGTCGGGGGCGCACCCGTACATGAAGGACCTGCCCGAGGCGGAGCTCCACATCCTCGATACCGGGCATTTCGCACTCGAAGAGGATGGCGAGCAGATCGCCGAGCTTATGAGGAGCTTCATGCATCGTCATGGCAGCGGTAGCCATCATCAATCGACAAACAACTGAGCACTCGAACATCATTCGTATCCGATCATCCTCAGCCTCCCGATGGCGCCCGCCATCGGGAGGCTTTGCACCATGCTGATCCGTCGTATAGAATCATGGGCAATGCGCATTCACGCATCCGAGGAGCCCATCATGTCCGACAAATCGATCGAATCCGTCCTTAACGAGCACCGCGTCTTCGAGCCCTCGCCACCAGCAGCGGTCGGGGCGAGCGAATGGCTGATTTCCTCGCTTGAGCAGTACAACGCGATGCACAAGGAATCGATCGACGATCCGGAAACTTTCTGGGGCAAGGTCGCTTCGGAGCTGCATTGGTACACCCCCTGGGATTCGGTGCTCGAGTGGAACGCCCCCGACGCCAAGTGGTTCTCGGGTGGCACCACCAATGTGTGCTACAACTGCGTCGATCGCCAAGTCGATTCCGGGCACGGCGATGACCCCGCGATCATCTGGGAGGGCGAGCCCACTGATGATCAGGGCAAGCCCGTCGATTCATTGACGCTGAGCTACAGAGATCTGCAAACACAGGTTTCTAAGCTCGCCAATGTCCTCAAGGCCAACGGCGTGGGCAAGGGCGACATCGTGACGATCTATATGGGCATGGTCCCCGAACTCGCCATCGCCATGCTCGCCTGCGCCCGCATCGGCGCGCCCCACTCGGTGATCTTCGGCGGGTTTAGCGCCCAGGCCATCGCCGATCGTGTTCAGGACGCCAAGTCCAAGTTCGTCATCACCTGCGACGGCTCTTGGCGTCGCGGCAAGGTCGTGCCGCTCAAGGACAATGTCGATGCCGCGATCGAACTGCTTAAAGAGCAGAATACGCAAACCATCGAGCATGTCTTGTGCGTGGGGCGCTGTCACAACAAGATCGCTTGGAACGCCCTCGATCTCTGCTACACCGAGCAGGTGGAGCACGCCTCGCCCGAGTGCCCCTGCGAGCACATGGAATCAGAGGACATGCTCTTCCTGCTCTACACCTCGGGCTCAACAGGCAAGCCCAAGGGCATCGTCCACACCACCGGCGGGTACATGGCGTTCACCTACATGACCTCCAAGTACTCGTTCAATCTGATCCCCAAAGATCAGGGCGGCGGGGATCAGGTCTACTGGTGCTCGGCGGACTGCGGCTGGGTCACCGGGCACTCCTACATCGTCTACGGCATCCTCCCCAACCGCGTCCCCTCGCTCATGTACGAGGGCGCGCCAGACTGCCCAAGCCCCAAGCGCTTCTGGGAGATCGTCGAGCGCCATAAGGTCACGCAGTTCTACACCGCGCCCACGGCCATCCGTGCATTTATGAAGTGGGGCGATGAGCACCCCGAGTCGTGCGATCTCTCCACGATCCAGGTGCTGGGCACCGTCGGCGAGCCGATCAACCCCGAAGCGTGGATGTGGTACAGAAACAAGATCGGTCGCGGCGTGTGCCCAATCGTCGATACCTACTGGCAGACCGAGACCGGCGGGCATGTCATCACGCCCCTGCCCGGGGTCACGCCCTGCCTGCCCGGCAGCTGCACGCTGCCCATGTTCGGGATCGACGCGGCTGTCACCGATGAGGCGGGCAATGTCGCCAAAGAAAACGAGGGCGGCCTGATGGTCATCCGCAAGCCATGGCCCGCGATGCTCCGCGGGATCTTCGGCGATCGCCAGCGCTTCGTCGATACCTACTGGAGCACCGTCGCCAAGGGCGACGAGCTCTACTACACCGCCGGCGACGGCGCCCGGCGCGACGAGCTGGGCAACTTCTGGATCATGGGACGCACCGACGATGTCATCAATGTCTCGGGCCATCGATTGGGCACGATGGAGGTCGAGAGTGCGCTCGTCGCTCATGAGTCCGTGGTCGAGGCGGCCGTGGTCGGGATGCCCCACGAGATCAAGGGCACCGGGATCACCGCCTTCGTCACCCCGGCCAAGGGCTTCGAGGCTTCTGACGAGCTCATCCAAGCCCTGCGCGATCATGTCGCCAAGGAAATCGGCGCGATCGCCAAGCCTGATGTGATCCGGTTCACGGCCACCTTGCCCAAGACCCGCTCGGGCAAGATCATGCGCCGCCTGCTCCGCTCGATCGCCTCGGGCGATACCAACATCACGCAGGACATGAGCACGCTCGAAGATTTCTCCGTGGTGGCGAATCTCTCGCAGGGCGAGGAGTGAGCCCGGCACGGGCAGACGCGTACAAATGAGATGAATCTCGTGTGAACCCGAGACGGTGCGCGAGATTTTATATATTGTGTGCGTATGCAGAAACTCTCTTTCCTAGTCCTCGGCGTGTGCTGTGCGGGTGTGTGGGCACAAGATGCCGCAGTGGATGATCAATCTGGTCAAAACAATCAGGTTGATCGTCAGCTCGAAGATCAAGTCCTCAGCGATGACGGCTGGTCGCTCTCCAAGCTCAAGCTCCGCGATGCCACGCTCTACTGGGAGAACGACGGCACCGTCCCCAACCTTATCGACAACACCGATCGCTTCTACACGAATGGGCTCGGGATCGAGCTCTCGTTCGATCCGCAGATCTCAGGCGAGCTGGCCGATCGGCTCAGCTTCTGGGGTGACTGGGACAACCCACGCTTCGGCATGGGGCTGGCGATCAAGCAGATGATCTACACCGGGGTCGATATCACCGATCCAGCCCCGGCCCTCACCGACCACCCCTACGGCGGGATCATGTACTTCGCGTTCTCGTTCCAGCGAGCCGATGAAAACAAGCACGATCACTTCGAGCTCGATCTGGGTGTCGTCGGCGAGCGATCGCAGGCCGAAGCGGTCCAGCGGTATATCCATCATGTGTTCCCCGATGAGAACACGCCGCAGGGCTGGTCGAACCAGCTCGCCAACGAGGTGGCCATCAACGCGACCTTCGAGCGCACCTGGAAGACCAAGGCCGGCGAGATCAACCTGTTCAACAACGACAACAATCCAGACGGCAGCGGGCTCTCCTTCGAGATGCTCCCCGCGATCGGGCTCGATCTTGGCAATGTCTATACTCGCGCCCGTGGGCAGGTCACCCTCCGCGCCGGGATGAACCTGCCCGAAGACTTCGGGCCCGCCAGCCTGCTGGGGCACAAGGACCACACCGTATCGGCGTCGGACTGGGGTCAGGGCGATTGGTCGTTCTATCTGTACACCACGCTGGGGGTTGATGCCGTGGCCCACGATATTTTTCTTGATGGCAACACATTTGCAACAAGCCGATCCGTCGATTCCGAGCCCTTCGTCGCCAAAGCCACCGTCGGCCTGGTCACCCGCTACAAATCGCTCTACCTGGGCTGGTCGCAGACCTTCCAGAGCGAGCAGTACGAAACCCAGCCCAACCACCAGACCTGGGGCTCGATCGTGCTCGGGTGCTCGTTTGATATACGATAACACAGCAAGGAATCAGTACCCATGATCAGTATCCAAATCAGTCGATGGCGTGCGTCAAGGAGCATCTGCAGCGTGTGTGTCTGTGCTCTTGTTGTGCTCTGTGCGCATGCAACCGATGGAGAGCCTGAAGTGGGGCAGGCTGCTGCGGAGACTGGTTCGAAGCCGGAGCAACCGGGGCTGATCACCTTCAAGCATCCCAAGAGCTGGCGAGTAGTTGAGCAAGAAGCCGGAGACGAAGAGGCACCCATCGAGATGATGGTCGAGTCGAAGAATGGCGATCGTTCCCTGCTGGTGCGTGTGCAGCCCAGGGAGGGTGCGGATCAGGTTGGGGAAGACCTCGAGCAGCTCAAGGCGCAAGGATTTGTTGTCACCAGAACCAAACCCGAGCCACGCGGCGCAGTGGGCCAGCTCAATGGGGTCGGCACAGATTATGATCTGACCAAGGACGGGCAAGCCTACCGGATGTATCACCTCGTGACACAGTTCGATTTCAAGCACGATGTGTTGATCCGGGTGCTGACGACCGAATCGCAATGGACCAAATCCAAGCGCCCGATGAAGTTTATGGTCGACTCGATCACCATCGGGGACCTCTATCAGATCGAGCCCGACATCGAGCAGCCGATGATGCTTGATCGCGAACTGTATTCGTTTGAAGCACCGGGCAACTGGCATCTCAATGAGTCCGATCGCAAGCCGTTTACGAAGCTCGAGATCACGGCCAAGCAGTATTCGTGGTTCACCGCCACGATCCATGATCGTGACCTGACCGCTCAAAAAGAGCTTGAAATGTACCTCCGCCACTCGATCGACGATCAGCTGGTCTCACACACTGAAATGAACACCTGGCTTGGGTTCCAAGGGGTGGGGGTGCAAGGGCAACTCCGTGATACTTTAGCAGGTTTTCAGCAGTTCAAAGCCCTGTACATCCCTCTGGCGGATGGTCGGCTCTTGGTGCTCAAAAAATACCAGGCGGAGTCCTCGGCCGAGCTCACTGATCCGGGCTTCGAGCTCATCGAATCAACTTTCAAACTCCTCGTCGAGCCCGCTTCGGGCGAGCCAGCGATTGATCCCTAAACCCGTCGGCCTACCATCGACCATGAGCTCACCAACCACACCACTCGTCAGCGTCGTCATGGGTTCGAAGTCCGACTGGCCCGATGTGATGGAGCACGCCGCGGCGGCTCTTGAAGAGCTGGGGGTGGCCCACGAGGTCAAGGTGGTCTCGGCCCATAGAACGCCAGATCTGCTCGTGTCGCACGCCAAAGGAGCCAAGGGACGCGGGATCGAGGTCATCATCGCCGGCGCGGGCGGGGCGGCCCACCTGCCGGGCATGGTCGCGTCGATGACGACGATCCCCGTGATCGGGGTGCCCGTGATGAGCAAGGCGCTCAAGGGGATGGACTCGCTGCTCTCGATCGTGCAGATGCCGGCCGGGATTCCTGTCGCGACGGTTGCCATTGGTAAGGCCGGCGCCCGCAACGCCGGTCTGCTCGCGGCCTCCATCGTCGCCAACAAGCATCCAGAAATAAGCGAAAAGCTCGAAGCCTTCCGCACCAAGCAGACTCAACAAGTGCTCGATCACCCGGACCCGCGGGAGCAGGGATGAGCGAAGCACTCGCGCCGATCCAACGCGTCGGAATCATCGGCGGCGGCCAGCTCGCCCTGATGCTCGCCCAGTCCGTCCAAAGGCTCGGCGTCCGCTGCACCGTGCTCGACCCGGACGAAGGCTGCTGCGCCAGTGCCATCTGCGAGCAAATCGTGGGGGACTACGACGACTCTGTAGCACTCAAACAACTGGGCGAAGCATGTGAGGTCATTACCTACGAGTTCGAGAATGTCCCGGCTGCTGCTGGCGAAGTGATCAAGCCGATCAAGCCCATCCATCCCAACCCCGACGCGCTGGGCTACGCGCAGGATCGCCATCGAGAGCGGAGCATGTTCAAAGAGCTCGATATCGCGGTGCCCGAGTACCGAGCCGTGGACGATGCGGAGTCCTTGCAGCAAGCCCTCCAAGAGCTCGGCACCCCCGCCATCCTCAAGGCCCGCACCCTGGGCTACGACGGCAAGGGCCAGGCCCTGATCAACGACGCGGCGACGGCTGAAAAAGCATTCGAATCCATCGGATCCGTGCCGGCGATTTTAGATCAGTTCGTCGAGTTCGAACGCGAGCTCTCCATCGTGGCCACCCGCTCGATCACCGGCGACATCGCGTACTACCCGCTGAGCGCCAATGTCCATCGCGGCGGGATCCTGCGTGTGTCCAAAGCGCCCGCCCGCGATGTGAGCGCCCAGCTCGTCGAGCAGGCCCAGCACGCGGCCCGTCAGATTCTCAATCGATTCGAATATGTTGGGACGATCGCCGTGGAGTTTTTTCAGATCGGCATCGGATCAGACGCGACCCTCGTCACCAACGAGATCGCCCCGCGTGTGCACAACACCGGGCACTGGACGATCGAGGGGGCCCAGACCAGCCAGTTCGAGAACCACATGCGCGCGGTGATGGGCATGGAGCTTGGATCGGCTGACCCGATCGGGCACAGCGCGATGGTGAACATCATCGGTGATGAGCCCAGACCCGGCGCGCTCGACTCGATGCCTCAGGCCCATGTGCATATGTACGGCAAGTCACCAAGGCCCGGACGCAAGATCGGGCATGTGACACTCAACGCCCCGAGCGAAGCGGAACTCGACGCCCTGCTCGAACGCTTCACCCGTGTGATCGGCTGACTCAGATACACTCAGAGGTTGTGCTTAAAGATGCACCAGATGGCCTCGACCCCGTCCTTCCAGCCGATCTTCTTGCCCTCTTCGTAGGTGCGGCCCGCGTACGAGATGGGCACCTCATAAATCCGCAGCGAGCGGGCTTTGGTGCCGGCGGCGTCCTCGGCGAGCAGCTTCGCTTTGGCGAGCTTGGCGATCAGCTCGGGCTCGACCCCGAACCGCGGCTCGGTGATCGTGATGCCTTGGATCGCCTCGCGGGTGAACGCCTTGAACCCGCACTCGATGTCGGTCAGGTTCAGGTTGCTGAGCATGTTGCTCGTCAGCGTGATGACCCGATTGGCGATCGAGTGCCAGTAATAGAGCACGCGGTGGGTCTGCCCGAGGAACCGCGTGCCGATGACGGCGTCCGCCCGCCCGTCGATAATCGGCGCGAGCACCTGCTCGTGCTCGCCCGGGTCGTACTCAAGGTCCGCGTCCTGGATAATGATGACCTGCGCTTCGCCATCGAGGGCGGCTTTGATGCCGGCAGCAAGAGCCGCCCCTTTGCCCATATTCTTGGGCTGGTGGATCGCCACGGTGTCGGCGCGCTCGGCGAGCTGGTCGATGATCTGCTTTGAATCGTCGATCGAGCCATCGTTGACAAGATAGATCGTGCGCTCGCAGGGCTGGGCGGTGGACGAGTTGGGATCGATCGGCGGGCGGGTGTTGATGAGCTTGTCAAACAATACCGGCAGCAGCGTCTGCTCGTTGTACACCGGGATGATCACTGCGATATGCATAGGTCCAATAGTAGCGGATCAGATCAGACCCGCCATTTTCAGCACTTTGCGCTGGGCGTTGGAGAGGGCGATCTGATCGAGCGCAACGAGCGGGTGGTATTGGTGCTGAGGGCCTGGTTTGACCTTGGCCGCCCGATACACGACGAACTCGACCACGCGGTGGGTCGTGATGTGCTTGAAACGCCCCAGCTCGTCGAGTCCATTTGCTTTGATATCGAGCTGTTCAGCGATTTCGGCGGGGGTAAATGCGCGATCCGGATGTTCAATGGTCGGGGCCTGGTACATGCTCGCCCACATGCCGGTGTCGGGGCGTTGCTCGAGCAGGATCGAGTTGTTCTTCGTGGCAACAACCGTCGCGCAATACAGTGGCTTCTGTTTGGCCTTGGGCTTGGGCAGCGGGATCGATTCGGTGGTGCCATGGGCGAAGGCCTGGCATTGGCTCTTCCATGGGCACCGGGCGCAGCGGATGTTCTTGGGCGTGCAGCAAGTCGCGCCCAGTTCCATCATCGCCTCGTTGAAGACGGCGGGTCTGCTCGCGCTCTTCACCAGTTCGTCGGCTCGGTCCCACGCCCACTTGACGGTGTCCTTGTCCGTCTGAGGCTCGGGCTTGTTGTGCAGGCGCAGGAGCACCCGCGTCACATTGCCATCCACGATCGGCTCGCGCTGCCCGAAGACCATCGACGCGATCGCGCCGGCGGTGTATCGCCCGATCCCGGGTAGTGTCTGGAGGGTCTTTACATCTTCGGGCACTTGGGCGTTGTGTTCTTCGACAATAGCTTTGGCGCACGCGTGGAGCATCCGGGCGCGTCGGTAATAGCCCAGCCCGGCCCACGCAGCCAGAACTTCATCCTCGGGGGCGTTGGCGAGCGATTGGACTGTTGGGAACTGTGTGATGAAGGGCTCGTATTTTTCGAGCACCCGCGACACCTGCGTCTGCTGGAGCATCAGCTCCGAGACCAGCGCGTGGTACGGGTCGCGCTCGTCCAGTCGCCAGGGCAGATCGCGCGCGTTGTGATCGAACCACGATTCGAGATCGGATGTGATATGCTGATCGTCCATCAGGCGGGCTCGATCTGGGCGATGGTGCCCTCGATGGTGCTGAGCAGTGGTTTCCATCTGGTCCCCGGCTTGGCGCACACTGAGATAAAGCCCGTATGGATCAGCACATTGGTGATCTGCGGGATCGCGAAGAGCGCACGGCCCAGCGGATCGCCCTGGGCGTCGTCGGCTTTGAAGTACGAGCGGATGCTCCCGGGCGAGGGCTCGACGATCAGCTTGCGCGCGTTGGGGTTGGGCGTCGACTCGACTCGGATGATCGTGTAAGGCATAATGATCTGCTTTGAGCGGGCGTCTGGGCACACGGGAGGCGATAATATGGTTAGAATCAACGAGATACATCCCGTGACTGCTGGCGATCGGTCGATGATCAGCCGGTGTTGTAGATAAAGGATAGCGACTTGGGCTCTTGGGAACGATTACAGGACATGCTCAATCGGCTCGGCTCCTACTCATGGTGGGAAGTCGCGGTCGAGATTGTCCTGATTTGGTTCGTGGTCTTCGCGGTCTTCCGCTTTGTCCAGGGCACCCGCGCCGCCCGTGCGCTCAAGGGCTTGTTGTTCATTTTGATCGTCGGCACGCTCTTCGTGCGATTCTTGGGCGATGATGTCTTCGCTCGCTTGGCCTATCTCTACGATCGCATGCTCGCGGTGATCGCGATTGCTCTGGTGGTGATCTTCCAGCCCGAGCTCCGTCGGGCGTTGATTCGGCTCGGCGAGACCCGGTTCTTCCAGGGCGGGTACGAGGGAGCCGCCCGGATTGCAGGCGAGATCGCCCCGGCGTGCTCGTACCTCTCGAAAGCCCGGTTCGGCGCGATTATTGTGATCGAGCGGCGCGTGGGGCTCAAGGGTGTGATCGAGGGCGGGACGGTGCTCAACGCGACGATGACCTCGGCGCTGCTGCAGACGATTTTCCATCCGGGCTCGGCCCTGCACGATCTGGCGGTGGTGATCCGGGGCGACAAGGTGTACTCCGCGGGCGTCCAGCTGCCCATGGCCGGCCCGACCGAGATCACCGACCAGTCTTTTGGCTCACGCCACCGAGCCGCGATAGGGGTATCGAGGGATTCGGACGCGTTGGTGGTGGTGGTGTCCGAAGAAACCGGGCTCATCCGCATCGCCCAGCGCGGGGTGCTCTCATCGCCGATCGACCCCAACGAGCTCGAAGTGGTGATCAAGAAAGAACTCGGTCACCGTGCGCCGCCCGAGCCGACCACTGAAGCCAGCGAGAAGAAACCCGAGAAGAAGCCCGAGGAGGACCAGAGCGGGTTCGCCGACGATCTGGAAGCGACGAGCTCGATCGAGGTCTCCCCGGACGAATCCATGCTCAAGAACGATCCGGCGGCCCCATCGAGTGAGAAGAAGGACAAGGAGGGAGAGTCATGAAGGAGTCGCGCTCCGTGTGGAGCTTCATCCAAACCTTCCTCATCGTTACTTTGCTGACCGTCATGGTGTGGCTGCTCGCTGAGTCGCGCATGGTGCGAACTCGATCAATCGAGGCGCAACTGGTTCTGACCACAATAGATACACCCGGGAGCATGGCTTTAGTTGTTCGCCAGTCGCAAACAGGCAAAGCACCGGTTCGGCTCGCCAATATCCAGATCGAGGGCTCGACGGCCGGGTTCGATCGGTTCGCCCGCCTGCTCCAGAACCGCGTCGAGCTGCGTGTCGGGAGAGAGATCCCGGGTGTGCCCGGCGAGCATGAACTGGACCTCCAGCTGATTCTCCAAGAACAGATTTTCGCCCTGGGCGTGCACGGGCTCGTCGTGACCGAGGTCACGCCTCCGACTATCCGCGTTGAGGTCGATGAGATCGAGACGCGCGAGTTCCCCATCCGGGTCCTGCTGCCCAACGGGCTCGATCTCGATGGGGTGCCAAGGGCCGACCCGGTCTCGGTGCGGGTCAACGCCCCCGCCAGCGTGCTCGCCAAGGTGACGAGCGACGAAGCGATCGTGCGGATCCATGCGGACATCGTCTCTCAGCTCGATCAGGGGCGATTGGAGACCGTCCCCGGGGCGGTCGTCACGATCGACGGGCTTGACGAGGACAGCTGGGCGTCCCAGATCGAGCCGAGCCAGGTGGATGTCCGCCTGACGCTCCGCACCCAGATCGAGCAGATGACCGTCGATCGCCTGCCCGTGCAGGTGCTCCTGGCGCCCGGCGAGATCGGCAAATGGGGCGTGGAGATCAACGATTCGGACAAGGATCTGGTCAATGTGATGGTCGCGGGCCCGATCGAGTCGATCAGGCTTCTACGCTCTGGTGAAGTCAAGCTGCGAGCGTTCGTGATGCTGTCCTTCGAGGATCTAGGGCGAGGCGTGAGCGCCAAGCCCGCCCAGGTGCTCGGATTGCCCCCCGGATGCCGGGTGGTGAGCCCGGAAATCAGCGTGAATCTGAAGATTACCCGCCTGGGCTCGACCCCGGCTGGACAGCCAAATGTACAGCCAAGTCTGCAGCCTGACACCCAGCCAAACCCCGATCCCGAAACAGGATCAGCGACGCCCTGAGCAAGCGGCTCTCCGACCCAAAATATGGGCGTGGTGATTAATTTCAACTGCTGACAATTGCAAGACTTCGGGGCTTTGGTGCCCTACCCTACTCTCCCTGTTCGTTCGGGTTGTCACCCGGATTGACCGGCTGTTATTCACCCCCTTTTTCACGCACCGCATGCCGATCACAAGCCTGTTGAGAGTCAGACAAGCCTGTTATTTCGGAGCACGCAGGAGAGCTTCCCGTGAAGATCAAGACCGATGAGATCGTCAGCGTAATCAAACAAGAAGTGGCACAGTTTTCCAGCGAGCTGGAAATCTCCGAAGTCGGGCGCGTTGTCGAAGTCGGCGACGGGATCGCTCGTATCTACGGGCTCTCCAAGGCCATGGCCGGCGAGCTCATCGAGTTCGAATCATCCGAAGGCGCCGTCATGGGCCAGGTGATGAACCTCGAAGAAGACACCGTCGGTGCGATCATCTACGGCAACTTCCTGGCCGTCAAAGAAGGCGACACCGTCAAAGCCACCGGCAAGCTCCTCGAGGTCCCCGTCGGCGAGCAGATGCTCGGACGCGTGGTCGACCCATTGGGACGCCCGATCGACGACGGACCAGCATTGGGCAACTCAGAGACCGCACTCGTGGACATCATCGCTCCGGGCATCGCCGCCCGCCAGCCGGTGCACGAACCACTCCAGACCGGCATCAAAGCGATCGACGCGATGATCCCTGTTGGTCGCGGCCAGCGTGAGCTGATCATTGGCGATCGCAAAACCGGCAAGACCGCGGTTGCACTCGACGCGATCATCAACCAGAAGCAGTACTGGGGCACGGACGAAGCCGTGGTCTGTGTGTATGTCGCGGTCGGCCAGAAGGAATCGACCGTGGCCGGCGTGGTGCAGACCCTCAAGGACGCGGGCGCGATGGATTACACCATCGTCGTCAACGCGGGCTCTTCTGACCCTGCGCCGATGCAGTACATCGCTCCCTACACCGGGTGTGCGATGGGCGAGCACTTCATGTGGTCGGGCAAGGAAGAGGGCAAGACCCTCGCCAACGGCAACAAGTACCCCAAGCATGTCCTCGTGGTGTATGACGATCTTTCAAAGCAGGCTGTGGCGTACCGCCAGCTCTCGCTGCTGCTCCGTCGTCCTCCAGGGCGTGAAGCATTCCCGGGCGATGTGTTCTACCTGCATAGCCGCCTGCTCGAACGCTCCACCAAGCTCTCCGACGAGCACGGTGCCGGTTCGCTGACCGCCCTGCCGATCATCGAGACCCAGGAAGGCGATGTGTCGGCCTACATCCCGACCAATGTGATCTCGATCACCGATGGCCAGATCTACCTCGAACCAGAACTCTTCTTCTCGGGTGTCCGCCCGGCGATTAATGTGGGTATCTCGGTGTCGCGTGTGGGCGGTGCCGCTCAGGTCAAGGCGATGAAGAAGATCGCCGGCTCGCTGCGTCTGGACCTCGCGGCCTACCGCGAGCTCGAAGCGTTCGCCCAGCTGGGTACCGATCTCGACAAGGCCACCAAGGCCCAGCTCGATCGCGGTGCACGCATGGTCGAACTGCTCAAGCAGCCGCAGTATGTGCCTCAGAATGTGACCAACCAGATCATCTCGATCTACGCGGGCACCAAGGGCTTCCTCGACACCGTCGAGCTGACCAAGGTCGCCGACTTCGAGAAGGACATGCACGAGTACTTCCAGACCTCCGCCAAGGGTGTCTGGGACGCGATCTACGAAGCCAAGGCCATCAACGACGATGTCGAGAAGCAGCTCGTCGATGCCCTGAACAACTTCAAGGCCGGCTGGAACGGTTAAAGCCGAGGATTGAGCATTGAGCGGCCACGCCGTTGATCAATTAAATATATCAATCAAATATATCAACACAAATGCCCGCCGGAAGGCGGGCTTTTTTTATCCGCGGTTCAGGCCTCGATCACAGGCTTGCTGAGTGCAGGGTCTTTGATTTCTTTGAAGTCTCGGGCGGCTTCGATTTGGTTGTTAATAACTGCAAGAAAAGAGTTTGTGGAGGGAAATCTGTTTTTAGAACGTTCGTGATTTCTCGTTGCTCATTGTGATGGGCTTAGGATATTATTTCTGAAAATAATGGTTGTGATTGTTTGTTAAATGAAGTACCTTGAGAATTCACAGGTAGATCATTTCGCCCATCAAGTTTCAGGAGGATTCACGATGAAAACAGCAGCATGTATTTTTGCAGCAGCGATGTTTACGGTTCCGGTGTATGCCCAGTCCAGCAGTGCGTTGTGTGGGCTCGATATGTTCGAAAAACGCGTATCGGCAGACTACGGGCCGATGGCACTTGATTCAGATGGCATCAAGACTGCATCGTTGACTCGTAGTCTTGATGGTGTGTTGTTCCTCAGCCTTTGGGATATGACCAATCCTGTCGTTCCTGATCTTGATTCCACACTCTCTCAAGGTGAGTTTCTCAGCGATGCGAGTATGACTTTTCTATCGCTCGAAGGATCGGTGGTTGCTCTTGGTTTGCATGATTCCAACATGGGTATTCCTGGCGAGGTTCGCATCTTTGACATCTCGGATTCTGTGAATCCGGTTATCCGTTCAACAGTTGCCGCGGATATGATCGCGGTGCAAATCGTCGGTGATCGGTTGTATGTATTAACGCCGAATCTTCTTTCGATCTACAACATCTCAGATCTTGACGCGCCCGTTAGCCTCGGCACCCTCGCGGGCACTTTCACGAATTCATTAGATGTGGTCGGTACTCGGATGTATCTCGGGAATACGAGCGATCAACTCCAGATCTTCGATGTGGCGAACCCGGCCTCAATAAGCCTTCTCGGGGAGTATGCAGCTTCGGGCGATCTTGGCGCGATGAGTGTAGATGGAGATACCGCGGCGATCGGGGTGTTGAACTCCCTGGTGATGCTTGATGTGACGGATCCAACAACGCCTATAGAACTTGGGACTCAGGCAGCCGATCGCCCATTGCTTCATATCGTCAATGAGGGCGATTGGGTGTTTTCATCTGACGCTGGCTCGGTATCAATCTTTGATGTCTCTGAGCCGCTCGATCCAGTGATTCATAGCACACTCAGCGGCCCAGATATTCGTGGTTTTCCACAGATCACTTCAGGCAACGGCAAGCTCTGGGTCCGTGGTGCGCATGAGCTTATTCAACTGGATCCGGATCAAACCGAGCCTATTCAACCAGAAGTTTTCGAGGGGTTGGTGCCGGGCGCGTTGATAGGTGCCAAGTTCGGGCATGTTGATGTTCATCAGGGATCGATCTACGCGATCGATACCGCTAATAATGCACTTCATGTCATCGACGGCTCGCCAGGCTCGACGCATTCGGTGCTCTCCACAATCAGCTTTGGCAGCGTCATGGCCAATGACATCGCATTTGCAGATGATTCCGCTTTCATGATGAGCAGGTCAGGTGAGATGGTCTCGGTCATCGATATCAGTGATCCATCAGCGGCTACGATTGTTGGTTCATGGGATGCTTCCGCACCGACACTCAACTCTGATGTTGGCTTGGCCCTGAAAGCTGAAGGTTCACTTCTCTATACGAGCCCAACTTTGGGTGCATTTACGATCCATGATGTTTCCAATCCGCTCTCGCCCGTGTTTGTTTCTGAAACGATGCTGTCGAACGATCAGATTACTGATTTCGATGTTCAAGATGGAATCGTGATTGCCTATTCATCGTACTTTCATGGCGGCGAGCTTGGAACTATTCACGCATTCGATTGCACAAGCCCGGCCTCGCCTGTGGTGATGCCCGGTGGGCGATTTAACTTTGGAGTCAAAGCGATCAAGCGGGTCAATGATCATGTGCTCTCAATAAGGCAAATCGAGTTGGGATCCTTTGACCCACCATTCGCATCATTTCAATCACAGTCACTACTCGATGACTCATCTTCAGAGATCATGTTTCAAAGCAATGAACTGTTTTCTGCGTACGGCGGCTCGCTGAGTCCTGATATGTTGATCAAGGGCCATTTTGCAGTTGTCCCTTCAAGCAATCTAATCCCTTCGCTGACCTTCTTTGATATCTCTAACCCCACGCTGCCCATTCTCTCAGGTTCATTGGCAATGCCAAACTCTTCGGGCTCAATAAGTGTGGCCTCCGATGGTGATCTGTTGTACTCTGTGTCAGGTTGGAATGCGTCGCTTGGGATCTACGACATCTCATCATGTAGCGCGGCCTGTATCGCAGACCTTACGGGTGATAGCGTACTCGACTTCTTCGATGTCTCCGCGTTCCTCGATGCCTTCGCGGCTCAGGATCCGATCGCCGATTTCACCGATGATGGGATCTATGACTTCTTCGATGTCTCGGACTTTCTTGATGCGTTCGCTAAGGGTTGTGGGTAAAGTGTTTACGCGATTGTTGGCCGTGGCGAGGCCTGGGTAAGCATCGATTACTGTGGGCTCGATATATTTATTTATGTATTTGAATATCGTTTGGGTTTCAGATGTGATATTTTGGAAAGAGTGCTCAACAAATATGATGCCCAGATCAGTTTGTCTCAGTCATTTCAGGAGGATTCACGATGAAAACAGCAGCATGTATTTTTGCAGCAGCGATGTTTACGGTTCCGGTGTATGCCCAGTCCAGCAGTGCGCTGTGTGGGTTGGATATGTATGAAACTCGCGTCCCGGCTGACTTTGGGCCGATCGCACTCGACTCAGATGGAGACATGGCCGCTTCATTGCTCTATTCGGGATTTGGAGCGCATCTCCGTCTTTGGGATATGACGGATTCAGATGCTCCGGTGATCGATTCAACAACGCAGGTGCTTTTTCCCTTTTCGGCCAATGCACACTACGCTTCAGTCTCAATTTCTGGGACGGTCGTTGCTATTGGCAACAGCGAAGTCATGGCCAAGGGTTTCAGCTTAGTCGATATTTCAAATCCAGAGTCCCCTGTTATTCGCGCGACGGATGACAGTTTGGTCGTGAATGCTGTCAAAGTCGTTGGCGATCGCTTGTATGTGCTCACTTCGAGCGAACTGATTGTTTACGATATCTCTGATCTCGATGCCCCGGCACAACTCGGCACATTGGCCGGCTCCTTTACGAAGGCATTGGATGTGGTCGGCGATCGGATGTACCTCGGGAACCAGAGCGCCCAGCTCCAGATTTTCGATGTGTCGAATCCTGCTTCGATCGCTCACTTGGGTGATTTTGCAGCGACTGGTAACTTTGGCGTAGTCGATGTTCAGGGTGATCTTGCGGCGATTGGTGGTGCGGATTCATTGATCACACTCGATGTATCAGACCCATCAACGCCCGTCATGGTGAGCACCCAAGCGAGTGATCGCCCGATACTCCGGATTGTGATCGACGGCGATTGGATGTACTCGACAACAGATCATTGGGCATCGATCTACGATATGACAGTTCCGAGTTCGCCAGTTGCTATGAACAAAATCGGTGGGCCAGATATTCAAGAGTTCCCCCAGATCGCAGTGCATGATGGTAGTCTCTGGGTCCGCGGTGCTCGCGAGATGATCCAGGTGGATGCGGCCAAGGCCGTGCCAACGAGTCCAGAGATATTCGACGGCATCGTTCCCGGGGCGCTTAAGGGTGCGAAGTTTGGATATATGGATGTTCACCAAGGCTCGATCTTCGCGATCGATACAGTCAACAACGCGTTGCATGTGATTGACGCCACACCCGGCTCAACACACTCAGTGATCTCGACGCTGAGCTTTGGTGGCCCCGTAGTCGCTGATATCGGTTTCGATGGGGATACCGCCTTTGTGCTCAGCGGATCCGGCGAGGTCTCGGTGATCGACATTAGCGATCTCTCATCGCCCGCACTCCTCGGTGCTTGGGATGCGACAGGGCCGTCGACGGCTTGGGGGGCGAACTTGGCGATTGAAGTTGAAGGGTCAGTGCTGTACACCTGCCCGACTAATGACTATATCACGATTTTCGATATCTCGGATCCGATGTCTCCTGTGTTTCTTTCTGAGTACCCAGTGCCTGAGTTAAACGATACGACTGAGTTTGATGTCCAGGACGGGCGAGTTGCTTTCTACGCATCTTACTACCACGGCGGCGCCGAGTGGGGGGGAGTTACGACGCTGGATTGCACGGACCCCTCATCACCAGTGTTGCTCTCAACCAAGTTTCACAGTAATGTACGAGCGATGAAGCTTGTCGGCGATCAAGTCGTCTCCGTGATTGATGACAACTCGATTAATGATATATATGGAATTTTTCAATCCAGCTCGATTTTAAGTGATTCTTCATCCAGTATCGATTTCAGCATCACGATCGCGGACTCCGGGACTGGTGGAGTTTTATCGCATGACATCGTGCTTAAGGATGGTTTTGCGATTGTACCAGGGTCCTACCTCGGAACATCAGCATTGACGCTGTTTGACATTTCCGATCCGGGCATGCCAAGAGTTGCGGGATCGATCGCTGTTCCGAGTGGTGTTGGCGGGGCGAGCATCGCATCGGTTGGTGATCGTTTGTACAGTGTCGGCGGTTTTGATGCCACGCTCGGGATTTACGATATCTCGTCGTGTGGCGTCGCCTGCATCGCGGACTTCACCGGCGATGGTGAACTCGACTTCTTCGATGTGTCGGATTTCTTGGACGCCTTTGGGGCTCAGGATCCGGTCGCGGATCTCAACAATGACGGGGAGTACGACTTCTTTGATGTCTCCGACTTCCTCGATGCATTCGGGGCTGGGTGCCCATAAGCGGCTGGTTCGCCATAAAAAGGAACGAAAATTCTGTTGATACGATCCTTTTTGGGGTGAAAACAGGGAACAAATCGGATAGATTCAAAGCAAGATCAGAAACCGAGGGGGAGTACCGAATGAAGATCAGATCAGCAACAAGCAACTCAGTGATGAGCTTCCAGAACGCCAAGGTCGCCATTGGTCTGGTTGGGGCCTGTGCCTTCGCCGCCGGCGCTGGTCCTTCGGGCGGGCCGTTCGATCTCTCGTGGCACACCATCGACGGCGGGGGTGCGATCAACATGACCGGCGGGCAGTTCTCGCTCTCGGGCACCATCGGGCAGCCCGACGCGGGCGCGGTGATGACCGGCGGGTCCTTCACCCTCACGGGCGGTTTCTGGGCGGGCATCGATCCGGCTGATTCGTGCCCGGCGGACCTGACCAACGATGGGCAGCTCGACTTCTTCGATGTATCCGCTTTCCTTGATGCCTTCGGGGCCCAAGAGCCAGCCGCGGACTTCACGGGCGATGGTCTGTTCGACTTCTTCGATGTCTCGGACTTCCTCGACGCCTTCGGCGCCGGCTGCCCATAAGCTGGCTGAACTTTTCAGTGTTTCCAAAGCCCCCGCCAGCCGGGGGCTTTTTAATGGAAGGGTCTACGGGCGATGGTTGTGTGCCATGAGCTACACTTGATTCCATGCGTCTGCTTTTGGTCTCGCCGTACTTTCCGCCTCAGCGTGGAGCCGCTTCGATTCGGCTCTGGGCGTTGGCGCGCCAGGCGTGCGCGGCGGGGATCGAGGTCGATGTGCTCACGACGGCCAAGCACCCCGATCAGGTCATCGAATGGGAAGGCGAGTTCTCTGGGACCGTCCACGAGATCGAGTATCAGGTGCCGAGGATATTGCGTTCGCTGCGCAAGGTGCACAAGCAAGAAGATGGCGTCGAGCATGGTGGCGTTGCTGATTCTGGTTCAGGCGTGGGCAGGCTGATCAAAGGCACGCTCGGGCGTGTGCGGGCGAAGACCGGGGTGTACTCGTCGGTGCGGATGCCGGACCTGACGGATTACTGGGTCGGGCCAGCGATCGAGTGGGCGAGTGAGCATCAGAAGACCGCCGCCCCATGGGATGTGGTGGTCAGCTCCAGCGGCCCCTACACCGCGCACCTGGCGGCGATGGAGATCAAAAAGCGCGGGCTCGCCCGGGCGTGGGTCGCCGAGTTCCGCGATCTGTGGACGGCCAATCAGCCCTTCAAGGGCTGCTTCCCGACAACCCTGCGCGAACGCCAGCTTGAGAACCGTGTGCTCCGATCGGCCGACGGATTGGTGACGGTGAGCCGGCCCATGGGCGATTGGCTGGGTGTCCGCTCGAACGCGCCCGTCGAGGTGATCTATAACGGATACAACGAACTCAATCCGGACTGCCTCACTTCGAAGTCATCTGGAAAGCCTTCAGGCCTTAAAGAGTCCGTCCGGCTTGTCTTCACCGGGCGGATCTATCCGGGTAATCAATGCCCCCGCGCGATCCTGAGCGCATTGGCCACACTCCGCAAGGAAGGGGTCGACATCACGCTGGCTGTCGCGGGCTCGTCGTGCGATCTCTGGGAGCATCACGCCCAAGAGCTGGGCGCGCTCGATGGGCTCGAACTCCTCGGCGTCGTCACCCACGAACGGGCGATCGAGCTCCAGCGATCCGCCAGTGCGCTCGTGGCGATTGAATGGTCTGATCCCAAGGCCGGGGTGCTGTCAAGCAAGCTCTTCGAGTACATCGCCGCGGGGCCGATGGTGCTGCTGACCGGGCCTGATGACGGGGCGATGGGCGCCATGCTCTCGCGGACCGGTCGCGGGATCCGTCTGGGAAAATCACCCGAGCAGGTCGAGCAATCGCTGCGATCGCTGATCGCCAGCGAACAGACATTCCCCGAGCCGATTGCCAGCGAAATTGAACAGCTCAGCCGGAGCGCCCAGTCGCAGCGGATGATCGAGTTTTGCCAACGAATCGCCTACTCAGCCCCGGATTGAGCCCCGATTTTTGATGCTTTGGTGCTATGATTGACCCGGCCCTGAACCTCATCAGAACACAGGGTGAGGGCTCTGGGGATTCGGCAGTTTCGAGTGGGAGATGGGTATGCAGAAGAGTGATTCAACGGGTTCTCGCGTCAAGCCGCGCATCGGTGTGCTCGGCTGTGGCGGCTGGGGCAAGAACATCATCCGCACCCTTGAGCGCGTGTACGCGGTGGCCGCCATTGCTGATCCGGGCGAGGACGCCCGGACGCTCGCCAGCGAGATCGCGCCGGGCGCGACCGTCTACCACGACCCGTCCAAGGTGATCGACGACCCAACCATCGACGCGATCATGATCGCGACCCCCGCCCAGACGCACTTCGAACTCGCCAAGCGAGCGATCCTGGCGGGCAAGGATGTGTTTGTTGAGAAGCCGTTGACGATCGAGCCCGAGGAATCGCAGGCGTTGACCGATCTTGCCGCCAAGCACGGGCGTGTGCTGATGGTGGGGCACCTGCTCGAGTATCACCCGGCGATCCTCAAGCTCCGCGAACTGATTGATTCGGGCGAGCTCGGCGAGATCCGCTATGTCATCTCCAATCGGCTCAACCTGGGCAAGATCCGCACCCACGAGAACGCGCTGTGGAGCTTTGCGCCCCACGACATCGCGGTACTGCTGCGCCTGATCTCGGGCGATCCGATCCAGGTCGTGTGCACGGGCGGGGGCTATGTTTCGCCCAATGTCGCGGATGTCACGGTGACCCAGCTGCTCTTCTCCAACGGCACCCGCGGGCACATCTTCGTCTCGTGGCTCCACCCATACAAAGAACAGAAGCTCGTCATTGTCGGCTCCAAGAAGATGGCCAGCTTCGACGATGTTGCGAGAGAGCTTGTCCTCTACGACCAGCGCGTCGATTGGTGCGATGGGCACCCGATCCCGGTCAAGGGCGAAGGCACGCCGGTCGAGTTTGATTCGACCTCGCCGTTGGATCTTGAATGCTTGCACTTTGTCGATGCGGTCGCCAAGGGCACCAGCCCGCGGACCGACGGCCACGATGGCGTGAAGGTGCTCAACATCCTCCATGCTGCCCAGCGTTCGATGCTGCTCAACGGATCGCCCGTTTCCCTCGATGCACCGCCGAGTTCAATCCCGCAGGAGGGCGATCCGGTCCGCACTGCGGAGTCAGCCGCAACCGCCGAGGTCGTCGTCCGCGAAGGCGTTGGCGAAGTTGCTGGCGTAGGGGCCCGCCAATGAGCGTGCGCATCCACGACACCGCGTGCGTCGATCAGCCCTGCGCCATCGGGGCGGGCACCAGCATCTGGCACTACTCGCACATCATGCCCGACTGCACCATCGGGCAGAAGGTCAACATCGGGCAGAATGTGGTCGTCTCGCCGGGCGTAGAGATCGGCAACGGGTGCAAGATCCAGAACAATGTCAGCCTCTACTCGGGCGTGATCCTCGAAGACTATGTCTTCTGCGGCCCGAGCATGGTCTTCACCAATGTCATCAACCCACGCTGCGAGATCTCGCGCCGCGACGAGTACCGCGCCACCCGCGTGGGCTACGGCGCGAGCATGGGGGCCAACTGCACCATCGTGTGCGGGCACGACATCGGGCGCTTTGCGTTTATTGGGGCGGGGGCTGTGGTGACGAAGAATGTCCCCGACTACGCGCTGATGGTCGGCGTCCCCGCGCGGCGCACCGGCTGGGTCTGCCGATGCGGCGAGGTCCTGCCCGAAGTCAGCAACGACTCCACGACCTGCGCCTGCGGCAACCAGTACCAGCAATCCAACGACGAGCAAGGACAACCCATGCTCGTCCCCGTCCAAGAACTCGACCCGACCGCGGCCAACGCGATGGCGTAATAACACGATTAAACTAATCACCATTGAAATACTCACGCATCCCGAAAGGATCGCCATGTCCAAGATGAATGTGCCACTTCTTGATCTCAAAGCCCAGTACAATGGGCTCCGCGACGAACTCGAGCCCATCATCCGCGGCGTGATCGAGGACCAATGGTTCATCATGGGCCCGCAGGTCAGTGAGTTCGAGCAAGAGCTCGCCGACTATGTCGGGGTCAAGCACGCCATCGGGTGCGCCTCGGGCAGCGACGCAATCTTGCTGGCGCTCATGGCCCACGGCATCGGTCACCAAGAGGGCCAGCCGGCCCAGCGTGTGATCTGCCCTTCATACACCTTCTTCTCGACCGCGGGCAGCGTCTCGCGACTGGGGGCGGTGCCCGTCTTCGCGGACATCGATCCGGTGACCTACAACATGGACATCGAGCACACCCGCGAAGTCGCCAAGCGCACCGAGAACCTCGCGGCCATCATGCCCGTGCATCTCTTCGGGCAGTCGGTCGATATGGACGCATGGCTTGAACTGGGGCGCGAGTTCGGCGTGCCCATCATCGAGGACGCCGCCCAGTCACTGGGTACCAAGGACAGCACCGGTGCGGTCGTCGGCTCGCGCGGCTCGATCGGCTGCTTCAGCTTCTTCCCCTCCAAGAACCTAGGAGCGTTTGGCGACGGGGGCGCGGTGACCACCAACGACGACGAGCTGGCCGACAAGCTGCGTATCCTGCGTGTCCACGGCGGCAAGCCCAAGTACTACCACAGCGTGATCGGGCTCAACTCGCGCCTCGATGCGCTCCAAGCCGCGATTCTGCGGGTGAAGCTCGGGCACCTCGACGAGTGGCACACCGGACGCATCGCCAACGCGCACCGCTACACCGAACTCTTCGCCCAGCGCGGTGCCTTGCAGAGCGATGTCCCCATCGGCGATCGCCCGGACGCCCCCGCGATCCGCACGCCGACCGGTGTCGACGGCGACGCACGCCATATCTACAACCAGTATGTCCTGCGTGTGCCCGCCGAGATCCGCGACGAGCTGCGGGCCCACCTGCGTTCCAAGGATATCGGCAACGAGGTCTATTACCCCGTGCCCCTGCACATGCAGGAGTGCTTCGTTGATCTGGGCGGACGCAAGGGCGACTTGCCCCACTCGGAGCTGGCGGCCGCCGAGACCATCGCGCTGCCCGTGTTCCCTGAGCTGACCAGCGAGCAGGCCGAGTATGTGGTGGATTCCGTGGTTTCGTTTATCAACGAGCACGCCTCACAGCCAGTCTAAACCTGAGCCACCGAGTCTGATTGCCCATGCGCATCCTCCTGATCAACGACTACCAATCCCTCGGCGGCGTCGAGGTGGTCGTCGACCGGACCGCGTCCATCCTGCGCGGGCTCGGGCACGAGGTTGAAGTCTTCGCGGCCGATCAGCACATCAAACGCCCGAGTATCTTCGGCTATGTTTCGTCGCCCAAGGCCAAGCATGCACTGACCAAGGTGCTCGATCGCTTCGCGCCCGATGCGATCCATGTCCACAACCTGTACCACCTGTGCTCGCCGGCGATCCTGTCGGTATGCGATGCGTACCGGGCCAAGAGCGGCTCCAAGATCATACTCTCAGCCCACGATCACCACCTGGTGTGCCCGAACCCCGGGGGGAGTGTCTGGAAGTATGGCCAGCGCGAACGGGCAACGATGCCGGTGGATGGCGGATTGTTCTCGTTGCTACGCAATCGCTGGGATCACCGCTCGCGTGTGCACTCCGTCATGCGGGCACTGCAGTGGTGGTGGAACTACTCGATCAAGCGTCGCCATTTGATACCCGATGCGGTCGTGTGCCCATCGGGCCAGCTCGCTGAGCTGATGCGCGAGCGTGGCTTGCCCCATGTGCAGCTGATCCCCAACCCGCTGCCCGAGCTGGGCACTTACGAGCGGCCCGAGCCAAGCGAGCAGCTGCAGCTCGTCATCGCCGGGCGCGTCGAGCCCGAGAAGGGCGTCGCGGAGTTCATCGAGCAGTGGCCGAGTGCTATTCACGCAACGCTGCGGATCGTGGGCGAAGGATCGGCACTCGAACGCTGCAAACAGGTGCAGGCGGAACGCGCCAAGGCCGATGCAGCCGATGGGCTCACGGTCGAGTTCCTCGGCCGTCGATCTCACCAAGAGACGCTGGCCATCATCGCCCGTTCCGATGTCCTCGCGTTGCCCTCGCTGGTGAGCGAAGCCGCCCCGTTGGTGCTCGACGAGGCGCTCGCCGTGGGCGCCCGTATCCTCGTCGCCGACCAGCCCCGCCTGCGCGGGCTTGTGGAATCGACCGATCTAGGTTGGGTCTATGACCCGTACATACCCGGCGAGCTCTCGAAAGCCGCCGAAGAGATCCAGGCGAGATTCAAGATCGGCGGCCTCGCGATCACTGAGACGCCCGACTACCTCAAGCCCCGCGAGCCCGAAGCCTTCGCCGATGCGTTGATCATGCTGTACACCGCCTGATACCCGAGGCCGATCCGTGTATGCTCTCAATGCGAAGTCTACATACAGGAGACTCGGATGAAGATCGGACGAACCAAGTTCAGTGTCATGACTGTTGGTCTCTGTGCAGGGCTGGCAGCCGCCGGCGGCGATACATCGACGGATCAAGACTTCGACAACGATCACGGCTACATGCTCATCGGCGATCCGGGGAACCGCCCCACGGAGGGCGATGAGATCGCGTTCCCGCTAACATTCCCGATCGGCGATGTCGAGTATGAGTTCCGTCTCGCTCAGCTCGAAATGACCGTGGGCGAGCACGCCGAGTTCGCTCGGGCGTATGCGCCGATTTACTTCAAGAACAACCCTGAGCGATCAGATGCAGAGAACGCCTTCTCGGGGTGGTCGCTCGATGTCAGCCGATCGCGTGTCGAGATACTCGTGCTGAGCGAGAACGAGCCGACCACGATCGGGTGGGAGTACGCCGCCCGGTACATCAACTGGTTGCATCACGGCAAGGTCAGTGACGAATGGGCTTTCGAGACAGGGGTGTACGATACCTCGACCTTTGTGTGTGACGAAGCTCCATGCAGCTTCCCGACAGGTCACCCCCCGGAGGCCCGCTACTGGATCCCGAATCAGAACGAATGGGTGAAAGCGGCGCATTGGGATCCGGAGAAAGACAACGGCGAAGGCGGCTATTGGATTTATCCCAATAGGACAAATGAGGCGCTGCGTCCCGGGCTTTTACCCGAAGATGGTGGGCAGCGAAACGCGGGCTTTGATAAGGATGTGTACTTCCCGCTCGATGTCGGCTCCTTCCCCAACGAGCCCAGCCCTTGGGGCGTGCTTGATATGGCTGGCGGGGAAGAAGAGTGGAACGAGGATCTGACGAGTCTGCCGACACATACTAATCATCGGCGTGGGGCGGATGGTACCAGCTGGACTCAGACTGTCTATAACCATCCTTATGATCGCAACGCATTAGATTATGATCAATGGAACTGGTTCTCAGCATGGCCTGTAAGAGGGGCCTTTGGTGTGCGTGTCGCTCGGATGGTGGTGGATCCCGCGGACATCGATTTGAGCGGCAAGGTCGATTGGTTTGATGTGTCGGCGTTTCTAGATCGTTTTCTCTCGGATGATCCATCGGTCGATTTTCGCCGTGACGGCGTGCACGACGCGGACGATGTCTGGGTGTTCCTGGGGCTACTCGAAGCCGCCCAAGCCGATGAATAAGGCAACGCCACGCCCCAGCGATGGCCAAGATCCTGTGCAGTTCGCCCAGATCGGGTACCATGGAGCGGCACAGAGCCCGCGTGGGCCCTGATCTTTCATCTACGCTCGCACGGAGATTCACCTATGGAACTCGTCTATTTCTTACTCATCGGTCTCGTCGCTGGCTGGCTCGCGGGGATGATCCTCAAAGGCCGCGGCTTCGGGATCATCGGGAACATGATCGCCGGCGTGGTCGGCGCCTTCGCTGGCGGCTACCTCTTTCAACTCGCCGGGATCGAATGGGGCGGGCTCTTGGGCTCGATCGGCGTCGCCACCATCGGCGCGATCGTGGTGCTCGTGGTGATCTCGTTCTTCAAAAAAGCCACCTGACCTATCCGCTCAGACCACGATCTGATCGAAACCAATACCCAACCAACCTGCTCGTGCCTCGCGCCCGGCAGGTTTTTTGTTGGATGAGTATCACCGATAAACTTGTCTTGAATCTGCAGTTCGATCGAAGGGCACATCCGCAGGGTGAAAATGATCCATATATGGAGAGAATTCATGCTCTCAAGCAGTTTGATCTGGAACTATTTTTCAGTTATATACGAATATATGCACAGACGAGTCGGACGATCTATTAAGATGGCGGCTGTTCATTGGCTCGATCGTGCAGGTCGGCGGGACGCAGAAGGACGAAGTAATGTATACCGTTCTAGGATTCTAGAACATATTTTTATGCAAACCAAACAGGAATACGCCATGGAAAAACGGAAAAACGCATTCGCTCTGATCGAACTTGTGGTGATCGTCGCGATGATCGTGCTGCTCATTGGGATTCTTTTGCCAGCCATGGGCCAGGCGAAGCGATCGGCATTCAATGTGGTCTCGATCAATAACCTGAATGCCTTGAACGCCGGCTCGGGGCAGTATGCCGCGGATAACGCAGGCCGCATATTCAGCTACACATGGCGTGGCGGCGTTTCATACATGATCCCCGGTGTGGGCGAAAAGAGAGGGAGTGACGATATCGATGCCGCCGCACTCCAGAACATGGAAATTCTCGGGCGTTCTACGGGTCGTGCGTCAGGGGCAACCCGAATTATCAAACTCCGAGGTCGAACCCCTCATCGTCGATACTCACATACCGTGCTCCTCGACTATCTCGCTGGTGGCATGGCGCATCCCGTCGTCACGAGCCCGTTTGATACAAACCTGATCAAGTGGCAATCAGATCCCCTCAGCTACCTTAAAAACTTAGAATCGAGCGGCCTTCCGTACGCGAATGGATTTGAGGACGGGTATGACGACGATCCAAGATGGGCCGACATATCAGTGACTCAACGCTGGACATTCGGATCAAGCTATCACGCCGTGCCCGCGGCTTATACTGGAGATGGTATCGGTAGCGAGAATGTGTATGTGCCAGTAGCGAGTACTCCTCATCAGTTTATGTTTCGGGGTGGGAAGGGGGAGTTCATCATCGGCAATCGGCAGTACACCCAGGTTGCCTATCCATCCCAAAAGGTTCATATGTTTGAAGAGTTTGATCGCTTCACAGACAGAGACGGGCTCTACTTCGCCTACCCAGAAGCCAGGCCAAACCTCGCTTTCTTTGATGGCTCCGTCCGCTCAGAATCAAGCTCGGACTCAAACCCCGGCTGGAACCCCGATTCCCCCGGTGAGGAATGGCGTCAGCGGTACATCCCGCTCGATACCTTCCCGATTCCCAGAGATGGATTGGGCTCCGATAGCGAGTTTTGTCAGCGTTTCCGCTGGACGCGTCACGGGCTCCAGGGGATCGATTTCGGCGGCAAGGATGTCGGCCGCCGACTGTATGGCCTGCCACGAGAAGTGATCGGCGGCTGCGAAGTCGAGTGAGTCTGAGCGTTCCCATTGCTCAACGATCATCGCTCAAAGGGCTCGGCTGGCCGTCCCGTCGACGCCCACCCATCGGCAACCATTTACGATTCAACCAACCCGCCAAGGCCCCGCGCTCGGCGGGTTTTTCAATGCTGTTCGCACTTCATCGTGCGCATGTTGTGAAGTTTGATCAGAAGGAAGCGATTGAGTCGATTGGACTGATTCGGTCGGATGGGAAATCTGAATCTGGAGCTTTGAAATGAGCACGAGGCGAATCAAACTGAGCGTATGCGCGGTTGGTCTCTGTGCCGGTGCTGCCATTGCCGGAGGCGA
>TARA_R110002072_G_scaffold64203_3_pt1 | contig 168535 bp, 168 predicted proteins | sample TARA_R110002072 | Tara Oceans TARA_R110002072 (sample SAMEA4397118) | marine metagenome | biome: Polar Biome; feature: [SRF] surface water layer (ENVO:00010504); material: water (ENVO:00002006), including particulate matter (ENVO:01000060) such as... | depth 5 m
GTGAGGGTGGACTTGATTTAGGAAGTGATGACACTGATGAAGGTGGCCTTGATTTAGGAAGTGATGATGCTGATGAAGGTGGCCTTGATTTAGGAAGTGATGATGCTGAAGAAGAAGAACCAATTGTGGCCTCTTCAGATCCTTTGGCCCCAAAAGAAGAAGAGATTGAAGATTTACCACAAATAGATGATGAAGAAGATGAAATTGATACGGCCCTAGACTTTGAAGGTGGGGAAGACGGAACCGGAGAAGTTAGTGCGGAAGATACAATATCTGAAATCTTTTCTGATGATTTAGACGATGAAGGTTCCCTAGAGTTTTCAGACTCTGATGATGATCAAGATTCAGAAGATGAAGAAGACTTCGAAGATGCCTCTGAAGAAGTTGGTGAGGAAACAAATCCAACAGTCATTATGTCAGAAGAAATGACAGACTCGCTAATTAATCGACCTGACGAAGAAGTTTCCGAAATGTCGCTAGGTGAAGATGATGGCGATGATGAATTAGATGATCTAGATGATGATATTTTAGAAGAGACCGATGATGAAATGACCATGACGGCCACAATGGGCGTTAGCAGCGAAGATGAGAATGAAGACGAAGATGCCACAGTCCTCTTTGATACTAATGAGAGTGACGATGATCTTGATGACGATGAAGTTGATTTTGGTGGTGGCCAAGATGATATTGAACAGAAAGAAGAAGCTCCTGTAAGTAAAGCAAGTGCTAAAGCCTCTCCAATTACTGAGGAAGAAAGAGTAAAGATTACAGCAATGGAAGATCGTATCCCTACGGCCTTTAATGAAAGTGAGATGTTACGTTTTCAATCGATGATTCGGCAGTTAAGAGAAGAGCGTAATGAATTGTTAGAAGAGATTAAAAAAGAACAACGTGAGAATAAGGTTTTAGAACAAGATAATCTTGGATTAAGCTCGGAATTAGATGAATTAAAAATAGAACTAAGTATTCTAAAGAAGAGAAGTAATGAGGAAGTTGATGAGTATCGCTACCGTCTAAGACTTAGTGAAGAGAAAAGGCTTGTTTCAGAAGAAAAAATGAAGCGTTTACAAAGAGAGTTTGATAAACTCCAACAAAAAGTAAGGGTTGATTTTAACCAAATTAGAAAAAGAGAAAAAGAATTGGAGTCAAAACTTGAACTTGCTCATATCGATTCGGAATCTCTCATCAGTGCTAGAGATCAAAAAATTCTAGAGCTGAAGCGTAAGATTGATCAACTTGAATTCAATATGGAAAATACTATTATTAAAGAGCAAAAACATAAAGAAGATAAAGTTAAGATTGAAGATCGATTAAATAAAATTATGAAAACTTTAAGAGGATCAATCGAATTATTAGAAGAGGATATTGAACTCGATGATGAGATTAAGGAAAAGTTACAAAAACTTAAATAATGAATGAAACTTTAGAGAACTTTCTTTCTTTTACAATTCAACATGATCCATTTTCAGGACCAAAGAGAATGTATGGGCAATTAGACCGTTTCATGAAAGCTAATTTTCATAGTAAGCCCCTTCTGGTTATGTCACTCCCTCTAGAACATAAATCTTTAAAAAAAGAACCTTTAAAATATGCCAGGGCCATTTGGAATAAATCTCAAACATCTCGTACTTATAGTGAGTCGAGTTTGAATGAACTACTGAGCACTTACTTTAAAAATGAGAAAAAGGCCCATTGGTTAAATATTACAATCGATAATAAAAATTACTGTGCTTTCTATTGTGGAAAGTCTGAGACCCAAAACTTTATTGGTATCGTAAAAACTGATGAAATCATTGATGAAGCTTTCCTTAATAAATTAGTTTTATTCATGGATAATACGAATAGCTCTTTTTTACAGCTAAGAGATTATAAAAAACTAGAAGACCTCGTTCATATTGATGATGTTACAGGGCTTTATAATCAAAGAAAACTGTATAAAGATCTTGATGCTGCGGTAGTGAGACATAAAGAATTAAAAGAAACATTCTGTGTCTTGTTTATTGATATTGATCATTTTAAGAATGTTAATGATGGACATGGGCATCTTGTTGGAACCCAGTTGTTAAATGATATGGCGACTTTACTGCGTACAACTTTAAGAGAGAGTGATCTGATTTATCGTTATGGTGGAGATGAGTTTGTCATGATTATTCCTGATGTGAATAACAAGATGGCCGAAAAAATAGGAAAAAGAATTTTAGATTCAGTTAAGAAAGAAAACTTCTTTGTTGATGATGATAATTCCATTGATGTTGAGTCAAAGAAAGACTTTAAACTTTCAGTATCCATTGGAATAGCATCTTATCCAGATGATGCAAATACTAGAGAAGACGTCCTGCTCATTGCCGATAAAATGATGTACGAGGCAAAGAAAAAAGGAAGAGGAAGGGTTTGTTTTACCTCTGAAATGTTTCAACAAGCTAAATAACTATGCAAATAATATCAGTTAGTGACTTTCATCTTGGTAAAGGAAAATTCCTTGGGAATGGTCAATTAAATATTCTTGAAGACTTCTTTGAAGATGAGCGTTTTGCTGAACTTTTAGAGTTCTATTCCTCAGGTAAGAACTACTTAGCTAAAGTTCACTTGGTTCTCAATGGTGACATTCTTAATCTTATACAAATTGATACCCATGGTGTCTTTACTCACATTGTAGATGAAGACTTAACTGTGGAGTCCCTCAAGAAGATAGCAGATGGGCATCAACTATTTTTTCAATGCTTAAAAGACTTCTTAAGTACTCCTAATAAAAGTATTACTTATATTATTGGCAATCATGATGCAGCGATGGCCTTTAAGAAGGCACAGGAATGTTTTCGTGAAATTGTTGGAGAGGGTGTCAACTTTGGCTTTGATACCACTATTCATGGAGTTCATGTGGAGCATGGGCATCGTTTCGAAGTGATTAACACAGTACCTCCTAAAAAATATTTTATAGATGGTCCTAATGGTAAAAAGATTTTGAATTTTCCATGGGGAAGTCTCTTTTGTATTTCAGTTTTACCGAAGCTTAAAAAGGATAGACCTCATATTGATAAGGTAAGACCAATAGGAAGTTATATTAAGTGGACATTCTTTCATGATCTTCCATTTTTCTTTAAAATGTCTTGGATTGTTCTTAAGTATCTATGGGAATCAAATCGAGATATTTATACTATTCAAAATAGAAATTTTAAAACTACCATTAAATTACTGAAACAGATTACTATTTATCCACGTTATGAAAAAAAAGCTAAGTCTATTCTAAAAAATAATCCTCTTATTCACACGGTGGTCATGGGGCATACTCATGTTCAAGAGTGGAGAAGGTTTCCGGAAGGGAAGTTCTATTTCAATACGGGAACATGGAATGATATTCCGTCGATGGATGCAGGTCTTCATGATTCAAATACTTTTTTGACCTATTGTTTACTTGATGTTCACACCGGTACCAACACATTAATTAGTGGAAAGCTTAATGTTTGGCATGGCAAGTGGCGACCTTATCGAGAAGAAGTGACAACTATTTAGGCCCACTCACCAGAAGATTGAACACTGATAACTGAACAAGCTGCTTTTGAAATAAGCTTGTCATCATCACTTCCAAAAGCACTGGTTAGGAATGTTTGCTTCTTTGAACCAAAGATAAACAGGTCATACTCTGCAGTGATTGAGAGTACCGATTCTACTTCTTTATCCGAACGTACAATCTCATAAGCTGTTCTCGTTTTAATTGACTCGGAGAATTTTTGAAGTTTCTTCTGAATTGTTTCAACTCTGACTTCATCCGTATCTTTAGGTATTATTTTAATAATAGTGATGTCAGCTGTATTTACTTGGGCCAGATGATCGGCAGTATCAAGAGCAATATAGTCATTCTCATTTCGTCTGATCACTACTAATATTTTTCTGATGTAGCGTACACCAGAGTCTCGAAAAATAGCGAGGTTACAGCTAAGATGCCCTTTCAACCAACCAATTGGATTATGGAAGGTAAATGCATTGGCCGACTTTCCACGCCATTCAATCATCAGCCACTGACAGTGGAGACGTTGAGAAATATGATGAATTGTTTTTGCAAGGTCGTGGGAGACAACAGGGTCAAATGAAATAGGTTCACCTTTTTCAATGGCCATGGCCACAACTCTTCGTCTTAAACTTCGAAGCTCAGCTGGCTCATCCATCATATCATCGAGATCTGTTTGCTCTGGAACTTCTGTTATGTGAGCAACTTCTAAATTACCATGCTCTGCTAGAGCAATTCCCATCTCAATCAGCATTTCTGGTGATCTTTCTTTACCAAAGAGTGAGACAACAACTTTTGCATCTTGAGAAAGGTCCATATTTTCAATCTTAGACCTTGATACAACCTGTGGGGATTCATCAATAAGATCATTTCTTTTCCCCCTTATGCCGATAACACCCTTACGGTCAGTTTTTCTTCTAGCATAGACGAGATAGAGTAGGACTCCTGGAATAACAATGGAAAGTATGGCGTTCATTAATAAATCAAGTCCCATTCCAATGAGTAGAGAAACGGTAAAAAAGATTCCTAATATCTGTACGTACGGATAGAAATGACTTTTATAACTTGGTTTATACCACTGCACTCTTGTTTCTCTTAGAACAATGACTGTGACATTAACTCCAAAGAACATCATAAGCATAAAAGCTGAAGCAAATTTTGCAATTTTTGTTACATCTAAATAAAGAAGGGAAATGGCAACAAGTAGTCCACTTGCAATAATAGAAGGGACAGGAGTTAAGAATTTACTATGAATTTTACAAAAAATTGATGGAATTAATTTATCTCTACCCATGGCGAAAGGAAATCTACTGGCAGCTAGTATACCAGCATTTGCCATGGAACTCATGGTGACAATAGCAACGACGGCAGTGATATTACCTGCAATATTACCTTCTGCTTTTTGTGCCATATAATAAATCGGCTTTAAATTATTAGCTAAAAATTCAGCAGGAAAGAGTCCTGAAAGTATAAAGGTAACTCCAGCATAGACGATAGAGACAATTAAAAGGGAGATAAGAATTCCTCTTGGTAAATTCTTTTCAGGGTCCTTAATTTCTTCCGCTATGGCGGCTACTTTTGTTACACCAGCATAGGAAACAAAAACCAAAGCCGTTGCAGAGATGAGTCCTTCTGATCCATGAGGAAAGAGAGGAGTCATATAGTTAAAATCAAATTGAAAAATACCACCAACTGAAATCACAGCAAGGCATGTAATACATGTGATAACCACAGCAATGAGCAAGGAAGAAACTTTACCTACACCTAGAATATTCATAACAACAATAAAAGTAAGAATTCCAAGGGAGGTAGGAACGAGCTGAACTGAAGGGGCAAGAATTTTTAAATAGGCCCCAAATCCAACTAAAGCAAAAGATGCCTTTAGTAACAGACTAAGCCAAAGACCTAGTCCTGCAACAGTTCCAACTAGAGGTCCAAAGCTTCTTTCAAGGTAAACATAAGTTCCACCAGATGATGGCATGGCAGAGGCAAGTTCTGATTTACTTAAGGCCGCAGGTAGTACTGCAATAGCTGCCAACAGGTAAGCAAGCCAAACCGAAGGTCCGGTAATGGTGATGGCAATTCCAGGAAGAACGAAGATCCCACTTCCGAGCATGGAAGAGATACTTATGGCGATAATGGCCCCTAAGCCTAGTCGTCTTTCTAGTTTTTTCACTCTGTGTCAACCTAATGTAGATGATGAGGATAAATCTTAGTGTATTTAAGTTGGTTTTTAAAGGAAATTGATAAGAAAACCGGACTACAGCTCGTAATCCGGCTTTATTTAATAACTATTTTATTTTTTCTTTGCAGGTGCTTTCTTCGTTGTCTTCTTTGCTGCTTTCTTAGTAGCTTTTTTAGCCACTTTCTTTGCCGTTTTCTTTACCGCTTTCTTCGTAGCTTTTTTCTTAGTGGCCTTCTTTTTAGTGGCTTTCTTTTTCCCACCAGCTTTTGGAGCGTAGCTTTCAATTTTCTTTTGAAGCTTGTTTAGCTCTTTCTTCTGATCTTTAATAAAGCTCTTTGCTTTCTTGATTTCTTTTTGAACTGTCTTATCAATCGTTTTTTCAAGAGCCGCTTTTTCTTTCTTAAGTGTTTTTACTAGCTTTGTAGCATCTTTTTCTACTAGCTTCTTAAGGTCTTTTTCTGCAGACTTTAAGAATTTCTCTACTTTTGACTGTAGGTCTTTAACACTTGTTGAACCTAACTCGGCTAGAGAATGAGCTTCTTTTTTTAACTCAGTCCAAGACTTTAAAATTGAATCTAAACTTTTTTGTGACATAATTGACTCCCTAAAATATATAAACATTCATATTAAAACTTTTTCGTTATCGGAACTCTATAACCAAAACCAAAACTTTTTGCTTTCAGTTTGATAATGGGACAGAATTGATTCCTCTTATACTCGCTTTTATTGTAAAGGTCATATGTTTTTTTAATATGATCTTCATCAAGTCCTAAATCGTGTAGTTCTTTCAGACTAAGGCGATAGCTTAGAAATCCTTCAAGTATGGCATCCAATATTTCATAAGGAGGAAGAGATTGCTGATCCTCTTGGTCCTCCCTTAATTCGGCACTCGGTGGACGAGTAATAATCTGCTCTGGAATGATATTTTTCCACTTTTTATTAATATACTTGGCCAGCTCAAAAACTTCTGATTTATATAGATCACCTAGAATACTAAGGGCACCGACGCTGTCTCCGTACATTGTGGAGTAGCCAACAGCAATTTCAGATTTATTACTGGTATTGAAAACAATGGAGTTTTTTTGGTTTGATCTGGCAAAGAGTAAGGCTCCACGAAGCCGACTTTGGATATTTTCGTCCGCAAGACCTTCTAAATCTTCGCCGAGATTGTCTTTGAAGCTATTTTTTATAGAGCTATGAAAGAATTTAATAGGGATGGTTTTAAGGGGAATACCTAGGTTCTTACAAAGTTCATAAGATAGGTCATAGCTGATAGAGCGCGAATAGAAACCAGGCATATAGATGGCCTCTAGTTCTTGGTCTTCCGTTTTAATCAAATTGAGAATTGTTAAAACCAAAGCACTATCAATTCCACCTGAGAGAGCGATGGTAAATTTACTAAAACCAGTCTTGGCAACATAGTCCTGAACGGCCAGTTGAATGGCTTCGAGCATGACCTGACAATCTTGATCTGTAAGCTTTGGAAGCTCAGGTGGTCTTTTTGTAAGATCCAAATTTGGTCTAAAGAGTGACTCCCAAGTATTAACAACGGTTTCATCTTGTCGTGAAACGCTAACACTAGGACTCTTTGCAGGAAGCTCAAGCCTCAGTTCATCTCTTCTAAAAAGATTTCCTTGAACCACAATATCATCACCATTGGTGACAAAGCTGCCTCCATCAAAAATAATTTCGTCTTCGTAGCCAACGTTATTGAGGTAGAAAAAAGGGCAGCCAAACTTTTTGCCAATGAGTCTTGCACGATCAATTCTCTTACTCTCTTTTCCAATAAAAAACGGAGAAGCAGAAAGATTGACAATGAGATCAAGCTCTATGGATTTCTCGTCAATAAAACTTTTCATTTTGGTCACAGGATCATCTGAATGATTTGTGCTAAACCACATATCTTCACAGATCAGAAGACCGATATTCTTATTTTGAAATTTAATAACTTGGCTTTCACTTCCCGCTGTGAAGTATTTAAGTTCATCAAAAATATCGTAATTGGGAAGAAGTTGTTTGGTATAAATTCTCTCAAGTTTAGAAGCCGGCTTGGCCTGCCAAATCACATTTTTGATTTGCACAGGAAGGTTACTCTCGTCTAGGTCATACTCAAGACCACCAAATAAAAAGAGATTGTCCTTACTTTTAGATTTTTGGAAGAGATTGTCTAACTTCTCAAAGAAGTCAAAATATCGAGCAATAAAGGTTCTTTGGACCACAAGATCTCGCAGCATATAGCCTGATAAGTAGAGCTCAGGAAATAGGTGAAGCTCCCCATCTTTTGAATTTTTTAAAATGCTCTCAATTTCGGCAAAAATTTTGTCAAAATCCCCAATAATATGATGGGTTTGATGCATTACTATTTGCATGTATGTGTCCTTAATTGTAGATTTCACCCTTATATAATCTACATGATGAGATGCAAAGAAGTAAGGGTATAAAAGATGAAAAGCTTGCAAAAAGTATTAGTTGTCGGAGCCGGTATGGCCGGAAGCGAGGCCGCCTTTTTTCTCGCATCTCGCGGTGTCCAAGTTGTTCTCGCTGAGTGCAAGACTAAGAAGCTTAATCCTGCTCAAAAAATGGTTCATTTTGCTGAGTTGGTTTGTACCAACAGTCTTAAGAGTCTGAATCCTGATAGTGGACATGGACTTCTAAAATATGACATGGAAAAAATGAATTCTCTGGTTTTAAAAATCGGAAAGGAAACGGCCGTTCCTGCGGGAGATGCCTTAGCTGTTGATCGAGAAGTCTTTGCCAAAAAAATCACAGAAGTCATGCATGAGCACCCAAATATTAAAGTTGTAGAAGAGGATGTAACTGATCCCCTTACTTCTATGAAGAATCATGAATGTGATTTTGTTATTCTCGCCACTGGTCCATTGACCACAGAAGGTTTAGAGAAATGGATGACCGATGATCTTGGACAAGAGGATTTCTACTTCTACGATGCAATTGCTCCAGTGGTTGATGCTGAAGGTTTGGATTATACCAAGCTCTACCATAAAGATCGTCATAAGCCAGTTCCTGAAGATGAGGGAGTGGAAGCGGACTACCTAAATGCACCTATGAATAAAGAACAATATGAAGCTTTTATTAAAGAGCTTGTTGCTGCAGAAAAGGTTCCTAGTAAAGACTTTGAAGATTACAAATTCTTTGAGTCTTGTTTACCAGTAGATATTATGGCCGAACGAGGAATTGATACTGCAAGGTTTTCTTGTATGAAGCCGATTGGTCTTGAAATGCCAAATGGTGAAATTCCTTATGCCTGTGTTCAGCTAAGAAAAGAGAATCTCATGGGTTCTGCTTTTAATTTGGTTGGGTTTCAAACCAGATTAAAGTATCCCGAGCAAAAGAGGGTTTTTAGAATGATTCCAGGTTTAGAGAATGCTAGTTTTCTTCATCTTGGGAGCGTTCACAGGAACTCATTTTTAAATTCTAAAAGACTTCTTAATGAAGACTTCTCTTCCAAAAAGCATCCGCAAATTCATTTTGCCGGACAAATTACCGGAGTAGAGGGTTACACCGAAAGTGCCACCATGGGGCTCTATGTAGCCTTGCAAGTGCTGTTAAAACTCAATGATAAAAGTCCTGTGAAGTTTCCAGTAGAGACGGCAACTGGTGCTCTGGTTAATTATGTGATGACGGCCCATCGGCCAGCGCCTTCAAATATTAACTTTGGTCTTCTTCCTACTATTGTTTTAACGAAAGAAGAAAGACGAGATCGTAAGAATAGAAAGAAAATTAAGAAAGCGAAGGTTTCGGCCATAGCAAGAGAAAGTCTTGACCAGTTTTTTAATCAAGATACACTTAAAGAACTTCTAGGAAACTAAATTGATCGGTGTTTTATTTATTATTCTTGCTTGTGCACTTTGGGCGGTTGATACTCTCATTCGTTACCCTTTAATCTATGGGGGAATGAGTGCATGGACCATCGTTTTTACGGAACACCTTATATTATTTGCCATCTTTCTTCCTTTTTACTTCAAAGATAGACAAAGAATTTGGAATGCTAAGCTCTCTCATATTTTTTATTTTATTATTATTGGAGCAATCGGTTCCTCCATGTCCACGCTGGCCTTTACCAGGGCCTTCAGTTTATTAAATCCATCACTGGTTATTTTATTACAAAAATTACAGCCTCTTTTTGCGATAGTACTTGCCCGCTTTGTCTTGAAAGAAAGAATCAATCAGCACTTTCTTGTCTGGGCAGGTATTTGTTTAGTAGGCGGTATTCTTATAAGCCTCAATGATCTTGCTCCACTTTTTCAAAAATCAGAAATTTCAACCAGTCTCTTAGGTTATGGCCTTGCTTTATTAGCTGTCGCTGGTTGGGGGAGTTCCACAGTATTTGGTAAGAAGCTAAGTCTGGAAGGCTATAACGAAAAAGAAATAATGGGAGGACGCTTTCTCTTTGGTTTCCTAAGTTTTCTTCCTTTTTTAACGTCTCCAGTCATGGCAATGCCTTTTCCTGAAACTGGAGTTGTCTGGTCAAAAATTATTATTATGGTTGGTCTTTCAGGTTTATTGGGGATGTTTTTCTACTATCAAGGTCTCAAGAGAATACCTGCTAAATTATGCGCTTTGGCAGAGATGTTCTTTCCGTTTTGCGCCATTTCTGTAAATTGGATATTCTTAAATGCCACACTTGAACCTATTCAAATCGTTGGTGCTGGATTACTCTTATTAGGGTCTACTGTTATTCAATTAAAACAATATTAGAGGATTAAAATATGACATCATCACAACAAGTATCTCTTCCAGATTCATTAGAAGGTAAAACTGTGGTTGTTGCAGGTAGTGCTGGCTTTGTTCCTTCTCATCTTGCTGAACATTATTTGAATTTAGGGGCAAAAGTTATTGGCCTTGATAATTTCATCACAGGTTCTGAATCAAATGTGGAAGCTTTATCAGGTTATAAAAATTATGAATTTCATAAGTGTGATGTAACAAAAGGTCTTCCTAATTTAGATGGTGTAAATGTCGATTTTATTTATTCTTTAGCATCACCTGCCTCTCCAATTGATTTTCAAATTATCCCAGAAGAAATTATGGCGGTGAATAGTATTGGAACATGGAAGCTACTTGAGCTGGCCAAAGAAAAAGGGGCGAGGTTTTTAGAGGCCTCAACTTCTGAAGTCTATGGTGATCCGGAAATTCATCCTCAAAGAGAAGATTACTGGGGAAATGTAAACCCAATTGGTCCTCGCTCTTGCTACGATGAAAGTAAACGTTTTGCTGAAGCTTTAACCATGACTTATCACCGTACCCATAAAGTTGATACTCGTATCATTCGTATCTTTAACACTTATGGTCCTCGTATGAGACCAAATGATGGGCGAGTGATTCCAAACTTTATTAATCAGGCCCTTAAAGGGGAAGATATTACGATTTATGGTGACGGAAGTCAGACAAGAAGTTTCTGCTTTGTTTCTGATTTAGTGGCGGCCATGCATCGTGTGATGTTCTCTCACGATCATACACCTTTTAATATTGGTAACCCTGATGAGTACTCAATTAAAGAAACAGCTGAGCTTATTGTTAAGCTCCTTGATTCAAAGAGTAAATTGTCATTCTTAGATCTTCCTAAAGATGATCCAAAGAGAAGAAGACCTGATCTTACAAAGATTCAATCGGTCAGTGATTATGAACCAAAAGTAACTTTTGAAGATGGAATGAAGCAGACAGCTGAGTATTTCAAAAGTTTATTCTAAAAATTGTAGGTTGAAGTGAAAGTTGCTCTTAGTTGTGATTGGTTAGTTGAAAGAAATCATTTAACATCCATTACTGAAGCTATATTAGAAATATATGATGAGGCCGAAATATACTGTCTGATTCATCATGCTGGTAAAATTCTAGGACCAGTAGAACAAAGAAAAATTCATTCTACCTTTATGAGCCGTTTTGAAGACGGTGTTAGTGCTGCTTGGAAAAAAGCTTACGTGATTCCTGGTGCCGCTAAGAACCTCTTCATTCCATGTAGTGTTGATTTGATTATCAATATTTCATCGGGACTTTCACACGGCATTCGAAAGTGTGATAATACAAAAATGGTTACTTACTTAGTGGATATGGAAGCTTTGGAAATGAAACCAAAATCATTCTTGGCCAAATTATCTAATCCCTTTGTAAAAGACTGGTCACTAAAATCACTTAAGAAACCTGATGTTATCTGGCCCGCTTCTAAAGCTCTTTACAATGATTTAAAAGATCACTTTGATAATATAGGGGATGTCCTAAGTCCTTTTTTCAAAATTAGTGACTATCCTTTATTTCCAGCAAAGTTACAGAAAACTTTCCCAAGAGATTTTTGGGTGATTCATGCACCTGCTTTAAGTGTTGAAGATGCGAAGAAAGTGATCAGCATCATGAAGGAAGCTAAACAGAAATTTAAATTCGCAGGTATCGATACTCATTTAGATTCTTTGAAGAAAGATCATAGTGAACACTTCTATGGAGATCGCTGCTCGGGAGAGTTGGCTCCACTGCTTAGTGCTGCTATTGGAATTGTCGATTTAGATAAAAGTGGTTGGCCTGAATTTGCTTTTAAGGCCATGGCCAGTGGGCGTCCTGTCATCTGTTTAAAGGATGCTTTAAAAGGTGGCCATCTTGAAGAAAGCTTAGGTGTTACCACCATAAATAACTTAGACGAACTAACAAGTGCTTTGACCAATTGGCCTAATCGCGGTGAATTAGAGGTTGAAGATTATGATAAGAAAATTAGAGCTCCTATGATGAAGTTTCACGATGTGAAATTTAAATCAGAGCTTAAAAGAAGAATTGAGGGGATATTATGAAAAAGGTTTATATTATTAGTGCTACTTCTGGAAATAACTTAAAGTTAGCAAACTCCGTTTTGGAAGTTGCCTCACAAAACAAAGGCGCTTCTTTTGAAGTTCTTAACTTAGAGGATTTCTCACTTCCTGTTTATACCCCAAAAGAAGAAAGTAACGGAATTCCTGCAGATGCTAAGAAGATCACAGATATGCTAACAGACTGTGCCGGCTTCATGCTCTTTGCACCTGAATATAATGGAAGCATTCCACCAATTGTTACTAACGCTGTTGCTTGGATTTCTCGTTCAGGTGATGAAGATTGGCGAGCAAGTTTTAACGGAAAATTTACGATTGTAGGAACTCACTCTGGAGGAGGCGGGCTTAAGGTTTGCCAGGCCATGCGTGCTCAACTTGAACACCTCGGGTCAGTTGTTCTTCCAAGAAATATTTTAACAAATTATCAAAAGCCAATGAATCCTGAGTCAGTGGAAACTATTGTAAATCAATTTGTAAAATACTTGAAATAAAGATGAACTTCCCAGACGTCATTTGTGAAAAGGTTGCCACTTATAAAGAAGTGAGTGGCAAGCATCCTTTTGTGATTGATGAATTTGAACACTCTTATTTTGTTGTGGGTGACCATCACTTCTATGAAGGTTACTCCATGCTCTTTCTCAAAAGACATGTTCGTGAACTTCATGAATTAAGTGAATCAGAAACCACTGGTCTTGCTCTTGAACTACAGCGGGCCACGAAAGCGGTGAATGATTGCTTTAGCCCATGGAAAATGAATCATATGCTCCTTGGAAATCAGGCCCAGCATATTCACTGGCATATCATTCCTCGCTATGAAAAAGATCCTTACCATAAGTCCTATCCTTTCTCAGATGTGATGAAAGGAGAAGTCGACCTATCAGATTATGCCCACAGTGACGAGTCAGCTCTAGAGCTTGCTACAAAAATTCGTAAATACTTATAAATATATTTTTAAAGGAAACTTATGAAACGACCTGACTTTATCAAAAGTTGTGAAGAGTTAAGAACCAACGAATCTTTTTCTTATCCAGGTGATACAGAAACTTTCGGAACGGGAGCGGCTCTTGGTAGAGCATTTGGGTTGAAGAGAGTTGCCATTAACTATGAAGTATTAGCTCCTGGTGATCGTAGCTCATGGCCTCATGCTCATAGCAAGGAAGAGGAATTTATTCTTATTCTCGAAGGTACACCACAGGTTTGGATTGATGGAAATCTTTATGATTTAAAGGCCGGTGATTGTGTGGGGCTTCCACCTGCAACTGGTCACGCCCATACACTGATCAATAATTCTCAAAAAGAAGTTCGGGCCATAGTCGTCGGAGAAGGTGATGTGCCTAATGACAAAATTTTCTATCCAATGCATCCTGCTCGTAATCAGGAAATGAAGAAAAAAGGTCATTTCTGGGAAGAACATCCTAAACATGAGCTCGGTCCCCATGATGGTAGGCCAGATTCGAAGAAGTAGTGATTAAAAAGCCCGAATTTCTTCGGGCCATATTCTTAAAAAAATTAGTTCATTCCGCCCACGCAATGCACTGGGGTTAGAGAAAGTGAGTGATCTCACTTTCGGTTAACAACAGAGAGTTCTTCGTTTCGCATCCTGCGCAACTCGAACATGCTGAACATCATCTCGCTCCTGCGGATGATGCTACAACTCAAATGGGTTACGTTCAGAGCGAGTACCTGGATTACGATCAAGGCGAAGCCAGCGTATATCCGTTTCAGTCAATGTAAACTTAAGTGCTGAAGCAGCTTGTGCCTTAACAATTGCACTGTAGTCATTAGAAGCAAGAGAGAAAAGTAGGTTTCTTCTTGATGATGTATAAGGAGCTGAACCAAGAACTCTAATGGCAGCCGCTCTAACATTTGCATTTTCTGATGCATTAGTTGCAATCATCTCCAGTGAGTTTAAAGTTGAACTTCTTCCTGTTGCATTGAAAAGAGATTTAATAATATCAACTTTAACATCTGGGTGAAGACCTGGTCTTTCTGCAAGAGTGATTAACGTGTTGGCATCAGATGAACTTTCAACCGCTCTCATTAAACCAAAAGCAGATGCTTTTTGAATTCTTACATCATGATTTTGAAGAAGATTATTAATCATAACATTTTTGATTCTGTTATTTTCTGAAGCAGCTTTATAAAGACTTCTAAGAATTGTCGCTCTTAGATCAATATCTGTACTTCCGTCATGAGCAGTTGTTAGTGCTCTTTCAATATCATTATCTGAAGCAACGGCACTTAGACTTCTTGCTGCTTCTTGTCTGATCATAGTCATTTCTCTTGGATCAGTTACTATTGACTTCAATGTTCTTTGAACATCATTGTTAGAAATATAAGTTCTCATGGTCTTAATGATTTGCTGACGAACACTCAAATCAGAATTTCTATAAACTTCTTCAATTAAAAAATTTTTTGTACGAGAATCTTGAGCAAATGCCATTGAACTAAATGTTAAGAGCATTGCTAATAATAGCTTTTTCATGGTTTCTCTCCTTGTAACCTAAATAAGAATGCTATTAGTTTAGGAATAACTAAGAGCATATGACAAGGGCCGTAAGCTTAAGTGAGGTAGACGTGTGGTGTGGAAATTGTTTTAATTGAGTTGTTTAACAATGAAGGAGTTTAATTATGCGACGCATACTATTTACATTATTATCAATGGCCCTGTTATCTCAAACAGTTAGTGCTAAATCGGTATTAAAAGACGTACAAAAAAGAGGGAAGCTTAAATGTGGTGTGACTCAAGGTGTTGCAGGTTTTTCAGCTCCTGATAGTAAAGGAAACTGGTCTGGCCTAGAAGTCGACGTATGTCGTGCAGTCGCCGCCGCAGTTTTAGGAGATGCAAACAAAGTTCAGTTTATCTCATTAAGCGCTCAAGCTAGATTTACAGCTCTTCAATCAGGTGAAATTGATATGCTTTCAAGAGTTACAACTTGGACACTCTCAAGAGATACATCGTTAGGACTAAATTTTGCACCAACAACTTTCTATGATGGACAAGGTTTTATGGTTCGTAAAAAAGATAAAATCACATCTTTAAAGCAGCTTGATGGTGCAACGATTTGTACTCAACAAGGAACAACAACAGAATTAAATTTAACGGACTACTTTCGTGCTAATAAATTAAAAATGAAGACTGTTGTTTTCGAATCAAATGATGAAGTTACGCAAACTTTCTTTAAAGGAAGATGTGATGCTTTTACGACAGATGCTTCTGGCCTTGTGGCCCAAAGAAGTAAGACAAAGAATCCAGATGATTATGTGATTCTAAAAGAGCTTATCAGTAAGGAACCACTAGGTCCTGCAGTTGCTCACGGCGATGACCAATGGTTTGATATCGTGAAATGGAGTGTCTATGCCATGATAGAAGCAGAAGAGAAGGGAATTACTTCTAAGAATGTTGATAAAATGCTTAAGAGTTCAAAAAAGCCTGGGATAAAGAGATTCTTAGGGAAGACTAAAGGGAATGGAAAGTCTCTGGGAATTAGTGAGAAGTGGGCCTACAATATTGTTAAACAAGTCGGAAACTACGGTGAAGTCTTTGAAAGAAATGTTGGAATGGATAGCCCACTAAAACTTGAAAGAGGAGTAAATGCTCTTTGGACAAAGGGTGGACTTCATTACGCTCCACCTGTGAGATAATTTATAAATGTTTAAAAAACTTTTTTTAACGATCACAATATTCTTTGTCTTGGGGCTTACCATCCAAGCTACCCAAGGCAAAGTTCCATTAAAGTTTTATGATTTTGAGGGAAAAGAGAAAGTACTTTCTTTTGAAAATCTTATTAAAATAAGTGGTGTGAAAGAAGTTACTGTGATGAATCCGGCTACTCTTTCCATAGAAAACTATAAGGCCATTAACTTAAGAACTATCTTTAATGTTCTTTATCCTAATAAATCTTGGCAGAAAGGTTTTGGTATCAAAGTTCTTACAAAAGATAAGTATGAGCCATTAGTAGAGATGTATAAGTTTAAAGAACGTGAGCCTTTTTTGGCCTATGAAAGAGTGGATGGAAAACCTTTTAAATCATATGCTAAAGATAAGAAGAAACTTGTTAACCTTGGTCCCTATTATTTGGTATGGATTGAAGACTATAAGAATAAAAATGCTGCTAGAAGAAGACATCACTGGCCATATCAAGTGGTTAGTTTCAGTTTAGAGAAAAATCCTCCAGTAAAACTTATTCCAAATAAAGATAAGAATTCTAGTGAGTACTGGGGATATAAGAACTATATTAAGCAATGCTTTATGTGCCACCAAGCTTACGGCATTGGAGGGGAGAGTAATGGTGAAATCATTTCAAATGGTCTTACTAAAAAGTATTCTGATAAAAAGCTTGCTCTTTATATTGGAAACCCTACTTCTGTAATAAAAGATAGTAAGATGGCAGAGTTTCCACTGCGAATTGATTTAAGAATAAAAAGAATAAAAGATATCGTTGCTTACCTTCGCTATCTAGAAAAAAATAATCCACATAAGGTTAAGACCAAAAGAAAGTATAAGGCTCAAGAAATTGATGAGTTATTAGAAGAGCTTAATTGATCTAATTCTTTTTCTCTCGCTTCTTTTTTCTCCGTTACAAAGAGAATGGCCGGTAGAAAGAGTAGGTCAGTCACAAGTGCAAAGAAGAGAATTAAGCTACAGAGCATCCCGAAGTTTCTATTTGGAACAAAATCAGCAAAGACAAAACTTCCAAAGCCAACAACTAAAAGAATAGTGGTGACCACAAGGGCCTTTCCTGTAACGTTAAAAGTTTCTTCAACTGACTCCACAGGGGAATGTCCCATAGACCTAAAGTTTTTATAGCTATTAATAAAATGAATGGTGTCATCCACAGCAATACCTAAACAAACAGTACTCACAATGGAAGTTCCAATATCAATTGGTTTATTAAGTAGCTGCATTAAGGCCCCGCCAAAAATAAGAGGAATAACATTGGGGAGCATGGCCAAGGTGGAAACAAAGAAGTCTTTATAAACAAAGAAGAGAAGAATTGCTACAAAGAACAGCGCCATGGCCATACTGGTAAAGAAGCTTTTAACCACGAGAGTATTCATGGAAAGATAAATAGGGGCATTTCCTTCACTGGTTATATTGAGGTCAAATTTCTTGGCCTCTCTTTCAAGCCACTTACTCTTAGCTTCACTTTCTTTACTAGACTCGAGCATCCAAGTCACCCGCATTCTTAGTTTCTGATTTTGCATATCAAATTGATTATTAATACTTACCCCTTCTGGTAATCCAAGAGTATAAAGAAAGAGAATTTCTGCCACTGATTTTTGACTATCAGGTATTCGATAATAAGATTCTTGGTTTTCGTGAAGCACTTTATTCATTTTTTTAATGACTTCAATAATGCTCTTCACTTTCATAATGTCTTTATCTTTTTTTACATGAGCAATATAGGCCTCAAGCTTTCTTAAGAACTCTGGATTCTTAATACCCTCTGGTGTTCCTGCATCAGCAACTAACTCAATTCCACGAAGGCCACCCATTTTCTTAGCAGTAATATCGTATGCAATTCTTACCGGAACCTTTTCATGAAAGTATTTAATGGGATCAGAGTTGACTTCATTTTGTATGGCAATAAAAAAGCTAATAATGATAAAGAGACTAAAGGAAATAATTATCTGCCAACGAAAGTTAAAAACAAAGATAGATAGCTTCTTTGACATGACAGTATTATCTCTTCTTTCTTTTCTACGGCTAAAAACTTGGCCCCAGTTAATAGTCTTAACAGGATACTTATCTAGCTTAGGTGAGAGTAGAGCGACGATGGCTCCAATTAAAGTATAGGAAAGTAGCCATGCCATGGCCGTACCAAAACCACAGAGGATTCCTAGGTCACGAATAGGAGCAATTTCAGAGATGGTAATACTAAAGAAGCTTATTGTCGTTGTAATAGAGGTTAGTAGTGTTGGTGCAAAGTTTTTAATGAGAGATAACTTAATAGACTCCAAAGAGTTTGTGTTAATGGAGCGGAAATGAAAGTAAGAGGTAAAGATATGGACCGCATCGGCAATACAAATGGCCAATAAAACCCCAGGGATTGCGGCCAGTAGTGAGTTAAAGATAATGCCTAAATGGCCCATGATCCCATAGGTCATGAGGACAACAACTCCCATAAGAGCTAAGGGGGATACCATGGTGATAAAGGATCGAAACTGAAAATAGAGCATAAGGAAAATAAAGAGAACCATGAATGGTATGAGTGTCTGGTTGTCAGAAGCTGAGATCTCTCTAAAAGAGTCGTTTCCAGCTGCTGCTCCGGTTATATAATAATCATGGCCTGGATACTTTTCTTTAAATTCTTTAACAAGTTCTCTTACTTGTTTAATCACGATTTCAAAGTTTGGGTCACCATGAATACTTGGTTTTAAATAGCCCAAAATAAGAGTGAAGGAGTGATCTCGACTAATATAGAATTCAGGGAGAACTTCATCATGGGTCGCAAGATTTTTTAATTGATTAATCTCTTTAATGGAGAAGTTTTTCTTTTCTTCTTCTAAGAAGCGAGAAATATTAATATCGTCTCCAACTGACTGGATCAGACTATAGTTGGCAAGGGATTCAACTCGAATGACATCTTGAATAAGCCACATTCTTTCTGTGAGTTCTTGAATGAGAGCTAAACTTTTCTCATTAAAAAGTCCATTGTCATTATTTAATCCAATACTAACGTATTGATCATTGCCAAAAGTATTTTCAAATTGATCAAGTTTTTGAAGCATTGGATGATCTTCATCAAACCAAATTCGACTGGACCATCTGGCCTGAAAGTTTAAAAGACCAGGAGCAAAAATACAGATCAGCACTATTGAAAGGATGATGGACTTCCATGGAGAGTTCACGATCCAATTACTGAAACGATAATTCAATTTTCGTTTATCGATTTTTATTTTATAAAGATTTTCATCCATGCTTAAGTCTATATTTTTTAAAGACATAGGGAAAGTTTTACGCCAAGCGTATTTGCCAGAAAGTGTAGATAATTCCTAAAATAAACTATGACAAATTCTTCACAGAAAATTCCTTTTTGGAGTGATCCTTCCAAACGCTCGATTGCTTTTCAGCTACTTGCTCTCATTGCGATTTCTAGTTTCGGATATTACCTGTATAGAAATGCTCAATTTAATTTGGCCAAGCAAAATATTGCCACTGGATTTGGCTTTTTAAATTTGGAAGCTGGTTTTGATATAGCAGATTCTCCTATTGAGTATTGGAGTGATGATCCATATTGGAAAGCACTTGTAGTTGGGGTTCTCAATACTTTTAAAGTGGCCTTCATTGGCAACTTCTTTGCGATCCTTTTTGGAACAGTCATGGGAATCGTACTTCTAAGTAAGAACTGGTTAGCTTCAAAACTTGCCAAGTCATATGTTGAAGTCGTTAGAAATATCCCTTTATTATTACAACTCTTTTTTTGGTATGCCATTTTTGCGGACATTTTTCCTGGTGTCAGAGATGCCTTAAACCCGATAGGTAATATTTTTGTATCTCAAAGAGGGATCGTCTTTCCTGTATTTGCTGAACATCCGGTTTGGAAATATGTTTGGATCGCTATTTTTGCATCTTCTATTATTTCTTACTATATCAGAAAATCTATTTTAAAAAGAAGAGAAGAAACTGGTAAAACAGTGAATTATTGGATTCCTGTTCTTCTTACTATGATCATTCTTCCGCTTATAACTTGGGCCATTGGTGGAGCACCTACTGAAGTTACATCCCCTGAAATGGGAGGTTTTAATTTTAGAGGTGGTTATACTATTAGTCCTGAACTTGTGGCCTTAATGATTGGCCTTATTGTTTATACCAGTGCTTTTATTGCTGAGATTGTACGAGCAGGAATTCTAAGTGTTAGTCATGGTCAATGGGAAGCTAGTGAAAGCCTTGGTATTACAAAAAATCAAACTATGGCCTTGGTTATTTTACCTCAGGCCCTACGGGTTATTATTCCACCTGTTACAAGTCAAATTCTCAACCTCACAAAGAATAGTTCTTTAGCTGTTGCCATCGGTTTTGCTGACTTTGTTTCTGTGGCCAATACAACAATGAATCAAACAGGACAGGCCATTGAGTGTGTTCTTCTTATTATGGGAGTCTATTTGATTTTCAGCCTCTCAACTTCTTTATTTATGAATTGGTATAATAAGAAAATTGCCTTGGTGGAGAGATAAGATGATTAGTGTGAGCTCTGAAAAATTAGGACAGTGGCTAAAGAAAAATCTCTTTTCTACCCCGATGAATTCTGTTGTCAGTATTATTTTAATTACCATTCTCTTTAAAGTTTCAGTACCTTTTATCCAATGGCTTCTTATTGATAGTGTTTGGAGCGGAACAGCTGCGGATTGTCGTCAAGCTGAAGGTGCTTGTCTTGCTTTTATAAGAGAAAAATCAACCTTCATCCTCTTTGGATTCTATCCAAGAGAGCTACTATGGCGTCCTATCACTACTGTTCTTCTTTTTATTGCAATGGTTTGGTACTCAAAAGAACCAAAGCGTTGGAATAGCCGACTGCTTTGGCGATGGGTAAAGTTTTTACTTCTTGCTGCTTTATTAATGAGAGGGGGAATGTTTGGTTTTGAAGCTGTTGAAATCGAAAAGTGGGGAGGATTACCTCTAACGCTAATGCTTGCTTTTTTCGGGATTATTTTCAGCTATCCAATGGGAATTTTATTGGCCTTAGGAAGACGCTCTCATATGCCAATTATAAAAAGCTCTTGTGTTATTTATATTGAATTAATTAGAGGGGTTCCTCTTATTTCATTACTTTTTATGGCCTCAGTGATGATGCCTTTTTTCTTACCTGATGGTCTCATTCTGCCAAAAATTATTCGGGCACAGCTGGCCATCATTTTATTTATGGCCGCTTATATGTCTGAGGTTATTCGAGGAGGACTAGCTAGTCTTTCTAAAGGACAATATGAGGCAGCGGACGCTCTGGGTTTGACCTATTGGCAGAAGATGATTTTCATTATTCTTCCACAAGCTCTTAAGGTTGTGATTCCACCAACAGTTAATACCATGATTGGAATGTTTAAAGATACTTCCTTAGTTTTGATTATTGCTCTCTTTGATTTATTAATGACAACCAAGTCTGCACTTAACGATGCTAGTTGGCTTGGTTTTAGTGTTGAGGCCTATCTTTTTGTGGCCGTGATATATTTTATTTTCTGTTTCTCTATGGGGAAATACTCTCGAAGACTAGAGCTTGAATTCGATAAAGGAAGAAGAGCATGATTGAATTAAAAAATATTAATAAATGGTATGGTGATTTTCATGTTTTAAAAGATGTGAATCTTAAAGTAGAAAGAGGAGAGCGAATCGTTATTTGTGGTCCATCTGGAAGTGGAAAGTCTACTATGATTAGATGTATTAATCGTCTTGAAGAACATCAAAAAGGTGAGCTTGTTGTTGATGGTATTACCTTAAATAATAATCTCAAAAATATTAATAAAATTCGTGAAGAAGTTGGGATGGTCTTTCAACATTTTAATCTCTTCCCTCATTTATCAATTATAGATAATTTAACTCTTGCTCCTATTTGGGTGAAGAAAACTCCTAAAGAAACGGCTCAAAAAGAAGCAATGGAATATTTAGAAAGAGTACAAATTGCTGATCAGGCCAAGAAGTTTCCAGGCCAACTCTCAGGCGGTCAACAACAACGTGTTGCTATTGCTCGCTCGCTTTGTATGAAACCCAAAATCATGCTCTTTGATGAACCAACATCTGCTCTTGATCCTGAAATGGTGAAAGAAGTTTTAGATGTGATGACTGATCTTGCTAAAGAAGGAATGACTATGTTGTGTGTGACCCATGAAATGGGTTTTGCGAAAGAGGTCGCTGATAAAGTTGTATTTATGGATGAAGGGCAAATTGTCGAAGAGGCCAAGCCTGATGATTTCTTTTCTAATCCTCAACACGAAAGATCTAAAGAGTTTCTCTCTCAGATTCTACACTAAGTAAATGTGTGGGTTTTTTAAAAAAAGAAACCGACAAAGTTCAGGGTGGTTTTGGGAGTTGGTTCAATGAACTTTGCCGGCCCTTAATCCTCTATTCGAGGGGTATATCGGGGTAGGGGTTTAACACTTAATTTAAAAATTAGGGGCCCATTTTATCGAAGATTCTTTCGACTTTTGAACCCCATGGCTCTCTCTATAACTAGTAACTCTCTCAATTAACTAGTCTGTCTCTCTCTAAAACTAGTATGCATTATTGTGACGCTCTGCGATAGATTAATTTAGTAAAATATCATTAAAATAGTTTATAATTTAGTAAACTTTGCCGATAAGTAGTTATAAATAGAGGATTTATGAGTATTTTTGAACACTTAGAATATAAGAATTATGTCCTAGCATGGGTTGAAACGAGACCTAAGAAGGGCCATGGCCAGTGGAGAAAGATCGCTGAGTTTCTTAACGTTCATACATCACTGGTCTCTCAAATTTTTAAGGGGGATAAGGATCTTAGCTTCGAGCAAGCTGCCTTACTTTGTGATTACTTAGGACATGGCGAGCTTGAGTCTGATTACTTCTTATTATTGGTTCAATACTCGAGAGCAGGTAATCAGGCCTTAAAAAAAATACTTGAGAAACAATTAACAAAGAAATCCACTGAGGCCAAGAACTTGTCTGTCCGACTTAAAAAAGACTCTGAGTTAACAGACATTCAAAAGTCACAATTCTACTCTTCATGGGTTTACTCAGCAGTTAGGTTAGGTAGTGGAATAAGCGATATGAATGAAGTAGATGACTTTGCTGAAAAGCTTAATCTAGACCCTAAGTTTGTGAACACTGTTTTACAATTTCTCATTGAGGCAGGTTTAGTCATTAAGAAAGAAGATGGAACCATTGATATGGGACCGGCCTATACCCATCTTGATATTAATAGTCCTTGGACCAAAGTACATCACACGAATTGGCGTAAGAAAGCTTTTGAAAGATATGATCACCTTACTGAGGATGAGTTGATTTATACATGTCCTGTGAGTTTAAGCTTTGCCGATGCGGCGAAAATTCGTGAGTTACATATTAAACATATTCAAAAAATAATGAAAATAATAAAAGACTCTGAACCTGAAACCCTTTTTTCATTGGGCATCGACTGGTTCAGAGTCTATGAGTAATTATTTAGTCATTGTTTCTTGTTTGGTCGTAATATTCGGAGTTCCTTTGTTAAGCTTATCGATTGCATTTCTATTGGCATCTATAAAGATTCTTTCTTCTTCAGTTGATGGTGCTCTTCCCATATTATCCATTCCTAGGTTCATGGCCATCATCTCCATTAGAATTGCCTGATCAACAAACTCTTTACCAAATTTAACTTTCATATCATCTAAAGGCATTTTAAAGACTTTTGATACTCTTACTTTTGCCTGCTCAAAAAGACTCACCTTACCGTCTTCAAGTGGCTTTTTGCCGTCGTCTTGAGGCTTCTTACCGTCGTCTTGTGGTTTCTTTCCATCATCTTGAGGTTTCTTACCTTCGCCTTCAAGCTTGGTTCTTTCCTGGCCTTGTAGAGTTCCTGCTCCATCTCCGCCACCTTCGTAAGTTTCTTTTACCCAAGGGCGTGTATCTTTAAGCGCTAGAGCTGTATGTGAAAAAGCAATACTTGAAAGCAGTACTACTAAAAATGATAGTTTCTTAATACTTGTTAACTTCATAATGTCCCCCTCAGAACATAAAATTTAAAATTGTATATACAGCTATATAAGCAAGAGGGATGCCAAATTAGGAGGTGCTAAATACTTAAAATTGAGAAGGTTAGTGTCTATAATTTAGACACACTGTAAAAATTGCTTATAATTAAGATAGCTGATTAAAAAAGGAATTTTAATGATCTACCTGCTTATTGCATTAGTTGTCGTACAACTTATATTTATTATCACACTCTTTTTAAGATCAAAGAATAATAACCAAGAACTTATTATCCAAAAGGCCATGAATCAAAGCCAGGCTAATATGTTTCAAGGACTCTCTGGTCTCAACGATAATTTGCAGAAATCCTTAAAAGAAGACTTTCATCAGTTACGTGAAAGTGTCGTTGATAAACTCGATCGTATAAGCCGCAAGGTTCAAGAGAATATGGAAGAGGGATTTAAGAAATCTAATGAAACCTTTCATAAGGTGATTGAAAGACTGGCTAAGATTGACGAGGCCCAAAAAAAGATCGAGCACCTCTCTACTAGTGTTGTTGATCTTCAAGATGTCTTAACAGATAAGAAGAGCCGAGGTATTTTCGGAGAAGTTCAGCTTAATCAAATTCTTTTTAATGTATTCGGTGATAGCAACAATAAAGTTTTTCAAACTCAATACACTTTTTCGAATGGTAAAATGGTAGATGCGGTTCTCTTTCTTCCTGATCCGGTTGGAACAATTGGAGTGGATTCAAAATTCCCACTAGAGAACTTTAAGAAAATGCTTAATAAGGATCTGGCAAAGGATGAAAGGCTAACTGCAGAAAAAGAGTTTGCAAAAAACCTTAAAAAACATATTGATGATATTTCTTCAAAGTATATTATTTCGGGGGAGACAAGTGATCAGGCCATCATGTTCTTACCGGCAGAAGCAATCTTTGCTGAGATTAATGCCTATCACACAGGAATCATCGACTATGCTCAGTCAAAGAAAGTTTGGATAACTTCACCAACAACATTTATGGCCACTCTTACCACCATCCAGACAGTTCTTATGAACTTAGAACGAAGTAAGTATATGAATATTATTCACGAAGAGATTAATAAGCTAGGAGTTGAGTTTGAGCGTTACCAAGAAAGATGGGACGAACTTGCTAAACATATTGGTACTGTCTCTAAAGATGTGGATAAGATTCATATCACCGGTAGCAAGATTTCGAAAAGATTTAATAGTATTTTACAAATAGAAGACTAGCTGGCTTGAAGCCAGCTAGCTATAAACTTATTATTGTTGGTAAGTAGGCTTGATAAGAGCACCTTGATTATCAAGACTTAATCCATTTATTCCCACACTCTTATTATGAGGATAGAGAATTAATAGATCATGGTTTCCATTACCTTTTGTCAGATTCACATTTCTTTGTTCTCTTCCTTTAAGATCTTTAATATCTTTTAAAGAAACAAATCCTTGTTCACCTTCTGTAAGAGAAATCTTATGCCAATCTTTTCCAAGGTAGTCATCTGACTCAACCCCACCTTCTCCAATCGTCGCCATTTTCACGTTAATGACCTTGTTTGGAAGAGTGGCAAGAAGTGAAATATCAGCTTCCATTGATGCCACTGTACTGTGAGTGTAAGCAAGCATTGGTCTTAGATCTAGAATCGCCGGAAGGTAGTTAACATCTTCAAGAGGTTTCTTTCCCGTTTGTGCTGCTAGCATTTCATAGTTCTTTCTAATCTCTCTTGCTTTATTAGCATCAAGAAGAACACTATATTGTCCTGCTGGAACAGCATCACTTAAACCTGAAAGGTTGTCAGTATTTAGCCCACCAAGCTCTTGGTCTGCGATACCATCATTATTTGTATCTATTTGAACATTGAGTTCACACCCTTGCCAAAGACTTACTGGATTATAAAGTTTGAAACCAAATTTAATCCATGTTTTACCTTCATTATGTTCTAAACGATATCCAACAGTGTGGAGGTCACAAGTTCTGCTGGCCACTGCAAAGTCTCTTTGATTAACTTCTTTTCGCCCGTCAGCTGCAATAAAATTATAAAATAATGCATCTCCATTATTCACACTCTTATTTTTAAGAGCAATAATTCCTAATGCTCCATCATCATCTTGATTAGAAGTTGCATAGAGATTTAATTGACTATTTTCAATTTCAGAAAGAACTTTAACAACGGCAAGAACTGGAATATTACCAACCAACAGATCATTGGCCTTTACAAAAACTCTTCCTTCAAATGTCTTTACCGCACTTCTTTCACCATCGTTTGTTAGAGTAAAGATAACAGTAACCGTTTTCTTTTCACCAGTATTCAGCGTGAAACTATCTGGAAGCTTCGTGGTAAGTCTAAATGAGTTTGTTGCTTCAAAAGTGTAAGTCATCGCTTCATTACTAATATTTTTAATTGTTATGTCTCTAGCAATAACTTTCTTCTTAATGAGAGATGTCTCTCCAAGTGAAAGTGCCGCAGGTCTAACAAGAGTATTCGCTGTTGCTGTTTTATAAGTTTGAACTCTACCTGCACCTTGTTCAGTCACTGAGTACTCTAGTTTCTTTGTATTTGAAATTGTCTTAGAGTTATTCATCACAAGGTCTTTAAGTTCTAGAATATCAAGAGTAGGAAACTTCTCTTTAAGAAGGGCCATTACTCCGGCCATATGAGGAGAGGCCATTGATGTACCGTTTAGGGCAACACCTTCTGATCCTGTTCCCATACTTGCAGAGATAATATTAAATCCTGGGGCTGAAATTTCTGGCTTAAGAAGAGAGTCGAGAGATCTTGGTCCCTGAGAAGTAAATGATGTTAACGTATCAATTAATTCTGGCTCTTCGATTTTTGCTTCACTTCCAAAGTTAACAAGGACATCGCCTAGCTTCATTGAGTCTTTAATAGCATTTCCAAGAGAGAGTGAAATCATAATAGCAGGAATATTTACTTTGCCCTCACCACCCATTCTAAAAGGAGCGTCTCCATTATTATTGGCCACAATAACTCCAGTGGCCCCAGCATCACTTGCTCTTTTTAACTTGTCGATAAAGCTAACTTCACCACGATCAATAAGAGCGATATTTCCTTCAATTTGTTTTTTAAGTTCGTCTGAAAAGTCTTGAGCAGCTACTCCAGCAAATACGATCTTTCCTTGAACCTCTTTAGATTGAGCTACCGGTCTTGAGATTGTACCTTCAACAACCTTAGTTAGAACTTGTTCATCATTTAGGTTAAATTCAACACTATCAAATTTCCAGTTATGATCCATTCCATCAATACTAGCCGCTACAGAAAGAGCATCTTTAGAAGTTGATGGAGAACCAACGATATAAGGATTATGTCCAGAGTTTCCTGCAGCAGCGACTGTTAAGACTCCACCTTTCGTAAGGTTTTTTACTGCTTCAGAGTAATGAACATATGGTTTACCATAACTTCCACCAAGAGAAAGATTAACGATATCTAATTTGTCATCTGTATTTAGGTCACCGTTTGGATCGGCACTATATTCTAAGGCCGCAATAACAACAGTATCAGAAGTACTTCCTTTGGCCCCAAAAACTTTGATTGCATAAAGGTCTGCTTCTGGCGCGACACCTGAGTAAGTGTTAATCCCATCACCGATACCTGCAACAGTTCCTGCAACGTGAGTCCCATGTCCACCCTCATCAATTGGATTAGAATCTGGTCTTGGAACTTGATAGTCTGTAATCACATGACCTGGAGAATAATTTGTACCAACTAGGTCAATTCCACCTTTCACTTTTGCATTTGGAAATGATGTAGAAGGTTCATTAGGATTCATATCTCTAAATTCTTGTGCATTTCCTAATCCACCAAGTGCAGAGTGAGTAAAATCAATTCCAGTATCAATGACACCAACTTTAATTCCTTTTCCTTTTACTGAAAGTTCTTCGTGAACTGAAGTTGCTCCAATAAAATCGACACTTGTAAAATCTAGATTATACTTTGATTTATTGAGACTATCTCTATCAAATTGTGGTCTTTCAAATTGAGTTTCTTTTTGTGCATCAGAAACACCACCAACTTGACCAAGTTTTCCAAAATCTTCTACTGGAACAACTACGGCAAGTGCATTCAATACAAATCTATAAGAGTAGAGTAGTTTTGCTTTTGGGGATTCTTTTAAAACTTTTTCCCATGCAACTTTTTGCTCTTCAAGAATTCTTTGTTTTTCTTCTTGAGCTACTTCTGTAATCCCAGCTTCAGGATTTAGTGTTTCAAAAAGTGCCTTTCCTTCAAGCTTTATAAGAGCAACCACTTGTTTTGTATTCTGTGGTCTATCAGAAATTATTTTTGAATTAATGAGTCCTAGTGACTGATACTGTGAATCTGAACTCTTATTAGAACAACTAAAGATTGTTGTCGCTAGAGTTAGAGTCATTAGGATTTTTGTCATGTGTGTTTTGTTCATCATTATAGATCTCTCTCTTTATTATTGAGTGATCTACATACCGAATAAAAGATGGTCTTTCAAAGAACAATTGCTTATCAAAGCGATAAGAGATACTTCTTACAATTTTGTGAGATGCGTCTAGTCTTTGGAATCATTAGAACCAAACATTTGCTTGGCCTTTTCCATCAGTTCTTGACGCTCAGAGTCGCTCATTTTCGATAACATTTCTTGAGCTTGCGAAAGCATATCCGGATCAACATTTAGTGAGAAGATTATCTTATCACCTTGAGAGTCATGTTGAATTTGATGATTTTCTTTTAAATATTCTAAGACTTTATTAAAGCTAATACCTTTATTCTCAGCCGCTTCATAAAGCTTCTCTAAAGGGAGAGAAACTTTCTTCATTGGAAAGCCGTTACCTGATAAGTTTTTAAGTACCACTTCAGCAAAGGCCTTAACTTGTTCGTTATCTGACAAAACGCCTGACATAGAGCTTATCCCTTAAATTTAGTTTTTGATTTTATTAATATAGGCGACAGCATTATGACTATGTAAAGATTCGAAGTGTTCGATTTTTACATTCCAATCAAGAAGTCTTTTATCACCATCAAGAGCTTTAGAAAGTCTTCTCGCAACATGCTCTACAAAGAGAGGGTTTTCACCATTAAGGATGGCAAAAGCTTGCTCATCTAGTCTTTTCACTAAGGACTGTGTTTCCGTTGGGATGGCATTTCTTAAAAGCTCAATTAAGTCTTCAATATGGAAGTCACTATCAATACTAAAGCTAACAGTTGTTGTGGCGAGAGATCTTTGAGAGTGAGCTGTCGCAATTCCATTACCTTCTGTTGTTTTTCCAGAGCGATAATCTTCTTCATACTGCTTGGCCATAGAAAGTGAACATGGACAAGTTGAACTATATTCATAATTAAGAGTTACCTGCATGAGGTGCTGGCCGTTCTTCGCCTCAACGCCTTTCCAGATAGTATCGTAGTATTGCCAACCCCAGTTTCCACTTTTTAAGCTTTTTTGTTTGGTGGCAAATTTAAATTTAAGAGATAGTTCTGCTTTTGGGATAAGTTCTTCAGTATCAAAATCTCGAAGATCTTTTCTATATCTTCCTAAAATCTTCTTAAAGAAGTTTTGATCAACAACTAATGATTCTGATTCTTCTTGGAGAATGGCACAGAAACGAGACATATTTACGCCAGTTTTATTTTCATCTAAGTAGATAAACATACTAGCTTCAGAGTCATGAGTTCTCACAGACCCATCTTTCATTCGATAATTTAATGGAATTCTAAAACGTTCAATTCCTACTTTTGGAATAGAGATGCCATGGTCGTTAGGTAGCTTTTGAAAATCATTTAATCCTGTATCATCTTGGACAGCACAGTTTAAGATCTCTTGTGAGTTTCCTCTTAACTGATTTAGTTCTGCTGTTTTCATGGGCGACCTCTTTTTGTAGTACCATAACTACTTTTAGGGTTTATCTAGCATCCATTTGCTAGACAAGTATTAAAATAAGTTATATTTTGACTTATTTCGTAGACGCCTATAGTTATATTGGTTTATCTTGTATTTTGCAAGCTCAATCGGGTAGACATGAGCTAGATACTAGAAAGGATGTAAAAATGAAAATAACACTCTTTTATAAGCACGCCACGGTTCTTGATTATGCCTATTTGGATGATCACAAAGGTGTTGTGGGCGGGGCCCTCATAGTGAATGCTGAATTCATCGGTGAGACTGATGAGGAAGGGGTTGTTTACGATTTTTCATATGCAAAGAAAAAAGTGAAGGAAATTATTGATCTTGAATGTGACCACCGTTTGGTTGCTCCAGCTCATCTTGTTCAAACAAAGAATGGAATTTCAAAACTAGAATATAAGTATGGTTTCAATGAAGAACTTATGACTTATGAATGTCCGGAAGAAGGCATTTGCCAGATTCCATACGCTCAAGTTTCTAAGGCCAATATTGAAGCTCATCTTGAAACGTTAATCTTAAAAGAAATGCCAAAAACTGTAACGGCAGTTAAGATTGAATTAGTTGAGGAAGTTCTTCCTGAAGGAAAACCAGTTTTTCATTATACTCACGGTCTTAAAGAACACTATGGAAATTGCCAAAGACTTTTTCACGGTCATCAAAACACAGTCGATGTTTTTATTAATGGTGATCAGGTGGCCGAGCTTGAAGAGCATTTAGCAAAAGATGTTTTTAAAGGAAATGTTCATTTCTTATTATGGGATAATGTTTCAAACAAGGATGAAGTTCTTAAGTATACCGATGGTCAACCAGCGGTGGGACGTTTTCCTGAAATACCAAAAGTAGAAATACAGTATGAATCTTCACAAGGGATTTTTAAAGGAAGTTTACCTGGTAGGGCCATTTATTTTATGGATGAAGAAACTACCGTTGAGAACTTAAGCATTCACTTTGCAAAATTAGTAAAATCTACTTGTGATTTAGATGATATTGTTACAGTTCGTGCCTACGAAGGAATTGCAAAGGGAAGTATCACAACGATTTAATTATCGCTGATAATCTTCCAACTAGAATCATTTAGAAAATCAAACTTTTGATTATTATTTTTAATGGCAACATAGTTAACTGGTTGCCATTTTTTTTGTTGATTGATGGAGTTTGGTTCACTTAATTTTGGACCCCAAAACCCACGATCAATTCGCAATATATTATAATCATACTCTTTGAGAATTTTAAAAGTTTCAGCTTCATCTGGAGATGCGTGTTCTTCAAAAAAGATAACTTCTAGTGAGCCAGATTCAAGTAACTTGGTTGCTCCTTTCAGAACACTTGCTTCATGTCCCTCTGTATCTATTTTGATAATATGTTTAATATCATTTGAAACTAAGTCATCAAGTCTTTTCACCTGTACCTGAATCTCACTTCCAATAGCGTCTTCAGGTCTTTCTAAAGACGCTAGGCCATTATTATTTTCCATATCCACTGGAATAAAAAGGGTGGCCTCTCCATCTTGATCACTTAAAGCATATTCAAGAAGATCAACTCTATTTGCCTTGTTGGTAAAATCAATATTCTTTTTTGCCGCTTTTATTAATTCTGGGTGTGGCTCAAAAGATGTAACCTTTCCATTGAAGTTCTTATTGGCCAGGGCCAAGGATGTGAAGTAACCAATATTTGTTCCTACATCAATAAAAGAGTCTGATTTTTCAATAGCTCGCCAGATGAGCTCACTGAGTGAAAGTTCATAGAAGCCAAGATGAAAGATAGTCCTTCCAATATCATCACTAGACTTTAATTCAAAAGGAGAATTCCAAGGAAGTTTCAATTCAATGATTTTATTTTGTGGAATCTTATTTGTAAGGCGATGAACTAATTGAAAAGGACGTAGAATGTACTCGGGCTTAATGAGACCAGTATAAATTTTTTGTAACATAATTCTTCCAGTTAAATATTTTGTTAATTTTAACATAAGAAGCTGGAGGATAAAGGATATTTGAAGAGGAATTGATTTACTCAACTATTATAGTTAAGAAATAAACTTATCAAGAATTGTGTGTAATTACCGATAATTAGATATATGAAAGATAAGTTTAGGATTTGAAATGGATATTGCAAAAATAAGAAAAAATGCTTCAGAACTAAGTCTTGGTTCTTCTTCAGATATAATCATTGAAAGTGTTTTTCAAGAGTTTCTTAATTTAGACCTATCTAAAGCTTCAAAAATTATGGATGTAGGTTGTGGACAAGGGCATCTGCTTTCAAAAGTAAGAGCAGTTGGTTATGAGAACTTAACAGGCTGTGACTATAGTGACTTTCAAGGTGAGAAAAACTTTAACTTTTTTCAGCATGATTGTAATTTAGCTTTTCCAGCTGACGTTGAGGGATTTGATTGTCTGCTATGTTCTGAGGTTATCGAGCATATTGAAAATCCTTGGTTTTTTATAAGAGAGCTTCTTCGTGTTCTTAAGAAAGAGGGGGGACTTGTTCTATCTACACCTAATCCTGAAAGTTGGTTAAGTATTATCACGTTAGTGGTTAAAGGATATTATAATGCTTTTGGACCAAAAGATTATCCCGCTCATATAACACCTGTTAGTCATTATGAAGTTAATAATATGATTACGGCGGCTGGTTCAAAAATTGAAAAAACATTCTTCATTCCTAACGGAAGAATGCCTGGAACAGGATTTATGTGGAAACAACTCATACCTGCTGTTGCTGGTAAGAGATTTAGTGATAACTATATCGTCGTTGTAAAAAAGTAGTGCAAAGTAACTATATAACTTCTTCTTTATAAATATTTCTAACTAGCTTTATCATGAGAATCACAAAGATAATAAAGCCCAAGAGACCAAGTTTAAAATTATCAAATAAAAGATAGGCCACAGAAATATTTCCTAAAAAAAGGAGAAAGATCCCTAAAAGAAAGTTTTGAATATCATGACTTTTAATTTTGTTCTTTTCAAAGTTAAATTGAGGAACTCCTTTCTTCCATCCAAAAGAAAGAGGAGCTACTCTATTGAAGAATGAAATTCGCTTCTCAAGATGGGTGGGTCTCGTGAGAAAGGTGACAATAAGAAAAACAGGAGTGGATATGCCTACAACGATAAGAATGCTTTCTGAAAAAGGCAGATTCGGGAATTGGATTTTTAAATAACTAGCAACAATGGCAGAAGTTAACATGGCCGAAATTTCACTATAAGCATTGATTCGCCACCAAAACCAACGAAGTATCCAAACAAGACCAGCACCACTAGCAAAGGTAAGAATAAAAAGCCAAGCACTTGCAACAGACTTTATTTGTAAGCTCAATAAGATTGCAATGAGCATAATTCCAATGATTGAAAGTCTTGATATAAGAATGTAGTGCTTTTGACTCTTCTCTTTTACAAAGAATCTCTTGTAGATATCGTTTACAAAATAATTGGCGCCTAAATTAAGATGAGTATCAACTGTGCTCATAAAAGCACCAATGAGACCCATCACACAGAGTCCAAGAAGTCCTGGTGGTAGAACTTTTAACATCATCTTGGGATAATTTGTTTCAGGATCAGGATTGTCAGGAAAGAGAATGACTCCACAAATGGCCACAATGATCCATGGCCAAAGAGTAACCATATTGGCCATAAAAGCATAGAAGAAGGTCCCAAAGGTTGCGTGCTTTTCATTCTTTGCAGCACTCATTCTTTGTATATGTTTTCCACCACCATCAGAATATTTATGGGCCCACCACTTTACAAAAAGTAGAGTGAACATGGCCAGCGGTGGAATGAGCGCATCTTCTGAATTAACAGAAGGGAAGACATCAAGAAATCCACGACTAGGATACAAAGCTGAAATTTTTGTTGTTAAGGCGCTTAGCCCTCCAACTTCCTTGATACTTAAGTAGGCCAAAATAAAACTTCCACTTAGAGCAAAAATATATTGAATGAGGTCTGTGAGTATCACTCCATAAAAACCTGAAGAGATTGTATAAATAAGAGCGATCCCACCAAAGAAGAGTAGGATAATTTGGGAGTCCCATGGAGTAACGATACTTGCCACTTTGGTTAAGGCATTAAAAACCCAACCAAGAACGAAGCAGTTAATAAAAATTCCAAAGTAAACACCTTTGAAAAACCTTAAGAAACTTGCCGGCTTTCCACTATAGCGAAGCTCAATGAGTTCATTGTCAGTCATCACTTCCGCTCTTCTCCATAATTTACTAAAAAGAAAAGTGGCGGCAACGGCACTAATACCGCTACTCCAGTAAAACCAAGCTCCAGCTAGTCCATTTTGAGCAATGAATTTACTTGTGGCCAAGGGTGTGTCAATAGCAAAGTTTGTTGCGGCCATACTGACGCCAATGAGCCACCATGGTTGAGAACGATGTGATAAGAAGAAATCTTCAAGTGAGCTTGAAGCTTTTTTTGTAAAGTAAAAACCAACTAACAAACTAAATATCAAGTAGGTTGCTATAACGAAAAAGTCGATGGTCTGTAATTGCATAGCTTATTCTAAGAAAAAGTAGATCGTAGGGCAATTAGAAGTAGTAATTTAAATCACTTTGGAAGTTTTCTTTATCTTGTCCTTTAGAAACCCACTTTTCCATGGATGATTTCCAAGATAGATTTTGAAAGAGGGGAATTGTTAGCTGGGCACGATAGACATGATGATTTTCACTTCTCGGTCCCGTTACAAAATTGTAGTGATAATGAAGTTTAAATTTTGCCCTGTGTGAATCAGAGAAAAATGAGAGACCGGGCATGAGGTCAACTCTAATGTCATTTCCAATAAAACTATCGGAGTAACCAATACTATAATGAAACTCAGGTGCAAAAATCATCGATTGATTTTGGGATAAATTGAGATGAAGCCCATGTTTGGCAAAGGGAGCTTTCTCAAAATGTTCAGTATCAAAATAATCTTTCGCACCAACTGTCATACTCCATCCAATTTTTGGATTAAAACCAAAGAGCTGGGGATAGGTATCAATATTGAGTAGGTGAAATGATTGAAATCTTAACTTCTTAGTTTTTGTTAAATAAAAGAATTTGAAATCTCCCATCTCTTGTCCTCCGAGAGGAGAGTAGCCCTTTGTAGGATCCATAATATTGTGCATAGAAAAACGATAGCCAAAACTTAAGGCCTTTTGTTTTTTAAAATGCTTATAACCAAGAGGGACGGACCTTTCTTTATGGGCATGGTGTGGGGCTTTGTCTTCACTTTCTTGAAAGTTTATTTTCTTAACTTCACCTGTTGCTTCACTACGAGCGATGAGCACCTGATGTTTTTTCTTAGCGAAGAGAGTGTCTTCCTTTGCTACTTCAATAGGGTGTTTAAAATCAAGATAGTCAATATAGACATCAAGTAAGTTAGGATCTTTATTTGTAAGCTCGTACTTCAAAGGATCATTTTTAAAATCTTTAAATTCTTTCTTTTGATCTTGGTTAAGAGATTCCCATCTCTTTGACACTTTTTGAAAATTACTTGGCCTAAATCTGATTTCTTTTATTAGATTTTCATCTTCAGTTAAAATTCTTATTGTTTGAGAGGGGATAACAAAAGTTGTCAAACGTTTTGATAACTCTTTTTCTGGAAATATGGCATCGAGAAAATTAATGATCTGGCTTGAGCAATTTCCATTAAAGTAATAGTAATTAAAGAGTGCCTTCTCCATTTCCCATAGGTGTGAAACAAAGAACTCTAAGTGCTCATCAGGAATATTTAAATGATATTCCCATAACTCTCTTGATTCACTTTCTGCATATTCTCTTACTTTAAAATAATAAGGAAGAAGGGAGTAGTTAGCGCTAAAGCCACCGGTAACACCGTAGAGCCCGTAGATTAAGGGATTGCTTGACGTTACATTGGCCGAGAAATTAGCTCCCCAGTGGAGAAGGTCATTATTATTTCCCTTTCCTTTTTTATTGAGCTTGATGAAGGTATGTCCAAACATGCTAGAAGGGTTGTTAATATAGTAACTAGCAAAGACAATTGCCACAGAGCTAGGGTTTACTTTTCTTTTGAAGTAGAGAAATTTTTCACAAGTTGAAAAATTTGGTTTTGTAATAAGTTTTCGTTTGTAAAGGTATTGAGATCTTGCTGGAAAACGACAATAGAAATCTGTTGGATTCTTTGAAATATAGTCGATAGAACTTTCTAGCTCAGCTTGCGGATCTTTATTTCCGTGCTCATTAATAAAAAATTCTTTATTGATCACTTGAGATTGATAGTTACCAAAAAAGGTACCTTCATAGCGAAGGAGTTTCAGCCATTGATAGTCAACTTGAGAAGTTAAAGTATTAATTGAAAATAAGGAGAACAGCAGGGCTTTTTTTAGCATAAAAAAAAAGGCCTTCCGAAGAAGACCCTCTTTCATTAAAGGGATTAACCTCTAATTACGTCTTGAATTGAAGCGTGAATTTGCTCAGAAGTTTGACCTTTTGAGAAAATTGCCTTGTAGTTCATTCTTAGAGCTTGTCTCTCAGCTTTTTCAGCTTTGATTAGCTTTAAGTATGCGTCAAGAGTTTCACCTTCACCACGAGCAATATCATTGGCAAGTGCCATTCTATTGTCTTCGATGAAAGATACACTTGCTACAGAAGCTTTTGCAGCGTCTTCACAACCTAAAGTACCTGTAGACATACCAAATGTTTGGTTTCCTGATGATCCGTTAGTAGTTGCAGCTAGTACATTCCACATTAGTCCAGACTTGTCTTTGAAAACAACTGACCCAAGTCCACATCCCGAAGGTCCGTGTGCTGCGAAAGCTGAAGTTCCAAGCATAAGTGCTAGTGTTGTTGTTGCTAAAATCTTTTTCATTTCATACTCCTTGAAAATTGTAGTGTTATTTTAAGGAGTACTAAATTGACTATCAAGACATTTTTTTTTTTTATGTTGGAGCGTTTTGTTCGGTTAATGTGAATAACTGTAAAAGCTCTGCGCTAGAGGACAGTTCTGTGGAGCAACAATTACTTTTTTTAATTTTCCAAATTGTTTCCAACCAAATAATGTAGCGGAATTTGCCGTAGCATTATAGGTTTTCTTGCGTTTCCACTTAATTTTTCCATTTGAAAAAGGATAAACCAGAAGAAGACAGTCTTGATTACTGCTGTTTTTAAAAGTCATTGAATAGTAATAAGAATTTCTTGGACCATTTCGATACCGTCTATCTTTAGATTCCTTAATTTTATAATCTTTCTTTTCAAGAATGAGTTTTGCATCTTTATTAAATAAGGCCGTACTTAACTTAAACTCTGAAAGATTTCTGGGAGTAAAGTCTTCTGTCCATGTGTTGAATAGTTCAGGTTGTTGAGTTGCAATATTATGAGTGAAATAAATTTCTTCAGGTGTTAGATATTCGATTTTTTTTATCTTAAGAGCTGCTGGAGAAAGGAGAGTGTATTGCCATTTTTTATAAGAGAGTAACTCTTTATAAAACCCTTTCTTAACAACCTTCAAATCAGTTTTTCTTTCGTATTGTGCTCTTGATTTTTTAAAAGATACCTTAACTCCAATTGGTAAGATGGTTCCAAGTGTCGAACCATTTTCATAATCTTCAGTATGAACAAGCTCATGGGCCAAAACGGCCTTAAGAGCATCTTTTGGAATATTGTTTTTAAAAATGAGAGGATTTACACCAATTCGATAATTCTTGCTCCCAAGTAGCAATCTCTTGGCCCCAAAGTTTGAAACAAAGAAGTACTCAGGACTATCAATTGTATAAAGAGAAATTTTTAAGTTTTCCTTGTTTAAAGACTGATGGGAACTTTGAATTAAGTCTTGGATGACTTTTTTAATAGTCACTTCTTGCTCAGAAGTAAGCTCTGCGCCAAAGCTAAGGTTAGTGAATATACAAAGTATCAAAATCAAAAAGCTTTTCATGCCCTTAGATAAAGCAAATAACATTCCAGTTTATTCTCGTAAAATCAGCAAGTTAGAGGACTGAATATGGCCATTAATTTGACGGTGATAAGAGATTGGCCAGTTTCTTAGCATCCTGTCGAATACCTCTAAGAAAGCGACTGCGAAAGTTTGTTTGTTCTTCAAAACCTAAAAAGTACAATCCCTGAAATTCAGGATGTTCAAAATTGTTTACTAATTTTGAGAAATTAGTCCCTTTTATCTTATCTATTAGAGTAGGTTTGAAGCCAGTTGTTAAAATGATTTTATCAAAGTGGTCAGTACTTTCATCAACAAATGTTACTTTATTACCATTAATTTCTTTAATATCAGTGTGTAGAGTTATCCTCTTTTGATCAAAGTATTTCTTTGCAACAGAAGCTTCCATTTTTACATCGGGTTTATTCTTTGAGTTCGGTAAGAAAAACAAAATAAGCTTTTCTAGACCATCAACAATTCTTAAAAGAAGAGAAAAGATAAATTGATTAGGAGTAAACTCTATTTTACTACGATGAGAAAGGTGAGTTTCAATATTGGCCTGTACTAATTCGTCGATTACTTGTCCGGCACTTAGTCTTTTTCCAACGATCAAAACTTTCTTTGCTCTTAAAGCATTCGCATTCTTGAAATCTTTAAAGTGAATCGTGTGAGCATCATCTTTAACAAAACTTGGAATGATAGGGTGATTAAAGTAGCCAGTGCAAAAAATAAGGTTTTTTGTATTTAACTTCTCACCCTTTGTTGTTTCAAGTATCCAAAGATCATCTTTTTTCGTTATGTCTTTAAGCTCTGTTTCAAGTTTTATGTGCTTTTGAAGATCCTTTGAAAAATCATTGAGGTACTGCGCAAAATCTTTCGCTGGAACTCTCTTAAGTTTAGGATGAGGAGAATTTTCTTCGAGAATACGATTGTGATGGTCGGAGGAAATAAGGCATAACTTATCTGGCATTTGGGTCCATGTACTACCTAATGTGTCATTTTTTTCTATAAGTAAAAAAGGGACATTTCTTTTCTTAAGATTCATGGCCAGGGCAATACCGCTTGCCCCACCACCAATAATAATATTCTTATAATCTTTCATGGTGATGATGAGCTTCTTGAGATGAAAAAATCATTGAAGGTAGAACTTCAGGTAGATATGAATCTTCATGGATTTCAATATTGTCTTTGGTAACATCTTCTTCAAGGACTGGCCCTGTTTGAACTTTAGGTTTTCTTTTTACCCCTAGGATTAAATGAAAGTAATAGCTTAAGCCTAATGGTAGTACCATTAAGTAAAGAGATGCTCTTTCAGATAATGTTGCGATGATGGCAATTTCAGGCATGATACCAAACTTACTGGCAATATTGGCCATGACGACTTCCTTAATTCCAATATTACCAGGGAGGACAGGAACGAGTGACGCCATCAATAAAAAAACCGACAATTGAGTTGTTTGTAGAATACTGAGATTAAGACCAAGTGCTTGGTAACTAAAATAGGCACGAACAGGATATAGAAGAGTAATCAAAGTAAAACAGAAAAAGACAGTCATATAAGTTTGAGTATTTTTAATTTCAAAAGGTATATTTTCAAACACCTTAAGAAACTTAATTTTCTTTCTAAAAGAAAAGATCAATATAATGGAGGAAATTAGGCCCATAATAAAAAATGATTCACTGGCTATTTCTTGTATTATTCCTAAGTCAGTTGGTGCAAATTCTAAGAAGAAAAAGCCAAGTAAGCCCATGGAAAGCATTCCTATAATTGTTGTAAGGAAGTTGATCCCTAAGAACGTTCTTGTTTTAAGACCGTTGTTGTCCCGTAAGTAAAACCAACGGATAGCATTACCACCTTTTGCAGGTAAGAATAGGTTAAAAAGATTGGATACAGTTGTTAAACCAAACCATTGACTAAACTTCAGATCAATACCAATTTTTTTAAGAGGTGCTTGAAATATAATTCCTAATAATAAGAAATTAATAAAATGGCAGGCCATTAAGGCCACTAAGTAAATTGGTCTTAAGTTAATAACGTTAGAAAGGGTCTCACTCTTTGAGTGAATAAAATAGGCCATCCCAGCAATTAGAATAATGCTCATAAGGGACTTTATAAATATTTTCACTTTTCTATTATTCACTAATTACCTGTGTCGGTTTTAATTTTTTTATAAAAAAATATAAGAAATCATTTAATAAGTAGAACCACTTAAATTTATTTTGAAAAAATCGCACTTCACTCATCATTTGGTTCACTGATATATCTTTTGTCACAATTAATTCAACATTTATTTTTTTATTATCTTTTAATAGTCCGTTCTCTAGAATTTCTGTAAGAAATTGTTCTGGAGTTAATTTCCAATGGCCAAGCTTTGGGATGGTAATATTGGCACCGGCTTTAAGGGCCTGAAGGGCACCAATATGACAATTCGGACTTCTAACGTGACTTAATGATTTTAAATATTGGGAAAATTGATTAAGTTCTGCACTATTTAATCCTGTGATTTTTAAAATGGCTCCCGCTCTAACACTTCTTCTTCTGGCACGCCCAATCTTAGGAAGATTGATAGTAAAACGTGGATGCCATTCTGTATCTTGGCATACTAAGAAATTATGATAGTTAGTAGGGGACATTCCTAGTAGAATCGCATTTTCAATTTCATCACTTTCTTGAAACTTCCAATGAGCATTATAGTTTCCACATTTATCTAGTGAGTTTAAATATTCGTTTCGAGTTGAGATGCACGGGTTTATAGAGTTAATACTTACGTCAGCTCTATCCATAGGAAGAAATGTTATACTTTCCTGATTATGCATCTTTAAGAGTTCCTTCTAGTTTTTCTCTGAATCTTTCGCTAATTCTATTACCAATATGTGGAAGAGCGTTAGGATCAAAGCGATACCCACGTACAATTTTTCTTAAATCAACAAAAAAGAGATTTCCTTTTTCACCACGGGCCAAAACTCTATCGTTAGTAAATCTTGCAAGGTATTTTTCTGGTGCCGTAAATGTAGATCGAGTAGGAAGATAGGCTTCCTGGGTGAAGTAATTCGTTGCTATAGGTGAACGAGCAACTGTTTTAACCTTTTCTTTTGAGTAAAATTTGAATGTGTCATGCTTCCAGTATCCAGTAATAGTATTAACTGAAGCAAAAGGTGCGGGGTTGCCCCATCCTATTCTTTTCTTATTTCCATTTGAGTTACTAAAGTAAGGAAAGAGTGTTCTTAAAAAGCAAACAAATTGAAGAAACTCTTCACGATCATAATTTCTATCTCTTAATATGGTTACAGGTTCACGCTTTTCAGTATGTATGAAATTCCAGAAATGCTTTCTAAATTCTTTATTACTAAAATGATTTAGGGCATCTTTAACATCATCAAATATTAAGAAACCACCGTTATACTGTACTCCACCATGGATATAGTTTATTGCTGGTGGCATTCTATCTTTTTCACCTAATGGATTCTCTGGAGTTGCTGCACTTTTTCTAATCATACGACACATGTATTTACCAACACTGGTCACAATCTCTTCATCACTATCTGAAAATTCTTTATTTCTTTTTGAACTAAAAATTATATTTTCTTTCCAGATATAATCACCGGTTTCAGGATTTATTCCGGTTACAAGAGGATCCGTATGATCAACCATCCCACCCTTCATCGGTCTAAGCCAGACAATAAAGAAGACACTTAAAATTCCATAAGTATTATGAAGAGTTAAGAGCGTCCATGTAGGAATTGCCTTTGAGTAATGGAGAATGTTCTTCAGTAATTTCATTAGTTTATCCTATTTTGTAACGCTCTGTATCATAGCGAATTTGTACATTTAAATCTATTTGATTGTAAAAATTCCTCAATTGCAGTTATCTTTATACAATTGAAACAAGCAGTAATTGATATAGGACAATCACTTGATAAATCGTTTTTATTTTATCTTTATATTCTTTATTTCAGTTAGTTACACTTCTGAAGGGGGCGAGTTATTTCTTGTGGATCATGGAATTCATACAGGGATAGTGATTGAGCAACAGCAAATAGAGAGTAGCTTTCCTGAATTGAACTCAATAATGAAAGCAAAGTATTATGAGTTTTCTTTTGGTGAAGAACCATTTTTTAGAGAAAGTGAGCATACATATTTAGGTATGTTAAAGGCACTATTTTGGCCAAGCTCATCCCTTGTAAGAGTAGTTCCAATGAATGAAGATCCAATGGAGCTAGCTCGAAATAAGTTTGGAGTTGCTAAAATTAAATTAGAACAAAAGAAAGTTGATGCCATTAGTTCACAAATAAAGGAGAGTTTTGCAAATTTTATCTTGATTGAACATCAGACTGATAGCAGTAGATATTTCTTCAGAGGAAAAAAGAATTATCATATATTTAATAACTGTAACGATTGGACAGCTCAAATTTTTGATAAAGCTGGCTTCAAGTCAACTTTGATGGGAAAGTTTCATGCTCAAACTCTTTTTAACGAAATTGTTAAAAACTCTGACAGTTTTCAGTTTAATAAAGTAGGAAAAGAAAAATATTTAAAATACCTAAGGTAAAGTTTGAAAAAAATAATTTGTAGTTTTCCAGTTGATCATCCTCGAAAAGTCATTCTTTTTATGTCTTCTTTTTTAGTTTTTTGTGTTTTCGGTATCCTTGGGATGGGGCAAGAATACTCTCATCGTATTTGGTTCAAAGATGGCGATCAATATTTAAAAGAGTTTGATGAGTTTCAAGAAATATTTGGCAATGATGAAAATATTATCATTGCTTTTAAAAATGAAAATGGTGTTTTATCAGACGAATCCTTAAAGAAAGTGAAATTCATAGAGGACGTTCTTTGGCAAACGCCTAATGTGATAAGAGTTGATTCATTACTCAATTATTCTGTGATTAAGGGAATCAACGATGAAATTACGATTAAAACATTCGAAGATTTCACACTCGACATTAAATCCCTTGAGGGAAGAAAAGAAGTTCTTCGTGATCAAAAGGAAATTCAAAACTATTTGGTTAATGAAAAATATGACACAACTCTGATTTATGCTCGCTTTCGTCCAATAGAGAAAGCCGTTATTGAATATAATAAGTCTCTAAATTACCTGAAACCAAAAATTGCGAGTATTTCTTTGAACTCTGAAAGGGAAGAGATTCATATCGGCGGAACAGTTCCTTTAAATGTTAGCTTTAGAAATATTTCAACAGCAGATATGGAAAGAGTATTACCACTTGTTGTGCTGGCCATTTTAGTTTTAATCTATTTAGCATTTCAGAGTTTCTATGTCCTACTCTTAATTGTCTTAGAAATGATTTTTGCCATTGTCTATACACTTGGAATTGCTGGGTGGATGGGAATTAATTTTAGTATGATTCTTTCGATGGTTCCTTGTATTATTGCTGCCGTAGCACTCGCTGACTCAATCCATATTCTTTCGTCCTATCGAGATAGGAGTGCTCTTTTGGAAAATCGTGATGAGGCCTTAAAGCTTTCACTAAGGGAGAATCTTCGTCCAACACTCTTAACGACAATTTCTACTGCTTTTGGTTTTTTAGGATTATACGTTTCAGACTTAAAGCCTATTCATGATTTAGGAATCGTGGCCGGTATAGGAGTTGTTGCCTCTTGGTTTTCAACTTATTTCTTAATCGGACCACTGCTTAGTCTTAACTTGGTAAAACTGAGGGAGAGATCGATCTTTGATAATGGAATTAAATTCATTAATTTACCATTCATCTTAAAATATCAGCGAATGATCCTAGCACTTAGTGTGATCGTCGTATGTATGATGACTTATTTTTCAATGAAGAATGAAGTGAATTCAAATATTATTAAATACTTCGATAAAAGTTCAGAAATTAGACAAGCTAATGAGTTTTTAATGAAGAATATTGGAGGTTATAGTGGTGTCCAACTCATTATAGACTCTGATAAGAAAGATGGTATTAAGGACTCTGTCTGGTTGGAGAAATCTTATGAACTGTTAACAAAGATTAATAATCTCCCTTATGTTGTTAAATCAACCTCTTTACATACCACAATCAAAAAGATTCATAAGGTTCTTGAACAAAGAGAGACAACATTTCCGCAATCCCCTGAGCAGATTGCACAAGAGCTATTCTTATTTCAGTTAAGTCAGCCAGTAGGTAAGGATATACATTATTGGGTTGATCAAAATTATCAAAAGTTAAGAGTTGAAATATTATGGAATATCGATTCGAGTAAAGAGTCTGTCATGGCCATTGAGGAACTTAGGGCAATGATTGCGAGAACGGATCTTAATGCCAAGGTCACGGGAAAGGCCGCACTGATTACTGGACTGGATAAATATATCCTAACGACTTTTGTGAAATCAATAACGATATGTCTGTTGTTTGTCTTTTTCTTTATGACCTTTACATTTAAATCTTTGAAGATTGGACTCTTAACTTTAATTCCTAATGTTTGTCCGCCTATTATTGGTCTTGGTTATTTAACTTTAACCGGTGGTCATATTGATATTGGAGTTATTTTAATTGTAAGTGTCTGTCTTGGAATAAGTGTTGATGATACGATATATTTCTTTTCATACTTATTTAAGTATAAGAAAGAAAATCCTGAGAAGAATATTAATGATCATGTTGAAAGAGTTTTATTAAAGGCATCTAAATCTCTATCTCTAACGACAATTATTCTAAGTGTCAGCTTTGCATTATTTGTTTTTGCTGACTTTACTCCAAATCAAAATTTTGGTGTCATCACCAGTATTGTTCTACTTTGTGCTTTTATCTTTGACCTGCTGGTGGTGCCAGCAGTCTTAGTGAAGAGGCAAAAATAATCGATTAAGTTACTGAATTTACTAATTTAAGTAGGTCATGAAAAAGACCGATAAGAATCATGTGAGACTAATAACGATAATTCTTTTTATGCTATCCCTTAATGTTTTTGGAAAGACAAACTTTCAAAAACAAGTTGATGTTATTGAGAAAGGTATACTTGAAGAAATTCAAAAGCAAACCAAAGGAAAGATGTCTGAAGAGAGAAGATTTCATCTCTATATTCTTGCGGCAAAAGAGTATCAACAAATTTCTTATGATGAAAAGGCCATTGAATACTTTGAAAAGGCTTTCAAAAGTAAAGTCTCTAATAATAAGTTTGAAGTCTTAACAAATTTAATTGCACTTCATTGGCAAGATAAACCAAAAGTTAAAACTTATTTGAAAGATCTAGAAAAAGAGTGGAAGAAGAAACCTGGATTAGCAAAGTTTGAACCCTATGTTACAGGTGTGAAGGCTTATGTTAATGGGGAAAAGCTTGCAAAAGATCATGCTTGGACGAAGGGGATATATGCTTACACTTTTCTAGAGGATAATTTTCAGCAACTTATTGAAGAGAAAAAATTCAAAATTGCATTAGCTCAAATAAATCCGAAAAGTCTTGATAATCCAAATGGAAATTCTGGTGCAGTTTATGATTTACTTCAATCTCTTGTTTATAAACATGGTAAGAAATTAAGTCACTGTGTTCAATTATTAAAAAAATATCCTAAGGCCAGTGGTTATACCGCACAAATATGTAGAGTCGTTATTGCTTATCAAAAATCAGATAAAGCTGGGCTTGAACAAGCAAAGAAAAAGGCCATTGAAGTTATTAATAAAAGAAAAAAATACAATAAAGAACATCTCATTATTGCTGTAAGTGAGTTGAGCTTATGAAAAAGCACCATAAATTTTTGACTTTCTTATTGATGGCGATTTTTATGGTTGCCTGTAATCAAAATATGCTAGGGGTAGGTCACGGCGTACAGAATTTTCTTTCTCTTCCTATTGATGGTATTTCAAACGCTTATAATTCCATCACTGGTAACACTTATGGTAGTTACCGTGACGATACTCTCGAGTATATGAATGCAGATGAAATTAGTCCTGAAACTGTTGGTACTTGCCTACAGTCACGTGAGAGAAGTGTCCTCGGACCTTTAAGTGAAGCGCTCGGTGATGTGAGAGACGAAGTATGTTCATGTCAGTTATGGGGAACTTGTAAAAAAGGACTTTGTGAGTGTGATACACTTTGTCCCAATAATATGCTTATTTTTAAAAGACCAGATATGACAGTTGAAGATACGGCAAAACCAGAAAATAGTTTACCTTTTCGAAATAGTCCCTATGATTTTAAAGATAGTGACCATCCTATGACAAATGGTTATTGTTGGGGACACGCTTCTGTTACTTCGAAATTTAATCGACTGGCTTACTTTGAAGAATCTGCACCTGTGCCTTATGAAGAAGGTACTGAAGAGTGGAGTGATTACTATGAAGATATTATTGATAGTATCATTGATAATGATGTTCAAAAAATTCCAGGTTTTAAAAACTTAAATGATTTTGCTTCTCATCCTGATATAAAGGAGAAGTTTCTAAATAAAATTCCACATGAATGGGCATCTCGTGCCATGAGTCCTAGTGGTTTAGCTATCGCTATGAGCTCAGGAAAAATGTCAACAAAAAACTATCAGTCTTTCATTGATGATGTAAAAGAGAGATTATCTATGGGGCAATCACCTCAAGTTGTTTTCACTGGAAGAGATATGAAGTTTCAAACTCATGCTCTATTAATAAATGAGGTAAGAGAGATTAATGGTGAGCAAATCTTGTGTATGAGAGACAATAACTTCTCCCCTGAAAATAATGAATTATGTCTAAATCAAATGCGTCTTGAGAATGGTGAACTAGTTTATCATGGAGTTAAAGTAGGTGGTATTGAAGTGGCCTCTAATGAAAATGGAGATACGGTTTCTCAGATGCACTCTCTCGTGGATCACTGTAAAGATGAAAGAGGCTGTGACGATTAAGCTCTTTTAAAATCTCTAGCTTTTTTCCGATCTGGAAAACAAGTTGAACATATAACACATTCTATTCCGTGACACTTTCTGGCCTGACAATACTCTCGACCATAGAAAATAATTTGCAGATGAAGTTTATTCCAAGACTCTTCTGGGAAAAGCCTTTTAAGGTCCTTTTCTGTTTGCTCTACATTCTTGCCATTTGTTAGCTCCCATCTTTGGGCAAGCCTATGAATGTGAGTATCCACAGGAAAGGCAGGAAAGCCAAAGCCTTGAGACATAACCACACTTGCTGTTTTATGCCCAACTCCAGGAAGTTCTTCTAACTCTTCAAAGCTGCCAGGAACTTCACCGTCATGTTTTGTATTTATAATTTCTGACAGATTCCAAATGGCCTTGGCCTTTCTTGGTGCCAGACCACAAGGCTTAATGATGGCCTCGATTTCTTCGATTGAATGAGTCACCATATCTTGGGGAGTTTTTGCCATTTCAAAAAGGGCCGGGGTTACCTTATTTACTCTTTCGTCTGTACATTGAGCCGATAAAAGAACCGCAATAAGTAGAGTATATGGATCTTCATGATCCAATGGGATAGGAACTGTAGGGTAGAGCTCATCTAGTTTATTTTGAATATATTGTGCTCTTTCAGTCTTATTCATAACTACCTCTAACTTCAGTGAAGTTAGTTAAAGTCTTCTTCCTTCATAGATAACCACTCAAGACAGGAGCCACCGAGTAGTCTTTCTTTTTCTTCTTTCGAAAATTCTGGATGATTTTCAATAAGCTTACCTGGTTCAAGTTCCCCTAATGGAAACGGATAATCCGTCCCAAGCATAATTCGATTGGTCCCTAAGAGATCACAACAATACTTAAGCATGGTCTCATCGTGGGTAATGGAATCAATATAGAACTTTCCTAGATAGCTTTTTGGATCAATTGGATTATCAATGGCACAAAGATCAGGTCTAACATTAAAACCATGTTGAATTCGGCCGATGGTTGCAGGAAAACTTCCACCACCATGGGCAAAGCATACTTTTAGTTTTGGAAATTTTTCAAAAACTCCACCAAAAATCATATTACAAATGGCCCTTGAGGTTTCCGCTGGCATACCCACTAACCAAGGAAGCCAATAGTCAGGCATGGTTTCTTTACCCATCATATCCCATGGGTGAACTAAGATCGCGGCACCAAGCTTTTCAGCTTCAGCATAGAATTCAAAGAGTGATTTATCGTTGAGATTTAAATTCCCGTAGTGAGAACCTAATTGAACACCTTTGTGGCCCAGGTCTGTCATGGCATAGTGTAGTTCCTTAATTCCTAGTTCTGGATCATTTAAGGGAACAGTAGCAAGGCCTACAAACTTCTTTGGATACTTCGCCACGGTATTGGCAATATCTTCATTTAAAAAGCGATTTACCACTTGAGTTTGCTCAGGCTTGGCCCATTCTGAAAACATAACAGGAACAGTAGAAAGCACCTGCACATCTACATTGAATTGTTCCATCTCCTCAAGTCTATGTTCAGGGCTAAAGCAATTAGGTTCAACTTTACGAAAGAATTTACCATCGTCTCTAACCATATCTGCTTTGCCGTCAGGTAGGTGGTTGAGTTGAATAAACCCTCCCGTGCCAAACTTTTCTTTAAAGTTTGGAACTGTATGAGGGAGAATATGGTTATGAGAATCAATTTTGATCATTTCTTTACTTCCCAGTGACCACCCTCTTGGGAGTCATGTAATTCAATTCCCATGGCCGAAAGCTTATCTCGAATTTCATCTGATTTGGCCCAGTCTTTATTTTCACGGGCCTTGATTCTTTCTTCTACTAGTTTATCGATTTCGCTGGCATCAAGATTCATATCTTTTAAAAGAATTTGATCAAGCTCTTTTAAGAATTGATCAGCTGGTTGTTGAAAGAGGGCACTTACTGATCCCCATTTCTGAATCCATGCTTGGAAATCTTTAGCTGTGGCAAGAGCATTCGGGTCTTTTAATTTTTTCAAAACATTTTGTGAATTAAAAACTCTAACAACTTCAAAAATATTGGCCATCATTTCACCAGTATTAAAATCGTCATTAAGTGCTTTTTTAATTTTTGCATCTGCAGAAGTAAAGGCAGTCGCAAGTGCTTTAAAAGTTGATCCTTCAGTTGTTGCCGATGTTTTGGCCATAAAGTTTTGAGCATCTCGAAGTGCTTTATAAACTCGAGCGAGTCCACTTACAGTTTGCTCAATTTTTTCTTCATTCACATTAAGCATTGTTCTATAATGTGCCGAAAGCATCACAAACTTTAAAATTTCTGGATGGTACTTATCCATAAAGCTTCTGGCCGTAATGACATTTCCTAAAGACTTACTCATTTTTTGGTCTTTTAGATTAATGAAATTATTATGCATCCAATAGTTACAATATTTGTGATCACATGAACCTTCACCTTGAGCGATTTCATTTTCATGATGAGGGAAGATTAAATCTATTCCGCCACCGTGAATATCAATAGATTCTCCAAGAAGATTTCGAATCATTGCAGAACATTCAATATGCCAACCAGGGCGGCCTTTACCCCAAGGAGAATCCCACGAAGGTTCACCTTCTTTAGCAGGTTTCCATAGAACAAAGTCCATTGGGTTTTTCTTTCGAGTATCCACATCGACTCTTTGACCAGCCTCTAGCTCATCAAGTTTTTTACCGGATAATTTTCCATAGGACTCAAAATTATCAATTGAGTAGAAAACCTCTCCGTCAATAACATATCCTGAACCACGCTCAACGAGTCTTTTAACGATATCAATAATATCGTCCATATGCTCGGTGACTCTTGGATTATGGGTATGTTTCTTTAGACCAAGTCTATTGTAGTCAGTTTCAAATTCTTTAATAAATTTTTCGCTGATGTCACCAGACTCAACACCCTCATCATTTGCGCGGTTAATGATCTTGTCGTCAACGTCGGTGTAGTTGTAAACATAAGTTACTTTATAACCTGACTCTTCTAGCCAGTTTCTCACTAGATTGAAAAAGATCGCACCACGAAAATTACCAATATGAAGAAAATCATAGACGGTAGGTCCACAGACATACATCTTTACTTCCTTTTCATTGATGGGCCGAAACTTTTCTTTTGTGTTATTCAATGTATTGTAAATGACTAAGGACATTAGATGTCTCCTAATTGTTATTAGTTTTCGTTAAATAATGTAAATGATTAACTGTTAAGTGAAAAGAATTTGTCCCCTAGGGACAACAATAAGTCTGGATTTTATTAAGGAAATGGATGTTTTTTTGAGTTACAATATTCATGACAAGTACATTGTATAACGCTAAGAGTTGAAAGTAAAGGTCATTTATGGATAATCGTTATGGAAGATAAAAACATTCTTATAATTTTAGTGGCCATTCTATTTGTGTTCATCGCTGTTTTGTTTGGATTGGTTATCTTCTTAGTTCTGCGTCTTTCAAAGCAAAGTCCTGAAGTTAAAGAATCAAATGACTTAAGTAAAATTAAAGAATTATTAGAATTAAAAAAACAACAAAATGCTCAACAAGAAGAAAGTGAGTACTATTGTCAAAATCACCCTCAAGATCATGCTGTAGGAACTTGTGCTATTTGTACGGGGAATTTCTGTGATGAGTGTCTGAAAGAACACGATGGTTTAGTTTTTTGTCAGCATCACTTTAGAGAGTACTTAGAACACGAGTGGGTAGAGGTTGAGACCATAAAAACAACTCCTGACACTCCTGAGACGGCACTTCATATCTATGAATTTAAAAAAGTTATCTGGGATGATGAAGGACATTCGGCCATTGTCAGTACCCATTATAAAATTAATATTGAAAATGATTTCATCGAATCCTATGTAAAGTTATTAGTGAAGAAAGATGAAAGTGAAGATTTAGAAAAGAAATTAAAAACATTTAAATTGAGTGAGCAAGTATGAAGTTATTAATTAAAGGTGCCAAAGTTTTTAGTACAAAAGGTAGTGAGACTAAAGATGTCTTAAGTGAAGATGGGATCATTACCCAAGTGGCAAAAAATATTGAAGATAGTGCTGATACTATTATTGATGGGAAAGGGAAGTATTTATTTCCAGGCTTCATTGATACTCAAGTTCATTTTCGTGAACCAGGCTTAACTCATAAAGAAGATTTAGAAACAGGGAGTAGAGCTGCTGCTTTAGGTGGAGTGACAACTTTCTTTGAGATGCCTAATACCAATCCTTCGACAACAACAGTTGAAGCCGTTCAGCAAAAAATTGAGAGCGCTAAAACAAAGTGCGTGACTAATTTCGCTTTCTATATAGGTGCAACAGGGGAGAACCTTGATGAGCTGCAAAAGTCACAAGGACTTGAAGGAATTTGTGGAATAAAAATATTTCTTGGAAGCTCCACTGGAGATCTTCTTCTTTATGAATCAGAAAAACTTTTAGAAATTTTTAAAAATACGAAGTGTATGATTGCTTGTCACAGTGAAAATGAAATCATGTTACGCGAGCGAATTGAATTAAAGAATAAGGCCACTTCAGCCCATGATCATCCGGTATGGAGAAATGTTGAGACGGCGTTGTCTTCAACTCAAAGGCTCATTGGTCTTGCCAAGGAAGCTGGTCGAAAAGTTCATGTCCTTCATATTACGACCCAAGAAGAGATTGAGTTTTTGGCCCAAAACAAGGAGCATTGTACAGTTGAGGTTACTCCACAGCATTTAACTCTCTTTGCACCAGACTGTTATGATCGCCTAGGAACGTTCGCCCAAATGAACCCACCGATTAGAGAAGTTCGTCACAGAGACGCTCTTTGGGAGGGAGTTTCAAATATGACAGTTGATCTCATTGGAAGTGATCACGCTCCTCATACCAAAGAGGAAAAAGAACAAGGTTATCCAAAGAGTCCTTCTGGCATGACAGGCGTGCAAACCATTGTTCCTTTGATGATTGATTATGCTTTCAAAAACAAACTGACTTTTGAAAGGTTAGTTGAACTCATGTGTGAAAACCCTGCAAAGATGTATGGAATGAATAAAGGTTTTATTGAAGTTGGTAGAGATGCTGACTTCACTCTCATTGATCCCGATCGTAAAAGTGTTATTCAGAATAAGGATCAGGCCTCAAAAGTAGGATGGACTCCTTTTGATGGACTAGAGCTACAAGGCTTTGTTGACTACACAATTGTTAATGGAAAGATCGTGGCCAAAGAAGGGAAGCTTACTGGTGATGTGGCAGGCAAGCCTGTAACTTTTTAGCAAAAAAAAAGCCTCTAGAGCAAATCGTAGAGGCTTTGTTAGACGTCAAGTCTTGTAAGAATATTATTCTGTTTTTTAAATATAAATTTTAAATCAAAAAATTACCTGTTTGCGGTCGTCATGTCGGGGGACCCACCTCACCGATACTGAGTAACCTGAACATTAATCCTATACTTATCATACGTTCCTCCAAGGAATTAAAACATGTTCAAATAATTTTTTAAAACCTCCAGTTGAAAGTTAAAAAACTTTAGTAACGAAATATTAATACCGTTTGAGAAAATTACAAAAAGCCCCCTCAGGACCACACTTATTTTTTATTGAGTTTTAGAAAATTAAAGCTTTAGCAAGATATTGGCCTAGAAGCATGGCACTTTTTGGAAATAGGGGCTACAATAATTCAGTGAACAAGATAATATGCATCATATTCATTTCGGCCCTTAGCTTTACGGGCTGTTCTAAAAAGGAAGAGGCGAAGAAGGTCGCTTTCTCTAAAGGTGAATGCCTCGAGAAGCCTTTGGATGCTTATACCTATCAAGTGGCTTTTTTAGAGAATAATCACATCTACGCTTATCGCCTCGGACCAATGGGGAAAAAGGTCTACAAATTAGACAAAATCCAAGAATTTCAAAAAATAGACTGTCCTTAACCTTGACGTAACTCACTCCGCAACCATATTACCTTTATAGGTATTACACGGAGGTACCGTTGGCACACATTGCTAAAATTAAGAAAGTATTCTTTATGTCTGAAGGGGTAATCTACCCACTTAAAGGCAATATCATTCAGGTAAGAAAAGAGGACGCAAAAGAGGCCGTTAAGCTAGAAAATTGCGACACTAATGACTCAATAAAGGTCACTAACCATAAGAAATCACAGAAGTGCAAAAAATCTAAATTGTAATTATTTCTAAAGCATAGATATAAATTCTATTTATGATAGTTTCCCCTCCATATAGAAAACAGGGGAAAATCTATGAAAAAGTATTTATCTTTTATACTGACTCTTTTACTACTCGGAACTCTCTCAATTAATGCCGCGAATGAAGGAACGATTCTTGTTCCTGAAGATGATGGTAGCGATATTTTATTAGTTAATGATTCACAAGAAGCTTCAAGTGAAGAGGTTGTTTCAGACTTAGAACTTGTAGATGAGTTTGATGTACAAAATAATTCACCGCTTACTTTCACAACTCAAGCATCGGCTTCAATTATGACCTTAGAGGTTCGTCAAAGTGTCGGTGTTAATGTTTTAAGAGATCGATTAGAGCTTGGTGTTGATGTTGCAGCTTTACTTGTTATGGCCGGAAGTGGCGCTGTGGTTGGAAGTGTAGGTGCTTATGCAAAACTCTACATTATTCCAACGCAAAGAGGTCGTTACTATATTAAAGGTCGTGCTTATCGTGCCTATGGATTTTCTGATAACTTAGATGAAATTCAAATGGAGTATGGTTTTGGAAGAGAGAATGCTGATGGAGGTTTTCTTGAGTTAACGATCAAAGATTTTCAAAATAAAGATGGAGATCGTTTTATGTTTCCATTTATTTCATTCGGACAAAAGTTCGGAAAGAAGTCTAAAAAGAAAGAAGAGATCATCGATCTTAACGAATAGAAATTTAGCTAATAAGTTTATTTGTTCTTGGTGCCGTAGATATGTTCTTCGGCCCAAGCACAACCTCGACAGCCGGACTGGCAACATGACGATAGTGACTCGTCTTCGGTTTCAGTAATACTTAGACATTCACTTGTGGGTTTAAAAATAAAAAAACCTGATTCATTTTTTGAAACTTCGTATAGTTCTGGAGCGTCGATTGGTGATGGGATTTTTTTTAGGTTTAAAGAAAGAAGAAACCTCTGCCTCTGAGCTTGCTCATCTAGGAAAATTAATTGAAGAGGATATTTGGCCCAAGATAAGTAGGTGATACCTTCTTTTTCCAAGAGTATATAATCTGGCCAAACTTCTTCCACTATCTTCTGCTTCTTCTTTCACCGGCTGGAAGTCTAGTATCTTCAAATTTATGATTATAGCCAGGGAGAAAAGCTTCTTTTTCTGCCCAATTATTCTGCTGAGATTGTTTATGCTTTGGGGTTGCACAAGATACAGCTACAAAACCAACTAAAAACATTAAGAATAATTTCATAATTTCCTCCAGTTATTCCTATTATACCTAACTTATCGGTAAGAATTGGATGAAGTTAAAAGGTAAATATTAAACAAGGAGCACCGATAAGCTTAAGGTAAAGGAGTTAACGTGTTTGAAATCGTAAAAAATAAAGCTGGAACCTGGTTACTTGTTTTAATGGAGCAAAATGATCAGTATTTATGTGTTTTCCCTGATGGGGTAAAAAGACTCCTTTCTATGGATCAACTGGATGAAGACAGTTGGGAAGATGGAAGTGACACAGATAGCAGAATGACTAAAGATCAAAAAGATATTTGGCTTGATTTTCAAGATCAAGACATCGTTATTAAGAGAGCGGCCTAAAAGAGCTTGAGTTTTATTAACTTTTCGGTGATATTATTTCCATTGTAGGAGAATAGTATGGGAAACATGAAAGACGCATTAATGAAGGCCGGACTTAGATCGACTAAGATGGAAAACCATCGTGAATCAGCTAAGGGTAAAGAAAGACAACAGTCTGAAAAGCATCAGCATAGTCGTAACTTTTGTGAGAATTGTGAGACAACTCAGCCTGACGTTGAGAGATATCGCCATAGAAACCCTACAACAGATGCAGAATGGATGTGTGTTGCATGTGTTGATCGAATAATGATTGATGATCAATTCAGAACAACTCATCAGTCTGACTTTGCTAAAAAGAATATGTTTAAGCGCTTTTACGGTGCTACTAAAGACTTTTCACAGGATAAGCCTCATAGGCCAAGTAATCATGCTAGAGGTGACTCAAATGGCAATAAGGGTGGTAAGAAGCCTGCTCATAAAAAGTCTCATCCTAACAAGAATGGTAACTCTGACAAAAACTTCAACAGATAATCAGTAAGTTAGGGCTCTTTATTAGGGTAATATTAGGACGTCCTAACACAATCTTGACATAGATTAGGATATGGTTCAATATAGTACTGTAACTACCGATAAGAGGTTGGTAGTGATCAGGAGAATATATGATGGAACCAAAGTGGATATTTGAAAACGGAAAATTTGTAGCGATCAAGTGGGTTGCTGTTGAAGAAGCCTCACAAGTCGAAACAGAAGATGTCATCTTAGAAGCTGAGCCAATTAAGCAAGCCTCATAAACTTTATTAAACAAATTTAAAATTCATTGATATATAGGCCTCGCGATGCGAGGCTTTTTTAATGCTAAAAAAACAGATTATCATTCCCGATCAGATTTTCTATTATCCTAACTTTCTTTCAGAGAGTGAAAATAAAGAGATTAAATTATGCATGGAGTCGAGCATTGTTTGGACTCAAGGACTGATTAAAATTTTTGGAAGAGAAGTCTTAACACCTAGGCTCCAATCATGGATCGCCGACGATGGAATTACTTATACCTATAGTGGAAAAGAAAACATTCCAGAACAGTGGCCAAAAGAGTTAATAAAATTAAGAACAAGAATTAATAAGGAATTTAATTTAAATTTAAATAGTGCTCTTTGCAATTTATATAGAAATGGAAATGATAGTAATGGATGGCATAGTGATGATGAAAAAGAGTTGGGTAAGAATCCTGTTATCGCGTCTATTAGCCTAGGGGTTGAGCGAAAATTTCAATTAAAATGTAAGAAGACTAACGAACGTATTGATCTTAATTTAGAGAGTGGTAGTTTACTTATAATGAAAGGAAATTCTCAATCACAATGGAAACATCAGATACCAAAACAAAGAAAAATAGAGGGGAAAAGATATAATATTACATTTAGAGAAACTTTTAAAAAAATCTCAAAAAGCCAATCCTAGTCTTTCTGAGATCAAACATGTGTGTCTCTACTAATATAGATTTATTTTAGCATAGATTAGAAAATTAAAAGGAAAATAATTAATTTAAATATAAAAAAATAGTAGAGTTTTTCAGTTCGGCCACGGACTAGGAAAATACTTTTTTGTTTCATAAATAGTAAATCTTTATATATTATAAATGACAAAGTTAATTAACCAACAAGGATATAAAATGAAAAAATTCGAAAGAGTATTGTTATTACTTTCTCTTGTCTTTCTAGTCGGATGCTCAAGCTTCAAAGCTGAAAGAGTTGATGGAGATGAGGCCGATGAAAAAGCACTAGAAATCACTGATAAGTGGGTAGGAAGAGATACAGAAAATGTTGTGAAATCAATACTCGCTCAAATGCAAAAGCATAAGACTTTTCAAAGGTATTTAAGACAAAAAGGTGAGCCACCAAAGCTTTTTATTGCTGAAGTTCAAAACAATACTTCAAATGCATATTTTCCAGTAGACGACCTTAATGATGAGTTATTAAACGAGTTCTCAATGGCCGGTGATTTTATCTTGATAGATGAGAAAGCGAGACAAAGACTACTTAAAGAAATTAAGTATCAAAATGATGGAATGGTAGATCCAAGAGAAGCAAAAATGGTTGGTAAGCAAGCTGGTGCGGATATTCTTATTTTTGGAAATGTACGAATGAAGCCAGAAACGAGAGATGGTAAAACCATTAAGCAATATAGTGTTAATCTAAGAATGACTAATATTGAAAGAGGAACAGAAGTTTGGCGTGGAAGAGCAAAAGTTAATAAATACTCTGAGCAAAGCTCAAGCGGATGGTAAGAAAACTTCTTTTACTTGTTTTACTAGGGCTTCTTGTTGGATGTGCTACGGCCGGCAAGAAGTCAGCTAAGAGAATACGATCTCTTGTAAAACATGGGGACTTTCGAGGAGCTCTAGCAATTGCTCATAGTGATAGCTATTACTCAGGCAAAGAGTCTCATCTATTGAAACTTCTTGATATTGCGACTCTTCATCACTTACAAGGTGACTACTATCAATCATTAAAAATATTTGATGAAGCAAAGAAGTTAAGCGATAAACTCTTTACTGTAAGTATCTCAAAAAAAGTCTCAACCTTTTTTACTAATGACCTATCTGATAATTACTATGGAGAAGTCTACGAAAGATCCTATATTCGTTTTTACCAAGCATTAAATCACTTTATTTTGTACACGAAAGGAGAGTATGAGCAGCATCAGAAAGACTTCCTAAAAATATTAAAAAAGAAATTAACTAAGGATAAAGTAGAGATTAAGCCTGAGCTGGTACTTACTAGGAAACTAACAGATAAAGAGAAAAGAAATCATCTTGTCTCTGCAAGAGCGACTTTACTTGAATGGGATTCTGCTCTTGATGGTTATAAAAGTGCACTCAAAGGACAAGTCACTTATAAAGAAGATATGAGTGCTAAGGCCTTCGGAGGTTATATTCATGAATCAATGAATACTGTCGGCGATAAAAATATTGCAAAAGGTCTCTACCGTGAAGGGAAGGACCTTCTTATCAAAAACTATAGTGCTTACCCTGCTTATAATCAAAGCTATAAAAAATATAAAGAAAACTTTGAAAGCTTTCCAAAATTAGGAAAAAAGAAAGTTGAAAAAAACTTCATTTCAAAGTCGACCATGGCAAATCAGCTTATTAGTTTTTTAGATGAAAGAAAAAAGAAGGCCGGAGGTTCAAAACCTGAAATAACAGTTTTAATTAACGAAGGTTTTATTGGTGCTAAGAATGCTAAGAAAATAAAAATTCCTATTGGTCTGAATACACTCCCTCCTGGAATTTCAAATAAAAGAGACTTCACAAGTTTTCTCAGAAAAGTATTATCGGTTTCAAGTGCTACTGCCCCTTATATTACCTTCGAGCTTCCATCAATTAGGGAGGCCTTTACTCGAGAATCAAAAGAAATTCTTATAAAGGATCTCAAGGGGAAAGTTGTAGCGAGAACCAATGCCGTTCTTATCAATCCATTATCAGAGATTGCCTTTAATACTCTTGATCAGCAGATGAGTTCAGTAAAAACAAAAATTGGTTTAAGAGTTGCCAGTAAACATATCGCAGCTCTTGCTGCTTCATATATTGGATATCGAAGTTCTGTTAAGAGAGGGCAGAATGAGTTTTTGGCAAGTGCTCTCGCTGGTGGAAGTTATGCCATCGCTAATAAAGGAATAGAGGCTTCTGAGCAAGCTGATTTGAGACACTGGACAACTCTTCCAGCTAGCGTAAGGATGGCGAGATTAAATATTCCTTACGGTAAATATAAGGTTTATCTAAAAGGGGCCTTAAAAGAATTTTTCATAGAAGATATAGAAGTTTCAAAGTCGCAGAAAAATATTTTCATCAAGAAACGCTTATTTTAAATTGCTAAAATATTTTTTATAGAGCGGATATCTTGCTTTAAACTGCAAGTAGAGAATTGGGTAGATGAGATTATTAATGACAACGTTCTCACAGTCATAATTAATATCGTCAACAATAATACAGTTATGCTCATCTACCTTTACTACGCTATGTACATGCTTCCATTTTTTCAAAGGGCATGGCAATTTAACTCCAACATCAGTGAAGCTCCATTTTGAATCTTGCGAAAGCTCTTCTGTGATATCACTTCTCCAAGTGGTATGAAAGAACTCTGGGCCTAGTTTTAACTCAACCGCATCACCTTTTTTACAACCACCAAACTCTAAAATTTGGAAAGGGATAATTGGTGGTGCTAAGTATTCAAAGAGGCTTTCATCAAAAGCATTTTTTACAAACTCTAGACTTTTATTAATTGGTGTTTCTAAATATATTTTTTTCAATTAGATGCCTCGTTTTACACAACGAATAATGTTGCGACTTCTTATAGGACTATTTTTCTCATAACACTTATCATAGAGTTGGTTTGTAAACTCTTTACAAGATCCTTTCTTTTTAAACTTTGGGTTCTTACGCTGTTCCATACAATAGAATGTTAGGTGTTGAGCAATTTCAATTTGAACATCTTGTATTTTCTTTTCTGGCCATGGAGTTGGAGGAGCTTTCTTAACTACTTTTTTTCTAGTGCTTTTTGTTTTTTTACTAGGAGCTGATCTCGGAACAATTCTTTTAAAGCGTCGAGTTTTGCCTCGAGATTTTTGAGTATAATTCTTCCAATTTCTTTTTCTTAATTCTCTATAATATTCTAAAACTCTTGCTCTTTCATTTTCAATATTTTCAAATTCAGACTCAGTTGAGTTTGAGTAGGAGGGAGGAGATTTTTTGACTGTTTTTTGAGCACAGCCTAAAAATAATAAAAGAGAACAAAGTACTAGATTCTTCATTCTCTTATCATAGCAAGCTATTGCTTTTATTCAAGTGAGGAAATGACTATGGTAATTGATATTCCTTAGGCATATCCCAATAACTCTTAGACAGGTTATTCCACATATTTTCGTACTGAGTAGTGAAAGCTGTGTGAACTTCAGGAATAGATATAAGGTAGAAATTCTCAAAATTGGTCGAAAAAGCAGATGATGTTAGGTTTCCAGCACCTGTGAAAACAGACCCGCTATTCTTATTTGTGAATATCAAAAATTTATTATGTTGTAATTGAAGGCTTGTTGGCTCATCAATGTCATTTGCTGATGTTTCTACATAATGAACATCCATTCCCGCTCTTTGTAGAGTTCTCACTTTAGAGTACTCTTGATACATATTTCTTCCCATGCCTCTTTTATAAACACCAGTCCAATAGATATCATCATCAACAACTAATTTAGCAGTTTTACCTTTTTTGAGATGGTTCCCAATAATTCCTATTAGTTTTCCATTACTGAACCTGTGAGCTGCCATTTTTACAGAATCAGACTTTGATACTTCTTTTGCAATAGCGTTCATTGCTTCATTTCCTTCACCAGGAACAAAGAATGATTTGATATCATCTTCAACAGGATTTTTAATCAATGCTCTACACTTGCTTATATAAGCTGAATATACTGATTTAGAAGATGCATGGTTAATTGTTCCTTCCATTAAGCAAAGTTGAGATTGTGCAAAGTTTGTTTGGGCATTAGTCGTAATAAAGTGCCAGTTTTCATGATGTGTTGAAATACCACTGCTCATATTACCTGAACCAAAACCAATTCTTATATCAGACTTTGAGTTCGGGTTAACAATGATAATTTTATTGTGGGCATAACCAACTTTGTCTCTTCCTCTTCCTTCTCCACCTCTTGTGAGGACGATTGGAGTCGTTCCATCTGGAGCTTCACAATTTGCAAGGTAGTTTGCTGTGGCCATCCTTGAGTCATCACTTTCGTTATTTGAGTCAATAATAAAAGTGACCTTTAGATTTCTTTTTTTAACACCATTACAAAGTGCTTTTGCAATTGATCTCTTTGAAAATGATAAGTAGCTTAAAAAGACTTCCTTTGTATTGGAATCATTAATCCACTCTAACATTCTTTTATGAGGTGAATTTTTTCTATTTTGACTTCTAGATGAATCGCTAGATTTACAATAAGCGTTCTTCGTTTTTGCTTTAACGTAATCTCCGGCATTGGTTTCAAGAGGAGTATCGTAATAATAAGTCTTACAAACAGGGTTAGTGAAAAGAACTTCATAATCAAACGGACTGAAGTCTTTAATTGATTTAGCTTGAATTGAAACGCTTAGTGTTATGAATAGTAGGCAGATTAACTTCATATATTCCCCGAATGTGTTTGTTTTTTGAACTTTTAGCAAAGTTATTAGGGCATCACAATAAATTTTTCTGCATCTAGTTATAAAAAATGTAAAAATGCCACGCGTTATTTTGAAATTTCAGCATCTTAACTAGTAATAAGAGGTAAGAATTTTTATAATATTAAATTAAAGGAATTTACTATTGAAGTGTGAAAAAGGCTTTTCCATTATCCAAGTTTTAATTGCTTCGACTGCTATAGCGGGGTTGGCCCTTGTTGGTCTGCGTTTGGCCGAAGATCAAAAAAAGATAGCGATAAAATCGTCACGATCATTTTTAGTTGGTTATATAAAAAAAGAAATGGAACATTTACTTTCTTCAGAAGAAAATTGTCGCTTAAGTTTAAGCGGCCGAAGACCAGAAGAAGGTGGAGTTGATTTCTTAGCACAAGTTTTTGTTGATAAAGAAACTAGAGAAGTATCACGATCTGCTAGGTTCAATGTTAATACTGTCTACAATTTTGGTGCTGGGAATATCTTCAGTATTCTTAGTTATAAGCTTATATCAAAAAATCCATACTTAACCGAAAAAGGATTTAATATTCTTCAAGTTAGTTTTGATCTTGGTGAAGGTGTATATGGTCAGACCGGTTTAAAGAGTGAGATTCCAATAAAGTTTAAGTTAAATGATAAGGGTTTTATTAAGAGTTGCTCTGTTTTAACGAATAAGTCAGTTAATGGACCATGGACTGTTAAGAATAATGAGTTGTTGATTCCCAATGCTGGGCGAGTAGGAATTGGAGTAGAACAACCCAAGGCACAGCTTGATGTAAAAGGTGAGCTTTTTATAGCAACTGATTCATTCAAACCATGCAGTTCAGAAACAGATGGTGACCTTGTTCGCTCAGGAGATAAATTAAGGTTTTGTAATGGAGAAGAATGGCAGGTTATTGGTGAAGAGTTTTTAAACTTTGATAAACCAACCCAGTATAGTGCTCAGGTCAATGCAGGGGGAACCAAAGAAGTTAAAACAAAGTATCATAATTTTTGTTCCCTAAAGCGAATTTATATTTCAGATAGATTTGGAAAGTGTCTTTTGAAAAATGTCATCACTAAAGGCGAGAGAAAAATATATAATATTATTGCTGACTCAAGAGGGAGAACCACCTCTGTTTCTTGTGAGGTAAATTGTTTTGATTAAAGATAAAGGTGGTTTTTCAAAAATTGAAATGATGATCTCTGTTGTCTTACTAATGGGTATCGTCGCTTTCTCTGTTCATATTTTCGAAAAGCAAAAGCTTATTGTCATAAGAGCGAACCAAGATATTGAAATTGTCAGTATTGTAAATGAAATGAGAAATATTCTTTCTTCTAACGAAAACTGCAAGGCAAGTTTTCAAGGACAGTCCTACAAATTAAATGATGAGTTTGAAGGTATCGTTCAACTTATCGACTATAGTGAAACAGAAGTGATTGAAAACTTTAAGTTTGTTCCTTTGTCGAAAGGAGGAACTCGCTACGGGGAAGGTAAGATCGGTGTTGAAAAGTACTTGCTCCAAGAAAAAAAGTTGAATGAAAATGGAGTGGTTAAAGCTTCTTTAGAAGTAGTCTTTAACAGAGGAGTTGCTGGTCGAAGCGAGACTAAACAGTTTCCATTATATCTAACTTTAAATAATGAAAATAAAATTGATAACTGTAGTGTTGGTCTCATTCAAACTTCTTCCCAGTATTGGAAAAAAGAGGGAGACAGCCTTTCTTATAAGGGCGATGTTTCCATTAATACAACTATTGGTGAGGCACGACTAAATTTAAAGTCAGGTATTAAGTTCATCAAATCAAGTGCCATTTGTGACTTAAATAATGATGGGATGATTATTTATTCAAGTGAAACAAACAATATTGAGCTTTGTGTTGATGGTAATTGGAAATCTCTTTTATCTAAAAAGAGGATTGATATATGAAGATTATTTTCAAAAGAGCAGGCTTTTCACTTGTCCAAATGATAATAACAATGGGCCTTATGTCTGGAGTGATGGTTTCTGCTTTTAAAATATTGCAGCAACAGGTGAAAGTGGGAAAGAGTTCTTCTGCTGACTTTGAGGCCATTTATCTCGTTGATGAAATCAATTCTTTGTTATCCAATGTTAATAATTGTTCCTCTACGTTTACAGGTAAATTTGCTCAAGATGATAATGCCACTGAGATAAATGAAATCTTAGGTAGTCAGACAAATTCAGTTTATCAAGTGAATGCTCCAGTTGGAAAAACAGGGTTAAGTATTGTCGAGTTGAGACTTAACGGCTCTGGTGAAGAGTTCTCTCCACAATTAAATCAAACTTTGTTGAAGATCAAAATTAAGAACATGAAAGAAAGGAATGTTTTTTATGATAAAGCTTTTCCTATTCATATAACAACAAATGAGACCGGTCAGATCGTAAGTTGTTTCTCTCTGGGCGGTATGACTGAAGTTGTTGTAGGAAGCTATTCTAGTCCTTTTGAGAAAAACGGTGACAGTACTTTAAGCACAACGGGAAGAAAAATCATTTTTTCAGACAAAGAATATACAACCCAACAAGATGTGGTCATCGATAAAGCTCTGGTTGTTAAAAGTGAGTATAATATAGCTTGTACTCAAGAGCTCAACTCAATGTTTTCTTATAATGATAAAAGTAAAGTTTTTAAAGTTTGCTCAGGTGGTGTTTGGAAAGATATTCCACTTAAAGATAACTCTTTTATGAAAAATAAAATTTTTAAACTCTCATCAAGTATCCAAGGAAATAAAGCGTTCAAGATTGAAGCTGAATGGAAGCATTGCTTTGTTCGAGACTACTCCGGCGAAGGAGGCTCTTGCGAAATTGTTTCTTTAAACAGGGGAATTCTCGGAAAAAAGTGGGAAGCTATTATAAAAAAAATTAGAGGTACATCGGTAAGCTGTACTTTTCAATGTGTGAATTAAGGAAAGTCTTATGTTTGAAGTGATAATTATTGGAGCTGGGCCTGCTGGAATTTCAATGGCCGCAGAAGCGATGGATAAAGGAATTCCACAAGACAAAATACTTGTTTTAGAGAAAATGAAAGAACACTCTTTTTCAATTCGAAAGTTTTATCCTGAGCAAAAACTAGTGACTGCAAACTACAAAGGAAATGCAGCAGTTTGTGCAGGGGTCATGTGTATTGCTGATAGTTCAAAGTCTGAAACTCTAACTTATTTAGATAAGAAAATTGCAGACTTTAATATTCCTGTCCGTTATGAAGAAACTGTTTATAAATTAAATAAAAATGAAGATGGAAGCTTTACAGTCTTTAGTAATGAACAGGAGCTTGATTGTCGTACTTGTGTGATTGCCATAGGAATGATGGGCAAGCCAAATAAGCCTGACTATAAAATCCCTTCTGAAATTAGAGAGAATGTAACATTTGATATTACTTCTAAAGAGATTAAAAATAAAAATGTCTTAGTTGTTGGTGGTGGTGATAGTGCTAGTGAATATGTTCAGTACTTGGCCCAAGAAGGTAATAAGGTTACCATGAGTTATCGTAAAGATAATTTTTCTAGAATGAATAAAATTAACGAAGAAAGTTTACTGGCCCTAAAAGAAAGGGGTGAGGTGGAGCTTTATCTTAATAGTAATGTCAAAGCTTTAGAAAACGATGACGGAAAAGTTAAAGTCTGCTTTGATCAAGATGCTAAAACTTTTGAGCATGTGGTTTTGGCACTTGGCGGGTCTACACCAAAGAACTTTTTAACTCTACTTGGTATTGAGTTTAATGGTAATGAACCTGTCCTCACTGAAGGCTATGAAACCTCCATTCCAGGGTTATTTTTAATTGGTGACCTAGGAGCTGGTCGTAAAGGTGGATCAATTATTACCGCCTTTAACTCTGCACATGAAGCTATGAGGAAAATGTGCGATGATTATTTGAACTGTAAAATTTAGAACGAAAAGGATATCTTATGAATTATGTCGGAGAAATAACTGGGGTAGGATCTTTTTTACCACCTAAGGCCGTTACAAATTTTGACTTAGAAAAACTACTTAACACTAATGACGAGTGGATCCAGCAAAGAACAGGTATTGTAAAAAGGCATTGGGTTGAAAACAATGTATCGACTAGTGACCTCGCTTATGAAGCAAGTATTGAGGCCATTAAGAATGCTGGAATTAGTAACACTGACATTGATATGATTATCTTTGCTACATTGAGCCCCGACCATGATTTTCCTGGTACAGGCTGTTTTTTACAAGCAAAACTTGAGGTTCCAAATATTACGGTTCTAGATATAAGACAACAATGTAGTGGTTTTCTTTATGGACTTTCAATTGCTGATAAATTTATTAGAACAGGTGAGCATAAGAATATACTTCTAGTTGGAGCTGAGATTCATAGTAAAGGGCTTGATAAAACTCCTGAAGGCCGTGATGTGAGTGTTCTCTTTGGGGATGGTGCTGGTGCTGTCGTCATTTCTGCTAAAGAAGCAACTGGTGATAGCAGTCAATCTCAAATAATTTCATGTGCCCTTCATGCAGACGGGTCATTTGCCAAAGAACTTTGGTTACCAGGGCCGGGTAATGCTTTCAATTCAGATTCAAGATGCTCTAAAGAAATGATTGATGAGGGTCTTCATTATCCTAAAATGAATGGTCGTAATGTTTTCATTCACGCCGTAAAGAGAATGGCCGAGACTCTTTCTCAGACATTAGCAAAAAATAAATTAAAAATTGATGATGTTGATTTATTTCTTTTTCATCAAGCAAATATTCGTATTAATGAAAAGGTAGCAGAGGTTATGCAAATACCTGCTGACAAAATTTTTAATACGATCCAAGATTATGGAAATACTACTGCGGCTACGATACCTATTGGAATGAATGATGCAATTAAAGCCGGAAAGCTGAAAAAAGGCATGACGGTAGGTATGGCGGCTTTCGGTTCTGGCTTTACATGGGCTTCAGGAGTGCTAAGGTATTAATTTTCCGTAGATTTTAAAGTCGCTAACTTTGTGTTATTCTGTTGAGCACTTGATAGTAATGATGGAGGAAAGTAATGAGCAACAGTCATGATAACGTTGTGGTTGAAATTGATCAAAAGGGTGCCGAAAGAGCAATTCGTAAATTTAAAAGAATGTGCGAGTCCTTTGGAATTTCAAAAGAATACAAGAATAGAAAAGAGTATAAGAAGCCTTCTGTTAAAAAGAAAGAGAAGCTAGCTGCAGCTAAGAAAAGAAATGCTAAAGCTGATAGAAAAACGAAAGGTGGACGTAAAATATAGTATGTCTAATCAATAGACATACTAGTCTTTATTCTTCTCGCTATACTCAAAAATAAATTGTCTATATTTCAAAATATCTTCAGCACTAAAGCTGTTAAGCATAGTCGGTTGTGCTGGAATAAAATCGTAAATTAATTGTTCCATAGCAAATTGAATTGTCTGCATCCCTAAGTATAAGTTTTCAACAAATATATAATCTTGTTTCTGGAAGTAACTTACTAGTTCTTGAACATCAGCGTGGTTCTCGCAACATGGACAACCTGGACAAACACCACCATTCATAATGTAGTTCATATGGTATTGAGTTTGCTCACCAATAATTTGTTCACGCTCACTAGCACCATTTTCCCAATTATCAATTAATTCAAGTGATAGCTTTGGGTTACTTTTTAAACTATTAACCAAGTGTTCATAGAAGGTTGCATATATTGAACTAAAGACTGAGTCCTCTAGCATATATTGAAAAAAGAGGTCGTCTGTTTCGGCAGTTTGTTCAAGTCTTCTAAGAGTTTCACTGGCCAGGTAAAAAGGGAAGTCTGGTTGTTTAGCAGTACTTAAAAATTGAGACTTCAAAAGATCAAGCCCTTGTTGATCCTTTTTATTTTTTGTAAATAATTTCTTTACGAGTGACATATAACGTCCTTGTTATGTTTTCACATTTTAAAATATATCATATTTCTCTAGTATAAGAAAATTTATTTACGGTGCTGGATTAGGAATTAACTCGTGAATTTCATTAATCTTTTCGAGTAAATCGTTAGGCAATAATTGATTGGCACTTTCGATATTCTCTTTTAGTTGCTCCATTTTTGTAGCACCGATAATATTACTTGTGACAAATGCTCTGGTATTAACGAAGGCCAAGGCCATCTGAGTAGGGCTCATGTTATAGTCTTTCGCTAACTGACAATAAGCCTCAGTTGCTTTCACACCGTTTGGTTTATTATATCTTGTGAAGTAATCCCAAATCGTAAGTCTTGCTCCCTCAGGTCTTGCACCATTTTGATACTTTCCTGTCAGCATACCAAAACCTAATGGAGAATAAGCTAAGAGACCAACGTCTTCCCTTAGTGAAACTTCTGCAGCTCCTACTTCATAAAGTCTATTAAGAAGGCTGTAGGGGTTTTGAACTGATTGAACTCTTGGAAGGTTATACTCATTTGAAGTTTCTAAAAACTTCATCATTCCCCAAGGGGTGTCATTACTAAGTCCAATATGTCGAAGCTTTCCTTCTTTTACTAATTCATTTAGAGCTTCAAGTGTTTCTCTGATAGATGTAAACTCTTCATTCCCTTTTGCACCAAAACCTCTTTGCCCAAAGAAGTTTGTAGGTCTTTCTGGCCAGTGAAGTTGATAGAGATCTACGTAATCTGTTTTTAATCTTTTTAAACTTGATTCAAATGCTTGTTTAATATTTTTTTTATTAAAGCGATAATCTCCACTACGAATATAATCTGAGCTCATAGGCCCTACCATTTTTGTAGCAAGAACAAATTTGTCCCTATCACTTTTTATTTTGGACCAGTTTCCAATAATCGATTCGGTTTTAGAATAAGTCTCTTTATTTGGAGGAACGGGATACATTTCTGCCGTATCGATAAAGTTAACACCGTTATCCATTGCGTAGTCTAATTGCTCATGGGCTTCGTCTTGAGTATTTTGCTCTCCCCATGTCATAGTACCTAAGCAAATGACACTAACCTTGATGTCAGTATTTCCAAGTTGATTATATTTCATGGGTTTTCCTATTGTTTAAGAAAAGATTCAAAATCTAGGTCTGTCGTTTTTTTAATATTCTTAAATAAGTAATACATAATAAAACCAACCATAAGCATCATTGGTACGGTTATGACTGGAACGCTCATTGCTGTCATTTTTCCTAAACTCTCATTGAATTCAGTACTACCAGGTGCACCTTTGAGAATATAATCAGCTAAAACATAATTTAAGATTCCAGAAACAAAGAAGGTACTACAAAGAAGGTAAGAGCTGTTGCTTAGAATTTTATTAAAATCTTGGACAAGTGATTTTTCTTCATAGGCACTTCTTATTTTATCTAAGTCTAAAATTTGTCCTAAAAATGTTTGAACAAATGGCTTGCCTGTAAATTGACTAATTAGAACAATGATACCAATGAGTGTAGGAATGGCCGTTTCTTTAATCACCATCCAGTCTCTATTAAGCTTAAGAAGTCCTATTCCACCAGTCATTAAAATTGAAAATAATCCTAGTGCTGAAAAGAAATTAATTTTCTTTTTCTTTATTAGATCAATAACACCATAAGTGAAAGGAAAGAGTAATGCTACGACGAGTCCATATACTTGTCCTAAGTATTCGGGCTTTGAAAGTTTTGTCATGATTAAACTTGGAATGATGACATTACATCCAATATTTAAAAGCATATTTTCTTTTTTTGGATCTTTTTTTACTTCTTTTTCTTTTTGAGTATCAATCATTTTTAGTAACCTAATATTTACTTACAAGTTGTACGATTTTTAAGATTTTTTTTTAATTGAAAAATAAAATAATTTCACTGTCATAATAACATTTATCAAGGAAGATGAATATGAAAAAACTATTGGCCACGATGGGCAAGTCCGCATGTCTTTTAACACTTGGTGTTGCAAGTACATATGCTTCTCAAAGTTACATTGTTAAAGTTAAAGAGGGAGCAAGTCTACTTCCTCAAAAGAATATAACAATTGCTGAAAAAATGAATGTGTCATTTGGAAACTTTTACTCGGTTATTGCAGAGGACAAGGTTGCCGTTGACTCTATCTCAGCAAACCCAGATGTTCTGTATATCGAAGAAAATCAAGAGTATACCTACTCACCAGTAAATGTAGGAGCCGTTCTTGAAGATGCCAGCTATTCAAAACAATGGGGTCTAAAAAACACAGGCAAGAACTCAGGTCCTTTCTGGGCCCCTGGTAAGAAAGGTGAAGATATTAATGCTGAAGGAGTTTGGAAGCTTTCAAGAGGTTCAAACGAACTGAAAATTGCGGTTATTGATACAGGTGTTGACCATACTCATAAAGATCTAAAGGCCAATATGTGGGTTAACGAAGCCGAAAAAAATGGTGAGGCCGGGGTTGATGACGATGGAAATGGATATGTAGATGATATCCATGGATATGATTTTGCAAATAATGACGGTGATCCAAAAGATGGACACGGTCACGGAACTCACTGTGCCGGTATCATCGGAGCGGTACATGATCGTAATGGTGTAAGAGGAGTCATGAACAAGGTTAAAATTATTGGTATTAAATTTTTAACTGATAAGGGAAGTGGAACAACTGAAAATGCGATCAAATCAATTGATTATGCTATTAAAGTAGGGGCGAATGTAATGAGTAACTCTTGGGGTGGAGGAGGATTCTCTCAAGCACTTAAGGATTCTATCATTGCCGCTAATGAAGCTGGAATCATTTTTGTTGCAGCAGCAGGAAACTCAAGAAGAAATAATGATACTTCTGATACATACCCAGCAAATTACGAAGTTGAAAATGTTATTAGTGTAGGAGCAATGGATGGAGCAGGTAAGAAAGCTTCCTTTAGTAACTATGGGAAGAAAACTGTTCATGTTTTTGCACCTGGAAAAGATATTATCTCTACAGTTAAAAATAATGGTTACCAAAAAATGAGTGGGACTTCTATGGCAACTCCGTTTGTATCTGGGGCCATGGGTCTTCTTCTTTCAAGAAATCCTAATATGTCTCCTGCTGAAGCACGTGAACAACTTACAGCAACATCTGTTAAGAATGGTTCTCTAGATAGCTATACAGTATCAGGAAGAATGGATGCTTTAAGATTAGTTAAAAACTTAAGATAATTTTATCTTTAGATATTGAGGAGGGGGCACATTGTGTCCCTTTTTTTATGAAAAAAAATATATTAATAACTGGTTTTACTCCTTTTCTAGATCATAAGATAAACCCATCCCAAGAGATTGCAAATCTACTTAAAGATTCATTTTCTACCATAGTATTCGAAGTGAGTTATGAGAAGGTTACTCATAAGCTTTTACAACTTGATCTAGAGTCTTATGATGCCATTATTCTTCTTGGTCTTTCTTCTAACCGAAACAAAATTTCGATTGAAAAGTTTGCTTATAATTTAATTGATGTAGCAAAACCAGATAATGACAATATCATTAAGCAAAATGAACCTATTCTTGTTGGTGGACGGCCCAAAATCTCAACTGAGTTTAACCTAGGTGAAATAACGAAGGTATTAGAGGAAGAATGGCAATATTCAGATGATCCTGGACGTTACTTATGCAATTTTCTTTTTTATAAGGTCTTGAATAGAAATCGAAATAGTGTCTTTATTCATCTTCCGAAAAATTGTGATAGTTATAGATTAAGTGAAAATATTAAGAAGCTTTTTTCGTAGAGTTTAGTTCTTCAATGATTGCGTTAGCATTCTTCAGTCTCTTTGTTATCAACCTTGTTATATTTAAAACCATGAGGCTAAAAACTTTTGGTTTCTTATGAAAAAATTTATAGAAGCTTTCATATGATAGTATGAGGATATCGCACTTTTCTTTACAAATGATGCTAGCGGTTCTCTTTGTCTCATTGATTAAAACTAACTCACCAAAAAGATCACCTTTTCCAAGTGTTGCAATATAGTGACTATCATTATTTTTTTCTACAAAAATATCAACAGAGCCACTTAGAATGACACAGATGTCAGTACTAGTATCTCCTTGTTTGATAATAGTATCTCCAGGAGAGTACTGCGCGATTAGACAGTCTTGAATTATCTCTTCAATCTCATTGTCATAGATTTCGTGGAATAAAGGACAACCTTTTACTAAAACGGCAGCGGACATTATACGACCTCATCAACTTTTTCATGTGAACTATCGTCATCACCCTCAACGGCCTTTCTAAGTCTCTTTACTTCACTCAGGAGCGAAGGAAGAACAATATGCATTTCTTGCTCTATCGATTTTTCACCGTGAATAGAATGCCAGATATTTTCAAAACAGTTAGTAATTTTCTTGTAGGTCTTTCTTCTTAATCCTGTCACCGGAGCAATTGTATTTAGAAAGGTTGTTAATAATGAAAACATAATACCTGCGATAGATGTTTTCATGGCATAGGTAACACTTTTAACAAAATTTTGAAGAATAAGACCTGATGCTTCCATATTATTAAAATCAATTTCTGCAATTTGTGGTAACGCCATTGAAATACCAATGAATGTACCAAAAATACCAAAAACCACAAAGAGACCTGGTAGGATATCTATGAGTCTACTTACTGGACCAAAAGGAAAGATTCCTAATAACTTGTTCCAGTTATGGTCATGTTCTAATATTCTATCGGTAAGTTCATTAAAGTTTGGTGGATATTTAGATTTAAAACTAGCAGCTTCAGCTTTCACTCCTAGAAAAAGTGAATGATCACCACTGACATAATCTCTTAAACTTACGATGTTTGCAGCACCCATTTCTTTTGCTTTATCTTCATGCTTTTCAGACATTTTATTCCTTACGGAACGAGTAGGTAGTTTGTCTTTTACATTTTCAAGCATATTATTTAAATAACTATCTACATCATCTACTTTATAGTCATCTTCTTTATGCTTCATTAGTAATTTTTCAATTTCACTAGTGAAAGTTGTAAAGTAACTATCTTCAACTTTAGATGATCGATAACCAACAAATCGAAAAAAGAGACCCGTTACTAACATGGCAGTCATAAATTCAATTAAGTAGTTTGAGAAAAAGTTAAAAATAATGTCTAGCATGACTATTTCCTTTTTATATTACTAACGAGGAGTTTCACTCCAAGCATCTTTTGAGTCTTTTAGGGTAAAGCTGATTTCAACTCTTCTTGAGAGCTTACAATCATATTGCCCACAGTTTTTAATAGCATCACCTTTAGAAGCGGGTGTTCTGGCCACAGGCTGTGAAAAGGACTTTCCAATTGCTTGAACTTTATTACGAAAATCTAATCGATGTTTAAAGCTACCAAATGACCTTGAAAAAATATATTTAACAATAGATCTGGCCCTATCACTGGATAAGTCTAAGTTATAATTGTATGCTTTTTGATTCTTACCATTAGGGTTTACAAATCTCTGCCTGAATCGGGGAGAAGCATGACCAACAATATTTATATGATGAATCTTAGAAGCAATCTTCTTGTCTTGAAATAGTTCTTCTACATATAAAGGTATAACTTTTTTCAGAGTATTCTTTGCAACATGGCTTAGTTTCGAACTATTTCTTTGAAAGAGAAATTGATCATCCATTCTTAAAATAACATTACCTGTTCTAGGATCTACAAATACATCAATATTGGCCCTTGCTAATCTATCAGCAATCTTCTTACCAAGGTTTTCTCGAAATGAGTTCTGTACACTGGCGATCTTTCTTTGAGCTCTATTGGCAGACTTTTTTGATTCTAAGTTTTGAGACTCAAGTAAGTTAATTTTTTCTTTTAATTGTGCTATCTTTTTAATGGTATTTAAGTGAATAGGTTTATTTGCGTTCTTTTCCTTTAAATCCGATAGTTTCGCATAAGCATCTCTTAGTCTTTGATCAGTTGAAGAGAGTTTGTTTTTAAGGTTTTTATTTTCGTTAAGTGTACTCTCAAATTGATTAAGTGTTTGATTCATTTTTTGACTTAAGTACTTTTTCTCATCTCTAGACTTATTTAGTTCATTGTTAAGACCATCAATAGTTCCTTTCATATTATTAATTTGATCAGAAAGGGTTGCCATCTTTATATCAAGCTTATGTGCAGAATTGTCTTTATTATTAATTTTTTGATTTAAATTAGTTATCTTTTGCTTTAGACCACTATTTACTTTTTTCTCATTATTGAAGTCCTGACTCACTTTATTGATAGTATTTTTAAGTTGATCAATTTTACTATTAAGGCCAACTACTTTTTGAGTGAGTTTAGACTTATCATTTGAGCTCATCGCGAGTTGTTTGCGCTGTTGCTCAAGTTGATTATTTAAATTTTTATTTGTTTCAAGGTTGTCCTTAATTTTAGTGTTAAGACCAGTGATATTATTTTTTAATTGTGAAATCTTTTGAGATAATTTCTTTGAATGATTAATTTCGTTTGAATGCTTATCTTCTAAAGCAAGTAATTTTTTTCTGAGGTTATTTTTCTTGGTACTTTCTTGAGTCACTTTTTCTTGTAGACTTCTCATGCCATCTTTCAAATTTACGATTCTTTGGCTAAGATCACTATTGGTATTTGATTTTTGATTAATCTCTTGCTCTAAACTCTTAATGTTTTTTTGAAGATCACTTTTTTGTTTTTTTGATAAAGCAAGTTTCTCATTTACACTTGAGTATTGGACCTTTAATTGTCCTATCTTTTGATTAAGATCGTTATTTTTCTTTTGTTCAGCGATATAATCTTTCTGTTTAAAAGAGAGGTTCTTCTTTATGCTTGCGATATCTCTATTTTTTTCATCAATCTGCTTTGCAAGACCAGTAATATTTTTATTAAGGTACTCAACTTTTGTTGAAAGCTCATTGTTCTTTGTTAATGCCACATTATATTGTTCTTGATACTCTACATTTTGTTGTTTCTGATCATTCAGACTTTTTTCAAGTTCCGTAAGCTCTTTTTTGAGTTGATTGGATTTTACTATGAGCTTTTTATTTTGAACCTCTGATTCCATATACTCACTTTCTATATTTTCAATTTTTTCAGAAAGGGACTGGTTAGCTAATTGAACGTTTTGTAATTCTGACTTTAATTTAGATTCAGTATTTTTTCCTCTTTTAATTTTATCTTCGAGTTTTCCAACAATTCTTTTCAAATCATTATTGCTATGAAGGAAATCTTTAATTTCTTGTTTTGATTTATTTAGATCTTCTGTTTGTTTTGTGATGATGTTTTGAGATTTATCTAAGTTTGATTCTAATGTCGCTAGAATGCTTTTCTTCTCTTCAATTATTTTCTTTTTGTCTTCTAGTTCTTTGGTATATTTTGCTATTTGCTCTAATTTCTTTTGATCAAGCTCTTCAAGTTTTTTGTATCTTTCATTAAGTTGCTTTTTTTCCATACTCTCTGTTTGAATAGAGCGCATCAGTGCTGAGATCTTATTTTCTCTTTGCTGTATTTCTTGTGTTGCTTGTTCTAGCTCTTTCTTCTTTATGTCTTCGAGAGTCTTAATATCAACAATAAGCCTATTCTTTTGAATAGCTAAATCATCTTTTATTTTTGTGACTTTATTAATATCCTCTATTTTATCTTTTAGTTTTTTATTGAGTTGGCTTATTTGCTCACGCGAGAGCTTGATCTTAGTATCTTTTTCTATATTTTTTTCATTTAAAATTCTGACGATTGCTTCTTTCTTTTCTTGGTCTTTTAGTAAATCTTTAATGACGACTTTATGCTTTACCATTTTTTTAGAAAAATCATTTAAGTCTTTTAACTTTTCGTTGATGATGTTTTGATACTCATCCATCTCATTAATAGATTCATTGAGCACTTTTTTCTTGTCTTCATTATTAGCAATACTTTCAGGTGAGACTTTACCTTTTATGATATCTTCTTTTGCTTGCTTTTCTTTGAGGATTTCTACTGTACTGACGCCTGATCTTAAGAGGGCAAAAACAAACATGACCAAGAATATAATGGCCATTGTGGTAAACATGTCAGAATAGGAAGTCCAAACGCTTCCATCATCTTTTTGTTCATTTTGATCTTGATCATCAAACACTGCTATTTTCCAATTTTCAAATTACATGACAATTTGCTAATCGGTATTTTTAGAAATTTCTTTATAGATGATCGATTTAATTATGAATCTAAGTCATTGATATCTTTGGGCTATTTTATATACCACTCAAAATCATAGTTAAGCTTTCCCTCATCAATTACCACTTGATGAACTTGTTTGGTCCAAAGCTTGATACCTGGATTCCACTTAAATTTTGATTTTGCGACTTTATTTTTAGTTATATTGAACTCTTCAACTTCACTTTTATTTCTCCAATTAGGTGCGTCGAGTTTGGCCGCGATGGTTACCATGGGAGATTTCGCTAACTTTGTCATTCTACTAAGGTCATATTGAGAAGCTATTTTCAGCATTGAAAGAACGTCTGTTAGGGCCCTGTGGGGGAAAGGGTTAATAAATCCGTGTGAATGTTCAAGCATGGCCATAGAGTGGAATTTCATTCTTTTTGGAAATTCTATATCTGACAGGGTATTGATCCACGGCTTGTTTGGCATTTCAAGGTCATATCTTTTAAACATGGCCTCAAGCATTGGCTGATCATAGCCAATAGAGTTGTGGGCCATATAGTAGTCCGCTTTTTCCATTGTTTTTGTTAATTGAACTAAGAATGTTCTAATCTCTTCTCCTTTGAATGCCCAGTCACTTAGGATCTGATCATTGAGACCAGTAAGCTCTTCGACCTCTTCGGAGATTTTTAGTCGATCTGGTTCGTCAATAAGCTCAGAAATCATTTTTACAGGCTGGGATAGATTCCAGTCCCAAAGAACAGCTCCAACTTCAATAACTCTATCAGTTTTAACGTCGACTCCTTGGTTTAGTAAGTCTTTGTTAATTCCCTCTAGATCGATACCTAGAATATATGTGTTTGGTTGATTTGACATGGAGCTCCCTTTATTTATTTTCTACTAATATAGAGTGAGCATAATGGATTGCCAAGAATTGACAATTTACTGACATATTGAGCAATTCGTTTGATAATATCATTTCAGGAGAGAGGATGCGTCCATATTTTTTATTAATTCTAACTGCTATATCCATGGCCTTTGTCAGTGGTTACCTTGCTCTCTTTCTACAAGGTGAGCAAGAGGCATCTGAAGCCGATGTCATGCAGATTAGTGCTATTAAATCGGAGTTTCAAAAAGCTGTTCCACCTGAGATCGTTGTTAGTTTAACTTCTATTTATTACGGAAAGGGTCAACTGGAATTATTGGACCCTTCAGATGTTATCACTTTGAAAGAGAACTTGAAGTCGCGAGTAAATTATACTTCTAACCAAAAATGCTTCCATGATTTTAATAAAATAATAAATAGTAAGCACATGGAAAAAGTGTGGATTTGGGAAGAGTATCGGTGTCGAAAGCGAGCTCGCCTCCCAAGAGACTTCTTCGTGGAAGGACCATACGTTCATCCTAGTGGATATAGTTATGCTTATCTCGCTTTAAATTCTGGAAGAGAAATTTATGAAAAGAAATATTGGGTAGAGTCTCACCTCCCTTTTTTCCATGCACTAGAGTTAAAAGATGTAGAAACTCGATATGGAAAGTTAGATGATATTTTCCATGTCCTTGCCACGCTAAATATTCAAGAGCTCATTTCTCTTTCGCGGGGTAGAGGGACAATCTTAGGAAAGGAGTTCTTACTTGGTCGTTTAATTTATCCAAAGATTTTTAATGTTTTAGAGTATAGGGTTTATTCACGATTTCAACTTGATCAGTTCTTAAAGAACTCAGAATTTTCACTAACGACTTTCTCACCAGGCAAGAAGTGTTTCTATCAGGATGGGGTTTTATGCTGGAATTATAGTATGAAACATATGTTTTCGATTGCTAATAAGTCCACATTGTTTTTGTTATTCTGTCTGATGATTATTATTACTTTTGTTGTAAGGCTACTTCTTACGAAACTTCGAAACCAAAAAATTGAAGATGAGAAAAGAAGATTGGCGTTACGTGTTCTTACTCATGAGTTCCGAACTCCTATTACCAGTATGATGCTTCTGATGGAGAGCATGGGAAAGAAATCGAGTAGTATGAGTGATGAGCTACAAGAAGATTATCTTAATTTATCAAGAGAAGTTTATCGAATGAAGAGATTAACTGAAACTTCTCGGAATTATTTAAAAGCAGAAAATAGTAAAAAGTTACTAAACCTCTCAATCACAAAAATAGAAGACCTGAAAGAGTATGTAGAAGAATTACTTTTTACATTTGAGAGTGATACTGAGGAAGGGGATATTATTGTTCATTCTCCAGATGAAAAAATTTGTGTTATGTCAGACCCTTATTGGTTAAAGATTTGTTTGAAAAATATTATTGAAAATGCTCTTAGGCATGGTAAAAAACCTGTGAATATCTACTTAGATAAGAAAGATGATAAAGTTGAAATATCTATTGTTGATCAAGGAGAATCATGTTTTTCATCTTTAGATCAGATGACGGAGGAGTTTGCGAAAGGCCCGGCGAGTGAAGGAACGGGATTGGGAATGAATATCGTCTCAAAAGTTTGCCAAGAGCTGGGAGTGAAGCTCTGTTATATTAATAAGCCAACCACTTTTATATTACAATTTAGTAAACAAGGAAAAAATAATGATTGAGTGTCTTATAGTTGAAGATGATAGAACTCTAGGTGATTCACTAAAAAAGTATCTAGAGGGCGAAGGTTACAAAGTCAGTTTATGTGAAAACTTAGAAAGTGCAAGACAACAGAAATTTGATAAGCTTGAATTTGTCATTCTTGATTGGATGTTACCTGATGGACAGGGGATAGATTTTTTAAGAGAGGTTAGACAAAAAGACACGAATATTCCTGTCATCATGCTAACGGCAAGAACAGAAGTTGTTGATAAAGTACTCGGTTTAGAAAGTGGAGCAAATGATTATATTACAAAACCATTTGAACCAAGAGAGTTAATGGCCAGAATAAGAGTTCAACTCAGAAATAAAAGTAATGTTCATGATGTTCCAAATGAAAAGCTAACTCTTGGTGATCTTGTCATTGATGATACTCAAAGAAGAATTTATTTTAAAGGTAATGAACTAGATTTTACAAAAATGGAATATGAGTTTCTAAAACTTTTGGCCGAATCACCTAACCGAGCATTTAGTCGAGAAGAAATTCTTAATAAGGTATGGGGTTACGAAAACTATCCATCAACAAGAACCGTTGATACTCATGTTTTGCAGATAAGACAAAAACTATATGATGAGCTTATAGAAACAGTTCGAGGCGTTGGTTATAGACTTAAGTGGGACTCATAACTGAAGAAGGGCTTCTTTAAGTAGATTAATATCTTCCACATTATTATAATAATGTATTGAGGCCCTTAAGTTTTCCCTTCTTTGATTAATAAAAATATTTTTAGCTCTTAATTTTTCTATAATTGTCTCAGAACTAACTTCATTGTGTATGAAGTTTATGATACCTGTTTTTTCATCTTCCTTATCTCTACTTGAAAGAATGGTGCAATTAGTATTTTTAATACTTTCTTCAAGATCATTACTTAGCTCAATAATTCTTGCAGAGATATTATTGATGCCAACTCGTTGAACTTGTTTGATGGCCATTACCACCATGGATAATTGGATAAAGGGCAGTGTTCCCGTTTGAGCAGCATTTACTTCTTCTCGCAGGTCAGGCTGATCATTTAAAAGTTGCCAAGGTTCCTTTACTGAGCACCAGCCTATGAAAGGAAGTTCTTTAACTTGAAACTCTTTTGGGTTTATGTAAAGGGCGGCACATCCAAGACCAGCTCCAAGCCATTTATGACAGCTTGCTGAATAAGCAAAAATATCGAGCTCTGCTAGGTTCAGATCAAAAGCACCTATTGATTGAGTGCCATTCACAATAAAAGGGACTTCTTTTTCTTTACACCTTTTAGCAATCTCTTTGAGTGGAGCTTTTTGACCTGTTTGAAATTGAACATGAGAAAGAACAACTGCTGCATGGTCTGAGTTTATTTGATTCATAAACTCATTGTAGTTAATGATTCCATTTTCAGAAGAGTATTCATCAATTTCATATCCTTGATGTAAATAGGGAAGGAGAGATGAAGGAAACTCTGTCTTGGTAGCAAGTACTTTTCTTTTAGCACTTCTATTTTTAAGGATATGAGCAATTACCCCCATATTATGACCAGTATTTGGAGAAAATGTGACAGACTCTCTTGGTACCTTTAAAAGTTGGGCCAAAGCATCATGGGATTCAACCACAAGATTAAAGAAGTCTTCTTCTAATAATGCTCCTTTTAGAGCGATGTTTTCTAGCCATTTTACCCCCTGATTGATCACAGATTGATGTTGAGCGGATATAGAAGCGTTCATGAGGTATACTTTATCATTAACTAGTGGAAACTCTTTTCTCAGTTCTTTCCAGTTCATTGACTTTCCTTTATTCTAAGTTGGTTAATACATTATAGGCGGGTATATGCGGATCATCAATCTTGTTAAGAAAGCAAAGAAGTTTCAGAATTTTTATTATGAAAAAGATATTTTAGATAAAATAACATCTTTCAGACCTGGCGAGTGGGTGCAAGTAAAGTCTGATAAGACCATTGGTATCGGTTTTATTAACCCTGTTGTTATGAGCGGACCTCCGCTAAGAGTGTGTTCATGGAAGAACGATACTGAAAATATTGAAGAGTTTATAAAAAGAAGAATCAGCGAAGCTATCGATTATCGAAATTCATATAAGCATTTAAAGAAAGGCTCTCGTTTAGTTTACGGTGATGCCGATAATTTACCTGGGCTTATTGTAGATGCATATCAGAACGTTGTTCTTGTACAAATTAATACAGCAGGCTTAGATGGACATAGAGAGTTTATAAAAGAATATTTGAAAACGACCTTAGGCAGAGAAGTTATTCTGTTAGATAATGAAAAGTACCGTGCATCAGAAGTTCTTCCTAAGTATGAAATCGAGCAGTTACCAAGTGACATTATTATTGAAGAAAATGATATTCACTTTCATGTCAGTTCGGATGTGGTTCAAAAAATTGGATACTATTATGATCATCGAATCAATAGACAAAAACTAAATAATTGGCTGGCTAACTCTAGCATTGAGTTTGAGAATGGTGTTGATTTGTTTTCTTATGTTGGATCTTGGGGGCTTAATTCTCTAAAAGCTGGAGTTAGGAAGATGACATTTATTGATCAAGGAAACTTCCAAGAAGCGATAAATAAAAATTTACAAATAAACGACTTTGAGGGAAGAGGTGAATTTATTAGAGCTGATGTTTTTGATTGGATACAAAAAGCAACTCCTCGGTCATATGACTTGGTGATTAGCGATCCTCCAGCTTTTAAAAAGTCATCAAAGAATAGATCCAGTGCGATGATAGGATATGATAAATTACATAGAAATGCATTGAAACTAGTAAAGGATAATGGTTACTTTGTAAGTGCTAGTTGCACACAGGATGTTTCTTTAGAGGATTTGGACAAGTCTGTTCAAAGTGCTAATTTAGAAAATAGAAACCTTAGGTTACTTGACTGTGGTATCCAAGGACCAGATCATCCAATGGACAGCTTTCAGTCGAAAGCATTCTATATAAAATTTTTACTTTATCATATATCTTGATTTCTACTTCATGAGGCTTATTAGATAGAGTAGGACAAATAATTTTATTATTTATCTGGAAAGTCTGTAATTTTCTGTCAAACTAGTAATTATGAAAGCGGTTGATTTAAAACAAATTATTGAACGAGGTGATGATGAGAATGTTCAGGCTTATCTCAACTTCTTAGAAGATTTAGAATTAGTTGACCTTTTTTATATTATTGATGAAGAGTTGTATTCTACTGTCATTAGTAAAATCTCAAATGAAACTCTTAGCTCCATTTTTCCTTTTTTTGAAAAATCCACACTAGAAAAAATAATTAAACATATTTCAGAAGCACAACTCATCAAAATTCTAAATGGTATGGAAACCGATGATGTGGCCTATACCTTCAGAGAACTCTCGAACGTTTTAACAATGGATTTACTTAATCTTTTGGATAAAAAAGATCAAGTCATAAAGATTTTAAGTTTTCCTGCTGAGAGTGCTGGATCAATTATGCAATCTGAGGTTTGCGTATTAAATGATGAAATGACAATTGGTGAGGCCATTGAATCTCTGCGAAAGCAAAAGCAAATTTTAGGGGAAATTATTTGTGTTTTTGTTATTGATAAAGAAAAAAAGCTTTTAGGGGATATTCAGTTAGATGATTTAATTCTTGGTAAGTTTATAGATCCAATTAATAAAATTATGAATCCATTAAAGTACTATGTTGATCCAATGGAAGATCAGGAAGAAGTCGCACACTCTTTTAGTAAATACGACCTTTCTTATTTACCGGTATTAGATAAAGATGGAACTTTATTAGGTCAAATTACTTTTGATGATATTCACGATGTTATTGAGAATGAAGCGAACGAAGACATTTTAGCATTTGCTGGTGTTAGTCCCGCAGAAAGTATTGCTGATAGTGGTGGTAATAAGTTTAAGGTTGCTCTTGGACGGTTTCCTTGGCTGGTGTTTAGCATTTCAGCAAGTATGTTGACTGGATATGTACTAACCTTTTTTGAATCTCAAACAGCAAATGCCATTATTTTTGCAAGTTTTGTTCCTCTCATTATGAATACAACAGGAAATGTTGGAACACAGACAGCGATGATCATTACAAGGAATTTTGCTCTAGGTGCCAATGAGTTTGGAGACTTTAGGTTACCATTAATGAGGGAATTTCTTGTTGGCCTTATGGTTGGGATGATGGCCGCAATTGTAACTTTTTTAGTAACCTTTTTATTCTATCAAGATATAACCGTAAGTATTAGAGTCGGAGTTACTGTTATTATATCTGTGGTAACAGCAGTTCTCTTCGGTATGTTTGTTCCTATTGGCTTTAAAAAAATTGGTGTTGATCCCGCTGTTGCTGCAGGGCCTTTAGTTACATCCGGCTGTGATATGATTAGCGTGAGTCTTTATTTAGGAGTCATTATTTTAATGAATAAGTTCTTTTAGGTTTTTAAGTTTACGGTAGTAAATAATACTAAGACCTACTGACATCAGAGATAATCCTAAGGCCAAACCGGCCCAAAGTCCCGCTGCCTCCATATTAAGTTTAAAGGCTAAGTAGATACCAAGAGGTAAGCTAATTACCCAATTTGCAATAAACCCTAGGATCATAGGCCATTTTGTTGTTTGCATTCCTCGTAGAACTCCCCAGAGGGTTACTTGCAGTCCATCAGGAATTTGGAAAAGGGCCACATAGAATAAAAGTCCAACACCATAGTTGATTACTTGTTGATCAGATGTACCAAGTTTCATGACATATGCAGGAAAGAAAGAATAGATGAAAGCAGTAATTGTCATAAAAGAGACAGAGATGAAAAGACTCGCTTTTGTATATTCGTGAAGCTCAGAATAATTATTTTCACCTAAGCTATGGGCAATTTTTACTGAAACAGCAGAGGCAAGTCCGAGGGGAACCATAAAGGTCATGGATGAGAAGTTAAGAACAATATTGTGAGCGGCACTTGTTATAATTCCCATCTTACCAACAATCACAGTGACTGTGGTGAACGCAAGAACTTCAAGTAATGTGGCAGTACTAATGGGTATACCAATTGTAAAAATGTCCTTGAAGATTTTTATATTGAATGTATTTTTTTCGGTATGTTTTAAATGAGTATAAATGGCGAGGACTACGGCCATAAGTAAACGAGAGATAAGAGTTGCATAGGCTGCACCAATAATTCCTAACTCCGGAATTATCCCAACACCAAAAACAAGCATAATATTTAACAGAACATTAATAATATTAAAAATTAAAATGGTGATATTGGCAAAAAGAGTATCATGAAATGATTGTAAATATTCTTTATAGGCCTGAAAGACTAAGGCAAATAAAACTGATGGAGAAGTAATGATTAAATAAGATTTTATTTGAGCGCCAATATTGGCAGGAAAATTTATATAATCAATAAAGTAGATGAATATAAAAAGTGAAATAATGACAATCACTGAGATTAAAAAGCTAGAACAAATAGATGTCCAAAGTATGCCTTCTGTACTTTCTTTCGCTCCTCTTTTCTTTGAAATGATTGGGCCTATCGCAAAAGTTAAACCAAGTCCAAACATAATGAAAGGAACGAGAATCATTGAAGCAATACCTAGAGCTGAAGCCATTTCTTTTGAGTAGTGGCCAGCGACAATGATATCGCCAATACTAAATAGGGTTTGGCCAACTTGCCCAGCAATGATTGGTAGTGAAAAAATTAATAGTTCTTTAGTTTTACTGGGAAACAAGGTCTAGACAAAGTTTTGGTTTATTCGTTGTTATAAATTGCACATCTTTTTTAATATATCTTTTCATTTTCTTTTCTTTATCAATAGTCCAAACGGCAGAGGTTTTATTATTTTTATGTAATTTTTTAACCATTCGTTTGGTTAGTAACTTACTATCTACTCCATCAAATTTTTTCTTATATCGAGTTCCAAAACGATTGATTTTTAAAAGTCTAACGCTATTTAAAAAAGGATGTCTATTTCTCCAAAATTTAAATTTCTCAAGGTATTGCGTCTTAAAGCTAATGATAAATATCTTTTTTGGTGAACGAGAAAAGTATTTTTGAATGATTTGGACATCTAAAAGGCTTGGTTCATCTTTGTACTCTATGAAAAGAGTGACTTCTGTTTCCTTAAGGTCATTAAGAATTTCATCAAGTGTTGGGATTGGTTCAAAATTTGGAAGAAGACAATTATCTCTTATCATTTTAATAGGAAGTAGACTCACCAAAGTCTCTGTAGGGCAGCCCTTTAAATCAGGTATAACAGTTCTTTCTAAAGTCTTATCATGAATAACAAAAGGTACTCCATCTGAACTATGGCGGATATCAAACTCTACTGCATGTGATCCTATTTCAACGGCCGAAAGAATGGCCTCTCTTGAGTTCTCTGGGAACTCACTGCTATTTCCTCTATGGGCAACGCATTGAGTTCCTGAAGCCCAAGCACTACTTGTGAAAAATAACAGAATTAATAGGGCAATTGGTGATTTCATGGCGGTATTATTCCAACATTTAGAGGATCGTGTCAAAACATATTATGATAAGATTTTTTTAAAATAATTCAGAGACTTAACTCTTTGGAGATCATAAGCTACAAGCTCTCTAGAGTAGTCTTTACCTATAATACAGCCCCATTTCTCTTGTAAATCTTCTGGCGCTGAGTCAGGCCTATGAATATATTTCGAACTAAATTTCTCTAACTCGGGGCACCATTTTTTTATAAAGGCACCATCTTTATCAAATTTTTGGCCTTGAGTGTAGGGATTAAAAATTCTAAAGTAAGGAGCAGCATCATTGCCACTACCACTAGACCACTGCCAACCACCAACATTGGAAGCAAGATCAAAGTCCAACAACTTACTAGCGAAATACCTCTCTCCTTTTCGCCAATCAAGAAGTAATATTCGACAAAAGTAATTGGCCACTACCATTCTTAAGCGGTTATGCATTTCTCCGGTTTCATTTAAACATCTCATGGCAGCATCAACTATTGGGATGCCTGTTTTACCTTCACACCACATCTTAAAATGTTTTTGATTTTTCTCCCATGGAAAATTTTTATAATTAGCTTTCAGTTCAGAGGTCGCTGAGTTGGGATGAGTATCAAGAACCATTTGGTAAAATTCACGCCAGATTAATTCACTTAACCAAGTTGACGCCCCATTAGAATTTTCTTTTTGGTAAGCAATGTAGGCAAGTCTTCTAGGAGAGATGATCCCAAATCGAATATAGGGAGACAATGAACTTGTTCCCTTAATAGAAGGGTAATCTCTATTTACATGATAGGCATCGATGACTTTAAGGAACTGATTGAAAGTTTTTTCTGCAGCTTTTGGGCCACAAGGTAATGTTGAATCTGGTATTTTATCAAATTCTTTCGCTCTAGTATTTAAACAATGTAACTTACTCTTTAATGATTTGAGAGTATAGCGATAGAGGGGGATTTGCCCTTCTTGCTCCTCAAGTTTTCTCATCCAAGCATTTTTATAAGGAGTAAAAACACTATAGGTTCCACCATCTCCCTTCACGATTTCTGGGTATTCAAAAACGACTTGGTCTTTCAACCCAATGATGTCTATGTTTAGTTTTTTACAAAGGCCATGGACCTTAGCATCTCTTTTCTTAGCATAGGGCTCATAATCTTTATTGTAATAAAGGGCGTCCATATCATGAGCTTTCAAAAATTGAGGAATTTCTTCACTGGGATCACCGTAGAGAATATCAATTTTTTGCCCTAATATATCTTCCATCTCAGTAATCGAGCTTTTAATAAAAGATAACCTCTTATCTTTAAAACTATCATCGAGCTTTTGAATAATTGTCTTATCTAAAACAAAGCAAAAGTGTACTTCTTTACTATTTTTGAGCGCTTGAAAAATAGCATGATTATCAAGAGGTCTTAAGTCTCTCCTAAGCCATACAAGTGATTTTTGATAAGGAATTGTCATGAGCTTATGATATCCTATGAAAAAGAAATGAGGTAGTCGTGATAATTATTGTCTAGATTATGTATAGGAGAGGTTATGAGTAAGCAACCCCAAGTCGGTATAAGTTCATGCATTTTAGGAGAAAATGTTCGCTATGATGGAGGAGCTAAGACTAATAAGTGGGTTGTTGATCAGCTGGCAAATTATGTTGAACTAAAAGGTTTTTGTCCAGAAGTGAGTATGGGGATGGGTATTCCTCGTAAGCCAATTCGTATCGTCGAAGATAATGGTTCATTTCGTTTGATTGAGTCTTCACCAGCTGCCACTGACTTTACAGAAATTGCTGAAGCTGACTTTAAGAAAAACTACTCAAACTTTATAGGATTAGATGGTTATATCTTTATGAAGGATAGTCCTAGTTGTGGTCCAGACAGAGTGAAGGTTTATCAGCCGGGTAAAGATTCTCATGCTAAGAGAGAGGGTTCAGGTCTTTTCTACAAATTTATAAATGAAAACTTTCCTCATCTTCCTTATATTGATAGTGGTCGATTAAATAATTTACCGCTTAGAGAAAACTTTATTAAAAAAGTTTATATTCATCATAAATTTTATACGGAAGTGAACTCTATTTCAGAGTTACAAAAATTTCATCAACATTATAAATATACATTGATGGAATATCATCCAAGTGCTCCCCAAAAACTTGGATTGATTGCATCTGAAGTTGGAAGTGGAGACTTTGAAAAAACAAAAGATAATTATGCTAAGTTACTCTTTGAAGTGATTGAGAATCCTTCCAACGGTAAGTATCGAAAAAATGTTATGTATCATGTGATGGGCTACTTTAAAAATGATCTAAATGAGATTGAAAAACAACAATTGCTAGAGCTTATCGAAGAATACGATAATGATCTTATTCCCTATATAAGCATAATCAATATGCTTTCATTCTTTGTTACAAAATATGAGAAGAAGTATTTATTAACTCAACACTACTTCGAGCCTTATCCTAAAACAATGAAGTTACTTATGGCCATTTCTTAACACCAACGTAGGAGTATAGGAATGGCTTCATTAAAATTTTTCTAAGTGAAATAAAGTTTGATAATTGATTACCTAGAAATTGAACACCTATACCTACAGGGTAATGTCCATTCTCAGTTATCGCTTTTCTTGCAATGATACCTTCTATTGTGATTTGATCATCTCCTAGACCAATATGAACCTTTAAACTCTGGCCTTTTGAAATTCTTTCTTCAAGGATGTCTTGTGGAATTGCTTTTAAGAAAGCACCTGTTAAGCTGATATCAAATGTTCTCACCATAATATTGTTATTTTCACTTATTTCTATAAAAACAGGAATTGATTTTCTAACTCTAAGGGGAATTTTCCACCATTGAATCTGAGGATTTGTTAAAGCTTCCCAACTTTTACCTGTTAGAAGAATCGATACTGTAAAGAGGAAGCATATGAAAGCAAGGAGCGCCGTTCCCGCTGTAAAATCAAGACCCCAACTTGCAACTACATAGTTGTTGAGGGCGACACTGGCAATGGACACAGGTAGAAATAATTTAAACTCTGGAGCAGCTTCCCAAGTCACAAAGGCACTGATCAGGCAACTGACAATGACCACCCAATTTAAAGGAGTGACTTTTAATAAAATAAGTTTCATGTCCATAAAGGAATGTTGGTATATGATCGCAATCTGAAGAGGGATTGAGATTGCTACTAATATTAGAAAAATTGTAAGGAGAGTTAATCCTAATGGTCGAGTTCTCATCTTTATTCCTTATTTGTGGTTCTAAAGTCATGACAATAACTTCTGACTTGGGATACATATTTTTTTGCTTCATTTAAATGAGGAGAGCTTAGCCAATCGGGACCAAACTTAATAAGCTCTCTCTTTACTCGATAAGCACCTGAGTTATAACTAGCAAGAATTAAGTCACTTGCAGTATCCCAATCTCCATTTAAATGTTTTTGTATATATTCTTTTCCTTTTTCAGACATCCAGTAGTGTTCTAAATATTTTAAATATTGTGCTCCACCTCTCATGGATAAATAGGGGTTAAGTCTCCATTCATTATTTGAGTTAACTTTTCCAAGAAGTATTAATGTTTTAATTGTCGGTACATTGTAGTCATTTAGTTTTGGGTATTGAGGCCAATGATTATTATTTTCTATAATGTGTGGTTCAGCGTTGCTCGTCACTTGAGTAAGTCCAATTGCTTTTGCATGACTTACTGCTGACTGATTGAAGCCAGACTCTTGTGCAATAAGTGCTGCCAGAAGACTTGGGTTTACTTGTTCATTATAAGCGGCATCCTTTAAATTATGAATGACGCTTTCGTCGGTCGTAAAGGGGCTAAGAGATTTTATGGGTTGATATGAATAGTATGGGCAATCGGGCATGCTTAGGGATTCAATAACAGGCTCAGTAAAAGAGTCTCTTTGATAGGTGAAAAGGATATGATTATCTCTTTCTGGGAGAAAACTTAAGTTTGGAGTTTTAAAGGTAATCGTATTTTTTTCTCTATCAATGGTCTTACTGGCAATCTTTAAAAACTGTTTTGTTATATCCATACCGTTTAGAAAGACTTGAAACATAAAGCTAGAGATAACACTGTTTTCTTCATGAATTCTAACCGTTAAGTTTTTATGGCGATGAAAGTTAATCCAATTAGGCGTTACCTTCATTATGGCATTGGCCTTTAGATTATTGATGTTTTCTACATCTTCAACACTGGCCAATGAGCGCTCATTATCGCTATCCATCTCAAGAGATTCTTCAAATTCTTTTTCAAGAGTATCTGAAATACTATAGTGTCCAAACGGTGAAGTAGGACCAGCACAACTGATTAGCGAAAGAGAAATAAAAGCAACTAAAGTTACATTCATGGTGGATTCCTTGCTTCTTCAATTAATAAAGAAAATTTTCCACCGCAGACGTTCAGCTTTTATAGGGAATGAATTTTAACCATTTTAACATTTTTATAGAGTGCCACCAATATCAATTATTTGTGGCACATTCCAAGCATAAATAATGTTAAGAGTTACGAGTTTACAACATCTTCCAATGCATTTTCTACTTGCGCAAACTTGAATTGATATCCTGCTGCTAATAGCTTCTTAGGAATGATTGTCTGACCATCTAAGACGATAGTACTCATTTCACCCATAGCTAATTTAAGCATAAACGGAGGGACTGGGAATATGGCAGGCATATTAAAGGCCTTCCCTAGTGCTTTTGTAAATCTTTGATTACTTACAGGCTCTGGAGAGGTTGCATTAAATTCACCATTGATTTCAATATTATCAACTAAAAAATCAATGGCACCAACGAGGTCAGATATATGAATCCAGCTCATCATTTGCTTGCCGTTGCCAATCTTACCGCCAAGACCAAATTTAAAGATAGGCCACAACTTGTCTAAGGCTCCACCACCTTTTCCAAAGACAACACCTATTCTTAAGATGGCCTTTTTGCACGAATGATTAAAGTCTGTTACTGATTTTTCCCATTCTTTACACAGTTCTGGAAGAAAGCCTTCTCCAAGATTTGAACCTTCATCTAATTCCGTCTCTAGATTCACGGGATAAATTCCAATTGCAGAAGCCGAGATGATTTTCTTAAGTTTCTCAGAGTCTTTAAATTGAGCCAAAAGCATATTCGTTCTGGTAGAACGTGATTCTTTTAACCGTTCTTTTTGAGCATCACTCCATCTAGAGTTAGCTATATTTTCACCTGCGAGATTGATGATGATATGGATATCTTTAACGATTTCATCTGAAAGTAAACCTTCTTGATCTAAACTTATATATTTTAAATGATCTGTTTCAGCGCTTTTGTATTTGTTAGGGTTTCTCGTAATGACAAAAAGTTTATGGCCTTGTTTTTCTTTTAGTAGGCTAACTAATTGACTTCCAACAAATCCAGTTCCACCAGTAATAAGTATATTCATAAAATCCTCGCTTTTAAATTCGTTGTCAGTATACACCCTGCTTTATTGTAGGTTTATGGTAGCACGTAGACATAACTTAGACAAAATTTATAAAATGTTGTATCCTATTTCTAAAAAACGTAAGCTAGGGAAAAGAGTGTGAGTAAGGAAATTATGAGCGGTAAATACAGTATTCAACTGGCTTCACGAATGAGTGGTGTTGGGATTCATACTATTCGAGCGTGGGAAAAACGCTATGATGCAGTCACGCCCAATCGAAGTGAGAATGGGCGCAGAGAGTATAACGATCAAGACATTGAAAAACTTACGTTTTTAAATGAATTGTGTACTCTCGGGCATTCCATCGGAAAAATCGCTCATCTCCAGGTTGTTGAGTTAAAAAAACTTTTAAGAAAGCTTGGTAAAAAATCTGATTCAGCAGCAAAACATTCTTCCATAAAAGGTATTAATGGGAACGTGGTCAATATCGAAAACTCTCTTCGTAATTTGATTCTTGCCTTAGAAAACTACAAACTCGATATCATAAGTCACGAAATTAATAAATTAAAAATTGTTCTAAGTAGTAAGCAATTTGCTCTTGAGATTATAGGACCTTTATTAAATAAGGTTGGTCATCTTGTTGATAAGAAAGAGTTTAGCATCTCACAAGAGCATGCTCTTAGTGCAATTTTAAAGTTTCATATTGGTCATACTTTATTTAAGAAGCCATTAAGTAAAAGTATTAAGCCTTATAAAATTTTAATTTGTGCACCAGAAGGGGATTACCACGAGTTTGGAATTCTACAATGTGCTCTTCTTTGTAATCATTACGGTTTTCAGTTCTATTACTTAGGGCCCAATCTTCCGTCAAGCTCTCTTGCTGATACGGTTGCCTCGCTTGAGATCAATATTATTATTATAGGAAGTACTGTTATTCCTGAAGGTCGAGATACTTTCTATTTAAATAATTATTTTAATTCTGTGATTAAGGTTATGGGTAAGGACAGCCAGTTATTGATTGGAGGAGGCGGACATTTATCTAGTCTTTCTTTAAAAAAGTCTCAAAATGTTAAAGCTCTTAATTCTATTCTTGAGTTAGATCAATTCATCTCAAAATTATAATAAGTTTTTGATATGCTCTTCGATACTCTCTGGAGTATCTTTTGGGGCGTATCTTTTTACTACATTTCCATCTTTATCTATTAGAAATTTTGTAAAATTCCATTTGACGGCTTCAGTATTCAAAAGACCAGGCTTTTCTTTCTTTAGCCATTGATAAAGAGGATGAGCATTCCCACCATTCACGTCTAGCTTTTCTGAAATGGTAAAGCTAACGCCGTAATTAACCTGACAAAACTCTTGAATCTCATTTGTCGAACCGGGCTCTTGTTTTCCAAACTGATTACAAGGAGTTCCTAATATAACGAGACCCTTGTCCTTATATTCTTGATGTAGTTTCTCTAGGCCTTCATACTGCGGAGTGAAACCACATTTACTGGCCGTATTTACAATGAGAACAACTTTTCCTTTATAAGAGTTAAAATCGATAACTTGACCTTTAAGGTCATTTAATTCTGCTTGATATAAGTTTTCAATATTGTTCATTTTGTCCTCATCTATTTTAATTATTTAATTCGATTATAATAACATCTATGGACTCACTAAATAAGCAAAATCTAAATAAAATTATTGAACAAGCTTCTCAAGTACTCTTAGGAAAAGAAGAGCATATTAAATTAGCATTGTGCTGTATTCTTGCGAGAGGAAATCTCTTAATTGAAGATATTCCAGGAGTAGGTAAAACAACACTTGCTAGAATATTTGGAAAACTACTTGGACTTTCTGTCAGTAGGATACAGTTTACTAATGATATGCTACCTGGTGATATTCTTGGAATTAATTTCTACGACGGAAATAAACAACAATTCGAATTTCGAAAAGGTCCTATTTTTGGTCAGCTCATTTTAGCCGATGAGTTAAATAGAGCAACACCAAAGTCTCAGAGTGCTCTATTACAAGTAATGGAAGAGAGAAAAGTTGATATTGATGGATTAAATTTCAAAATGGATCCTTATTTCACAATCATCGCTACACAAAACCCACTTCAACAAATTGGTACTTATCCACTACCTGAAAGTCAGATCGATAGATTCTTCATGGGACTTGAGATTGGTTTGCCAGATGAAGATATTGAAAAAAGAATTCTTCTAGAGTCTTACAATCAAGAAAAGTGGAAAGAACTTAAACCTGTGGCAACGCTAGATGAATTGGGACTTTGGATGAACGAGGTTGGAAAAATAGATTTTTCTGAAAATGCTGCTGACTTTGTATTAAAAATAATTCAAACATGTAGAAAGACTTTAGAGTATGGAAAACTCTTAAGTCCACGCTCTTCAATCGACTTAGTTAGGGCCAGTAAATCCTATGCTCTACTAAATGGTAAGACGTTTGTAACAAATGAAGAAATTTTTAAAGTTGCACCATATATCCTTGGTCATCGTGCTGGAGGTGTCAATGGTGTATCTTCAGGTATTAGGGAGGTAAAGAGAGTATTAAATGAACTAGAGGACTTTTAATGCTTTTAAAGAAAATAAGAGAATTCTTAGATAGACGAGAAAGAATTTTTATCATTCCCACCTCATATGGTCTGTATTACTTATCAATAATTTTTATCCTCTTTCTAATAAGCTTAAGTTACGGTCATTCATTAGCATTCAGTACAACCTTTATTTTTGTCTCTATTATCTTAGTAAGTGCCTACTACACAAATTATAATCTTTCAGGTCTTACGGTAAGTAAAGTTATTCAAAAGTACGAATCCTCAGACCTGAAATTCAAAACGTATATTCAAATAAAAAATGATGCAAATAAAGTTAGATTTGATATTGAAGGAAAAGTTTTGAATCTATCAAGTTTAAAATCTACAACAATTAAACAAAGAGATACTGATAGCATTTACATTGATTTTTCTCAATTAAAACCAGGTCTCTATCATCTTGATAAGGTGAGAATCAATACTTCGTTTCCCTTTGGTCTTTTTAGAAGTTGGAAAAACTTCAAGACAGACGCTGAAATAATAGTTCTACCAAGTATTAGCAACAGTGTTGCCATGATAAATACTTTTACAAACTCCCTTAATAGCAAAAAAGAGGAAGTAAAGAGAGAAGGTGTTGATGACTTTGAGGGGCATAGTGCCTATCGTTTTGGTGATTCATGGAAAAATATTGATTGGAAGGCCTATAGTCGTCAACACGGATTAGTAAAGAAAGAGTATACAGAAAACTTTAAGAGTGAATTAACATTAAATTTAGATCAAATAAAAGAGAGTCCAGATTTGAAAATGGGAACTTTACTTTACCATCTCCATGAACTTAAGGATGGCAGTAGTCTTCTTAAAGTAATCTTAAATAATTCAAAATATATCTTTAATTATAATACTAAAAATCAAAACGAAGCTTTGATAAAGACAATCTTTTATAAACTTTATGCTCATTCCTCTTCTCATAAGGTAAGCCATTGAATCGAAAACTTATCTATTCACATTTCTTTATGATATTTTCGATAATCCCTTTCGTATGGCAAACAAATGCAGTGATCTTATTAACAGCAGGCGCTCTTTACATCTTTAGTTTATTACATGGTTTTAAGATTTTGATTGTAAACTCTTTCTTGAAAGTGTTTTTTATGTTCTCTGCATTTATCATGATTATATCGTTTTTTGGAGAGTTTAGAGCACTAGAGACCGGTGTTGCTCTATTATTGATCCTTTCCATTGTGAAAATGTTTGAGTTGAATAATATACGAGATTACTATTTATTTTTGGTCATAAACTTACTGATGGTTGTGGCCCAGCTTCTTACGGTTTATAGTCTTTCTGTTCTTGTGTATGCTTTCGCATATTGCGTATTCTTATATTTATTTATTAATTACATTAAGTCTGAGAATGATAAAAAAGAGATTAAAGCACAAAGAAATAAGGCCTTAAGAGAGATCTTTTACTGGTCTATTCCTGTGAGTGTCATTTTCTTTCTCGTTTTTCCACGCTTGTTAATAGGTAATATTTTTTTTAATACAGTAAAACAAAAAAATAAGACAGGCTTTGCTAATGAACTCAACCCTGGTTCATTATCAAAAGTTATTAATGATCCTACTCCTGTCTTCAGAGCATCATTCTTGAGTGAGAAGAAGGTAACAGTTCCCTTAATGTATTGGAGAGGGGGAGTTCTGGAGAGTACAGATGGTTTTAATTGGCGACCAGGTCCAATCTCTCGTATCACCATGAGAAGAAAAAAGAGAAGTAAAGCAAAGATTAAATACAGAATTGATTTCGAAAACTTTCAATCTTCTACTCTTTTCTTGTTAAAAAATACATTTCAAGTTGATATGCTTTCAAGAGGTTATTTAAAAAGAGGCGTTGCTGATAACTTCGAAGTTAGAGTTCTTTCAAATCAAAAAATAAAGTATCAAGGCGTTGTCAGTAATGGAGAAGCCTTAAAATTAAGCTCTAAGAAAAGAAAGCGCTTAACACAAATCCCTCAAAGAATTAAAGATAGCCAGTTCTATCAGTGGGCTACTTCTTTAAAAGAAAATAAAATAAATGAAGTGATAGGTCGATATCAAGAATATTTAGGTGAAAACAAATTCACATATACTCTATCACCAGGCCTGATGAATAGAGATAGTCCTCTTGATGATTTCTTCTTTAATAAAAGGACAGGACTATGTGAACACTTTGCTAGCTCCTTGGCCATGCTTCTACGAATTAAGAAGATACCTACTCGAATTGTTGTAGGCTTTCATGGTGGTATTTATAATAATTTAAGTGATTACTTTATCATACGAAATGAAGATGCTCATGCATGGCTTGAGTATTGGGAAGATGCAAAGGGTTGGAGTAGGGTTGACCCTACTTCTTTTGTTGCACCAGATAGGTTAAGTTTCGGAGCATTTACATTTAATCAACTTGAAGAGTTGGGTGAAGGTGAAGATATGGAAGCATTTTTTAAACGCCAAAACTCAAGTATTGTTCAAAAAATTAGATTTGCCATCGATATGATTTATTATCGATTAAATAATTCCTTTATTAATTATGATTTTGATAGTCAAAAAGACTTCTTTCAAAAATTTAAGTTTTTTCAAAAAAATATGAGAGGCAAGCTTATCTTCCTCTTAATTGCTTTTATTGTTGCCGTTTCTTTTGCATTGACTTACTTCGTTAAAAATACTTCAAGTAAGGTGAATAGGGCACATGCTATTTATCAAAAGCTTTGTCGAAAATTATCAAAAAAGTATGGTTTAACAGTAAAACCGGCTAGAAACCCTAATATTGTCTTTAATAATTTACTTAAACATGACAAATTTTCGTTTGATACTGTTAAACTTTGGGAAGAATTTGCGCTAAATTATAATGATATTCTGTTTAATACTAGGCGTGATAAAAATAAAGATAAAGACAAATTAAAGCGATTAAAATTAATTCTAAAAGCTTTAAATTAACTAGGTTCTCTTAAATGAAACAAGTACTATTGCTATTAACCTTACTCGTGTGCTCAATAAGTACATATTCTGAAACCACAATTCTATTTCTAGGGGACTCCTTAACAGCAGGTTATGGTGTCGATAAAGATAAAAGTTTTCCTGAAGTGATTCAAAGGCGTTTAATTAAAGAAGGCCATGATGTCAAAATATTAAATGGAAGTATTAGTGGAAGTACATCTGCCTCAGCTTTGAGCAGAATTCGTTGGTATTCGAGAGCGAAACCAACAGTTTTAATATTAGCTCTCGGTGCGAATGATGGATTGAGGGGAGTGAAAGTTAAAACGACAAAAGAGAATTTACAAAAAGCGATTACTTTAGCAAAGAAAAATAAGATGAAGGTCCTGTTAGCAGGAATGATGTTGCCACCCAATTATGGAAAAGAGTTCACTAGCTCTTTTAAAAAAATGTATGAAAAATTAAGTAAAGATAATAATTTGACGACAGTTCCTTTTTTATTAAAGGGAGTCGCTGGTGAAAAAGATTTAAATATTGAAGATGGTATTCACCCTAATGAAAAAGGACATAAAATCATGGCCGATAATGTGTATCCTTTTCTTAAGGAGCTTTTATGATTGTTAATCTAGATAATATAAAGAAATCGTTTGGTGATATTTCAATCCTAAAGTCCTTAAACTTTAAACTAGAGCAAGGTCAAACCGCTACCATCCTGGGTCATTCTGGAAGTGGAAAATCAACTCTCTTAAGTATTCTTGGGGGGACGTTAAGAGCAGATAGTGGTGTGGTGAATGTTTTGGATCACGATTTACTTAGTGCTTCAGAAGATGAATTGAGTATTATGAGAAGAAGTCGGTTAGGGATGATTTTTCAACACTTTCATCTTATCCCTCATCTTAATGCTCTTGAAAATGTTCTATTGCCATTAGAGATACAAGGTATCAAAGATAACTCTTACGCTATTGAACTACTTGAAAAGGTTGGATTAGGACACCGTCTCACTCATTTTCCTTCTCAGTTAAGTGGAGGCGAAAAACAAAGAGTTGCTATTGCAAGGGCCCTCGTTCATGATCCTGATTTAATTCTTGCGGATGAACCATCTGGCTCATTGGATGAAAAAACTGGTGATGAAGTCATGAAGCTGGTTTTTGATTTAGTAAAAGACCAAAATAAAAGTCTTATTCTAGTCACTCATAATAAAGAGCTAGGAAAGTTTACAGATCGTGTGTTGTCTTTAGATCAAGGTGAGCTACATTAAATGAATCTTTTTAAGCAGGCCTTTAGAGGTCTTTTCTATCGTAAGGTTTTTACCTTAATATTTGTAACAAACCTGGCATTAGGCTTAGGCGGCTTAGTAACTTTAGATTATTTTAAGAATGTCTTTGATTCTCTTGTCTCTAGTAGAGCAAAGGCCCTTTTAGGTTCAGATCTAGAAGTACAATCACGGTTCCCTATTACAAAAGAACAGGTTGTAACAGTAAAAGAATATTTAAAAGATAAATATGAAATTGTAAGTGAAGCCGAATATAAAACTCTTTTTACAATGGGTAAAGGCGAGTCGAGAACGAGGCTTGTATCTCTTCAGACACTTCCTTCAGGCTATCCATTCTATGGTAACTTCGAATTTGATGAAGAGTCTGAATTATCGGATAATATTATTTATGCCTATCCAGATACTCTCGTTTTATTAGGAAATACCAAAGATAATCGTGAAATTTCTTTTGGAGGTCAGCAGTTTAAGATAGGCTCAATAGTTCTTCGTGACCCACAGCAAACCTTTGGAATGGGAGCAGCTGCACCCAAAATCTTCCTCTCACCGGAAGCTCTTAAAAAAGCTCAACTTATCAGAAAGGGTTCAACTGTTAGGTATCATGTCGCTTTTAAGTTAAATAAAACATTTCTAAGTGAAGACATCGATAAACTGAAAAACTCACTTAACGATATCTCTATTCGAATTAACACACCTGAGAAAAGTAGTGAGCAAGTTGGACGATTATTAAGATACTTAAATGATTTTTTAGGACTTGTGAGTCTAAGTGCACTTTTACTTGCTCTTATTGGCGTCTATTATTTGTTTAGGGCCCATATTTATTCACAAAAGAAGTCTATCGGTATTTATCTCGCCCTTGGTATGAAGCAAAGTGAAGTTCGAAAGCTTTATATTATACAAACATTCTTGCTCGCTTTTTTCGGAACCGTTGTTGGAGTTGGTGTCTCCCTGATTCTTAGTCCCTCACTTTTTTCTGTACTGGAAAAAATATTAGAGGTAAGTCTCCCAAGTCAGATCCCTTTAAGTTCTATTCTTTTGGGTCTATTCGTAGGACTCCTAAGTGTTTTTCTTATTGCATGGCCATTTATTTTAAAATTTCATAAAGAATCACCCCAACATCTTTTTGAAGAAAATACAGAGAATGAAGATATTAGTAATACAGATAATTGGTTCTATTATATTCCCTTATTTCTTTTCGTAGGGTGTTTTGTTTTTTACCTTAGTAATTCCTTTGTCATTGGATCAATATTTCTTGGAGTCTTAATTGCTCTACTTTTACTTTCATTTATTTTTGTAAGAATCATGTTGATATTCTTTGAAAAACTTTCTTTCAAGTTACCCTTTGTTTTTTCACTAGGGTTTCGTTATATCTCGAGATTTAAGTTAAATAGCTTTTCTATTTTTATAAGTCTTTTCTTTTCCACTTTTTTATTGGTCTTTATACCTTCCTTAAATTCAACCTTACAAGAAGAGTTGGATGTTAAAGGACGTAATGAGCTTCCTAGCTTTTTTATGTTTGATATTCAAGACGAACAAAAGCCTGCTCTTGAAAAATATTTTGATAATCGTAGTGAGAAACTCTTGGCCCTCAATCCAATGATAAGAGGTCGACTTTTAAAGAAAAATGGAAAGAAAATAAGTTACGATCCTTCAAAGAAATATTCAAGAGAAGAAGAGCGTGCTCAAAGGATTAGAAATAGAGGGATCAACCTTTCTTATAAAGATGTCCTTTCACCTTCAGAGAAAATTGTTAAGGGACGAGTTTTTTCAAAAACGAAAGGAGAGCTTCCTGAAATTAGTGTAGAAGTACGTTATGCTAAACGTCTCGATATAGAGCTTGGAGATATCCTTGAGTTTGATATTGCTGGTCTGCCGTTTAAGGGGGTTGTGGTTAATTTTAGAAAGGTTAATTGGACAAGCTTCTTGCCAAATTTCTTTTTAGTTTTCCAAACGGGTTATCTTGAAGATGCTCCTAAAACTTGGCTAGGTGCAATTTCACAATTGAGCGATGAAGAAATAAAAAATGAACTTCAGCTAGACCTTGTGGAAAAATTTCCAAATGTTAGTAGTATTGATGTTTCCCGAGTCGTAAATAGAATTAAAAATTTAATGACCCAGATGGCCTTTGCTCTTCAGGCCATGGCCTTTCTTTGCTTTATAGTAGGTGTTTTTGTCTTATTCGCACTTTGTAGAGATCTCAGTCTTAGGAAGCTAAAAGATGTAGCACTCTTGAAGGTTGTTGGTTTAGTAAGTGCTCAAATTAAGAAAGTCTTTATTATTGAAGTATTATCCATTGCACTTTTAAGTTCTATCAGTGCTTCTCTGTGTGCTGTGATTTCAACTTTTATCTTTAGTAATTATATATTTGACTATAATAGTCTTCCATCTCTTCAATATGCTTTCTTTGTACCAATCATTATTTTAGTTATATGTTATTTTGTTTCTTTATTTGCATATAAAAAAGCCCTAAATGTAAGTGCATCTTTCTTTCTAGAAGACTAGTCGCTATAATAAATCTATACAGAGGTACTTATGAGTGAAAAAAAGAATTCTCAAGATGGAGAATTGATTGTTAGAACACTGGCCATGCCAAGTGATACAAATCCAGATGGTGATATATTCGGAGGATGGCTTTTAAGTCAGATGGATATTGCTGGTGGAATTTTTAGCAAGAAGCTAGTGAAAGGAAGAACTGTAACCGTTGCCGTTGAGAGTATGAACTTTCATAAACCGGTTTTTGTAGGGGATGTTCTATGCTGTTACGCTAAGCTAATCAAGATTGGAAAAACAAGTATTCGTGTGAAAGTTGAAGCTTGGACTATTAGAGCTTATCAAGATGAAAGAATTAAGGTGACTGAGGGTGAGTTTATCTATGTTGCCATTGATGAAAACCGAGCCCCAAAACAAGTAGGAAAATAAATGGATGCCATTCTAGAAGTTAAAGATGTCTCTAAATTTTATGGAAGTTTTCAGGCCTTAAAGTCTGTTAACTTATCTCTAAAACCTAATTCAATTATGGCCCTTGTCGGTCCTAATGGAGCGGGGAAGACATCTCTTTTAAAATCGATTTTAGGACTTGTAAGTTTTTCGTCAGGTGAAATTTTAATTAATCAAATAGATTGTCATGATTATAATAGTAGAAAGTCATTGGCCTACTTACCTGAAAAATTTATATTCTATGATTATTATACAGTGAAAGGGACAATTTCTTTTTTTGGACAAATGTATGGTTTAAGTGGTTCTGAATTATCAGAAAAAATTGATGCCATTTCATCAGAGCTTGGTATCAAGGATCTCCTTAATAAGAAATTGTCTACTTGTTCAAAAGGTCAGTTGCAAAGAACAGGCATTGCCTCCGTTTTGATTTCAGATTCTGATACGATATTTCTTGATGAGCCATTCTCGGGCCTTGATCCAGTGGCCATTAAAGAGCTAAAGGATACTTTGATAAAATATAAGAATAAGGGAAAAACTATTTTTATTAATAGTCATATTCTCGGAGAGATTGAAAAGTTTTGTGACGAGTATGCAATTATGAATCATGGTGAAATTATTGAAGTGGGTGAGTTTTCAAAATTTCAAGATGGAACTTTTGAAGATTATTTTTATAACAAGGTTAAAACCAATGCTTAAAACACTACTGATCAACACATTACTAAAAGAAGCTAGAAGTCGTTCACTTCTTTTCTTAGGGATTTTTAATATAATTATTTTGTTAGTCATGGTAACTGTTGTTAAATTACTTGGTGAAAACACTCTTGCACAAGAAGGTTTAAGTGTTGTAGGTGGTGGAGTCATGGGCATCTACTTTCTTGTCATTAATTGGTGGATCACTATTTTGGCGTACCTATTAGGCACAAGTGCTATAGCAAGTGATCTAAGATCTGGAATTGTTTCTCAACTCGTTAGTTTTCCTATCCCACGATGGCAATATATATTAGTTCGAATCGTAGGCGTATGGATAATTGTTTTAGGTTTCTACTTTGTTTCAAACTTCTTGGGAGGTTTTGTTTTTTCTGTTATTACTGGAGTAGAGGTTTCTTTTGGAGGAGCAATCGTTGCTTTTTTGATTAATCTACTACCGTTATTGGCGGCCATTACTCTTGCTGTTTTTCTTTCATTATATATCCAGCGAATTTTTGCTTTTGTTCTATGTAGTTTCCTCAGTGTTATTGTACAAATTAGCACTTCTGGTATTACAAAAATTGGGCTCGAGAGAGCTCTATCTGAATTTGACCTTTATAAGTCCATAGGTCTCTTTTTTCATTTTCTGTTTCCTCATGTTTCTGTATGGTCAAATTATGCTAGTTCTTTTATTTTTGGTACGGAAGCAAGCTTTAACTCAATGTTTGAGGTTCCACACCTTGTGGTCATAACAATGGTCTGGATCGGATTGATTTCATTTATATTTAAGAAAAAGGAATTATAAATCAATCTCTTCTTTTGAGATTAATTTAAGTTCGCCAATGGGTAAAATTGAAAAAGAAATTTTACCGATTTCTAGACCTGATTCTGTCTTAACATAGATGCGCCAATTTCCAGGCACAAAATTCTTTTTAAGGCCATAACCACGAAAGCCATCTTCTCTTCCTCCAAGAAGATTTAGAGGGATCTTGTCGCTCTCCATCCAGTCTCCACCTTTTTCAATTTCCCAATGAAGATAAATTTTTTGCTTAAACCCTTTTGGTGCAAAGACTCTTGTGAAAACAAAAAGAATATCTCCCTCTTTAGCGTAGAAGGGATTGGATGAATCTTTCCAAATGTAGTAGGGGCGTCTTTTATAAGTAAGTCTATATTTTGGATATTCTTTTTTTACTTGATGATAAATTCCAATCTTTTGTAAGTGAAGCGGGACAGGTGGCAAGGATTTTGTAAAATAAAAAGCTGACATGGTTAGAGTGATTATTAAAGAAGGTTTAATCCAATGTTTTACAAGGGTGCGGTCTTCGTAGTCCGACTTTCTTAAAAAGTGAAAAGTAAGAAAGGAATATATAATAAAAAGGATCTGAGTTCCAATAAAGATGAATGGATTAAGCGAGGCCATTAAGACGGGAAAGAAAACCACAAAGAAACTATTAACCGCCATTAACATTAAGATGATTTTAAAACGAGTAGAGCTGCTCTTTAGATAACTTGATTCATTAATGAGTAGTAAAAAGATAATAACCCCTAAAAGCACATGTGAGATCATATTGCTTGAGCTTTTAAAGAAGAAAATAGTCATGGCACTTAAGAGGGCACCGAGGCAGAAGTGAAAAGCTTCAGTTCTATATTCTAGTACGTATTGAATTATCTTTTTAGGATAAGGGATAATATTTTTCTTTAGATAAATCTCAATGAGAAATATCTTTGCAACGATGATATATAAGAGAAGAATATAGAGGTTCGATAGGTCATCAATTCTTCCTAATGTAAAAACGTCGAAAAAGAAGCCTAAGACGAAGAAGGCAATATTATAAAATTGCTGATATTTTTGATGAAGTATTTCGAGCTTTTGTTTCACTAGTCTATTATGGCCTAGTTATTGATTGATATCTAGTTCGCTTCCCACAAATCTAGATATCCATGGTCTTCTAAGGAAAGTGTTTTGACACTATCTTGATTAAAAAAGAAGACAATTTTGAATATCATAGCGGATGATAAATCTAGAATTTTTAGTATTGATTGATACATACCTTCTCCTTAAAAAGATAATAGCTTAGGATCTTGGGTATGTGTTTTTGAATTGGCCTATGGTTTAATTAGGAAGAGGTTAGGAAGGGTCTCAGAGCGAGACCCTTGATATTAAAGATTATCGACAATCGTTATATCTTCTAAAGTAATCGCTACAGATTGAAGCTGTGTTCTGGCATTGAGAATCGCTAAAGGCACGGTATGTACCCCAAGAACAATATCTAGTTGGAAGCTGTTCAACGACCACATTTAATTGAGCACTCTCAACTTCTCTTCCATTATTTGAGAAAGTGTAATTAACAATGTTTTGACCATAGTCGAGTAAAGGTCTTTGGAAGAGAGTACTTATCCAAAGGTTAATTCTTTTTGTGCTGACACCATTTTTCATTCGAGATGACTTATCACGAGAGTCTCCATCTTCATGGATGGCCTCGATCTTAACCTTATCGACTTCTTGAGCTCCTTCATATGTAAATTTTGAAACTGAGGAAGGAGATAGGTAACTATCATAGCAATTGACGATTCTAGTCTCAGTAGGACAGTTAACAGTCACAGTTCCTTGGATATTATTTGCTTTGTAATTGAGACCTTTTTCAAAGGTTCCTGCAGCGAAAATTGATGTACTGAAAACGGCGAATATAATATATGTTGATAATTTCATGGTACCTCCCAATGTAGAATTTTAATTAATTGTATTTTAAAGAAAGTTGATCTTCTTCGTCAAAGATAGTGTTTTACTCGGATATGAGTACTATTTACCCATCGTGTCAATAATGAATATTGTTTGTAAAATCTAAGGAATAGAAAATTTAGGAGAATTGATGAAGTTTATTTATGGACTGGTATTTTTAATATTTTTATTAAACTCATGTGGGAACCCAAGCGTTGTAGAAGAGGCTATCCCTGGTAATGTTACTGGAAAAGATCCCATTGGAAACCAACCAGGTCCAAATCCAACACCTACTCCAAAGCCACCAAGACCACAAAGAATTGTTCTTAATTTAGAGGGAAGGGCCATAGGTGGAGAAGACTTGGATGGTTTAAGAACCCCTTATAAGAAAGGTATTGTGAAGCATCTATCACTGGGTGAGAGTAGAAAAGGGAAATGGTGTGCAAAGAACTTTAAAAATCACTGTGTGAAAAATCGACAAGTTCATTTTGCTTTTGATTTAGATGAAGTTCCATATTTGTTAGACGGACAGTATCGGGTTGTGAAGTCAGAAATTCAGGCCAGTTATTACAGTATAGGAAAAAACTATAAAACGGAGATGCTTTGTTTTTTAAATATTAACAGATGTAGCGGACGTTCTATTATAAAAATACCGAGACTTGGGCTTTCCTTTTTAATCAAAATGTTATGGTGGGATAAGAAGTTTTGGGAGAACGGTTATGATGCAGTTGTTTCCAATGATTGGTTTCACTCGCAGATGATGAATACATGGAGTGATGAAGAAGAGTTATACTTAATGGAAGACTCTAGTCTTGCCATGTCTTCGCTTTTTAATCTACATAGTGATGAATTAACAGATATTTTTAAAAGTGAAAGATCATTAGTATTCACCGTAACGGATGATACTTTTGTTGAAGATCCAAAAATAAAACTAACATTAGAGGAAGTAATAGAATGATAAAACTTTCATTACTCATTTATTTATTGAGCTCTTCGTTATTTGCCGTCAACGTTAATCTTTTAAGTCACAGTCATAGTCCGGTTTATATGCTGACAGAAGACACTCTTTCAAAAAATTCTCTTCCCAATGAAACCATTATCCTTAGCTCATATTATAATTATGTTGAAGATCCATTTATTGAAATGAATGAAAGTCGTACTGAAAGAACGGGGACTCTTGTGGAGGGAATTAATTCTCTTCATATGGGAATTGGTTATCAAGCAAGTAACCGTTTTCTTCTTGGTGTTTCAACATTTGCGGCTCAAGTTTGGCTTCCTGATCGAACTTCAGAATATTCTCTAGGTGATACGGTCATTATTGGAAAGTATCGATTAAGTGCCGACAAAAATAAAACTTCATTTGCTCTCATTCCTGAGTTGGAGTTACCAACGGGAAATCAACAACTCTTTCTTTCAAATAATGGAGTTGGTGTTGGATTGAAGCTTGCTGTTGAACAAGATTTTGGGCGTTTTCAGCTAAATGGGAATATTGGCTACAAAGTTAATAATAAAGCAAAGTACCGACAACTTGATTATCGTCAGCGTTTACTTTTAGCAATGGGAGCTCTTTATAATTTAAATGATCAGTGGGCCTTAAGTGCAGAAGGAACAACAACGAGAACTCTTCCTTTCAATGGAGTTAATAATCCTGGGGAGTTTTATTTTGGAGGTCGATACAATCCTAATGATAAAATTTCCTTTAATACAGGAATTAGCATTGGGAACTTAAATAGTGTGGGAAGTAATGAGTTTCGGTTACTCGCAGGAGTTAAATTTATTCCTAAATTAAAGAATGGTCCTTATCATTGGAAGCATTTATTTACTAAAGAAGAACAAGAAATTATTAGAAAAATATTAGAAATTAGAGATGAGATTCAATTTGAACACGATAGTGACAAACTAACAGAGGCCGGAAGAAAGTCCCTTCAAAAAATTGCTAACCTTATTCTTGAAGGTGATCATGAATTTAAACAAATTGTGATTGAAGGTCATACTAATAAGCTTGGAGCAAAAGAATATAATTATAAACTTTCACAAAATAGGGCCCTACAAGTTCGAGAAGAATTGTTGAAGCTAGGTCTTAAGAAAAGTCTGGTCGAAACCAAAGCATATGGGGAGACCAGGCCCAAAGCAATTGATCAATGGGAAATTGCCAAAAAGTTAAACAGAAGAGTCGAGTTTAAAGTCCTAAAATGACTACATTTCTATAAATTGCCAAAAATTTAGACAGAATAACACCAGTATCATACCTCTTTGAGCGTAATATCAGATAGTTATTAGTTAGGCTGTACGTAATATTTACTGTCTAACTGGCATGGAATCTGCAATTAAGTTAAATGTTCATTGTTAAAAATGAGAATTTATTTTTTAATTGAGGAGAAAGAGGATGAAAAACTTAAAAACATTATTAGCTCTAGGGCTTTTTACATTTGGAGCTGTAAACGCTGCTCCTGTTGTAACTGATTCAGGTTCACTGACTATCGAAGGAACTATTGATACTGTTGTTGCAATTACAGTAACACCAACTGATGCAACACCTTTAGACGGTACTTATTCAGGGCTTGATCTGAATACAGCAGCTACAAATCTAACAGTAGCTAACGTACAAGAGGAATCAAATAGTGAATCAGGATACACTGTTACTGTAGAGTATGACGGATTAATGGTTCACACTGATGGTGTTACAACTTTTCCATATTCATTAAGTTATGATGGTTCAGCGATCACGACTGGTTCTGATATTGTAACAAATGATGCTACTGGAGCCGTTATCGATACGACTAAGACTCTTGGAGTAACATATACAGCTGCTGATGCTACTAACTTAAGTGGTACTTATACTGGAACTGTAGACGTAACAATCGATGCTATTTAATCAATAATAAAACTAAGATTTTTTAATGGGCCTTATCTTCAGATAAGGCCTTTTTATTTCAATAAGTTAGAGTTTCAATTTAAGTTTTCATATTAGATATCCGACAAGTTTAGTATGAAAAAGTTCAGTTTACTTGCTCTATTCTTCTTGGCCTTCAGTCTTTCAACCTATTCTAATTCTTCTTCTTTCACTTTGAGTGGATTTATTAAACCACAGGTATCAGTCCTTTTTAATCAAGAAAGCTCAAGCGGGATTTCATTAGAAGCAAATATTCCTAGTGAGACTTACTCAGTAGTTAAATCATCAGCTAATATCAGTGGTAATAAAATTGTTCAGGTAACTGTTACTATTAATTAGTAAAGGTCAAATCATCTCTCTTGGATTAATCCGATAAAATTCGTAAAATAGTGTAGTAAAAGGAGTTACTGTGAAATCTATTTTTATCTTATATTTTCTATTTCTCATACCTACAGTTTTTGCTTATAAAGTGGCTCCAATGTCCCAAACAATTGGAGATCGCGGCCAGCAATCCAAGTCACTTTACTATATAGAAAATGATTCACCATATCCCATAGCAATTGAAATTAAAGTTAAAAGAAGAGATATGGATAAAGACGGTAAGGAAGTAAGAAAATCAGCAGGTAATGATATTTTTATATTCCCTGACCAGTTGATTGTTAGGCCTAGTGAAAAGAAGTCTGTTCGAGTTCACTATAAAGGTGGTCCAACTTCTAATTCAGAAAAAGCATATCGAGTCATATTCTCTCAACTACCTATAGAGACTGAAGGCGAGAAAAAGAAAGGTTCTAGTATAAAAGTAAACCTAAACTATGTTACGGCTTTATATGTATCCCAAAAGAATTATAAAGATGAAGTTATTCTTGGAAGAGCAACAATTGAAGGAAAGAAACTTGTGATTCCGATTATTAACAAAGGAAAGAGACATAGAGTTTTAAAAAATACAAGTATCAAACTAACTTGGGGAGAAGGTTCGTCGCTTAAGTTAAATACCAAAGAGCAATTAAAAGGACTTGAGGGAGCAAACTTACTGGCCTTAAAAACAAGAATCTTTAAAATAACGAAACCAAAAGAAATGAAAAACATAAAAGGGCCAATCTTAGGAGAAATCACATTTCAAAATTAGTCTCCATTATATTTAATATCACTTTTGTCATTTGCTTCTTGTCAGCTAATCCGATACACGCACAAAATAATTTATTTGAAAAGGTCTTTGGAAAGAAAGAAAAGAGTCAAATCCTAGAAGTTCCGATTATCATAAACTCTCAAAGAATTGGTAATATAAATGTAAAGATGAAAGGTTATAACCACTTAGAGTCTATAGAGAAGAAATCATTTATAAAATCTTTGAAACTCATACTCACAGAGGAAGCAATTCAAAAGTTTTCTGATCTTAAGGAATTCTTTTTAGTGAATGATTTAAAAAGAATGAACCTAAAAAGTCATTTTGATTACCAAAGACTTGAGTTTTTTTTAGGGGTTCCTATCGATGATTATCTTCCGATTGACTTGAAGTCGAGAGGCTCGCGTCCTAATTGGATGATTAATAGTCAACAAGCAGAGAAAGTAAGTGGTTACCTGAATTATTCATTAGATAAGAGTGTAGGAGATTTAGGACAAAGTGAAGATGATTTTCGTTCTAACTACGAGGCAGTTTTAAATTTAAATGGAATAGTTTTTGAAAATGATTATCGTTATTATTCGAATGAAGATAAGCTCTATAGAGAAAGTTCTATCATTACGAAACACTTTGAAAAGAGATTAAGTAAACTTGAGGTTGGTGATGTTATTACTTCTACCTCAGGTGTTCAATCAAGTCTTACTCTTTCAGGACTCTCTTATTCAACAGATTTCTCAATAGATCCCTTTATGAACGTAAGAGCAGTTTCAGAAGAGGAGTTTCTTTTAAGTGAACGCTCAAGAGTAAAGATTTTCATTAATGGAAGGCTCATAAAGAGTGTTATTCTCAACAAAGGTAAGCATCGTATAAGTTCACTCAATCTTTCAAATGGTCTTAATGTGATCAATCTTGAGATTGAGGATTTTGAAGGTAATAAATCTTTTTTAACATTGAACGATGTTACAAGTGATAGGCTACTACGAAAAGGGATCCACAAGTATTCTTATGTGGCCGGAGTTAAGCGTGAACAAGGAGTCGATGGCCTTGATTATAATAGAGATTCAGATGGTGTCCAAGTTAATATATTACATGAATATGGGTTTTCTAATAAGCTAACAGCAAGTCTTTTTGGACAAGGTGATTTCGGGCAATATCAATTGGGACCAAAGGTAAAGCTAGCATCTTCTTTAGGACTTTTTGTGATAGATGTAGGTCTTAGTTCTGCAAAGAAAACAGTTCGTAATATTCAATACGAACGCAAAGGTATCAAAACGATCTCTGAACATTATTTACAATTTTCAGACAGTCGTAGTCGTCAAAAAACTATTAGTACAAGGCATACTTATACTTCTCCCAACTATACAAATATAGATAGTATTACTTCAGTAAATAATATTGTTCATGATTTCAGCACTAGATATAATCAAATCTTGCTCTCATCTCTGAGTTTAAACTTAGGTGTTCAGTATGGTATTCATAAGGATAGTCACGATCTAAATACTTATTCTTTTAATAGTGGGTTAACGATTCGTAGTTTTAATAAGACAAATATTAATTTATCTTTTAATAGAATTAAAAATATTTCACAACAGTTAGATAGTCGTTTCTCTGCATATATCACTTATCGTTTTGATGACCCTGCTCATAGTTTGGCGTATTATTATAGTGACCAAAATAAATCATCACAGCTTGAGTGGAATAAAACACCAAGAGGGCGTCATAGTAGCTATGGTGCACAAGCACAATTAACTAAATCTGAAAATGAAAAAGGTCTAAATGTTAATTCAACACTCCTTCATCAAAAGTTTCGAACAACAATTACAGGTGAAGCTAACAAAATCGTTTCTCAAGAAACAAAGAAAAAGGGGAGTGTTAATCTTGCTGGAGCTATTTCTTTTGCGGGAAAGAGTTTTGCTTTTTCAAGACCCATTCGAAATAGCTTTGCTATCATGACTGCTTCTTCTGGAATTAATGATAGTGAAATCATTGTAAACAAGAAGAAAAGTAGTTCTGCAGGTATTATCTCTAAACACATGAACGCTGTTCTACCTGAACTGCAACCTTATCAATTTTTTAGAGTTAAAGTCGACCCAAACTCCCTTGCTCATAATCAACAAATGAGAAAAGATCATTTTGCCATTTTGCCAAAATATAAGACAGGACATTTAATAAATGTAGAGGTTAAGGAAAGTTACTTAGTAGAAGGACTTTTGAAAGATAATAGAGGAATACCTCATTCATTAATGATTGGAAAAATACTGAATCATGAAGGAGAGTTCTTATATGACTTCTTCACAAACTCAAAAGGGCGCTTCTTAATCGAGGGTCTTGAAGTCGGGAAGTATTTTGTATTGATAAATAATAAGAAAGTTTCCTTTGAAGTAAAAAGTACGAGTCAAAGTGTATTCAATGTTGGAGAGTTGGTATTATGAGAAACTTTGTTATATGTCTTTTAACGATTGCATTTTCTCCACTAAGCTTAGCTGGACCATGTGGTTTCACTTTAAACGCTAACTCTATCACTTTACCCTTTAATGATCTTGGACAAGATGTCTTACAAAATATTTCAATAAATGATCCTAACACTAACAATACTAATCTCTGTAAAAACTATTTTGTAACATTCTCTAAAGGTGGCTCGGGAACATATAATAATAGAGAGCTTTCACACTCCATAAGTGGAGCTTTGGACTATAATCTCTATGGTAAAACCGGGCAACAAAAGCTGCTTCTCGACTTTAATGATGTTACTTCAAAAAATGATATTATTGAGGGAAAAGCAAAGAAACCTGATGGAGAATATTTCTTTAACCAATTTCCTATTGCAACAGAGTTAAGAGGGGGAGATTACACCGATTCAATCCTTGCTTCTCTTTATTCAGGAAAGTTTAATAGTAGTAATGCGCTTGAAGATCAAGTTCTTATTCCTATTAAGATAGAAGTACCACGCTATATTGATCTTTCAATCGCAGATTCTCCTACTGGATTTGATGAGACTTTAACAGATCGAACTGTTAGCTTTAATCCTTTAAATGAGGGAGATAGTGCTCAGTTCTATGTTATTATCAAGTCAAATGCAGGATATGAAGTCACGGCCACAAGTAATAATAATGGAAAGCTTCTTCATTCTGGTGGTAGTAGTTTTATTAACTATGATTTCTTTATTAATGGATCTCTAAAACCTTTGACTACCACTCAAGAGATTGGGACAGGAAGTGGCTTAACTCCTGCTGGGGGAGCAGTTTATCCTATTAGTTTTGAAATAAAAAGTGTCACTGGAAAGTTGAGTGGTTCTTATCAGGATATTATTAATATCAATGTGATAACGACTGAATAATTTCAGGTTCTGTATTCATTTTTTCAAGAGTTTGAATCAACTCCTGACTAAGAGGGGCTTTGATTTCAATGAGTTCATTCTTAGTAGGGTGAATGAATGAAAGTTTATGAGCATGAAGAAAAATTCTATTCAATTGAAAAATTTCTCTAAAAATAATATTGATACTACCTTTTCCATACATGGTGTCACCAATAAGGTTATAGTAGAAACGACAAAAGTGTCGTCTAATTTGGTGCTTACGTCCTGTTTTAAGTGAAACCCTAAGTAATGATACATCGTACTCTGGATAGTACTTAATTGGGTCATAGAGGGTAATGGCCTCTTGCATTTTTTTACGATCATTTTTCATGGGATCATCAAACTTACCACTCTCAGTAATTCTCCCTCTGACAAGTGTAATATATTCTTTTCGGGTCTCGTCATTATTCCAATTTTCTTTGATAACACTGGTGGCTTTCTTCGTTAAGCCAAAGACAATTGCTCCGCTAACAGGTCGATCAAGTCTGTGAAGAGGGTATAGGTATAACTCTTCTTGGTCTCTTAATTCATGTAAAAGCGTTGGCTCACGATTTCTTCTACCATTGTAGGGATGGACCAACATACCACTCGGTTTATTGGCAACAATTATTTCTTCATCTTTGTATAGTACGTCGATCATTAGTTCTTCATTAGTGTTGGGCCAATTAGGTCATTTTCAATTTTAGAAAAGAATTCATCTAGGCCAGTGGAATCCTCTTTAAACATCCTAAGAAGACCTTCATAGTTATTTATTACAAGAGTAAACTGTGGGTTGATATAACTGATAAAACAGTCCCAAAGGCTATCAAGATTATGTTCATAATAGTTTGGAAGATCAAAGAGCCTACCTAGTTCTATAAAAAAATCTTCTTTTGAGTACAAATTATTTGCATCTAGATAAAACTCTCGTCGCATGGATTACCTCTTGTGATATAATTATCATGTAAACACGTTAATGGATAGGGCCTCTTTTATGGCAAAAGCATGGGATTTCGAGCTCTTTAATAAGTCTTTCAATGAGATTGATCTTCACCCTGTCATTTCAATTGAAGAAACGACTAAGACCAGTGAAGTGATTGAATTGATGGCCAGTAAAAATATTGGCTGTGTTCCCGTTTCTCAAAATGGAAAATTAGCTGGAATTTTTACTGAAATTGATTTTGCACTTAAGTGTGTAAATGATAACTCGTGGAGTGATAAACCTATTAGTGAGTTTATGACGGCGAGTCCATTCTCACTTGGTGCAGAAATGACGATCATGGATGCAATGAAGATTTTTTTTAAAAAATCATTTCGTCATATACCGATTGTGGATAATGAACAAAAAGTAAAGGCCGTGATTTCGGTTAAAGATATTCTTAAATATGTGTTAAGAGGAAATGAAGATATTCTTGAAGATATTGGTACACTAACAGACTGGAGCTTTCTCTTTGTTGATAAGTACACTGAAAACTTTTCTTTTGATGCTGATGAGAGTGTAGGGCTTAATACCTCATTGTTTTTTACTCCTTTAAAAAGACTTTATAATACCAAGGGGTTCTTAATCGTTGATAAGGAGATTCTTTTAAAAGATGCCGTTTCTTTAATGCTTCAAAAAAAAGAGACTGTCTTTTTGGTACAAGAGTTTGGTACGAAACTAATTGGAATTTTCACGGAAAGAGATTTACTTCGTAAAATAAGAGATAAGAATTTTTCGGAATTAGGTAATGTAAAGCTTTCTGATTATATGACGAAAAACCCTGATACCCTTTTACACAAACATTACTTAGGGCATGCCTTGAATAATATGTTTAGCTTTAATTATCGTAATATTATTATTGTCGATGAAGATAACTTTCCACTAGGGCAGTTTAATTTATTGGATGTTGTAAAGTTTCTTGGAAGAGGCTTGGTTGAAAAGAACTTAATGCCTTAAATCTCTCCGTCTAGAATTTCCCAAGTATAGTCTGAAAGTAATTTTACCGTTGCTAGATAGAACATTTTCTTTTCTTTCATACTCTCTTCGCCCCACTCTGTTGGAGAAACAAGACTAATCGTTTTTCCTTCTTCTTTTTGATATAGATAGTAGGTTTGTTCTATTACCGGATCAAAGCCGATACTGGCGTAGTAAAGCTCTTCACTGTTTTCTCTTTTGAACTGTATTTTGGCCAATTGTGTTTGAAGATTATTGATTTGCTCTACAATATCTTCCACTTGTTCTGATAGCCTTTTATTCATTATTTTAAAGGCCTTTGATTTTATTTTATCAGTATCAACTTTCTCAACTTTTGCAGAGCCACGATTATCACCATAGGCAAGTGTATTTGGATTCTCTGAAGTAAATGTCTTCATCCTCTCTAAATCAATTTTGCTAACATCAATATTTTTAGGTTTTTTATTTTTCATTAACGCTCGCAAGTTTCTCTAAAGCTTGATTTAATAGTTGGTCACTTTTTGCAAAACAGAACCTCAGCAATTTTTCACCTTCATTACTCTTAAGATAGAAGGCACTAGGAGGAATAGAGGATACCTGATGCTTTTTTATAAGGTGCTGACAGTAGCTAATATCGCTAAAAGTCTCTGGTACTTTGATTAAGGCAAAATATGTTCCCTGAGGATCAATAATATTGAAGCCAATATTCTTCATCTCTTTTACAAAGAAGTTTTTTTTCTTTGAATAAGTTTCTTTAAATTCTACTAGGTAGTTTTTTCTAAATTGGATCGCTTGAGCAGCAGCAATTTGCATCGGGTGATTAGTACAATAAGTTGTATATTGCTTAACTTTTCTTAGGGCATCAGTTAGTTCCCTTGGTGCACAAACCCAACCAACTTTCCATCCCGTAAGGCCAAAAGTTTTGCCAAGGCTTGAGACAGTGTATGTTCTCTCTTTCATATCTGGGAGACTTGCAAATGGTGTATGCAAGTGACCATCATAGGTAAGAAACTCATAAACTTCATCAGATAACACGAGAAGATTATTTTCTTTTATCGTTTTAGTTAAAGGAATTAATTCTTCGCGAGAGAAGACTCTTCCTGTTGGATTGTGGGGGTTATTAATAATAACCATTTTTGTTTTTGAATTAACTTTTTGAGAGAACTCTTCATTATTGATTTTAAAGTCTGGAAACTTCAGGGTAATAGGGATGGCCTTTGCTCCTGTTAACTCAATACTTGCAAGATAGCTATCATAGAATGGCTCGAAGACGATAACCTCATCTCCAGGATTAAGAGTCGCTAGAATTGAACAAAAGATTCCTTCAGTAGCACCAGTTGTGACGGTAATCTCACTGTCTTCAGAGTATTTGAGTTGGTATTCTTTTGAATATAAAGCTGATAGCTCACTTCTCAGTTCAGCGATACCGGCAGCAGGTGCGTATTGATTCTTATTTTTTAGAAGAGCTTCAGACGCTAGTTTTGTTAACCATTCTGGGCCATCAAAGTCGGGAAAGCCTTGACCTAGGTTTATTGCATTATTTTTTATTGATAACTTACTAATAGTTCCAAATACTGACTCATTTAAAGATGCTACTCGCTGATTGATCGGTTTGTTCATCGTGTCATCATTGCCTTTGGGTGATATGGCCCGTTATAATATTGTTATGAAAAACACTAATAAGTTTCTTAGCTTTCGTCTAGCTCAACAGAGATTTCAGGGGATTTGGTGAGCATTTTAGATCCCTCACTTAATACATTGAAAACAGTTTTTGGACATCAGGAGTTTCGTTCTTTTCAAAAGCGTGTAATAGATCATCTCATTGCAGGTAATAACGCATTGATCTTGCTTCCTACAGGTGGTGGGAAAAGTATCTGTTATCAAATACCTTCTCTTGTAAGAAGAGGGATGGGAATTGTTATTTCCCCCCTGATTAGTCTCATGCAAGATCAGGTTCAAGCAATGCTAGAAAAAGGTGTAAAAGCTGCTGCTTTGAACTCTACCTTAGGCATAAAACAAAAGAGACTTTTAGAAGAGGAGATTGCCAACGGTGAGATTGATATTCTCTACGTAAGTCCAGAGCGTTTTTGTCGCAGTGACTTTCAAGAGTTAGTAGAAGATGTTGAGGTAAGTATCTTGGCCATTGATGAGGCCCACTGTGTGAGTAAATGGGGTCATGATTTTCGACCTGAGTATAAGAAGATTCATAAGTTTCTTAGAAACTTTCGAGATATTCCAAGAGTGGCCCTAACCGCTAGTGCAGATCAGCTAACGAGAAGAGAAATACTAAGTGAATTAAGTATTCAGGATGGCAAAGTTTTTTTAGGAAGTTTTAATCGAGATAATATTTACTATAATGTAGAACAAAGAAGTCCTAAGTCCTTTGATAAAGTCGTAAACTTAGTGAATAAATATCCTAATGACAGTGGCATTATATATTGTATTTCTCGTAATAGTACTGAAGACATTGCTGAAAAACTTCAAGAACGTGGTGTGGATGCCTATGCTTATCATGCAGGCCTTACAGCTAAAGAGAGAAAAGAAGTTCAACGTAACTTTATTGAAAAAGAAAATTCAATTATTGTGGCCACAATTGCATTTGGAATGGGAATAGATAAATCCAATGTGAGATATGTTGTTCACTTTGATTTACCTCGAAATTTAGAATCCTATTATCAAGAAACGGGGAGAGCTGGACGAGATGGACTTCCTAGTGAAGCCCATATGTTCTATACCAGAAGAGAAGTAGCGATTTTTAAAAGCTTTATTAGAAAGAGTCGACTAAGTCATGACCGTGAGTTTCTTGAACTAGAAAGTGTGGAGCAGATGCTCATTTATGCTCAAGGGTCAGTGTGTCGCCGAATTCCTTTATTGAATGCTTTTGATGAAACTTATCCAGGCAATTGCTTTCAATGTGATGTATGTAATAACTCCGTTGGTGGAATCGAAAGCTCAAAGATTGCCATTGATATGTTGAGCGTAATTCATCATATATCATACAGGTTTGATTTGTATGAGCTAAGTGATTTCTTCAAGGGGATCATCGGCATTAGGGCCAGAGAGTATGGTTGGTTTCAACATCCTTTATTTGGAACTCTTTCAAAAAAAGCTGAAAAAGACATTAACAATATTGTGAGACATCTTATTTCTCAAGGCTTTTTAAAGCAAGACTATGAGAGGGAAGGGGTTCTTTCTTTAAAACCAAAGGCCATTGATCTCATCAATGGTTTGATTACGTTCTACTTACCCCTACCTGAAAAGAAAGTTGAAAAAGCAGTGACTAAACGAAGCAGTAAGAAAAAGGTTAGTCGTAAGACAAAGAGCAGAGCAAAAAAGGTTAGTAAGAAAGTCGCTACTAAAAAAACAAATGTTGGAAGAATGGATATTCTTAAGGCCTTGAAAGAAAAGAGACGAGAGATATCAAAGAAAAAACGTATTCCAGCTTATAAAGTCTTTAAAGATGCTACCTTAGAAGAAATGGCAGAAGTTATGCCTAGTTCAAAAGATGAAATGCTATCCATCTATGGTGTTGGTGATAAAAATTTTAAAAAATTTGGAAAACCATTCTTACAAATCATAGAGACATTTTAAGTTTAAGAGGTCTGTCCTTCTAAATATGATATTTTCTAGACTTTTATTCTATCTAGAATGTTATAATTGATAACTTTCTATTCTTAAATTATAATTTTACCCACTAGGGAGTTCTTTATGGCAAGTAGCATAGAAGCAAAAGTTAAGGTCGCTAGAGTTTTTAGAGCGGCAAGAAAGTTAAGAGGTTATCGACAAGATAAATTAAGTAAGCTTATTGACAATACTCAAGGAACTGTTTCAAAAATTGAAAACGCAACTCTAATTCCTGACACAGCAGAGTGGTACCTCTTTTGTGAAAAAATGAATATTGATCCTGACCAAACTTTCTCTACTGGCTATGTGATTAGTCGAACACCAATTGTTAATAACAGCAACTTTAAAGTTGGTAAGTTTAAAAAAGTTACGTGCTACGTAAAGGTTAGTAGTTGTATTCCATTTTTACTGGCAATTAGAGAATTAGGATATGAAGATGAATTTTTCCCACTTTTGAAGAAAAGTAAGATTGATCGTGATGTTTTTGTGGTAATTAATTATGAAGTTCCAATAAATGTATTGCAAATGATGGTGGACTTTTTAAAGTCAAAAATTGAGCTGAAGAAAACTGTTGCCATTGTTTCAAAATGCTTTTCGCAAGAGTATGACAAATTAATTGGTAACTTGAATCTGGGAAATCTCCATGAGCTAATAACAGCTTTCTCTGTTGATGAGCCTTATTTAAACTTTGAAATGATTGGTAATGATATTAGTATTACTTTGAAGCCAGGATTAGAAGAAGATACATTTAGTGCAGACTATATAATGTTTAAAGCGAACTTCTTTAATGAGGTGATTAAGCTAGGGCCACTTGGAAAGAGAGCGAGTCTTCAAAAAAGTGATTCTTCTCTTGGTTACAATGTCACTCTCTCTTGATGTGTAAAATTTAAGTTTAGAAATATACTCTTGTGGATTGGATGACCATTAAGCTACTGATCATTTATTTGAGATAGCTTATTATCTAGCCATTCTTTTGTGGTCACTGTCTTACCATCTTTGAGTCGAATCAAATAAGGTTTTCCAGTAGTACTGGATTGACTTGCAATTTTATTAATAAATTCTTTCGCAGTGACTTTCGTTTTTGGCCCAAAGAACCAAAACATATTAGTCGCTTTCTTATATTTGAAGGCCAAGTGTTCAGAGGCTTCTTTGGCAGTATGTTCATCACCATTACGAATGAAGATGACCCCAGAATCATTAACCTGTTTAATGAGATATTTTATTTTTTGTTCTTCTGATGTGACCTTTTTACTGGTTTCGGCCTTAGCATTAGAGGGTAATTCAGCATAAATAGGTGAGGTCAAAAAAAGGGTGAGTGTAATACTCAGGTATATTGTTCTAAATAGTAATGTAATGTTCATATAGGTATAATACCTAAGATGTTTAGTTGGTTCCATATAATAATACTTATTCCTTTAATATCAAGTTGTTCCCTGTTGAAGTTGTTGAACTCTGGGACTGGTAATATTAAATATACTGTCTCTGAAACAAAGTTCAATGACATTAAGTATGAAAATAAAAGTAGAGTCGGAAATGTTTCTTTTTCAATTCGAAATGTTCAACATCCAAAAACCTATGGTAAGTGGAATATGAACTTAAAGATTAGCCCTTCTTTGCATGCAGATGATACCACTTATCAAACAGCTCATACTTATATTAATACAAGTGGTGCTTTGGCCACTTTGCCCGATATTAATGTGAAAAGACTTATGATGCTGGCCAATTTAAAACTTACGACTCACACACCTATTGGAGCTTTTGCTTTAAGTGGAGGCTTTGGTGGAGGTGTTATAAAAACAAAAGATGGACAAGCTTTAGATTCGGTAACGACGAGAGAAGTGAGGCGAATAGATCTTGCTTACTATACTTTTTTTACTGAAAGATTCTTTTTGTTAATGGGGCCACGATATTATAGAGAGGCCAGTGAGTCTTTTGTTTTTGCCTTTCGATTAGGTTATTTTTGGGGTAGCAAGTAATTCTTAAGGATCTCCATTCCTTTACTAGAGCTTTCTTGAATCGAATAATCAAATTGATTTGAAATATTTGTTTTCTCGATATTAATTTCTAACTTAATACATTCACTTGGTGTGGTTGAAACAAACATCGCCGCTGGATAGACTTGCCCTGAAGTACCAATGGATAAAAATAAGTCTGCACTATTTAAATAAGTTTCTATCTCATTTAATTGATAAGGCATTTCTCCAAACCAAACAATGTCAGGTCGTAGAGTTCCTTTTTCATCACAATGAGAGCAAATACTCTGAGTATCTAAGTCTGAATCAATAGGAGAGCTTATATTACATGAAGTACACTTTGTTTTGAGTAACTCCCCATGCATATGAATAACATTCTTTGTACCGGATCTTTCGTGAAGATCATCAACATTTTGAGTAATAACAACTATGTTATAAAGATTAGAGTCTTCAATCTCGGTAATTATTTGATGGGCCTTGTTGAAGTCAACTTCACTACTTAGAAGTTGTTTTCTTCTTTGATTATAAAAGTTGTGAACCAGTTTTGGATTCTTTTGAAAGGCCTCTGGCGTTGCAACTTCCTCAATGGAGTGATCTTCCCAAAGCCCGTTACTGTCTCGAAAAGTTCTAATTCCACTTTCAGCAGAAATCCCAGCTCCAGAAAGAATAACAATATTTTTAATACTTTTGTTGTTTTGTAGTAAATCATCTAAAATTGTCATATGAAATTTAATCCCTATCGTGATCTTACTCGTGAACAAGTCTTCAAGTTAAAGCTGAAGAAGTTTTTAAATTCTAACTCTTTCTTATCAATATTTTCTTTAACGGTTTTTCTTTCTCTCTTTAATTTATCTCTCATTTTCTTTCCTAATATGATAAAGCTAAACCTAATAGAGACTATTTCCACAATTTTTCTTTCATCCGTATTATTCGTTCTATTACTAAGAAAGAAGCTCATCCAACTCAATTATAAGGGTTTAGTGTTTATTTGCGTAGTTCTTGTCTTGAACTCTTTAAGATTGGTGATTCTCTTACTGAAAACATGACTCTGTGTATCTTTTGTCTAGCTTGAGCTTGTACTAGTACCTGTGGTAAACATGTAGTTGACAACAAACCACTCTAAGTATTTGAAATTAAAGATTTGTAAACTTACTGTCAATTCGACACTGTCTAGGTTTCGTCTATCTCCATCTCATTGTATAAATTATTTATCCAAACTATCTTATAGAAAGATAATTGGTTACCACATTAAAAATAAGGAGTGGTTATGAAAAGTATTAAAGATGTAAGCATGGTTACAGGAATAAGTGTTCATACACTCCGTGCTTGGGAAAAAAGATACGGGGTTGTTAATCCAAATAGATCAGAAAATGGAAGAAGATATTATAGTGAAGCTGATATTGAAAAGCTTGAGCTTCTTTCATTTGTTGTAAAAGCCGGCGAGGCAATTGGACAGGTTCAAAAACTATCCTTAGAAGAGTTGAAGTTAAAAGCTGAGTCTCTTGAAGAGGTTGTTTTAAAAGAAGAAGAAAAAAGAGACTATCTTATTTCTCAAACTGTTTTATTAAGTGCTCTTAAGCATGGGATAAAGGATATTATTCTTCATGAACTTCAAAGTGTCGTTTTAAAGTTAAACAAGAATGAATCTTCTATTAAGCGTCTGGTAAAAATGGTTATTATTCCATTTTCGCAAGAACTAAGTATGATGAACCAGTCATCTGACAATAGAAGTAAAGAGTTTGCTAACTCTATTACTCAGTACTTCACAAATATATTAAAGCAAGTAGTAAGTAGTGCTGAGGAAGTATACGGTAGCTCTAATTCTAGTGAACTTAATAACTCTATTAACAATAAGAAAATCTTAATTGGTAATGTTGGTTCTGAATATAGTGAGATTGATGCTCTTATGTGTGTTATTCAAGCTTACTTAAATGGTAGAGAAGCTCTCTATGTTGGTAAGGTTTTAGATCAAGAAACAATCAAGGTCTTTACTGAAAGTGAAGATAAGTTCGACCTACTGTTGGTTAATCGTCCTGAAACAGCGAACACATGTACAATGCTTGCAAATATCATCTCAGGAATTTTTGACAAGGGAAGATTAGCAGGAGATCTTGCTGTGTTCCAAAGAGATGGATTAGGGAAGTGCTTTGGTCAACCTTGGGGATATTCGTTTAAAACTCTTCCAGATCATGATCAGGTTGAAGAATTTTTTGCTGCTAGCTAGGTAAATTGCTAATATATTAGCATGATTAAGCTTGTTGCAATTATATCGATACTTCTTTCAATAGAAGTCTACTCAAAAAATATTGGCCACCGTGCAAGCGGTGGTCCAAATGAGTATTATACTGACTTACCAGAAAATTCTCGTGCCTCATTAAAGAAATCACTCGCAGAGATTCAATACCAGTCTGATTATTTATATTTAGAATTTGATATTCAGGAAACATATGATGGAAAGCTCGTTGTCTTTCATGACAGAAGTATTGATCGCATGTTGCCTTACGAAGAAAATCAAAAGAGTTTTGATAAATTATATAGGAATTTAAAATTTCTAAAAAGAGTACCATTTGAAAGAAGGGCCATTCGAAACTTCTATATTAGTGACTTTAAATATAAAGAACTTCTCAATTTTAACTTAAAAGGCTCCAGAGAAAAGATTCAGACTCTTGATGCCTTTTTGAAGGTGATGAAGAGCTCGAACTTAATGAAACCTGTTAGTATAGACGTTAAATATATTCACAGCGTAGAAGCAAAGGAAAAACTCTTTAAAAAGCTACACCTCTACTATCGTCATGTGGCCAAAGAAAGAAGCATTATCTTTGAACCACATTATGATCTACCTTTTAAAGTTGGTATGATCATGGGAAGAAGGGCCTTCGATAAAATTTTTGCTCCCCATCCTATGGTAAAGGACTATTGGTGTGGCCTTGCGAAAGAGTACGGCCTTAAAGGCCTATACTCTACTTACTCGCATCATGATTATTGTAAAATCCTGTATTAGTATTGATCTTTTTCACTAAAGAAGTTGAGTGGCTGTCTAACATCAACAACTCCGCCACCTTTTGGTTTTGGAAATGGAATTAGCCCAAGTACTTTTGACATACAATTCGTTCCGGTTGAGCTAAACTTATTACCCTTTGATTTAATGTTGATATTAGAAACGGCACCGTTAGCTGCAATTCTAAAGTTAAGATCAATAACACCTTTGGCCGCTTCATTGATCTCTAGTTCTTTTTGATAACAATGTCTAAACTGTGGAAGATATTCTCTTAAAATCTTTCTCAGTAGTTCTGGGTCCATACTTCCTAACACAACTGTTTTTTGGTCACTATAAGTCGTGTCAACTCCACTTTTACTGGCCATTCCTTTAAGCCCTGAAGAAGTATCATAATTACCAGCAAAGTCTTTACCTAGAGTCTCAACTGATGTTGCAGAGCTGGAGTCTAGTGACTTTGAGCTAGTGTCAGCAACGGCACTGGAGCTTCCTGTTAGAGAAGACTTAGTGTTGGCCTTATTAATCTTGTTCGGGTTAGCAGAACTTTTACCACTAAAGAAAGAAGAGAAGTTATTATTAGTTTTAAACTTATAGGCCTTCATTTTTGGCTTCTTCTTAACTTGCTTTTGAGTCGTAGCTTTCTTTGGAGCAGCTTTGGCCACTTTCTTCTTAAGCTTCTTTGTTTTCTTAGGAGGTGTTTTCTTTGCCATTTTTGTTTCAGGCTTCTTTTGATTCTCTTTCTTGATGCCTAAGTCTTTATTGATTTTATCAGCATTTGTCTTTGATTTATTTGCTGACTTGGTTTCACTTTTTACGGCTTTTCTATAAATAACTGATATTTTCTTCTTCGGTTGTTCAACCGTTGTATCCACAAGTAAGAATAACAACATAAAACTCATGATCGAGCCAAATATTTTTGCTGCTTGCTTTTGAAATTCGATATCTCTACCAAAGAAAGGAGCATATTTAAGAAATGGAGGAGAGTCTGTTAACTTAACGAATACTTGGATCGTACCACTAGTAAAGACAACTTCGTCTTCCTGAGTGAAATCAACAGAGGCTTTATTTTTAAAGAGATCATCTTCTCCAGTTCTCACATTCTTTGAATTAAACCCCTCAATGGAATTGATTTGAAAGCTGCCATTTGAAATTTCGATAAAGGGCACTCTTTCTTTAGAATCAAAAGATTCTAGTTTAAAAGTAGAGGAATTCTTTTTACTTTGAGAAATGTAAACAGTTTTGTTTGAGATAGGGTAGTATTCAACATCAAGGATATGACCATTAGACATAACAATAACTTCAAATGATAAATCCTTTGATTTTCTCGCAATCTTTTCAACTTCTTTTTTGTCCTCAAAATCAACATAAGCTTCAGATCGTCCTGTTTCTTCGTAAGCAACAATTTTATTCATTGGAGTAAAGGTTTCATCGTTAAAAGTAATATCACAATATTCTCCATCAATGACCACAAGACCTGGAACTGGAGGTAAATTATTAATATCAACGAGCTCTGTTGCTCTTACTTTTTCAACATTACCTTCGTCTTGATCTGTAAATGAGTCCTCAGTACCAAGTACTTCAACAATATTTTCTGTGACATTGAATGGAACATTACCAAAAAGTATCTCATCACCGTGACTAAAGAATGTATTATGAGCAGCTTGTCCATTAACAAGGATGCCATTGTCTGATTCTAAGTCAATAATTTTACCACCGTTTTCATCAACGATAATGAGGGCATGATAGAAACTTACTGTTGGGTGATCTATAAAGATATCCGCATGAGGAGATCTTCCCACAAGTAGTTTTTTCTTATTAAGCTTGAAGTTAAAAAGAACTTCACCATTATTATAGCTAATAAGTTCAAATATATTTTCTTCTTTTTGTCTTTGTCTCAACACAATACTTCCTTTATTTATTAGCTACGGCCCTATTGTTTTGCGATCTTTTTTCCATTTCTTTTATTTTTGCTTCGATTAAAGAATGAAGCTTTTGACTACTTTTCTTAACATTTAAAGCAAGTACTAATCCTTGCTTCTCAAGAGTTAACTGTGCTTGTTCGTATTGCTTTAATCCATAGAGATTAAGAGCATTTACAAAAAGGACATCGTCCTTGTCTTGGTCTTGTATGGTTCTTATAAGACCACTACTGTACTTATAATTCCCCTTAAGAGACTCTGTAAGCGCTAGCCCAAAGACAAAGTCAGAATCATTTCTATTCTTGTGATATAGCTTTTTAAAGAGAGTGTTACTACTTTGGATAAGACCCATCTCTAAGTATGCATGAGCGAGATTGAACAAGGGAGTAAGATTCTTAGTCTTTTTAACGAGTTCAGAAAATACGGCAAGTGCTTCCTTTGTATTATTTTGATTAAGAAGGATAACGCCAATATTATTTTGTGCTACTGTATTTAACTTCTTCGACTTTGTAGAACCGATATTATAGCTCCAAAGTGCTTTGTAGTAATCATTTGATAAGAAGAAGCAGTTACCTTGATTATTCCAGTACTGTGGTTTTTCTTTATCATTATTATATTGTGATTTGATAATCTCAAGCCCCTCAGATGTATCTCCTTGATGACATTTGATAAGTCCTTGATCGACTAAATTTTTAGACTTAATAGTTTCTAATCTATTTGAACTAAATCTGAAGAATGATTCTTGTTTAAGTCCGTCATTCTTAGCAGCTTCAATTTTATTTGTTAAAACAACTCTTGAGCATGAAATAAGAAGTAGGGGGAATATCAGTAGGAATAATTTCATTAGAAACCTCCCTTGTCGTTAGCAATTGTGTACGAGTTTGCTTTGTGTTGATAGTTTATTTGTTGAGTTAAGTCCACTTGAGAGTTAAATGAAGAGAATGTGTTTGATACGACTTTGTTTCTCTCATATAAACGTATTGTCTTTGTCGTTACTTTATGAATTTTCTTTTCGAGATTTTTTGCCAGTCCGGCCATAGCACCTCTAAAACCTTTAACATAGTCTTGTGGAACGGCCTTTGGATAAACACCTCTGATCATACTAATAAGATTTTTGTATTGTGCTTCAAGACTCTTATAGATAAGAGGAGTTATCTCTGGGTGAGCAGCGTTGACGATAGAATTACTGTTTTTTTCAAACTCTTCAAGTCTCTTTAGGTTATATTCAAGATTCTTATTAAAAATAGCTTCGTTAAACTTAGCTTTTTGATTAAGACCTTTAAATTGAGGAAGGCTTTTTGACCATGTTTCAAATTTTGTAATGAGTTGGTATGGAAAGTCTTTCACTTTATACTTTTTAAGTATTTTAGCAATTGCCCTTTGATTAGACTTATTTCCCTTTGCAAAGCTCATCCAAAATACCTCTTCTAAATGAGAAGTGAAAATCTCTTTATGTTGTGGATATATTGACTGGTGAAATGATATAAACTTATTGATATTTTCTTTAATCTTAATATAGTTACTAATCTCTATATTTGTATTAGCGATATTTTTATTTCCAATTTTGCACTTCTTATACTTTCGAGAAGCTTTTACCGCACTCTTGAGCTCATCACTTAAAAGGTGATTAGAGACATAAAGTTGAAAAAGTAAATTCTTAGACTTGAATTTAGAAGTACAGTATTTGGATAAGTAGAATTCTATTAGCTTATTAGATTCTTCAAAGTTTAGTTTATGATTATATTGTATAGCTAGAGTTTTAAGCTTCTCTTCATTTTTCTTGATAACAGCTTCTTTAGCTAATTTAAGCCCGATTAAATACCAGTTCACAGACTCTGATATATTGTTTTCATTATTATAGAGAACACCAAGTTTTAGTGCTGAGTTTGATTTAATCTCTTTAGGGTAGAGTGGGTTATTAAAAAGCTCTACATAGCCAGTAATGGCCTCATTATCAGTAACCTTCTCGTAATTAGAAAATAAGATTTGTCCCAGTACTTTCGTCGATTGCTGAATAAAGGCCTTTGGAAATGAGAGGTATCCTTTCGATATTTTATTTATTCTTATGGCCAATTGTTTAGAGTTTTTATTTTTTATAAAATGATCAAAAATCGTTGTATACATCTGACGATGAGTTTTATTATCTTTTGGATGTGTTTTCGTATAGTAATCAAGAGTCTGCTCTGCATTAGCAATATCAGAGTTCTTCAGATAGAGATTGAAGAGCTTTTGATTTAAAACGGGAGACTTCTCATCTTTAGGAAGAAGGTGAGTGTAGGTGTAATAAGTTTCGATCTTACGCTCTTCTAGTTTCTTTTTCTTAAATTCACCATACTCAATTGAAGCGAGCATGGAATTCAGTGAACGATGAAAGAATGGTAATTTCTTCTTTTGATTAACAATTTTAATTTTTGGATTCTTCTTATAAATATTGATAGCAGATAGATACTTATTATAAGCACTATCAAACATGTTGACAGCAAAATATGTCTCACCTTGATAGTAGAGATATTCTATTTCTTGAATTTTATCGATTGTTATTAAAATATCAAAGTAGCTAATGATCTCGTCTCTTTTTACAGGATCATGATTGGCCAATCTGGCCTGACTATTACGAGTGAATTTCACTTGTAGATACCCAACAAGTGACTTTATCTTGTCTTTGGACTCTTCTATCCCTTCTTTCGTGATTCTTTTTTCAAGATACATTTTTTCAACAGCTTTCGCTGTTTTGTAAAAAAGAGCATTTCTTTTAAAGTTACGATAAAACTCAAATGAAGAAAGATAGATTTTCTCTTGCTCATCATTTTGTTTTTTATCAATACTGAAGTCTAACGCTTTATCGTAGATATACTTGGCCAGGTCAAACTTTCCATCGGTCGCAGTTTTTGAGGCCATTTTAAGTAGGTACTCTGCTGGTTTCTCACTATTGTTGATATAGAAATCAACACCCTCTTTTATTCTGTTATCAAGAGTATAGAAAAGACCTATAGAGTTTAGAATTTGAGACTTAACACTCACATAACGTTTTTCTTCAAGTGTACTCAGCTCATGAGACTTTAGAGCATGATCAATACCTTTAGAGTACTTTGTAAGCTTTACGTAACACCAGGCCAGATTATAATGATGTTTTGTAAGCCATTCATCTGATTCCACCTTAATAATACGACTATAAAACTTGATGGCTTTTCTATATTTCTTATTGTTGTAATAATGTTCTGCAAGAGAGGTTTGAACCTTATGCTTAAGTTCGGCATTTCCTCTTAGTTTGCTGAGTGACTTAAGGAGATAGTACTCAGTCTTCTTACCTTTCCCATAATCTCTACTATTTAAAGCAAGAGTGTAGTAAATATCTGAAGCGTATGGGATATTTGGCCAAATCTTAAGTAGCTTACGCCCTTGTCTTACGATTTGTGAGTTTAGCTTTCTTGATTCTCTGAAGTAGTAAGATTTCTTAACACCTTTTTTTCTATTTGTTAGAAACTCTTTGTTCTCTCTTTCCTTAACGAGTTTAATAAGTTCAGTATCGAGCTCTAGGATTCTCCATCTTAACTTAGGAGTTAATCGACCAAGAGAGACAATTGTTTTTTTCTCTTCGTTGATGAGTTTGAATAGGTAATTCCATTTCTTTCCCATCTTCTCGTTTGCATAAAGACTTACGCTACTGAAAATAAAAAGGAAAAGGCAAAGCGTTTTTAACATACATAATCCTAAAAGTTCCCCTGTACAATAAATTTAAACTCTGGGTAACCTGCTAATGCACTTGTATGCATAACTTGTCTTAGAACTTGGTAGGGGAGACTTTGATCTAAAACAATATTTACCCTTTTAACCATCTTCTTTCGGTGAGCAATTGACTCTTTCTCGCTGGCCGGTGCTCTTTGCTCAAGAAGTTTTAATTTTTCTTCTTCATCAGTTTTACTCTTTTTTAGGACTTGATACAAAACGTCGATTTTGTCCGAATTATTGTCAGAATATTGCCCAATTTTCGTGTTGTTTAGCCATATGGACCTATCTTCGCCTACTTGGACGATGACAGCGTGGTTACCTAATTTTGATGATTTAGACTTAGGTAAACTAATATTCTTTGCTACTTCCAGTTTTAAATCTGAAGCATTGTAGCTTTTTAATAAGAACACTAGCAGAATCACAAGAATATCTAAGAGCGAAGTAATATCTACATCCAGCTCTGCCTTCTTCTCTTTCTTAATTCTTCCGAAAGTTTTCTTTCTCATAGTCTTACCTTAGATTAATGTTTCAAAAATTATCTGATCAAATAATGTCTTTGTTTGGATTGTCTTACCTTTAGAGTTTTTTCCTACAATATTTGGTTCTTTAATATCGAGGGCCCTAACGGTATCCATGATGTAGACAATCTTCTTATAAGCCACTTTCTTTGTTGGCCTTAAGACAACACTGCTCTCATCAATATTCTTCTTTTTAATATTAACGATAATCTCTTTAAGTTTTGTGTAGTCATAATCTCCGTCTTTCATATTGACGGTACCTACCGTTATTTCATCCAAACCCGTTTTCACATTGATACTCTTGGCCCCAATGGCCAGTACTAGGTTTAATGGAAGCTTCTTATCTTTATCCTGGGTATCAACTGTTTTTACTGCAGGAGCATCTGATCCCAGCTCATATATTTCTAGAAATTGAGCACTCATCAGTAGAAAAAAGATAAAGATAAAAACCGCATCCAAAATTGGGATGATATTTGGTTTTACAATTTGATTTTTCTTTTTATATCTTCTCATTTTAAAACCTCAGTCAAATTAGTGATTAAGCCGCTTTTGATGTATTAGGCATTGGTGGCTGAGCACTATTTTTCTTAGTGCCAAGTAGGTCCACTAACTTCACTGAATGTTCTTCGACTTCTCCCATTATTTTTTCACTCTTACTAGTTAGAATAGAATGCACAACCATAATAGAGATAGCACTAATGAGACCAAGAGCTGTTGTGTTCATGGCCTTAGAAATACCAAGAGCAAGTAGCTTTGCCTTTGAAGCAGGGTCAGCATTAGCAACGGCAGCAAATGATTCAATCAAACCGTAAATAGTTCCAAGAAGTCCAATAAGGGTTGAAACGTTGGCAACGAGTCCTAGGTAATTAAGTCTTTTATCAAGCTTTGGACTCATTTCAAGTATTGATGCCTCAATGGCGTCTTGTATTTGTTCTTTTGTTTGGTTTGCTCTTTTAAGCCCTGACTTTAGAATAAATGGTAGGATTGCTTTAGAGTTACTACAGGCTTGAATGGCCTTTTGAACATCGTTACTTAAGACGTTCTTTTTCACCATGTCCATAAGGCTACTTCCATCAATATCATACGAGAAGAGACTTTTAACTCTCTCAACTGCGATAGCGATACCAAATGTCCAGATAGCAAATATGATCCACATAAAGGCACCACCTTCATTCATAAAAACGGCGACAGTTTGAATAAATGATGGATCTGCAATTGTTTGTGCTACTTCGTTTTCCATGGGGAACTCCTTATCATTAATTTTTATCTAAGGTTTTTAATATCTTGTTTAATTAGGTCGTCAAAATTCTTTCTTTCAAATAAATCTCTGCTAAAAACTTTTCTCTTTCTCTCTAGTACAGAAAGGTCACCTGGAGCGATTACCTTTCCTTTTATCTCTAAGTTACCTAAATCAAATTTTTCATATTGCTTATACTTAACAATGACATTTTTCTTGCTTTCATTTGCTAGGGCATAAGTTTGTAGGAGTAAGATCACAAGTATTAATTTAAACATCTTTTTCCTCCCATTTCTTTTTCACTGTCTTACAATTTGACTTTAAACCGAATGAGTAGTCACCAAGTTCGTCTGCCCAAAATTCGCCTTTAAAATCGTAGAGGTGTTGCGAATCATCTCTTTTCACGTGGTCCCAAGAACCTCTGCTTCTGTCAGAAATAAGCGCTTTGTTTTTGTAAATGAGGTCACGCTTATTACTCATAATTTCAAGTTTGATATTAAACATTTCGAAGCTAAAGCGGTGGATTTCGTTCACAAAGTCAAACATATTCTTTTTTACATAGTGATTTAAGTAAGTTGTACGGACAGAAAGCGTCGTTTTGATTTCTGCAGTTAATATTTTAATGAGCCCACTTCTGCCTTTCATTTTTGCCAGGTGACGGTACTCATTTTGTATTTTCTTATAGTTAATGAGATCGAGGTTGAATTTGATCTTTTTTCTTATCTGGGTCATTAAATTTCTAATGTAAGGATTTAACTTCTCGTTTTCCTTGATTGGTGAAAGCATAAGCTTAAGGAAATAGGTATTAGAACTTTTGTTTTTTAATAAAAACTTCTTTAAAGTTTCACTTTGTGGTCTATACACAGTGTAATACTGTTCTATTTTTGAAAGAGAATCATCATAGAGACAAAGTTTATAGTAACTTAGTGCCGTTAAGTACTGTGCTTCTGGAATGAAGTAACTTCTTAACAGAGGTGATTTATAGGTTACTAGTTTTCCCAGACTTCTATTATAGTCTTCCTTTTGGTAACTGTTCCAGGCCCTTTCTAGAAGGAGATATGGCCATCTGTAGCTGGTCTTAGGGATGTTCTGATAGATTTCCTTTGCTTCTGTAAATTTATTGAGCTTATAGAGCACGCGAGCATAGTGAATGAGGCAAGTTTCTTTAATAATAGCAAAGTACCTTTTTAACTTCTTATTCTCAGCCTGATCTTCAAGAGTTGTTGAGGTTTCAATACAAGTGTCATATGCATTCTTAGATAGCTGTCTTTTACCAAGCTGGGCATAACTTGAACCCAGTGTAAAAAAAGCTTCAGGCGAGAACCGATGATTCTTAGGAAATTTATTAAGCGTTCTTATGGTCTTAACATTTTGATTTTTACGAAATAGCTTTAGACCTAATATAAAGCGCAGTGAAGGAGTGTTATATCGGTTTAATGTGGCCTCATCTAATTGTGAGAAGGTAAGAGTACCTGTCTTTAGAATCAGGTTTTCTAGATGTTGTTCAAACTCAAGATCTATTGAACCTCTTCTGACAAGAAATTCTTTAGCAAATATTGACGAACTAAAATAATAACGTGACCTTGAAAGCTCGTAACTGATTTGCTTAGACTTTTCGCTGTTAAGACCACTGCGGTAGAGCTTTTCTGCATCTTTTACGAGTGCAAAGCTTGATATTGAAAATAGAAATGTTAGTAGTATTAGTTTCATAATTTATCCTAGAAAGAAAAACCTATTGAGAAAACCACTTCTGTTTGTGCTTTCCAGGACGTTGAGCCTTGAATATTATTGATGGTTGGCCCTGTCGCTTGAAAGTTTGTCCTTCCATACTCAATACCAATATGAACATTTTTTGTTGCATGAACTTTAACATTTGTTTTTGTAATGATTGCGGTAGTCTTTTCTGTCGTGTAGTTATCAGCTGCTGCTGCATTACTTACAGTATCTTTGTTAGATTCATATTCTAGTTGCCCTAGACCAAGTCCAAATGACCAATCGAAATAGATAATTTTATTAAAAGTATTTATTTTTCCATAGAATGGTGACCATACGGCATTAATCCCCATGAGAGACTTTGATCTTCTCACAAAGGGGACTGAACCATTTATACGGTTTAAGTTATTATAATTATCGTTATCTTGATTTGAGTAACTACTAAAGGTGCCTTCTATGGCCCATTCTTCTGTAAGGTAATGACCAACATTAAATTTTCCACCAGTGGTATCTTGATAAGCATTGTTGATGCCCATGATATAGCCAATGTCAGCGTAAGTTTTTCTTTTTTTCTTATAGACCTTGTTTTGAAGAACATAAACTTTCTTATCTGGGTCTAACCATAGAAAGTCATACAAGTCCTCTTCGGCTGCATGAGAATGAATAATGGTGCTTAATACAAGTACTAAGCACCAAAAGAGGGGGGAAGTTCTTAAGGCGAATAAATCTTTCATTATATCTCCGAACACTTTTGGTAAAATGCTATAACGATTGATCCAGCTGCTGGTATCGAGTTAGCATCAAACTTGATTGAGTGAGAGTTACTATCGTAAGTCCACCCTTGATTTACTTCATTTCCATTAACTGTAATTCTGATATCACCATCAATCGGCGTACCGCTTAATGGGAAAGTATCTAGTAGGTCTAAGATTGATCCACCCATATCAGTTAGTGTTTGATAGAAGTCTTGGTGGATATCTGTTGAAACACCATTTGTTAGGTTTGTTGCTTCAACATATCTATCACCTAGAGTTTCCCATCTTTTTGAAGGATCAATTTGCTTTGTTACAATTGAGTATGTTTTCAACTGTCCTCTTTTGTCTTTAAGAGAAAAGAGTGAATCTACATAGCTTTGAACAGCTTGTGATGATTGGTCTTCCTCATCAGATACGTAAACAAGTACTAAGAAGGCATCATCTCTAACAAAGCTTGGGTATCTTTCAAAGAATCTCTGTGAAGTGTGAAGTCCCATTTCTGTACCTGAACCTCTTGTTCCAACTTGAATAAGATTCTTGAAATCGTTAATAAAAGCTTGTTCGTTGTTTTGAGCAGCGACTGAAGTTAAAGAACTAAAGTTACCTCTAGCAAGACCAGCTCTACTAGAACGACCGTCAGTCGTTGTGATTCCCATAGTGAAATCAATATCTCTAACAATAAACTCTCGAATAAAGGCCTCAAAATTATAACTTAAAGAAGATTGCTCATCTCCCATAGATCCAGAGTCATCAATAACCCAAAGGATATCAACTTTGCCTTCTCTTTCTGTATTTTGAGTAAAAGAGTCTTGTGCATTTGTAGGAGAACCAACTGAACAAACTCCACCTGTAGGATCACCACCACCATTTGTAGGATCACCACCACCATTTGTAGGATCACCACCACCATTTGTTGGATCACCACCACCATTTGTAGGATCACCACCACCGTTTGTTGGATCACCACCACCGTTTGTAGGATCATTAACATCCGCAATTGGTAGGTCTGGAATTTCTAATATTTCTTCAGGAGCATCAGGAATACCGACACCCTCTAGGAAACTTTTTTCATAGAACTCTTGTTGATTACACCCCGTGATTAGTAATGCAATTAAGGGATAGGCGAGTGACATTTTAAATGTACTTGACGTAAAAATTTTCATAAGGGCTCTCCGTCAGTATTGGGTATATTATTACAACATTGTTAGTGCCCTAGCTTACGTACAACTTAATAACCCAAAGTCTCTTCGCTCTTACAATTTAACATTTTGAAAAGTTCCTACAATGCACATAAAAATGATGACGGTTAAATGGTTAATAATTAAAAGGGCGTTTTTGTTAAGTGTTGATAATTAAAAACACTAACAATAGTAGAAAGATATCTTTCGAATGTGCCAACAAGTATAGGTAGTAACTCGAATTTTAGTAGTTTAGAGAAACTCTAAAATAATATTTTTTAGTGAGGTTGTTAGTTTATGGGTCTCATTTTCAACCATTTGAAAGCTTCCAGAGAAAGAATATTTTTTTTGAAAGTCATGATATCTTTGTTGAGCTAATTCTGGAGTGACGATAACATCGGCGACCCCTTGAAGCTGATCAACTCTTGGGCATGAGAATGTGCTTAGCAGATCATACCGAAAGCTACAGTTAATTCCGATAATGTGTTTTACTGCTTCTACTTCTTGAGCAATGAAGGGGGAGAGGTAGCCTCCCTGAGAATATCCAACCAAAGTAATATCTTTCTTATGGGGAAATTTGTTATGCAAAAAGTTTTTAATCCAAGAGGCAGGTGTTGTTACCGGAATGATATACTCATCACTTTGAGCATCGTAGAAATACCACGCATAACCGTTGAATAATTTCTTTTTATCAGGAGTTGTATCAAGGGGAAATCTTCCTACAAGAGGAAAGGGTGCTTGAATGAAAATAGCATGTTTGTTTTTTTTCTTACAATCTTTATTGAAGTAATTATAAAGAAAAGTCATGTCTTGAGAATAACCATGAAGGAAGACATAGAGCTTTTCGCTACTATCTTCTGCTGCTTCTTTATAATGTAATTCTAAATTAAGTGGTGTCTCTTCTTTCATTTAGGTAGGAATACCTAGTAAAATACAAAGTGGCCATAGAATAGAAGCGGTAAATAAAGGAATGGTTAAGTTATCATCAATCCTCAGCGGAATCATTTCAAAAGAAGAAACAATAAAACTAATGAGAAAACTGGTAAGAACTACTGAGCCTACCATTCCCGATTCAAGAGATGTCCACCATGCGAGAACACTGAAACTAATGATGAATGTGGAAGTAAAGAAAGCAAGTGAGCCTTCTAAACTTTTATTTTTAACAATTCTCGTTTTTCCAAATCGAATTCCAAAAATAGCTGATAGTGGATCCGCTACTGCCAGTGTGTAAATAGCAATGAGGGCCACGACTTTTGGAAAAGTTATAAGTGTTAGCAGTAATCCCATTACATAGGGAACACCGGCACTTTCTTTTAGTTGTTCTTCAGCTCTAAAGAGATATTTATTAATGATTGAGATATTGGAAGATAGCTCAGGATAGTTAATTCTAATTTGTTCTAGAACATAGACCACACAAGCAAAGAAGCCGAGAATGTAAATTGCACGAGAGTGAGTCAGCAAAAATTGATAAACAAGACCTACGGTAATTCCCATACTCATATGAAAAAGACGTCTTGGGATTTGAAGATCTTTTCGAGTCGCACTTGGTGCTCCGTCAGGTTTTGAATTTTCAATTTTTTTACTTTCTTCTATACTTCCCTCAACTGGTTGAGTTGCTTCCATGATTACCTCTTATAAATAATTGATATCTATTTATCGGTATACAATCATGTTAATTTTAGAAGAAAAGACTAATACTCAGGTATTCTCTGTTGCCAGTTGAGTCGTCGGTGTAGTGGGGATCTTGGTCTCATAGGTACCGCTATCTTCGTTCTTAACTTTATGATGGCCAATACTTTGTCTGGTGATTCGAGAGTAGAGATCCATTTTTGGGTTGAAGATAAAGTTTAGGATGAGTTTCGTCCATGATGTATGAGCATAGAGATTATCATAGAATTCTGGGGCCATGGCCTTTAGCTTTGGAAGGTTATTCCAAGGAATTTTATAAAGATCGTGATGCTCGTTGTGGTAACCAACATTAAAACTAAGTCGATTTAAGATGCCATAGTAAGAATAAGTTTCTTGGCCTTCTTTATAGACATAATGTTCTTGAATCCATCTAGCTCCAACAGGGTGAAGACCAATACTAAAGAATGTTGAAATCATGAGATAGCCTAGAACTTTTGGTCCTAAGAAGAAAAAGATCAAGATGTCAGCAACAATCACTATAAGGATGTTGAAGAAAGTCCAAGTATCTAGGACTTTTCCTTTCTTTAGTCTTGAAGGTCTTACTCCTTCAACAAACATAAAGAAAACAAACCAAAGGGCCTTTCGCCACCAAATATTTTTAACAAGCTTGGCCTCCCAATGATTGGCCAGATCGGCATCATAATCATATTCACTCATATGAGCATGGTGAAGCAGGTGAAATGTTCTAAAACCTAGAGCTGAAGGAAATCCTTGAGGGATATTACAAATAATTCCCCAGACCTTATTGGCGGTTTTACTTTTGGCCACAAGGTCATGACAGGCTTCATGAAGCATCACAAAGAGTGAGTGACTGGCAAAAGCACCTATAAAGAAAGCAGTGAAGACTATCCACCACCATGAAATGTCATTTGCTTGCATTAAATAACCAATGGCAAATTGCAAGGCCACAACTGCTAATATAAGAGGGCCTGACCAAAGGTTTGGACCTAAGAGAGATCTAACTTCTGGGTATTTTTTAAGTATTTGCCTCGAGCGAGAAGCGTGAGGATTCTGTTCTTTAGTGTCTGTGTAGGATGTGTTCATAAGTAATGCAGTAAAGCATATAAATTCATATATGAAAATACTTAAAAATAATGATATAGCTTTAGGGAAATCAATAAATGCATACTTATAAATTTGTGCATGAAGTCTAAATTCACGGAGTCGCTTTGACAGAAGTAAAAAAGAACCATTTCTTAATGCCTATGATGAAGGAATCAGAAGCATATACAACAATGGATATTATAGAGTCTTGGATAGAAAAAGGTGGGGATCTTTCTTTGCTTCCGATTCAGCCGCTCTATCTTTCACTTAAGTCATTACCTGAAAATCAAGCAGCAGTTTATCTTGAAAGATTGAACGCAGAACAAAGGCAACTCTTTTTAGATTTAGATCTTTGGGAAAAAGATGGAATTGATGTTAAGGAATTTCAGTACTGGGTGAGTGCTTATGCTCAGTCTCCCAATGATGATATTCGATACGAATTTGCTTCCAGTGCAGACTTTTTACTTTTCTTAAAAAGTAAGTTTCATATTTCAACTTTTGATACTGATGATCCTCAATATCCCGATCATGATAACTATTTTTTGACGGAAGATAATCTACTACTGATTGAGTTTGATGAGGATTACCCTGACTTAGATGCTCTCAGGCAAACAATTAAGGATCTCTATTCTCACCTTGGTGTTGAAGGGGCCTACACAACTCTTTTTAAATTAATTTCTGAAAACTTCATGACTCTTCAAGAAGAAGAGTATGATTTAAAGAAGGGAAGACTGGCCGATGCTGGCTTTGTTGATTATTACGATTCTTTGAAAATTGAAAATTGTTTTCCAAAAATAGAACTACTCGATAATTTCTTAATGAAGAAAGAGAAAATTGTAGTGGGAGTTGATGACTTTTCTAAAAGACAAATTCTACACCGAAGTGCCTTAGTACCTTTCAAAGAAAAATTATTAGAAGTTAATGAAGAGATGAGTAAGATCACAAATCAAAAAAGAGGTGAGTTCTTACAGTTTAATTTTATTAGACTCGTGAATGGTGCGATTTCCAGCCGCTCCAGTCTCAAAGATGGTGCCGTTGCCGTTAGTAGAAGTGCCACTCGAGTAAGGTCTCTTTTAGAGTTAGGTTTAGATTACATAAGTAAATTTAATCAACTAGGAAGACTAAAATTAAAAGAAGATGAGAGTATCTTTGACTACTTTGATTTCACCGAAATCTATAAAGTGGGTCATTCCCTTATTCAAATTGAGCAAAAGAAAATTAAGAAGGCCATGAGAGAGAATACGATTGAAGATGAAGATGGTTTTCTTGGCAATTATTGGGGAGAGTTTTTAGATAATTCTTTTCTTGAGCCAACACAGCTTTTAAATGTTGAGACGGGAAAGAATGATGAAATCCTTCAGACCAGTCAATTGGAGAGATTTAGAAGTTTAGCTGAATCTTTTTGTTCTTTTACACCTTTTATTAGGCAGATGAAAGTTGCTTATGATCAATTAATTGAGCAAGGACTTTTACAAGATTCTTATTATTTAAACTATAGTGTGGATCAAATAGATTTTGAGGCCATTATCCTAAGTAGTTTTGCTAATCATATCAATGGTGCTTATAAGAATTCTGAACAAAGAAAGATGGGACTCACCTTGAAAGAGTTTATCGCTTTTTCAGAAAAAGTGTCCAATAACTATGAAGGTGTCCTTATTGAGAGGAAAGCTTTTGATGTGATGGCCAATGATTTTGCAGATAAGTTTGGCATGTCTGAGGTTTCAGGTTTTTGTGACTATATGTATTTAATTCTTAAAGAACAAATTGAAGGTTATAATTTTAGAGAGCTAGATGAGAAAGATTTTGCTCATGTTGGTGGCCCTATTATTTTCATGAGTCACTAGAGAATTAACATTAGTGACTTATAGAATTACTTCACAACTTTTCTAAAGAAATCATCCATACTTAACATGTAATTAGAATTTTTCACATTAAGTGTGGCGATGAGCTCTTCTCTACACATGGCCATAGAGTCTTGTTGTTCTTTGATGAGAGTCTCTATTTGATCATACTTTTCTAATATTTTAAGTTTTGTGGAAAAGAGATCATCGACTTTCTTTAATCGATCATTTTCTTTTAAAAGATAGTCATAGATTTGATAATCTTCTAATTGATCTTTCTTTTGTTCAACGATAGTGGTTTTCTCACCAGTAATCAGGTCGATTGCTTCTTCAAAGCCTTCGAGATCTTTTTTCTTTTTTGGAGGAAGAACAACTTTTTTAACCATTGAGCATCCTTATAGATTCAAGAACTTTTTGATAGAAATTATTTTCTTTTGTAATGTTGAAGAGCTCTTTATTTTGGTAAGAGCGAGCTTTAATTTTATCAAGCTCCATTTCAATATCATGATTCTTAAGTTTATCTAACATCAGTTTCGTTTTGTTTAAGAGGGTCATCTCTCTATTCTTAAGTCTTTTAATTCTTTTTACAAAGTGTCTTGGTAGTTGAGAGGTATTATTAACAATTAAAAGACCTTCATAGTGATCCAGTGCAGGGCTTACAACATAAAAAGGGTAGGGAAAACGAATATTAATATTCATATCTGTGATAATTTCATAAACAATTTCTAAGATACTAAGGGTTTCTTTTTTATCCTTAGATTCTAAATAAAGATAAAGGGGATAATCACCTAATTGGCATTTAATAAAGGCCTCTACTAATCCTTCTTTACTAAAATCTGTCACTTCAATAGATGAAAAAATTGGTAATTTCATATTCTTATTATACTTGAATTTATGGCTGTTAAAAACGCTTTAATAGGTTAAAATGAAAAGGAATTAAATATTAAGGCCAATAATTTTATGATTGAATTATCTTTTGTTAACTTACCTGACGCTTTTACTTACTTATTGAGAAGTAATATGCAGTCTTCTGGTAAAACCTATTCTGGTCTTAGGTCTTATTTAAATGTTAATAAAGGACTTAAGGGGATTATCGAGAAGTCTTTCAAGGACATTGACCGAGACTGTCGTTTTGATCGAATTATTAATTCATTAGGTTGGTTAGGACTTAGAGATAGGCTGGCCGCTATTTTTTTAGAGCATCTTCATCATGGATTCTTTCCCCATGAAGTAAGTCTCGTTCAAATTTCTCCAGTTTTAAATTTTGAAAATAAACTTAAAAATTCTAATATAGAGGGATTCAGTAGAGCTTTTATGTTGGGTTTCTACCTTTCCTTTGTTTACCACGAGAATGTAAAGGATATCCTCGATGAACTGGTTGATGATAAGGTGCTTGAGTTTTTAAAAAACGATTGTAAGAAGAATCAAAAACTAGATGTTTTCTTAATTTCTCTCTATTATTTTAGACAATTTTTGGGAGATGATATTTTTAAGCTCTTAAGACAAGGAACTTCTTATCAGGAAATATTCTTTAACTTAGGTGAAAATGAACAACGTATCATGACAAAGAATCTCTTGGGCTACAAGGCCTCCATCAATGAAGATGACCTCTTTGTTGATCAGACCATTTAGGATTGTTTTATGACAAATAAAGTTTGGAGTTTATTAGAGGATTTAAACCAGAAGAAGGGAATCACTGAAGTGGTGATCAATGGTCCAAAAAAGGTCTTCGTTGAAAGAGCAGGGCAATTCATTCAACTAAACTATCCTATTCCTCTTGAGGACCTCCATGATTTTGCTAATGAAGTAGCAAATAATAACTCAACGAGTTTTTCTGATGAAGATCCGATTATTGATGGAAGACTTCCTGATGGCAGTAGAATCAATATTATTCACGAGAAGTTTTCCCAAGGTGCTCCGGCAATTACCATTAGAAAGTATTTAAAATCGATTAATAGCTTTGATCAAAACCCAAATATTTTCGGCCTCAATGAACATTGGGTAAAATTATTGAAGGCCATGGTTAGCTCAAGAATGAATGTGATTGTCTCTGGGGGAACAGGGGTTGGTAAAACAACTTTTATGAACCTGATGTTAGCGGAACTTTCACAGGCAGAGCGAGTGATCACCATTGAAGATACTATTGAGCTAGCGATTAATATCCCCAATGTGGTGAGGCTTGAAGGATCCTTTGCAGGAAAGAATAAAAATGGAATTGGGGCCAGAGACCTCGTTAGAAATACTTTAAGAATGAGACCTGATCGCATTATAATTGGTGAAGTAAGAGGGGGAGAGTTATTCGATCTCTTACAGGCCATGAATACCGGTCATGACGGTTCAATGAGCTCTGTCCACGCAAGCAGCCCAGCGGAGTGTTTATCAAGAATCGAAAATTTATTTTTAATGGCCGGCTTTGATGTACCCAATCATGTGGTAAGAAAACAAATTGCCATGGGAATTGATTTTATTATTCAAATTACGAGAGACCGTGAAGGTAATAGAGTGCTTGGAAGTATTTTAGAGCTAACGGGAATGGAAGGAAATAATATTCTTAGTCAACAAATTGCCTTAAGAGAAGAAGGGGAAATTGTCAGCACTGGGATTACTCCAAAGAATATTGAAAAGCTTTGTCGCATGGGCGGTCTTGAGAAGGATTTTTTTAACCAATGATTGAATATATAATTCCAAATAATATTGACGATAGAGTGATTGCCAAGGCCTCAAAGCTTTTGTCTGAAGGGGGAGTGGTATGCTTTCCCACTGATACCAATTGGATTTTAGCGGTAGACCCTTTTTCTAAAAATTCGTTGGAAAAGCTTCATAAGTATAAAGGTGAGGAGAAGTCCAAACACTTTAGTTTATTGTGTGATAGTTTTAGTCGTGCCAGTGAAGTGGCGGTTATTCCTGATAGTTGCTATAAGCTTCTACGCAATAAAGTTCCAGGTCATTATACTTTTATTTTTGAGTCTACTAAGAAGTTGGGGAAGGTGATTAAGGCCAGTAAAACTGATCGAGAAGTAGGTCTTAGGTTTTGTCCTTTAGATTATGTTCATAAATTACTAACGACCCATGACCAAGTTTTGGCCTCCACCAATATCACAAAAGAAATGCTGGGAATGAATGAGTCTGATGATATTTATAGCTACTTAATTGAAGAGAAATTAGGGCATCAAATTGATATGATTCTTGATCCAGGTGAGTATGATTTTGTTGGTCCCAGTACCATTTATCGTTTTGTCAGTGACGAAATTCAACTAGTTAGAGAAGGCTCAGGAAAGCTTATTTAGTTCGCAGATTCCTGTAGTTTGTGTCTTAACTAACTGAAATAAAACATTACTTTCATTAATTAGAAATAATTGTATAGAAATCTTTACCGCTCTGCATTATTATGTTTTCATATCTTTACATTCACAGGTGGGACGTTGGTGAAAACGAAAAAATCTTTAAAGAAATATTTAAAAAATACTTTCAAGCTAGAGAAGAAAAAGCACTTCAAAGAGCTTCAAGAATTATTAGAAATAACAGAAGTTAGCTTGGATCAAAATCTTAATGTTCATTTTATTCACTTAGCTGAAAATTTTGAAGTTGAGTTTAAACAAGCTGTTGCTGGGTAACCAAAAACTCGATCTAAAGTGGGCATTCTCTAAACCGAGTCTTTGGTGTGGAGGGATGTAAAGCTCATGCCTTACTCATTAAATTCTTTGTGACTTTAAAAACTTTACTCGTGTACCGCTGACAGTGCTCTTTGTTGCAGGGTTTTGTTGGTGTGAGTGTGTAGAGATATCCTGTTCCTTAGAGACGCTATTTTTAACAGCAGTATTGGAAGAACAAGATCCAAGAAGAAATAAAAGAGAAAAAATATAGATAGCACCGAAGAGTGGTACACGAGTATAAACTTTTTTAGATTTCGTATTCATTACTTTATCCTTTGAAAAATCATCGTTGATCATTCGTTAAATAAAGTATGGCAGATTGAAATGTTAGGTGTGTTATGTGATTGTCAAATGACGGTAATTTTTAAAGTAAAATCAATAACTTTCGTGACTGGTTGCGTTGTTGGCAATAGCAACTCCCGCACTTGTTCCAAGCCTCGAAGCTCCAGCTTCTATCATGGTCTGAGCCGATTGAGCGTCTCTAATTCCACCACTGGCCTTTACTAAAGCTTTCGTGCCAACAGTTTTCTTCATGAGCTTAACATGCTCTACAGTAGCTCCTGCTGTTCCAAATCCTGTACTGGTTTTTACAAACTGAGCATTGGCCTCAACACTTAATTCACAGGCCTTAATAATTTCATCATTATCTAAAAAACAAGTTTCTAAAATGACCTTTAAAGGAATTTCACCACAAGCATCTTTAACCGCTTTAATATCACTTTGAACAAGAGTCCAATTCTTATCTTTTATGGCCCCAACATTGATCACCATATCGATCTCACCAGCACCGCATGCAATGGCCTGCTTGGCCTCAAAAGCTTTAACAGCTGACTGGCTTGCTCCTAGTGGAAAACCAATAACCGTACAAACTTTTACGTCACAATCTTTAAGTTGCTCACTGGCCAACTTTACTTGGCAAGGATTTACACAGACAGTAGCAAACTGAAATTTCTTGGCCTCTTCACAGAGAACTTTAATTTGCTCAGAAGTGGCCACTGGTTTTAAAAGAGTGTGATCTATTGTGCTTTCTATTTTCATATCTTAATCCTTTGCTATATGGTGACTTAAGTTATGAGAAAAATCTTGTCTATCAGCGTTACGTTTGACAAAATTTCAATGAATTAAACTATAAAAAGGTTAAAAAATTGTTTAAGGCCAGATGGTATAATAACCCTGTCATTATCTTTATCTTCTCTTTAGCCGCACTTGGCTTTTCTCTGTATTTCTATATTGATAGTTTTTTGAAGGTAAACGAGGCCTTTAATAATTTTGTGGTCAGTCGTAACTTAGATCCTAAGCAGTTTTTAGAAACTGAGACTTGGGTATTCATACTCATTCTTTCTGTTTTAGTGGGAATTATCATTGTCTGTTTAGTAATCATTTTCGTTTATTACCAAAAGATGATTGTCCTTTATCGGATGCAAAATAATTTTATCAATGGTTTTACTCACGAACTTAAAACTCCCATTGCTAGCTTAAAGCTTTTCTTAGAAACATTTGAAAAACATGATCTACCTGAAGAAGATAAGAAGAGATATCTACAGTTTATGAGAAGAGATGTCGATCGCCTCAATGATAATGTGATTCAAATTCTAAATTTAGCAAAAATTGAAGATAAGAAATACGAAGGTAAAATGAGCGTCGTCAATCTTGCAGAATTCTTTGAGTCAAGAAGAGAGAAGGTAAGTCACCTGCTTGAAAAATGTCATCTTCATATTTCCCATGAAGACTCGGCGAGAGTGAAAATTGACCCGCTACTTATGGAAATGGTTTTTATTAACCTCTTAAGTAATGCTATTAACTATAACGACAAAGATCAACCTGAAATCAATATTTCCTTTAGTCGCCAAGGAAAGAACCTCACTTTTCGCTTTAAAGACAATGGTCGTGGGATTGCAAAAACTCATCAAAATAAAATTTTTAAGAAATTCTACCAAGCACAAAAAGAAGGTAAGGGAAGTGGACTCGGTCTCTTCCTTGTTTCCCAAGTGGCAAAATATCATAAAGGTAATGTTAAAGTTTATAGTGAAGGACCAACTCTTGGTGCCACCTTTCTCTTTCAACTACCAATTGAGGATAATGTATGAGTGCAAGTAAAATTCTCGTTGTTGAAGACGAAGATCATTTAGCAGAAGGAATTAAACTCAACTTAAAACTTAAAGGCTACGACGTTCAACGAGCGGCCAACGGTCAACAAGGTTTAGAAATCTGGAAGCAGTGGAAACCAGACCTTATCGTCCTTGATATCATGATGCCCATAATGGATGGATACCAAGTTCTAGAACAAATTCGTAAAGAAGACGCCAAACAACCCATCCTGATTTTATCCGCTAAAAATGAAGCGGCCGATAAAGTAAAGGCCTTACAAAAAGGAGTCGATGACTATCTCGATAAACCCTTTGACCTGGAAGAATTTCTTTTACGAGTTGAACGACTTCTCATCCGCGGAGAATGGTCCCAAAGTAAAGCCGATCAAATTGACGATCTTTTTTCTTTCGGCTCATTCACCATCGACTTCGTCCAATGTCACTTCGTCTCTCGCGGAAAGAAAATTCCACTAACTGTTCAAGAATTAAAAGTCCTAAGACTCTTCATCGCCCACCAAGGTAAACCCGTCACTCGCGAACAACTCCTCAAAGAAGGTTGGGGCTACGATGAAGGCACCCACACCCGAACTCTTGATAACTTCATGGTCAGGCTGCGGAAATATTTTGAGAGTGATCCTAAGAATCCGGAGTATTTTAAATCGGTAAGAGGCCTCGGTTATCGCTTCGACCCTTAAGAGTTCCGTAAGTTGTTCATTTTGGTACGAGGTTAGTAATTGGGGGATTTTGGCGTCAAGCTGCAGACTCAATCACCTCGACATGCTGGCGCGCATGCCTCGGCTCTTCGCTTTGCTTTCCTAAAACTCCCTCCAATTCTTAACCTCTTCACATTTGGATAGAAATCTACTCTAAATTCTTTCTATGTTATACTTTTTTAAAGAGGACTTTCATGAAATATTTAATATTTTTTATAATAATATTTTCTACTTTTGGTAGTAGCGATGAAGTTTATCATAAAGATTATCTTTATCGATACGCTTCAATGCACCCAACTAAGTATGTAGTTTTTCTCTACTCTGATTCTAAGAATGGACAAGAGGAGAAAGACTCTAAGTCTATAATAGATGAGTCACTTAAGAGAGTAAAAGCCGATATTGAAAAGATTCAAATTTATGCAAGCCCTAATTTTGAAAAAGAGATTGGGTTTCTTAAGGAAGATGGACTCTATTTAAATAATAAGAAAATATGTCGAAAAAATGATTTAGGGCTTCTCCTTGGTCTGAAAACATTTGAAAAAATTCGATGGCCGTATTGTAGGGAAGCTGGAGTTTATTATTCAGGTCGCGAATCTTGGAATATGTTTTTTCTAGCAGAGAAAGTAACAGGTAAATCTGTTGAAATTGGAGTTGGTGAAAATAAGTACTTTATTAAGAGGGGGCAAATTCCTGCGATTGAGGATATTTTTAAGCCAACTTTTGAAACAGTTAAGGAAACAGTCACTGAATTTGATAAATTTGAGAAGCTAAGAAAAGAAGTATGTAAGCTTTTTAAAAGTGGCACAAGTGAACAACTTATAGATTATATGAATAAAAATAAAGTAAAACACAATTTAGAAAAAGGCGGAGCTCTTAAGAAAGGAATTGTATTTGCGGATAGGTACCGAAAAGACCTTGAACAGGTTTGTAACTATAGTAATCTGTGGCTAGTGAAAAGATATAATGCTGAAAAAAATAGAGTTAAATTAAATATTAAGTCGAAAAGTATAGGGTATAAATATTCAGAAGGAGGTTCAGGTATAGGATATCTTTACTTTCACTTTAAACCAGAAAGTGGTTGGAGGCTTACGTCGGTTAAGTATCCAATAAGGGCTTTAGATAAAGATATATCTTTATCTCCAGATGGTACTGTTAAATATAAAAAATGAGCGACTCTTGTAAACTATCCTATAGGGTTGGTTTTACTATATAATGCGGGGTGGCTATTCAAGTTCAAATGGCAGCATTATCATGCCAGTGTTTTACCATTAAATTTAAAACAAGGATTACATATGAGTTTATTAGCTGGAAAGAAGGCCCTTATCTTAGGTGTGGCAAATGACCGCTCTATTGCATGGGGAATAACTAAAGCATTAAAAGAACATGGAGCAAGCGTTGCTCTTAGTTACCTTAATGAAAATCTTCAAAAGAGAGTTGATCCATTGGCCGATGAAGCTGGTGCGGATTTTACCTTCGAGATGGATGTAACAAATGATCAGCATTACGAAGATATTAGAAAAACAGTAGAAGAAAAGTGGGGCAAGTTTGATATTTTGATTCACTCCCTTGCATTCGCTGATAAGAATGATTTGAAAGCAAATTTTACAGACACTTCAAGAGAAGGTTTCAAAATGGCCTGTGATATTTCGGCCTTTTCTCTTATTGGTTTATGTCATGCACTCAAGCCACTTATGAATGAAGGAGCAACAGTGCTGGCCATGACTTATCACGGTTCAGTTCAAGTAGTTCCAGGTTATAACGTTATGGGAGTAGCGAAAGCTGCTCTAGAAAGTTCAGCTCGTTATCTTGCTGATGATCTTGGACCTGAAGGGATTCGCGTAAATTGCATCTCGGCTGGGCCAATTAGAACTCTTGCCGCTTCTGGTGTACCAGGAATGAGAAAGATGTTTGATACCATCGAAGAGCGCGCTCCTCTTAGAAAAAATGTTTCACAAGATGATGTTGCTGGAACAGCAGTTTATCTTTCGAGTACTCTCAGCAATGGGGTTACCGGACAGGTCATCTATGTGGACAGTGGGATTTCCACCATCGCATGTGTCTAAAACAAAAAAGCCTCTTAGAAATAAGAGGCTTTTTTATTATCATCAATTTTAATTCATTTTTATTTCTTAGTGATCGTGAGGCTCACTCAAAGCTTCATCATCAAAAGATGTCATAGCAATGATTAGTGAAATCGGTAGTAGTGCCCAAGTTCCAATCAAACATAATCCTACAAATACTGAAAAGCTCATAATTAATCCTTACTGTTATTTTCAACTATTTTAATGCAAAGAAGCTCGATTTTCTACTATTTTTTAAGGGATTTAGCTCTCCTTAGGAGTAATTCTGGTTGGAAAAATCAGGTAGGCGGCCCTAAAACTAAGATAGGTTAGCGGAAAGGCGCACAAAACATCGAGGGTATAGTGATAACGCATGCTAAGAGTCGCTCCAATAATTAGGCAGGTTAGCCCAAGCATATAGAAACGGTGGGAGTGTTTCATGCGAAAAAGCCATAGGGTGGTCAAAACAGCTATTCCCGTATGACCGCTAGGGAAGCAATCGATAAATGTGGTTTGGCCATTTTGGACCAATTGATAGAGAAATTGTCCAAAACCACTGAGAGGAAGTTCATAAGTGAAAAAGTTGGCCAAAAAATATTGAGGTCCAGTAACAGGAACTCCCAAGTAGAAAAGGTAATTAATACTGTAGAAGAGAATCATGCTGGCAAAATATCTTCCTAACTTATATTTCTTCTTAACTGGAAGAGAGCGGTAATAGAGAACGCCACCGTAAAAAGGTAGCAGAAAATAAGTCATGTAACTTAGAATCATAAGGTCATAGAAAATCCATATGGGAAAATTTATGGCCTGCAAGCTTTGCAAGTTTTGAAAAATAACATCTGCCACAGGATTTCCAAAAATGATCTCATCAAAAGATGCTAAAGGGCCATCAAGTCTTCTTACTCCTCCAGCACTAGCATCAAAAACTCCAACTAAGTAATAGTTAAGAATAATAGTGAGCCCTAGAGGAATAGTATTAATAAAGAGTTTTGCAAGATTAGATAACCAGACAATCTTTGGCCTTAATAAATAAAAAACTAATGAGATCACAACGGGAGATAGGGCCAAGGCCTGAAATCTTCCAAAAGCAAGGCCAGATAAAAAGAACAAAAAAGTATTGTAGAAGGAAGTAAAGAGAACGATTCGGCTTAGGCCAAAATCACCCCGATAATTATCCCATGCCTTTTGAATCTTATGTTCGAACATGGGATTATTTTATCATAGATTTAACGTTTAAACGTTAAATACAGAGCATCTAAAATACAGAGTACCTACCTAACACAAGTATAATAAAACTCACGGTCATTGATTTCCCAACGATTTCTTACCGGCGAAGGATTTCTTAAAGTTCCTTTATAAACCTTTCCGCTTCTTAGTGCCCATGCTTTATCACCGAGAGTAATTCCACCATTCCAAGAGCCATAGTTACCAATGATTTCTAATTCACTTGAATTTGGAAGACGCCCACCCATTGTCTGGCACATATCTTTTGCACTTGAGAGGTCCCAAACTTTATCAATGTCACCATTGATTCCACCTAGAAGAGTAAGCTTTGAGTTTCTAATTTTAATAGTTGATGGAAACTTAGTTCTTTGAAAGTCTTCAAACATTGTCGAACCAATTTTGCTCATGACTGTTGCTGGTTTTCCTGTTCCCATATAAGTTTTTGTATCACCATAGCGACCAACGAGAGTAACAGTTACCACAATATTTCCCTTACAATTTGGTGCTAAGGTATAACTTCCATAGGCAACATAATCCAGTTGATCAAATATATCTTCAGGAACATACCCTGGTCTTTGTCCATTTCTAGCAGCATTAATAATATGACGAGCACCAGGTAGGTGATTAAAACTGATATTTCTATTAGATGGTCTTAGGTTTCTATAATACTGATCAACATAACCCTTCAAAGTATTTTCTAGCGTTACATCAAGATACTTTCCTTGCAGAGCGAGTCGCTTATTCTTGTCATAGAGAGCATCAAAAGCAAGAAGCATTTGTAGAGCTTCTCTTCCTTTAGCACCAGAGTACATAAGATCAGAGGCCAGATCCGTCATCTCTCTCATATACTCACTACGAGTCTGAGAAAAAGATTGCTTATACTGACAAAGATCCGCTCCTCTAATAAAAGGAATCGTTGGCCATAGCTTTGCTGTGTTACCAGCAATAGCCGCCTGTGCGAATAAACTAAGAAATACTAGAAAAAGACTCTGTGCTGTCTTCATAAAACCAACTCCCAACTTGAATAAAAAAGGATTTATATATTACCGGGAGGTAGTTGATAAGGGCATCGTGTAGAATTTTCAGTATCTTATATTGTACTAATACAAGAAATTCTTATGAATATATTCAACGGTCATTTTAACATTCTCTTTGGGAGTATGCTGTAAAACACCGTGTCCTAGCCCTGCAATCCACTTATTCAGATCGCAACCGCTGCCTTCCATGGTTTGCCACCATCTAGCTAACTTAGGCTCTAAAAGCTCCCATGGAAGATGTAGGTGAGAAGGGTCGATATTTCCCTGAATATAGTAATCAGAACCAAGCTCTTTAAGAGTTGCCGGAAGATTCGATCTCCAGTCAATTCCTAGCACATCTAAATTATCATCTTGAATTTCACGAAGGTAATCGATATGAGTGAGTTTCGAGTAATAAGTAAGAGGGATATTTGGAAATTTGGCCTTAATGGCCTTGGTCACAGTTTTTAGAGCGGCAAGTGGAAATTCTTTAAAGTCATGAATATCCAGTTCTCCAACTGCTGTATCAAAAAGACAGATGCCATCGGCTCCACCTTCAATTTGTATTTCAATATTTCTAATAAGCGAAGGCATAAGAATTTCTAAAAATCCCTGCCAGCGTCCATCGTAGAAACCATTTTTTGAATCAGTAAGGTTTCCAGCATGTCCACCCTCAACAGCGTAAGTATAAAGAGTAAAAGGAGCCCCTACAAAACCAAGGAGAGTTTTATCTGTTGGTAATTCTTTTTTAAGAAGCTTTAAAGCATCCGCTTGAAACTTGTAATAAATATCTTCAGATTGAGCAGGCTTCATCATTGATAATTTATCAGGAGAGTCTAGCTTCATATCCATTTTAGGGCCGGGGTTATAAACCAGCCCCATGTTAAATAATTCAAGAGGGTAGAGGATATCACTAAAAAGAATGGCTGCATCAAAATCAAACTCTCTCATCGGGCCCATGGTAATTTCACAGGCAAGATCTGGAGTCTTACACATAGTCACGAAATCGCTATTCTTTCTAATATTTTGATAGTGGTCGTGATAGCGACCAGCTTGTCTCATAAACCATACCGGCACTTGAGTTTTTCCATTAATGTTTTTTCTATCTTGATAAAGACCCATACTTATTCCTTTATAATTAACTTATATCCGATTCCGCGTACGCTTTGAATCATCATTTTTTGTGTACTATCTGTTTCACACCATTTTCTTAACTTCACAATATAATTATCAATGGTTCTATTGCTTGGAAATTTATCATCTCCCCAAATTTGATGAATGATTTTTTCTCGATCTAAAACTTCTGGCGAAGATTCAAAGAGCATTTTAAGAATGGCACATTCTTTTTGAGAAAGCGCAATGGTCTCACCATGAGCATCAACAATTTCATAGCGGTTAAAATAAATTTTTAAATTTCCAATACTAATTTCATCGCGAAATTTTTCAAGGCCAGAATCAAAATCACTTATCCTTTGAAGTCTTAAAAGTAATTCCTTAAGAGCAAAAGGTTTGGTGATATAGTCGTGGGCCCCAATTTCAAGACCTTCAACTTTAGTATCAGGATCATTAAGAGCAGAAAGAAAGAGAAAGACAAAGTCGGAGCGCTCTGCTCGCCATTGTTTTGCCAAATCAAGTCCACTACCATCAGGTAAACCAATATCTAAGAGAACAATCTTTGGTTTAACTTGGTCGAACAATACCTTGGCTTCTTTTACATTCTTGGCCCAATGAACTTCATATTTTTGAGTTTCTAAAAACTCTTGGAGGGTTGAACCTAGGTTAATTTCGTCTTCAACTAAGAGAAGCTTTCTTGTCATGATGAAAGTCCTTGTTGAAGAATAAAGGTTACTTTCCACTTTTCTTTTGCTTCGACACTAAAGGCACCGCCCATCATCTTGGCAAGGCGTTCACAGAGGTAGAGACCAATACCGCTACCTTTTGAACTTTCATGCTTATAAAATAAACGACCGAGCTTTTCTTTATTACCAGAGAAATGGCCATTGTCTTGATATTCAATTTCAATTTCACTGCCAAGTTTTGATAAGTTAAGGGTGACAGATTTTTCGCTACAGTGACGAGAAGTATTTTCAATAAGGTTTCGAATAATAAGTTCAAGTGCGTAGTAGTCCGCACTGACGATTAAGTCTTTATCACCAGTCACTTTAATTTCAAGGTCGCTATTCCACTTATTCAAAATGTCTTCAACAAATTTGTTGAGATCAATATTTTCCATATTGAGATTTCCGCCACCTTCTATACGGCCTAGCTGTAAAATCTTATCCATTTGATCTTCTAGCTTCTTACTATCTTCAATTAAGCGATTGGAATAGGTTTGGATTTTTTCTAAGTCGATATTCTTATTGGCGGCCAGGTTTTCAATAACTTCTGCTTGTAGTCTCATGGAAGCAAGAGGAGTTTTTAATTCATGAGTCATTCCTGCATAGAATGATTGCATCCCCTTCGTTTTCTTGCGGTCTCTTATATAGAGAATAAGTAGAGAAATACTAAGGAGAATGAGGATAACAAGAAAAGTTGCACCTTCCCACTTAAGCATATTCATCATTTTAAGAGAGCGATCTTTTGGTAGAAAACTTTGTAGTTTAATAAAGGTGAAAAGCCACCAAGCTCCTAAAGCTGTTAAGTAGGAAATATAGAAAAAACTAAGATATAGAAAAAGATCTCTTTTTAATAACTTTGTGAATTTGAGATCTTTCAGTTTTCCCATTTAGTTCCACAACCTCTTCTCTAGATCTGCAATGACATCATCGTTGTGAGCAAGACTAACAAATCCAACTTCATAAGCATTAGGAGCAATGTAGATCCCTTTATCTAAAAGAGTATGAAAAAGTGGAGTGAATCCAACTCCTAAGTCTGCAGGAATATCACAAGCTCGATTAATTTCACCTTTTGGACTAAACCAAAAAAGACTGGCACGAGAATAAAGAGAGTAATCTTTAAATTGCCCATTATTAAATTCTGCGAGCCACTTATTAAAAATACCAACGATTCTTTCTGTATAGCCATTAATTTTCTGATAATTCTCTTTTGTAAGTTGTTCAAGAGTGGCCAGTCCACCAACCATGGCCAGTGGATTAGCACTAAGTGTTCCCGCTTGGTAAACAGGACCAAGTGGAGCAAGCTTTTCCATGAGCTCTTTCTTCGCCCCAAGAGCGCCTACCGGTAGACCACCACCAATAATTTTTCCATAGGTCACGATATCTGGAGTGATACCTGTGACTTCTGCCATACCACCAAAGGCCATTCTAAAACCGCTGATCACTTCATCAAAGATAAGGAGAGCATTATTTTCTTTGGTCACTTCTCTTAAGAATTCTAAGTATTCTTGGGTCTGTGGTAAGAGACCATTGTTGGCCGGAAGAGGCTCAACAATAATGGCGGCAATCTGATCTTTATGGTCTTTAAAACAATCTTTAATTCCTTGGATATCACCTAATTCTAAAATGAGAGTGTCATCTGCACAGCCAGCCGGAACTCCAGCACTAGAAGCTTCTGCTTCTCCGGCCAGACCTGAGCCAGCTTTAATGAGCATAGAATCTACGTGTCCGTGATAGCAGCCGTTAAACTTAATAATTTTATTTCTTCCTGTATATCCACGGGCAAGTCTAAGTGCAGTCATCACAGCTTCTGTTCCTGAATTTACAAAGCGAATTTGATCAATGAATGAAATTTTATCAATAAGAAACTTGGCAAGAGTTAGTGAGTAGGGTTCGCATGCTCCGTAACTCCATCCCTTTGCCATCTGCTCATTTAATTTCTCGTGAACCTTCTTTTCAGTGTGTCCCAAAATGAGAGGACCAAAGCTCATGCAGAAATCTATATAATTCTTATCTTCAGTATCGGTGAAGTAAGCACCATTTGCTTCTTTAAAAAACCTAGGTGCAAGCTCAAGGCCTTTGAAACTTCTCACCGGACTGTGAACTCCTCCTGGAACAAATTTCTTACTTTCTTCAAATAGGTCTTTGTTGTTACTCATAAAATTCCTTATCATTATATTTTATTATTTTAATTATCTCATTAACCACTGATCAAAAGTTTTCAAACTATAGAATGGGTGCACATCAATATTACTTTCTTTAAAAAGTTCATATGTTTTTCCTATTCCACAACAATGAATAGCGTTGATGATTTTTGGATGTTTTGAAATATAAGTTTGGTATTGACGATAGCTAGTCCAATAGAAAATAGGACAATCTTCAATCTTTTCTTTTTCATCTTGGGTACTCTCACTAATTTCTAAATCATAAGTATGAATCTTCTTGCTCTTTAGATTTTGGAAAGAATTACTGGATTGATCATGAGTTAAAAGAGTGACTTCTCCTTGCGCTTTATTATTTTTTTCAAACATTGAAATCAGTGCAGAAGAAAGATACTTTTCGATTAAACTAAGTCCTATAGAATCAGAAGAACCATTTACCCAGTAACCAGCTTTGGCCAAGGTTCTCATAGTCTTTGTCCCCGCGGCCCAAAGACTTGATGGACTTGCATTACTATTCTTTAAAGACTCAAGGGTATGTAGAGATGTGACAACAAGAGGAGCGTTACAGGTAAACTCTGTTACGATAGGCTTTTTTGTTGTTAGCTCATCTACAAGATAACGCTCAAAATTGAAATTCATTTTTTCAAGAGCTTTGGGAGATATACCTATGAAGGCCTTTTGGAATTGCGCCTTTATTGGTTTAGATATCCCCTCAAGAGTTTGATACTCAATCTGAATATCGTTGACGACACCTTTTTGGGAAACAAGATAATTTTCTCCAATTTTAGTCACGTTGATACCAACAGCGAGATGACAGCCGCCACCATAGGTTTGAAAGAGTTGTCTCTCAATTTTTACTTCATCTTTTGTTAGTTTATGATCAACGGTTTGCAGTGCTTGAAGAAGCTCACCATTATCGTCTCTTGTTCTTAAGCATTCTATTCCAAGAGCTCCCTGTGAAGCCGCAGATGGAAATGTTGATTGAGGTAAGATCATATACTCTAAGTTTTCAATCAGAGGAGTGAGCTCCTTAGAAGCTTTCTCATCAAGAGCGAGTCTTTCAATTCCAGGAAAGGCCAAAACAATGGCGTGATAATCTTGATCGTTTAGTTTTTGCAATCGAGTATTAACATTACCACGTAGCATTTTTGTTCTTACGTCTATGTTCTCACCATAAGGAAGATAAGCATTTAGCTTTGCTTCAATATTAACGATTCGTCTTGGAGAGCTTGTACCCACAATAAAATCTTCATTAAACTTTTTATCTTTTAACAATTGAAGAATATCTTTTCTAATGAAGAGAATATCATTTCCAAAAGTTCTTTCTGTTATGGCCGCTAACTGAAACTCTTTAGGACGATCTGAACCTAGATCTTTATAAGAGTGAACAACTAAGTCTACTTCACCTTGAAGAAGCGCGTGATCTAACTCTTTGGTAAAAAAGTCTTTTCCATCAAGCTGCCAAAGTGGCTTATCAGTTTTTAAATCACCTTCTGTTTTGATTTTTTTAAGTTCAAACTTATGATTCGTTTTTTGCTCAAGAAGGTCTTTTATTTGGTTGCATTGTGTAACTGCGAGGAGACTTCCACGAGTCCCGATGATGTATTTTTTCATAGGGAATTTCTATCAAAAATTTCAGGAGATGTCTGCCTTTTCAGGGAGGTATTTAGCGTCTTAGAGGAAATCTAAACTTTTCTGTGACACTGGAGTAGAAGAGACTCTTTTTTCAACGATTTTTTGGATATTTTGTTTCGCAAAATGGATTTTTTGCTTATAGATCTGGCTCATTTCTTGTCCATGAGCAAAGATTTCATTTAGTTTTACGATATTATGGGCAAGATTAAATGACTCAGAGAAAGCGGAAGGCTCCCCAAGGCAAATAGCATAAGTTTCATCATGGTTATCTTTCCAAGAGTAAACTATATCATCTGCTATCTGAAAGGACTCACAGCCAATAGTATTTATCACCACATCAAAGTCATGAATGTTTTGGTGGTCTTGCCAGTCTTTAATATTTAGATCGAAGTGTGTTGAGAGTTCTTTAACTCGGGAAGTATTTCGAGCACAGATAGTGAAATCGAATTTTCTATGGGTAATTTTAATAATATCTTCGGCCATTTGTCCTGAGCCAAGAATAAGAATCTTCTTACCTTTCTTATATTTTTGAGAAATTAACTTTCGCACAATTCCTGCATAGGTAAGTAAACCGATCTCTTGCAGATGATTTCTTCTGATTTCTTTTGCATCTTTGAATAGTTTTTCAAGAACTCTTAAAACGCGACCGTTGATTTGATCATTAGAGGTAAACTCGTGATAGGCCTGCTTAAATTGTGAAACAATCTCATATTCACCTTGAATCTTACTTTTAAGACCACAGATTGTTTCTAATAAGAAATGATAGCCAGCATCTCTGGCCATAATATCAACTTTTTGTGTTGTTGGACCTTTCACATAAGAAAGGGGAGCTTTGTCCATTCCAACAATAATAACTCGTTGGCAGGTCTTAAGAAGAAAGACATCTCCCCTTGGTACAAAGGGGATTGACGAATTTACAGGTAAATTTACAACGGTTAAGCTCTCTAGCATTCGTATAATTTAACAGGTTTAGAGTAGCTTTTTGTCACAGAAATGTAGATTAAGGAAATTTTTTAAAGCTTACCATTACATCATTTTCATCTTTGTTCGCATCTGGTAAGTTGCTCACATGAATGAATCAGTGGATACATTGGCCGTAAGAAGGCGTCGCGTTAATAAAGTGGTCACTTTTCCTACCCGATTAGCAGGGTGGTTTGGTCCATTAATGCCTGCTTTTATGCGAAGAATGTTCAAAAGTCTCGACCGTAGAGTTGATGGTGCCATAAGTTTCTTTTTTCGTCATTACGGAAAGACAAAATTTATGATCGCTATGAGTAAAAAAGCTCAGGTGATGGGTCTTGAAGAGTTATTTCTCTCTGGTCCAAAAGCTTTCCTATACTTTTTTCTTTATTATCTTGTAAGAGATACAATACTTTATATTATTATCCCGATTATGTTCGCTAACTTAACTTCTGGAATTTAAAAAAAGAAAATGGTCCAACTCTATTTATACTCAAAATTATTGGCCTCCATTGTTCTTTTTATTTATGGACTAAGACTTCTTTCTTATAATCTATTAGAAGTTTTTGAACTCCCACTCTTTCGTTTATTTCGTGATTCAAAAGGCTCTTCTTATAAGTCCATGTTAAAAGGTTTTGCACTAGGAGCACCATCTCTTGAATGTCATAAGCTGACTAGTAGTGTGGGGGGAATGGTTCAAGCGGGACTTCTTTCTCAGCGCCACGCTTTAGTGGTCACAAGCTTTGGACAAATCTTCAGTGTCTTTGGTCTGGTCTTGGCCCTTTTAATTCCTCTTGATAAGGGAATTGTCATGATGGGCTTTGCCATTGTTCCTCTTTTATTGGCCAGGGGAAAATGGGAAGAAGTTTTTAGAAACCTCGCTTTTGTACTGATTGGAATTGGTATCATTAGCTTTGCTCAAGCTCTTATGTATGAAGGGGTTTTGGTCATTCAGCAGCATCATGAAATCATCAGATTTCTTAATAATTCTGTTATCGTCAGTGTTATTTCGGGAACTATTATTGGCTTTCTTTGCTTACTGATTTTTGAAAAGGACACTATACTTCTGGTTCTTTTCTTTAAGCTAGGAATCCTTTTCCCTCATGATCAACATGTTTTTCTCGTTGCCCTTAGCATTCCAATCATAGGCTGTTCATTAGGCTTTTGGCCGCTCGCGAATAAATCAAATATTTATGGGAAGAGATTCTTTAAGGTTCTTATCTTAAGCGAAGTCGTTTTACTGGCGTTCTTTATTCCTATCATGCTTCGCTTTCCTGAAATATTCTCTAATCCACTAGTTTTTATTTTCTTAGTGATTAGTTTTCGTTTCATTAAGTATTTGGCCATTATTTCGGCCCATTCTTTTCTATCAAAAATTGCTCTTAAATTATTTCCACAACAAGGACATCGGGAGAATTTTCAACTTGGAGTTTTAGGGGATTCAAGAAATATTTCTCCTCCGCTGGCCCTCATTCAAGCGGGTTTTCATTTAGCAAAATTACAGTCGGTTATTGTGCGAATGTTTGATCTTGTTCAGTCCTATGTGACCACAGATTATCACGCTCGAAATTTAGCAAAAATTAAAGACTACGAAAGAATTATTGATAACATGCAAGAAGAGATTCATTTCTATTTACGTGGAGTAAGTGAAAAAGAGTTAACTTCTCATCAGGCCTTCACCCTCCAAAAACTAATGCTTCAATCACAGCAATTAGAAACGATTAGTGACTATCTCGATAAAATTGCCAGCTATCTGACGGCCTTTCTTGAAAGCGGAGAGAAGTTCGATTCAATGGAAGGATCTGTTCTTACTTACTTCCAAGAAGTCAGCGAATTCTTCACTAAAGTAAGTTCAACCCTTCCTCTAAAAACTGAAGATGATCAGGCCATTTCGGAGTTGAATCGCAGTATAAAATTAAAAGGAATTGGTCTCAAGCAAGATCTCGGTGAATTAATTGATGGCCAACAGGTCAGTAATAATGGGGTATTCATGCTGAGTGATCTTTTTAACGCAATTAAGAAAGTTCGCTCACACTCTCTTCGCCTCTTTAATAATCTCCTTTAATAATTTCCTTTAAATCTTTTAAAAACCATTGAACAAACCTTTCCAAATAAGATAAGGTTAGACGTAAAGGGTATTCTATTGACTCGTAGCAGTACGTGTCAGCAAAACTGAGAGGCAAATATGGAATTAATGTTTGGTGCAGATAGTATTTTAGAAAGAGGAAAAGGACTAACTTTTGATGATGTTCTTATGGTTCCTCGTCACTCAACAATCAACTCTAGAAAAATACCGGTTCTTACTAGCCAGGTTACAAAGAATTATAAAATAGATATCCCAATTGTGACTGCCAATATGGATACGATTACTGAAGCACCAATGGCCTGTGCCATGGCAAAGCTTGGTGGTCTCGGAATTCTTCACCGTTTTATGGATGTGGAAGATCAAGTGAAGCAAGTTAAAGAAATTATCAATTTTCAAAATGAAAATAAATTAAATACACCAATCGCTGCGAGTATTGGGGTTAAAGAAGAAGGAATGAAAAGAGCAGACTACTTAGTAGATGCTGGTGTTCAAATCCTAACTCTTGATATTGCCCACGGTGACAGTGTGATGATGCTGGAAGTTTTAGAGTATGTTAAAAATAAATATCCAAATATTGATGTTATTGCAGGTAACGTGGCCACTCCAGATGGTGTGAGACGTTTGATCGAAGCCGGAGCTGACAGTGTAAAAGTTGGTATTGGACCAGGATCAATGTGTACGACTCGTATTATTACTGGACACGGAGTTCCTCAGCTTACTGCTGTTGCCCTCGGTGTGAGCGAAGCGAAGAGACACGGAATTCCAGTTATTGCTGATGGTGGAATTAAGACGAGTGGCGATATTGTGAAGGCCCTTAGTGCTGGAGCACAAGTGATTATGGCCGGATCATTAGTTTCAGGAACATTAGAAACTCCAGGTGAATTAAAATCAGGAAAGAAAGAATATAGAGGCATGGCCTCAAAGTCTGCTCAAGTTAGCTGGAGAGGTGAACTTCCAAAAGGGATGGCCGCTGAAGGTGAAGCAACTCTTATTCCATGTAAGGGAAGTGTGGCCGATGTGATTAACGAACTCACAGGTGGACTTCGTTCAGGAATGACTTACCTTGGTGTTGATTCAATTCCAGGAATGAAAGAAGCAGGACTCTTTATGGAAATGTCTAGCTCTGGAATGGCAGAGTCAAAGCCTCACGGTGTAAGAGGTTAATTAAATGGGTAAAATGCAAAACATCATTCTTCAATACAAAAAGCTGAATGATCGAATTGAAAGTCGTGAGAACTCCAAGGCCGAAAGAGAAAAGGTCTTTAAAAATATTGAGGAGATCGCAGCGGACTTTAGTGAAACCTATATTAAGACATTTCAAAAAGTTCTTGATGCATCTTTACCCAAACTCTATGACGGAATTAATTACGATGACTCTAAAGTCGATCTAAAAGAATTAGTAAAAGATAATAGTGTTGTGCTTGTTCCTAATCATCAATCTCATGTTGATTATCTTGCAATTAATTATATGTTCTACAAAAGTTACAAGAAGCCTCTCTATGTAGCTGGTGGAAATAATTTAAATATTTTTCCTATTGGAAAACTCTTTAGAAAATCAGGATGCTTCTTTATTAGAAGAAGTTTTCAAAATGATATAACTTATAAACTAACTCTTGAGGCCTATCTCTATTATTTATTAAAAGAGAAGAAGCCTATTGAGTTCTTCTTTGAAGGTGGTCGTTCACGTACGGGAAAACTTCTCCCTCCACGTTATGGCCTTTATGGAATGCTTCTCGATGCTTATCAACAACTCAAAGAAGAAGAACCAGAAAGAAAGTTATACTTCGTTCCAGTCTCTATTGCTCACGAATATGTGCCAGAACAAAAAAGCTTGGCCAAAGAACTTGGTGGAGCAAAAAAGAAGAAAGAAAGCACAACTCAGCTCTTTGGACTCTTTAAGTTATTTGCTTACCAATTTGGAAGTGTCCACATCAAATGTGGTGAGCCTATCAAAGTGATGGACTATAACTCTGAAAACCTAAAAAGTTTTACTCAAGATCTTGCCTTTCAGTGCTTTCGTCGCGTTGGTAAGAATATGATGGTAACTCCTACTAGTTTACTTGCGCTCATTCTTTTAGATGAAGCAACTGGCGCCATGACTTGGCAGGATATTATCAATAACGCTAAGGCCATCCTGGAATATTGTAATAAATTTGATGTTCCAATTACTGACTCTCTCAAGGATGATAAGTGCCAGCCAAGTTTAGAACGGGCCATGGATATTCTTGTTGGTAACAAGAGAATTAATGTTATTGGACGTGAGCATCACGGAACTCTTTATTACTCTATAAGAGAAGAATGTCGTCAAGAGATTCTCTACTTTAAAAATACAATTCTTCACCACTTCCTTGTGCCATCTATTATTAGTTACGCTTGGATTAATCTCTTCAATGGTGGAATCGTTAATGTTCAAGATCTAAAAGACTTTTTCTTAGAACAAAGAAATCAACTTAAGCATGAATTCTATCTTCCTACAGTGAAACAATTCTTCCTAACTACTTTAAAAGTTATCTCCGATGCTATTGGTAGAAAGGTCGAAAGTTTGGAAGATATGATGGAGTTAAGTCATAAAGAACTTTATGCTATTGCCAGTAAGGTAGGAATTTTTACTCGGGCCCTTAGTTATATCAATGAAGGCTACTATGCCAGTGCTCTTACGGTAAGAAGTCTTATGAAAGAATATCCAGAAGGTTTTAAAATGGATTCTTTTAATAAAAAAGTGAAAAGCGTTTTTGAAGCGGAAAAAGAATTAGGAAGAGTTATTCGTTATAGCGAATCTTTTTCTCTCCCTCTAACAAAGAATAGTATTAAGTATATGGGACATCAGAACTTATTAAATTTTGAGGACGGACATTATAAAGTCGATGACTCAGAGAAATTAGATAGTTTGATTAACTCCTATGAGAAAGGTTTAACAGATCAGTTAACATTTAACTTTAGGGCACCAAGTCTATGATGGCCTTTGATCAACTCAAAACAATAGAGACACCTAATAGCCGCTTAGTTTACTACCAAGTGGAAAGTCCAAGTGAACCTTGGCTACCTTACTTAGGTGATCTCATTAATAAATTAGAAAATATTCCGAATGTTCAATTGGCCAATGATAAGACCTATCTTTATTTTTTCAAATCCAGCTCAGAAAAGGATTTTTACGAATCTGCTTATTGGGTGGGAAGAGAAATTATTGGGTTTATTCCTGAGAATGATCTGCAGGGTGCCAAGAGCTATGACTTATATCATTCAAAAGCTTTTAGCTTTGATTTGTCGCTAGAGTCAGAATTAGGTAAAATACTGTCGGGCGAATTATATAGAGCAGAGCAACAGCTACGTTCTCTTGCGGGGAGTCAATTGGCCCCTACTTGGAGAGTTTGCTTAGCAAAATCTAGCGAACAAGAAAAAAATTGGAGACTAAGCATTCAGTTTTTTCAAAACTCTTGATTTTATACTAGATGCTTTAAGTAAATACGTGTATTTTAATGGCAAGATAATCAATTTTGGAGGTTAACTATCAGACCAAAAGGTAGAGGAAAAGGGCGCGGTCCAATAGACAAAGGCCCTCGAATAAATGATGCAATTAGAGTTCCTGAAGTAAGACTAATCGGTGATGACGGTACCGCCTATGGTGTACTTTCTATTGATGAAGCAAGAAGAATTGCTGGAGACCAAGGTCTCGATCTAGTTGAAGTTTCCCCTAATGCAAAACCTCCGGTTTGTAAGGCCATTGACTATGGTAAGTTCAAGTATGAACAACAAAAGAAAGCCGCCGAAGCTAAGAAAAAGCAAGTGGTCAGTCAGTTAAAAGAAATTCAGTTAAGACCAAATATTGAAGCCCATGACTTAGAGACTAAGTTAAAAAGAGGTTATAAGTTTCTCCTTCAAGGAGATAAGGTCAAGATGTTGATGCAATTTAGAGGGCGAGAAATGGCCTACCGCGAAGCAGGAATGGAGAAGTTTAAGTCTATCATCCAAACTGTCGTCGATTACGGTGCTCAAATTGAATCAGAACCAAAAATTATGGGTAATAGAATTATCACTATCCTGGCACCAGATCGAAAAGCACTTGATCAAAGGGTGAAGGAAGAAAAGAGAGAAGCACAGCTTGAAGCTAAAGAGGCGAAAGAAGCTAGCGAAGCTCAATCTTAAAAATAAAACGTAATTACAGTTAGTTAGAAGGCTCCTCGTTGGGGCCTTTTTTTATGACTAACTTTATAAATTCGTTTACAAGTTGTTGATAAATTGTTAAATATATCAATCTTTATTGAAGTAAAAGTGAAATGGATCAGGAGATATCGATGCCTAAGATGAAAACACGTCGTGCGGTTGCAAAAAGATTTAAGGCAACAGCAAACGGAAAGTTAAAAAGAAAAAGAGCGAACCTAAGACATATTCTTACTAAGAAGCCACATACTGCTAAGAAAAGAGCTGTGAAAACAGACTATGTTCATGAAGCAGATGTAGCAAGAATTAAGAGATGCCTACCAGGTGTTTAAGTAACAAGTTTTATTAATTGAGGCTTGGGTGAAGTGCTGAATGTCATAATGATAAGGCCCCCAAGGATTCGTTAGAGGAGAAATATATGGCACGAGTTAGACGTGGTTTTAAGGCCAGAAGAAGAAGAGCAAGAGTTTTTAAACTAGCAAAAGGTTATCACTTCGACAGAAGAACTAAGTTTAGACATACAGTTCAAACTGTTAAGAGAGCTCTTCATTACAGTTACATTGGAAGAAGATTATTAAAAAGAGATATGAGAAGACTTTGGGTTACTCGTATATCTGCAGCTAGTAAAGCACTAGGTGGAAACTACTCTAAGTTTATGGGAGCTCTTAAGAAAAACGGAGCAACTATCAACAGAAAGATGCTTGCAGATGTTGCTGCTCGTGACTTTGACGGTTTCAAAGCAATCTACGAGTCAGTATCTAAGTAAAATTAAATAAATTTTTTATAGAAGAAAGCCTCGAGAAAATCGGGGCTTTTTTTTTACCAAATTTTTTGAAATTAACTTTTAAAATTATCTAAGACGACGAGATCTTCTGTCTCTTGGATTAACGGCTCCTCGAAGATACTTACGAAGATAAGCATCCCAATAGGCCTCATCGGCAATATCATGCCAAACCTTATCAATGCGATTAAATCTTTCGGCAATAACAATCTTACAACCAAACTGAGGTTTTTGAGTATTGAAGTGGGCTTCAGAACGATAGCCACCCCAAGTGGTATGAACCTGTTTCTTCTTCGATTTAATTTTGTAGTTCGCAAAAATTCTTGATTCTTTCGTAATCTTTTTACAATAACTCTCTGGCTGTTCGGAAACAAAAAGACATGAGCACATCTCTTTTGCTAGTGAGAGAGCAGCACTTTCTGAAAAGTTATATTCACGTGGCTGAATCGTTGTCACTTCTTGAGCAAAACTTGAAAGAGTGAATAATAAAAGAAAGATAGTTTTCATTATTCCTCCAAGCTCGCTAGTAAAAGTTGATACATTTTATTTCTTTTAATTTTCTTATAAACCCCATCACTTCCTAATCTTACGATTATAAGGTTTTTAGATGGAATTAATCCCATGGTTTGTCCACGAAAGCCCATGGCCTGAACCAGTTCTTCAGGAGCAGCAGGGTAGGGTCTGCCATTTTCATTCATTGGAAGGATTCCGTTGAGCCAAAAATAAGCACCATAAGTTTCAACATTTAGACGTTGTTGTTTCTTTTCTTTCTTCGGGATATATAAAGCAGGTGCCACTTTCTTAATGGCGAAATCAACATATTCTTCGGTTAGGATTTCTTCGCCGTCCCACTTACCTTTATTTAAAAGAAGGTAACCAAGCTTGGCATAATCTCTAGCACTTGCGTGGGCATAGGCTCCACCCATAAAAGTACCTGAAAGGTCCTGTTCGAAAGTAACATTCTTCATACCGAGCTTATTAAAAACAGCAGTCCAAGGATAATTGTCATAAACTTCTTGATTGTTGATAGCTTTTTTTAAAATACCCATGGCAAGCATTGGCTCATGGGTACCATATTTAAATTGTGTTCCAGGTTTGTGCTTCATTGGAAGTTTTGAAACACCTAAGGCCACATTCTTATAAGCATGTCTTGAATAATAAACGGAAACAGAGTCACTAAAAATATCATGAATCGGGTGCTCTTCAAAAAAATCAAAACCTGAACTCATGTTAAGAACATGATGGAGTTTAATATCTTCAGCATCTTTACGGTTTAGGGTTGGAAAGTATTTATGAATAGGATCATTCATATCAAGAATTTTATTTTTAAGAGCACTGCCCATGATAATGGAAGTCATACTTTTTGTGAGTGACCACAGCATATGCTTCTTATTTTTGGTATAGCCATTGCTATAACCTTCATAAACCAAGTTACCATCTTTAATAATGACAATAGAGTCACTATTAAAGTTTCCTTCATCTTCCCAAACATAGTCTAAAAATTTATTGAATTTTTCTTGATTAAAACCCGATTCTTTAAGGGGCTTTGTTGGCCACTCTTTTGTGGGCCATATCTTTTTTTGATCATTATTTTCACTATTACTATTTAATTGAAGACTTGCACCATGACTTAAAGAACTCATCATAAGAATTGAAGACATGAGAATGGTCTTTATATGGTGGGACACAGGCTTTCTTTTCATAGTTATTAACTATCATATTCAGCTAAAATTATCCTTCTCAGTATAAAAACTTCATAGTTTAGAGAAATAGTGGAAAGATAAGTATTGAGAATATAAAGATAAGTAGGAGTCCTGAAAAATCAAAGATAATGCCTGATTTAATCATGTCTTTGAGTTTTAATTTTCCTGTGCCATAGACAATAGCATTGGGAGGAGTTGAAACAGGAAGCATAAAGCCAAAGCTTGCTCCAAGTGCAGCCGCCATGGTCAATTGAGTGGCAACAGAAGTAGTTAAACCTGAGCCTTGAGTTGCACCAAGAATAAGAGGAATTAAAAGGGCAGCACTGGCCGTATTTGAGCTAAACTCAGATAGAATAATTCCGGTGGCAATAATAATAATTGTTGGAAGAATGATAGATCCACCACTTTGGAAGTTAAACAGAGACGTTCCAATTTCTGTGGCCAGACCTGTTTTATCTAACATCGTTCCTAGGCATAGGCCTCCGCCAAAAATAAAGATTGTTCCCCAGTCAATATCCTGTCCTTCTTGCCAAGTAAGATTATAATTTCCTTCTCTGTCTTTAACGAAGAATAAAATGAGAGCACTGGAAAGAGCGACCATACCCATACTAAAACGAGCAGAAAGAAATTTCGATAGTTCGCTAGTGGGGGCAATGGTTTTAAAAAGACCCGGAGTTATCCAAAAAAAGACTGCAAGTAAGAAACAGAAAGTAATTTGTTTTTCTGATAACTTCATTGGTCCTAGATTCTTATATTTCTCACTGAAGACATCATATAATGAACGGGTATGTGTTGCTTCATCTTTAATAGGAAATAACTTATTTAAAATAAAATACAAAGCAGCAAACATCATAAGAGATAAGGGAAGTGCCAGCTGCATCCACTTAAAGAAAGTGATTTCTATTCCTTCTTGTTGAAGAAATTGTAAGGCCAACATATTAGGAGGGCTACCAACAGGAGTTGCTACACCACCAATCGAGCTGGCAAAGGCACAGGTAAGAAGTATTTTTGTTTGAAATGACTTCATTGTTTCGGGGTCGGTAGTATCTAAAGAGTTCATCAGGCCAAGAGCAATGGGAACCATGATGGCACAGGCAGCAGTATTAGAGATCCACATACTGAGTCCCCAGCAAATAATTCCAATAAAGAAAATGATACCATTAAGACTGCGTGGACCGATTTTTCTGGTTAAAAAGAAATAGGCCATTCTCTTATCCCAACCATGTTTTTCCATGGATTTTGCCAGTAAGAAACTACCAATAAAAAGAAAGAGAATTTGATTACCAAAAGGAGTAAAGGCTTCTTTTGTGGAGAGAAGACCATAGCTTATAGAAAGACATGGAACCATGAGGCCTGTAATTGGCAGAGGAATGACTTCCGTAAACCAAAGTAAGACTATAGAAATAAACAGGGCCAAGGCCATAGGAGAGCTAATATCTAGAAATTGGACGAGAATTAAAGGACAAATAATCATAGAAATGACTTTCAAAAGAGTGATGTAGGGTTTCATAAAAGGCCTTTAATAATGTACATGTGTCTAAAAATTATACAGTCTATAGCTATTGAATATCAAGGATTTAGCCTGTTAAAGATGGCATTTTGATTGCAAGTAAATAGGGGTGTACTCAATTAATTAAGGGATATGATGAAATTAACAAATTTTATTTTTACGTCCATTATAGTGTTAAATTGCTTTTTTGGAGCTGATGCCTATGGCTTTAGCTTAAACCTATTTAAAAGTTCTTATATTAGCACTACTAGAAAGTATCCAGTTAAAGTAAGAGAATACAGAAGTATTGAAAGATATGAAGATGAAAATATTAAAGAACTTGATTCCAGTGCTACCGAAAAAGACCAATTAGTTAATTATGATATTAATAATATTTATAAAGAGCTTAAGGACCAAGAGCAAAATCAAGTAGCACCCGAAGTTTATATACCACCTGCTTATCCATATTATGATGTGAAAGAAAATGTTCAAATGCAGTATATCCATGCTGGAATTCCTGCTCTAGAGAAACGTTTAGAAATGATCAGAAAAGCTAAAAAGAGAATATCATTAGAATACTTTATTTTTGAAAAAAGTCCTTCAGGAAAACTTCTTTTAAAAGAATTAGCAAAGAAAGCAAAAGCTGGAGTAGATGTTCGCTTACTGGTTGATATGTCGATTTCGATTATTGAAATCAACGAAGCTCTAGCGGAGCACTTAAGACACACTTACGGAATTAAAATTAAATATTATAATCGTGCTCTTGGTCCAATGACGGCTCAATACCGAACACATAGAAAATTATTTGTGATTGATGGAGTTGAGGCAATTGTTGGGGGAAGAAATATTGGAGATGATTATTTTGATATTGATGAAGATTATAATTTTCTCGACCGCGATATGGTTGTATGGGGAAGTATGGCCAAAACGGTTCAAGATAGTTTTGATGCTTTTTGGAATGACACGGAAACAGTTTTAACAGCAAGAGATGTTTACGAGAGAAATACTAAGAGGTTATTTCGAGGTAGTCGTCGTGAACAGCAAAGATATGCCATGCTTAGAGAGAGACAATTATCGAGTATGAAAAAAAGAGAAAGAGAGTGGTTTGAAGATAATTCAGATATTAGAGGATTATCAGAAAAAGCGGCTGAGTATGGAAGACCTTTACTAGAGTCTTATCCAAAATATAATTGTCCAAAGATGAGTTATATTTCTGATGCTCCAGGTGGGAAGTTTTATCATAGGTTTTTTAATAACTTTAAGGAAAACTTTCAATATGCAGGCTACTTCATTGAATATAAAATGCGAGAACTCGCTAAAGGTGAGGTTATCCTTTCATCACCATATTTTATGCTTAATAAGCGTTGGAGAAGTTTGGTTGAAGATATGCTTAAAGACGATAGTATTCAGCTTAAGGTTTTTACCAATAGTTTAAATAGTACTGATGCTGTTTATGTAAGTGCTAACTTTTATAGAATTATCGATAAGCTGATTGATCTTGGAATGGATACTTATGTCTTCAATGCTCGGTTTCCACATATTACTAAAGTCCCATACGAAGAAGTAGAGAAAAACAGATGGGGAGTTCATGCTAAAACATTTATTCTTAATGAAACAACTATGATGAGTGGAACTTATAATATAGATAATCGCTCTGATGTGTTAAATGCTGAAGTCATGTTGATGTGTGAAGGCAGCAAAGAGATTGTTGATGACTTAAGATTAAATATCAATAAGAGAATGAAGAATGCCTATCACCTAAAAGGTAAGAATAAGGCCCTTAATTCTTCAGGTGAAGAGGCAGATATCTATGGAGATGCAACTCCAGGTCAGGTAAAGTTTATGAAGGCCATTAAATTACCATCATTGCTTTTCCAACCACTTATGTAAAGTATTATAGGTACTAGATATCACTAGGAAATCAATTCCCATAAGTTAAAATTTAGGCTGAGCAAAAACATCATATATAATAATGATGTTATATGGATAATTTAGAAAGTAATTATATTGATATTTCCTTTGCCCTTCTTAAGCGCTTAAATCGTCCTTTGATTTTTGATGTCTATGTCAAACGTGGGGAAAATAGCTTTTCAAAAATTTTTAAAAAAGGTGATCTCCTCGACTTTGATAGAATTAGAGTTTATGAGGAAAAGGGAATTGATGTCTTCTATGTTACAGAAGAAGAACATAGTCTTTATTGTATTTATGTTGAGAAGCTAGGTGAAGTTCTAAATGAAAGGGCACAATCTTTTAAACCAAATGAAGCACATGAAGTTCTTAAAGAACTAAGTCAGCATACGCTCAGAGAAATTCAGGAAACTCTTGAAGTGAGCTCCGCTTCAATTAAAAATGCAAAAAATGTCGTCGACGGTTGTATTAGACGAGTTTCTAAAGATCCGAAGAACGTGATTAAGGTGATGAAGCTTTTAAGCCATCAGCCTTATCAATTAAAGCACTCTGTTTCAGTCAGTATGTTCGCTGTATTACTTGCTATTGCAGATGGAATGGAGAGTGATCTTAATATTCAATCTGTGGGGTTAGGCGGTTTCTTTCATGATATTGGTATCGGTCAACTTACTTTTGATCCTGAAGATCAAAAATTTCTAACGGCTGAACAAAGAAAAGAAATGTGGAGACATCCTGAGTTAGGAAAAGAAATGCTCGAACAAGTGAAGGGCATTAAGAGTGATGTGGTACAGATAGTTTTACAACATCATGAACAGCCAAACGGACACGGTTACCCTAATGGGCTTAGAGGACCTGAGATTTATTATCCAGCTAAAATCGTGGCCATTGCTGATGCGTTCTGTTCTTTAATATCAAAGAAGTCATATCGTGAAGCTTATCCTGTTTCAAAAGCAGTAGAAAAACTTAAAGAGGATCATGGTAAGTATGATAAGAAGATCCTAGAGACACTTACCAAATTAGTCTTACCTAACTTCTAAAAATTTTAATTTAAAGATAGTGTAGAGAATCTTTACTCCAGCTTTAAAAGATCCCTTAATTGTTCCAGTAATTTTTGAGACACCAATTCGTTTTTTGTAAGAGACAGGTACTTCAGTGCAATTCATTTGATGGAGAAGAGCTTTTGCTTGCATTTCTACGGTCCAGCCAAAGTCCTCATCTTCCATATTGAGTTTGATTAAAGATTCAAAATTAATGGCCCTAAAAGGCCCAAGGTCGGTAAACTTTTTACCAACAAAGAAAATACTCATTAAAAAAGTCGCTAACCAATTTCCAAAAATGGCCTGAGGGAGAAGTGCGCCTCTTTCATTTTCCCCTAAGGCCCTACTTCCTATAACAAGATCGTATCCTTTATCAATTTCATAAAGTAGTAAGGACAACTCTTCAGGAACATCACTAAAGTCTGCATCCACAAAAGCAATATTGGTAGGACGGTACTTATGTGCTTCCTTTATTCCTCTTAAGCAAGCAGCTCCATAACCTTGGATTGCTTCATTAACAACTTCCGTGAACGGGTATTGTGAATTTTTAGCTGTATTATCTGTAGAGTTATTATTAACAACAATAACTTTTATGATTCTAGTGAGAGGGATGGCCTCTAATACTTTTTGAATGGATTTTTCCTCATTATAGGCCGGAATAATAATGACAGTATCTTTAAGAATAGTATCTGTTGAGGAATTCATAGGGTCCATGGTAACTTTAACGAGTGAAAAGTGGCAAACAATTAATCTTCAACATTCTATGGCCTTTAGTCTGTACTTATCTTGTTATAATTAGCCATTTACTATATCCGGTTAGCTCAACCCAGTCTTTTTTTGGAGGAGAGTATTATATCGGTTTCTATGCTCTCTATTGTTTAATCACTTACTTTCTATGCCGAGATTGGACTGATTTACCAAGTCTTTCACGCTGGTCCTTTCTCATCGGTTTTTTTGTTCTCCTGTTTGGGCATCCTCTATTTGAAAATGATCATTTTCGTTATTTATGGGAAGGAAAAGTTATTTGGTCTGGACAAAATCCTTATCGTTTTGCCCCTAACTCTGAAGTTCTTCAGGCCATTGTTTTTGAGCAAAGAAATAGAATAGGCTTTGATTACCTAACAACGATCTATCCACCCTTAACATTATTATGGTTTGGTCTTGGTAGCTTTCTCAAATTTAAGTACTCTCTTATCTTTTTTATGATTTTGAATATGGTACTCATGGTAAAGCTTTTTGAGATTGTTAGATTTAGGGCCAAGGCACTTCATATTATTCTCCTAATGCCGCTATTTATTAAGGAATATGTTCAGGCCATACATATTGATCTTCTTTCATTTTTGTTCTTTATTCACTCTATTCTTTATTTTCAGAATCGAGTTAAAAATATTTACTTAAGCTTCTCTACTAAGTATTTAGGAGTCATTGCTCTTTTTTATTATTCCTTAAAAGAATTGAAACAAATAAAGTTGAAAAAAATACTAACAATTTTGCTCCTCTTTTCTACTGTTCCTCTCTCTATGTATTTTGCTACAAATGGGTTTAAGTACATTGAAGGAGCAAGTGCATTTTCAAGGACATGGGTTTGGTCTCCAGGCTTTTATTCACTGTTGGTAAATGCCTTTGATATATCTGGTGAGCTCAGTCGTCTTATTTGTTTTCTTATCTTTTTATGTATCAGTATATTGTTGGCCCTTAAGCTCTTTAAAAAACAAAAGAGCTTAGAGGTTGAAGATGGTCTTAAGTTTTACTTCTATCTCTTTAGTTCGATGATGTTTTTTTCGCCGGTTTATAATGGTTGGTATATTATTTGGTATGTTATTCCAGCACTGCTACTGAGAAGAAATGATGGGGTCTTATATGGAGTATTGAGTGTACTTTGTTATACTTATTATTGGGATTCTGAGTACCTTCTGATCTCACATTTTTTAATTCATTTACCATATTTATGGATATTTAAAAATGGAGTGGCCGATTACTTGGCCGAAGAACAGCTAGCTCCACCTAAAACACAAAACTGAGCACAAAAGGGGTGGTTTAAATGAACTTCTTTGGATGCCTCAGCTAAAGTGTTACCCATTGTAAATTCATCTTGATAGGCCAATAAAGTACAGGCCTGAACTCTTAAGAAGTCTTCACCTTTTCTTTTCACAACCATTCTTTCTGAGGCACACATTTGATCCTCTGGAGATTTATTTAGGATACCCCAGCACTGAGTGGTTATCTCAGGTACATCTTTACTGATTTCCATTTCGGGAAATACAACAAGCTTATCTTTTAAATCGATATTGACTTGATATGAATCTAACAAATCTTGATAACCGCTTAAAGCATCATTCTGATTTTCATTCATGATAGATCTACCAGCTATGGAGATATTGAACCCTTGCTTGTAAAGTTTTTGAATGGTTGTGAAAAGAAAAGGTGAAGACTTCTTAAGAGTTCAGG